>Ga0308418_1000086_pt1 | contig 65185 bp, 72 predicted proteins | sample HotsprSampleR4cd_FD_203517 | JGI IMG/M metagenome (GOLD analysis project Ga0308418, IMG submission 203517) | Hot spring phototrophic mat microbial communities from Mushroom Spring, Yellowstone National Park, Wyoming, United States - 20090729_R4cd ... | reverse complement strand
GGAGGAAGAGGCCCACCGCAAGATAAGGTCTTTGGCGGGAATTCCCGATACACCCTTCTCAAAAAGGGGACGACTCCTGAGGTATCGATGGCGACAAGATCCCGGGAGATTCCACCTCGCAGTCTTTCGGTTTTCTCATGACTCGGGGTCTCTGATTCCCCCGTGGGCTTTTGGTTTCTCTCCCTCAAAAGACCCCGGGTTTTGAGGGATTTGAGGATTCTCCCCACCGTGGAAGAAGAAACGGTGAAACCCTCTTTCTTGAGGAGGACGGTGAGCTTTGCCTTCGAAGAAGCGGGAATTCCTCCCGGAGTCTTTGAACCCGTTCCACAAGCTCTAAGGTCCATTGGGGCTTCCGGATCTTTTTGGGCTTCTCGATTTATCCTTCTGGGCTTTGGAGGTTTCTGGGGTTGAACTTTTTCTTCCACCGAAAGGAGGCTTTGGGCTATTCAATCTTTCGCAGGTGATGCCACAGGGTGGGTTTGAGCAAAATCGAGGACTTCAAGGCGAATCCTTCCCTTTTTGGAGAGTCCATGGACTTGAGCGAGCTTAGCGATTGAGCTTCCGTGGGGAAGCTCACCAGGTGCATGGATGCTCCAGAATATGCCGATAGACTTTTTGTTCCCTTTGTGCTACTCTTCATACAGGTGCAGGGCCTCCCTTCTCTTCGGTTTTTCGGTACCTGAGTTAGGATAAAGGTCTCTCTTCCTTTTTGTCTACCCTACCTGTTGCAGATCTCTTTGAACCTATTCAGTAGCTCGCCGGTCTTTTTGACGGAGCAAATTGCCCGGAATTTTGGCACGATATTTCATATCAACATGGTAAAATAGTGAGTGAGCGAGGAGAGGCCATGAAAAGATCTGTGCTGCAAGTAGGTGTGTGTTTCTTTTTAGCCTTTTTACTAGCGGGATGTGGGGTACGCTGGCAGATTAAAGATGCCTGGTTTTATGTCTATGAGAATTCATCTCAGGGGGCTCCCATTCCGCTTCAAGGTGCGCTGGTTTCGGTTGCAGGGGAGGAATATACGGGGGCAAAGTATACCGATGCCGAGGGGAAAGTGCTCTTTCAGATCCCTCCGGGAAGGTATACGGTTCAGGTGAGTAAGAGTGGATATGTTAGTATTACCGATACCATTACTATTTATACCCTTGAGTTGACCTCAGGGAGGTACTACTATGTCCTCATTCCTCAGGGGAGCTAAAACATACCTTTTGGGAGCGGCTGTGATTGCTCTTGTGCTCCTGGAAGGTTGTTTTTTCAGGAATTCCCCTCGTCTTCCGGTTACTTCAGCTCTGGTGGACCTTACCGGTGAGGTTATTGATGCTCAGACTCGAAAAGGGGTTTCCGGAGCGCAGATCGTGGTGAGGGATTACCCCAGTCGCGCTGATCTCACGGCTTCAGATGGGTCCTTTTTCATTCCCAGGGTTCCGGCCGGAAGACAGGTGCTGGTGGTCAGTGTTACCGGATACGTTACCAGGAGTCAGGCGATCGATATTCCAGAGGTGCCGGTTTTCCGAGTCACCGTGGAACTCTCGCCGTTTTTGGGGAAGATCACCGGATTTGTTTGGGATGCAGAGGGGAAACCGGTAGCAGGAGCTACAATTACTGTAGATGGTCAGTACACTGCGGTTACTCAAGCAGATGGGAGTTTTGTGCTTGCCAGTTTACCGGTAGGGACGTTTGCTATCACCGTGGAAAAAGAAGGTTTTGTTCCCTATGCAGGGGAGGTAGAGATCCAGGCTGCTTCAATTACGGTGGTGAAAGTGGTTCTGGAGAGCCAGCACCTTAAAAAAGGAAATGATAAAATAGGAAAGAAAAAGTCGGGGAGGATGATCATTTTGGTAGAGGGCTTTGATCTCAATCGGTATGTAGGGGTGTTCCTGGAAGAGGTGGAAGAACACATTGAAAATCTGGAAGAAAACCTGGTACAGCTTGAAAGGGAGCCAGATAATCAGGATCTGGTTCAATCTATTTTTCGTTCCTTCCATACCATAAAGGGTTCTTCGAGTTCAATGGGTTTTCAGCGGATGATGGAGCTTTCTCATCTCATGGAAAATCTCCTGGATGGAGTGCGCAGTAAGAGTATCGCGGTAACACCATCTCTCGTGGATGTTTTGTTGCGAGGCGTGGATCTTTTAAAGAACATGAAAGATACGGTGGCCCTGGAAGGCAAAGAGCCGGAAGTTGATATTCAACACATCACTGAAAACCTGAAAGTTTTCCTGAAGCGCGGTGAAGAAGCCAAGGTTGCCCCGGAAACCACTGCTCCAATAGAGAGAAAAGAACCCGAGGAGAAAGAGGTAATAGCTCCTGCCTCTCGGAAGGAGTACCTGATCCGGGTTTACCTGACTTTGGAGTGTTCAATGAAAGGCGTGCGCTCGTATCTGGTTATCAATCGTCTGCAGGAAAATAAGGTAGAGGTAATATCCACCAATCCCCCCCTTGCTGATTTAGAGAGTGAACGCTTTGGGCAGAGCTTTGAAATTGTGGCGAAGGCTACGCTACCTGAGGAAGAGATCCGAAAGATGGTGGAATCGGTAGCCGAGGTAGAGAAAGTGGAAATAGAGGTCCAGGAGGAATTACCGGAAGAGAAAGTAGAAGTGAAAGAGGAAGAAGAGAAGGAAATTGTTTCAACGGCCGGGCAAAAGAAAGCTGCGAAAAGCCTGAAGAAAACGGTCCGGGTAGATGTGGAACGTCTGGATGCTCTTTTGAACCTGGTAGGGGAGCTGGTAATCGATCGGGCGAGGTTGGGAGACACTATCCAGCGGCTGCGGGATTTTAAAGAGCTTTCCCATTTCCGGGATTTGCTGTCTGACACCAATACCCATATCGGGCGGATCATTAACGAGTTGCAGATGGAGATCATGAAAGCCAGGATGTTACCGCTGGCGGAAGTCTTCAACCGTTTTCCCCGGATGGTCAGGGATATTGCCCGCAACTCCGGCAAAGAGGTTGATTTCGTGGTGCAGGGTGAAGAGACCGAACTCGATCGCTCGCTTTTAGAGGAAATCACCGATCCGCTCATCCACCTTCTCCGTAACGCCGTGGACCATGGTATTGAATCGCGAGAGGAAAGGATAGCCCAGGGTAAACCACCACGGGGGAGAGTGCTTTTGAAAGCATACCAGGAAGAGAATTCGGTAGTGATTATGGTTCAGGACGACGGACGTGGTCTGGATACAGGAAAAATCAGGAATAAGGCCTTGCGGCTCGGACTTGCCTCCCAGGAAGAGCTCGAGAAGATGAGTGACCGGGAGGTTATGGAATTTATCTTCTACCCGGGTTTTTCCACCAACGACCAGGTTACCGATGTGTCAGGCCGCGGAGTGGGCATGGATATCGTCCGGCGAAATATGGAAAGAGTTAATGGGCAGGTGCGGATAGAGAGCGAGGCAGGTAAAGGAACCACGTTTTATCTCAGACTTCCGCTGACTCTGGCTATTATTCGAGCCCTTCTGGTGCAGGTTGACGGAGGAATTTATTCTATTCCTTTGGCCGATGTGGTGGAGATTGAAAAGGTGAAGCGGGAAAATACCTACTGGGTGAACAAAACCCTGACGGCGCTCTTCCGGGGAAAGGTCCTGACTCTTTTGCGATTGAAGGATCTTTTGCAATCCAAAAAAGCGGAGTATTTTGAAGGAGAAGAAACACCGGAAGTCCTCTACACCGTGGTGGTCAATGCAGCTCGAGCCATGGCGGGGCTTGTGGTGGACGAAATTATTGGAGAGCAGGAAATCGTCATCAAATCTCTGGGTTCCTACATTGGTGATGTGCGTGGTTTGAGTGGAGCCACTATCCTGGGAGATGGAAGGGTGTCGCTCATCGTGGACGTGCCGAGTTTACTGTGGAAAAATTTTCAAATGGGGGGTTAAGGAATCATGCCGGGTCGAATTATGATCGTTGATGATGCTGCCTTTATGCGAATGATGCTCAAGGATATCCTGGTAAAAAATGGATATGAGGTAGTGGCCGAAGCCAGTAACGGGAAAGAAGCCGTTTTGAAATACGACGAAACCAAGCCGGATCTCGTCACTATGGATATTACCATGCCGGAAATGGATGGGATTTCTGCCGTGAAGGAGATTCGCAAGAAGGACCCCCAGGCTCGCATTATCATGTGTAGCGCCATGGGTCAGCAGGCTATGGTGGTGGATGCTATCCAGGCTGGGGCTCGAGACTTCGTGGTAAAACCCTTTAAGCCGGATAGAGTGGTGGAAGCGGTGAAAAAGGTTCTGGGTAATTAGGAGTATGACCGAAGAAGACTGGAGAAGCCTTCAGTTTTTCTTGAGGACTCTCCGGCATCGCTGGAGGTTACCTCTGGTGGCGTTCTGGCAGGTTGGAGAGAAAAAACTTTGTTATAATGGGCTTTCTTTTTATAAACCGGTGCTTCTTGAATATCTCCATGGGGGTCATTCTGGAAAAGGAGGGGAGCATGTTCTCTTGCAAAATCAAAAGAGAGTTGTAGTCCGGATGGAAAATGTGGATAACACGGGTGTTTTTCTCTGGGCGGAACCCTGGCCAGCCCAAGAGACTCCGGTATTATCCAGAGTAGAGCTTACCAGGATAAAACGACAGCTTCAGCACTACCTGCATACTGCTTCTTTATTTTCTTCTTTTATGACCCAGTTTCCGCTGGGACTTTTGGTGGCTTCTCTCGAAGAGGGACAGGTTCTTGATTGGAATCCTCGACTGGACGCCATAACCGGCTGGCTCAGGAGTGAAGTTCTGGGAAAAACGCTCGCCGAAATTTTCCTTTTCTCTGCGGAGGAAATGGAAGAGGTACGACAGAATTTGCTCTTCGGAGAAACCCTGTTTTTGCGGAATGTCAGGATTGTGAATCGTTTTTCTGAAGAGCGTCTCCTGAATTTTCACTTTTTCCCCTGGAAACCTGAAAAAATGATTTTCATGATGGCTATTGTGGAAGATGTCACCGAAAGAGCTCGCTGGGGAGAGAGTGTACGGCAGATGGAAAAGCTCTCCAGCATCGGTCGCTTTATTTCCAGTGTGGCGCACGAGATCAATAACCCCCTGGCCGTGATTTATGGATATACCCAGATGCTTTTGCCCCGTCTGGAAAAAGGAAATGTTTCCTGTGAAACCTGTAAAGCAACCAGGAAGGTGTTAGAAAAAATTGAAAAGGAAGCGGAACACTGTGGAAAAATCATCAAATACCTGGTTGATTTTTCTCGTCCCATTGTTCTGCAGAAGGAAAAGGTCGATCTGAACGCTCTTTTAGAAGAAAGCCTGTCTCTTATGGATTTTTATGTGGATGATCGCAGAAAAATCGAGTTGTCTCTTGCTGGGGATTTACCACCGGTTCTGGTGGATAGTACCCGGATAAAGCAGGTATTCATGAATCTGGCCAAGAATGCTTTTGAGGCGATGGAAGGAAAGGGGGGTGTGTTGACCATTACCACTCAGCTCCGGGTTCTGGTTCCTAAGTTTTCTTTTGCTAAAGACGCGCGCGGGGTGAAAGAACCTTCCCCTTTTATTGAAGTGGCTTTTGCTGATACCGGGAAGGGTATCCCGAAAGAGAAGCTCAGTCGTATTTTTGAACCGTTCTTTACCACCAAGTCTCAGGGGGCGGGGTTAGGGCTGTCCATCTGCTACGGTATTGTTCGAGCCCATCGAGGTTTCATGGAAGTTGATTCGGTGGAAGGTAAGGGGACGCAATTCCGGGTCTTGCTTCCGGTAAAGGATGATGGCGATGTTCAAGCCTCGGCTTGATTTGCGCCTTGCACAGCGTCAAAAGATGGTTCCCAAAATGATGGTAGCCAGTGAACTCATGGTGATGAACCTCGTGCAGTTAGAAGAAAAGTTGGCCCGGCTGGCAGAAGAAAATCCCTTCCTTGACTCCCAGGAAGATATGATTTGCTATGGCTGTGGAGCAGCGATTTCTGGTTATCCTGAGTTCTGCCCTGCCTGTGGACGTCTTATCTATGTGAAGGAGAAAAAAGAGTTTCCCGTGGAAGAGCTATCGCTTATGGAAACCAGAAGGAGCTGGAAGGAAATTCTGAGAGAAGAGGTGGAAGTTTTTGTGGACCTTACTCCGGGAGAGAAGGAGATTTTCCACGTGCTTCTTGCTTCTCTGGACGCTTCCGGATTTCTCGGGGTGGATGTTGCTCGGATAGCCTTTTCGCTGCAGAGGAGCGAAGAGGAGGTATGGAAGGTTATCGAAAAGGTACGGGAGGCAGGTTTTCTGGGTTTTGCTTCCCGTGATGCTCTGGAGTTTTTGCTCCTTCAGGCTCAAAAGCTGGGATTGCTTAAGAACAAGGACATGGCGATTCTGCGTCGGGAGGTTATGAAGGAACCGGATGCCTTTCGAGAGCTTCTTGCTCCACATTTGCAGGAACTGTTTATGTCGCCGGCACAGTTTTTTGAAGCTTCGTTGGGTCGGGAACGGGAAGAGATCCAGAGAGAGGAAGAGACGGTGGTTCCGGATGCCGAGATTGTGGAAGTGATTGAAGGGGAGTTTGAGGTGGTTCTGAATACCCCTCCCTCCCTCCGGTTAAGCATCAGTGAAGAGGCTCTGGTTCTTTCCAAAAAGAAGAACACCATGTCTGCAAGGGAACTCGCTTTCTGGCAGGAAAAAATTCGAGAGGCAAAAGAAATCGTTTCGTGCCTTTCTTATCGTCATCGGTTGCTCCTCCACGTTCTGGAGTATATCGTGGAAAAAGAGAAGAACTTTCTTACCCATGGCTTTCAGCATTTTGTACCTCTTCGCCAGCGAGATATTGCCGATGCTTTGGGGGTGAGCGTGAGTGCTGTATGCCAGGTGCTTAAGAACAAGTACCTCCGCTTTCCCGATGGTGTGGTGCGACCGGTCAAATTTTTCTTCGATGCTTCCTATCCGGTTAAGGAAACGATAAAGATCATTTTGAAAGAAGAAAACCCCCTGTGTCCTCTATCCGACGAAGAAATCGCGGTGGAGCTGCGCAAAAGAGGTTTTGCAATTGCTCGGCGGACCTGCGCTCTCTATCGAGAAGAGATGGGCATTCTTCCTTCCTATCTTCGCCGGAAGACCGCTTTAAAGTAGTTTTCTCGTTTTTATCCCCCAATTTCTGCGCTTTTTGGCAGACTATTTTATCTTCAAGGGCTGGAGATTTGTTTCCGGGAGGATCAACATGGAAGACGTTACCTTACGGATTTTGGAGCGAGGACTTGATCTCTCCATGGTACGGCAGAGGTTACTGGTTGAAAATGTGGCCAATGTGGAAACGCCAGGGTACAAGCGAAAGGACCTGGACTTTGAAGCGGTGCTCCAGAGGGAGTATCGGGAATCTGAAGAACGCAAATTGCCGCTTGCAAGAACCAACGCTGCGCACCTGGAGAAAGTTGGGGAAGAAAAACCGGCGCTCGTGGGAAAGGAAGAAGAAATTGTGGTGCGTCAGGATGGTTCGGGGGTGGATGTCGAGAAAGAGATGACCACGGTTTTAGAGAATGCCCTCTACTACCAGGCACTTGTCAGGATGGTTTCTGGGAAATTGAATAATTTCGGCATCGTGATCAGGGAGGTGAAATGATGAAAATCTTCCGTAATTTCGATATCAGTGCTTCCGGTTTGACCGCAGAGCGGTTGAGAATGAATGTCATTGCTTCGAATATTGCCAACGCCGAGACGACCCGTACTGCTTCGGGAGGACCTTACCGGAGAAAAGAAGTGGTTTTTGAACCACTGGAGAGCGGGGGTGTGAAAGTCAGTGCCGTTACCGAAGATCAAACCACACCGACTCGTCAGGTTTATGAGCCAGGGCATCCCGATGCCAACAGTGAAGGATGGGTTGAGTACCCGAACGTGGTTTTGGTTAACGAAATGGTGGATTTGCTTGCCGCAACCCGGGCTTATGAGGCAAACGTCACCGCCATTAATGCTACGAAGAGCATGATGAGCAGTGCCCTCAATATCGGAAGATAGGGGGTGTGGATGCGTGATGGAAATTGGGCGAATAGGGGCCAATCCGGGGTCGGAATTAACCATCACAAGGGAAAAGAGAGACAATACATCGGGGGGATTTGGGAAATTACTCCTTGACGCACTCACCAGAGTGAACGATCTGCAGCTTGAAGCCGATAATGCTATTCAGGATGTGGTTTTGGGTAAAGAAGAAGACCTTCATCGAGCCATCATTGCTCTGGAGAAAGCCAATTTAGCTTTGGGACTGACGGTGCAGGTGCGCAATAAAGTCATCGAAGCCTATCAGGAAATCATGCGCATGCAGATGTGATGGCTATGAAAAGTCCTCTCGGCGATTTTGGCGGAAAACTTCAAAACGTGTGGGGGGGAATGAATCAGGGACAAAAGATGCTTTTCATTCTCCTCACCACCGTTCTCGTGGCCGGAATTGCTACCGTTTTCATGTACTCGGGAAAACCGGATTATGCTCCGGTTTTCTCGAGCTCCGATCCGGCAGAAAGCGGAAAAGTGGTGGATAGTTTAAAGGAGTTGGGAATTCCTTATCGTCTCTCTGAGGGGGGGACTCGGGTGGAAGTTCCCCAGGACCGGGTATACGAAGCCCGAATGCAATTGGCGCAGAAAGGCGTTCCTTCCAGGGGTACGGGTTTTGAGCTCATGGATAAAAATACTTTTGGTCTAACCAGTTTTTTGCAGAAGGTCAATTACCAGCGGGCTTTGCAGGGGGAAATCGAACGGACCATTATGCAGCTTGAAGGGGTGGAAGGAGCACGGGTACACCTGGTCATTCCCGAGGAAAAACTCTTTTCCGAAGAAGCCAAAGAGCCCACCGCTTCGGTAGTGGTGAGGTTACGGCCCGGGGCAACCTTGCGGGATTTTCAGATCCAGGCCATAGCCAATTTAGTCGCTAACAGTGTGGAGGGCTTATCGCCGGAACGAGTGGCCATTTTGGACGACCGGGGGAATATTCTGGCTAGTGGCACGGGTGACGCTTCCAGTATGGTCAGTATAGCGAATCTTACTGCTACGCAGCTGCAAATCAAAAAGGATATAGAGGAAAACTTGACTCGCCAGATCCAGTCCATGCTGGAGGGCGTTTTGGGGTACCGCCAGGCGGTGGTCCGGGTCAGTGCTGATTTGGACTTCGAACGGAGAGAAGGAGAAAAGGAAATTTACGAACCGGTGACCGGAGGAGAAGGTATTGTGCGCAGCACTCAGGAAGTCGAAGAGAAATACCAGGGGGGAGCGTCCGTGCCGGGAGGAAAACCCGGGGTCGCTTCAAACATTCCCGTTTATGGTGAAGAGAACACTGCAAAGCAGGAGAACAACTACAACCGCCGGGAGTCCACCACCAATTACGAGATGAACCGGATTTTAGAGCGGTTTGCTTCTTCTCCAGGAAAAATTAAGAGGCTTTCTGTGGCGGTGCTTGTGGATAGTAACCTCCCTCAGGAGGCGGTGGAAAAAGTGCGGAACGTGGTCCAGGCGGCGGCCGGCATCGATGTAAGCCGGGGTGACATCGTCATGGTGGAGACGTTGCCCTTCGATCGCAGTGCTCAGGAAGAGGAAGCGAAAATGCTTGCTTCGCAGAAGTTTATGAATCTTCTGGAACTGCTCATCAAGTACGGTGTCATCGCTTTTCTGGTTCTTCTTTTCTACTCTCTGGGGAAAAAGATCCTGGTGGCAGCGGTCACCCCAGAACAGGTGACGGCCGAAGTGTATGAGGAAGAGGAGGAAGAAGAGGGTTACGAAGAGTCGATAGAGCCGGTAGCACCTTCCTTGGCCCGTCCGGTGGAACTCTCACCGGAGGAGAAAATGAAACTGGAACTGCAACGAAAGATGGAAGAGGAAATCAAGCGATTGGTGGAAATCAACCCCGAAGATGCTACGAAACTGGTGCGAAGCTGGCTCAGTGAGGATTGATGGTCATGGCGATTGTTCCCCGAAAACAACTGACCGGAAAACAGAAGGTAGCAATTCTCCTGGTGAGTCTGGGGCCGGAACTCTCTGCTCCCATTCTCAAGAGATTGAGTGAGGAAGAGATCGAAGATTTGACCTTAGAGATTGCTACGCTCGAGAAGGTACCCCCTGATATCCGGGAAGAGGTGATCAGTGAATTCTATCATTCAGCGGTGGCACAACAGTATATTTCTCAGGGGGGCATCGATTATGCTCGACAGCTTCTGGAAAAAGCTCTGGGTCCGCACAAAGCCCAGGAAATCATTGCTCGATTATCGGCCAATTTAGAGGTCACCCCCTTTGAGGCTTTAAGGCGTGCCGACCCTTTACAGCTTTTAAACTTTATCCAGGGGGAGCATCCGCAAACCATCGCCTTAATTCTTTCTTATCTGAAACCTGAGCAGTCGGCGGTTATCATGGGAAATCTTCCGGAAAGCGTCCGGGGCGAGGTAGCCATGCGCATTGCCTTGATGGAAAGAACATCTCCGGAGATTGTGAGACAGATTGAATCGGTTCTGGAACGGAAGATTTCCAGCTTCCTGGCGCAGGATTTCACCCGGATTAGCGGCAGAAAGAAACTTATCGAGATTCTCAACAAGAGCGATCGGGGGACAGAGAAGAGCATCCTGGAAGCTCTGGAAGAGAAGGATCCAGGCCTTGCCGAAGAAATCAAATCCGAGATGTTTGTCTTTGAAGACATTGTTCTTCTCGACGACCGTGCTATCCAGCTTGTCCTCCGGCAGGTGGATATGAAAGACCTTGCCTTAGCTCTGAAAGGATCTTCTCAGGAAGTTCAGGAGAAGATTTTCCGCAACATGTCTCAGCGGGCGGCTCAGATGCTCAAAGAAGACATGGATTACATGGGTCCGGTGCGGGCGAAAGTGGTGAACGAAGCGCAACAAAAGGTGGTCAACATCATTCGCCGTCTGGAAGAGACCGGAGAAATTGTCATTGCCCGTGGTGGGGAGGATGAGATCATTGTCTAATCTCTACAAAAGGGTACAGTTTGTTCCTGCTACGGTGCTCGTGGGAGAAAAGGACGAAGTCATACCGGTTCGTGGTATCGAAGAACCGAATGTCCGGGAAGAAGAAATCGAGAAGCAGAGGATGCAAATCATTGCGGAGGCAGAGCGTCAGGCTCGTGAACTTTTAGCGCAAGCTCATCAGGAAGTGGAGGCAATCAAGAAAAGAGCCCGGGAGGAGGGATGGCAAAGGGGTTTTGAGGAGGGACGGGAAGCGGGAAAGAAAGAGGTGCAGAAAATTTTTGAAGAAAAAATTGTGCTCTGGGAAAAATGGCTTTCGGCCATCCGGGAAAGTCGGCGAGAGGTTTTGGAAAATCTTGATGAGCCGATCCTGGAATTTTCCTTCGCTTTGGCAAGAAAAATTATCGGAAGGGAAATAGAGAGAGAACCTTTTATCGAGGCGCTGGTGAAACGGGCCTTACAGAAATTGAGTAACCGGGAGAGAGTAGTTGTGCGGGTTCATCGTAACGATTATATGCGAATTCGAGAGATCAAAGAGGAGTTGCTCCGCAAAATTGACGGGCTCGGTTATCTTGAGGTGCAGGAAGATCCTCGAGTAGAGGAAGGCGGATGTATCGTGGAAACGGTCTTTGGGAACATCGATGCTCGGATAGAAACGCAGCTTGCCAACCTTCGAGAGGAACTCCTGAAAGTTCTGAGCGAGGAGAGCCATGATTGATTTGCGGCAGTTAGCAAGGAGAGTTGAAGAAATTGACCCCTTACGATTGAACGGGAGGGTTTTACAGTCGGTGGGCGTGTTGATCGAAGCACAGGGACCGACATGCCGGGTGGGGGAGGTCTGTATGATTCGTTCCCTGGATGGAGAGAGTGAAATCCTGGCCGAAGTGGTTGGTTTTCGGGGGGAGAAGACACTCCTCATGCCCCTGGGAGAGAGAAACGGTATCGAAATGGGGAGCGAAGTCATAGCGTTAGGGAAAAGAGGAAGAATCAGGGTCGGCCAAGGACTTTTGGGAAGAGTCCTTGATGCTCTGGGTAACCCCATCGACGGAAAGGGTCCAGTGGATGGAGAAACGGAGTATCCTCTGGACAATGAACCGCCCTCTCCTTTAGAGCGGCAAAGAATCACAGAGGTGCTTCCTCTGGGGATCAAGGCCATTGACGGCGTTCTCACCTGTGGAAGGGGGCAAAGGGTGGGCATTTTTGCCGGAAGTGGGGTTGGTAAAAGCACCCTCCTGGGAATGATTGCCAGACGCGCTCAGAGCGACGTCAATGTGATTGCGCTGGTGGGGGAGCGAGGGAGAGAGGTCAAAGAATTTATCGAACGGGACTTGAAGGAGGAGGGGATGCAGAGAAGTTGTGTGGTGGTAGCAACCTCTGATAAGGCTCCGCTTTTGCGTATCAAAGCCGCCTTTTGTGCTACAGCCATTGCCGAGTACTTTCGAGATCAGGGGAAAGATGTACTCTTCATGATGGATTCGGTCACCAGGTTAGCGATGGCTCAGAGGGAGCTTGGTTTAGCGGTGGGGGAACCACCCACCACCCGGGGTTATACCCCTTCGGTTTTTGCCCTCCTCCCCCGCCTCATGGAGAGGACCGGCACTTCGGGAAAAGGTACCATTACCGCGCTCTATACGGTTCTCGTCGAAGGTGATGACATGAACGACCCTATTGCCGATACGGCTCGTTCTATCCTTGATGGACACATTGTGCTTTCACGGAAGCTCTCCTTTGAAGGGCACTATCCGGCCATTGACGTTTTACAGAGTGTCAGTCGTCTCATGCCTGAAATTACCGAAAAGCGCCATCAACAATTTGCCCAGCGGCTGCGAGAAGTCCTGGCGGTATACCGGGAGGCAGAGGACCTGGTGAACATTGGAGCTTATGAGCGTGGTTCAAACCCCCGTATTGATTATGCTCTTTCCATGATCGATAAAGTCAAAGCTTTTTTGCGTCAGAGTATCGAAGAGCATTTTTCGTTTGAAGAGACGTTGGGTGCACTTGGGGCACTTTTTGAGGAGGCTTGAGAATGAAAGAGTTCCAGTTTCGGCTTCAGAAGGTCTTGGATACCTGCAAATTGAAGGAAAATTTGATCGAAGTGAAACTTGCGGAACTGGAAAAACTGGCCGAAACGCAGAGGATGAATTTGAGTCTTATCGAACAAAGAAGGGGTGAGATCCTTACCGAGCGGTGGGAAAGAAGGAACAATCACAATTTCCTGCGCGTCGAAGAAGAGATGCTCTATGAGAAGTGTCTCGAGGATCTGGAAATCCGGGTGGAAAAGATGAAGCTGTACATTAAGCAGCTGGAGGAGCAGATCCGCCGTACCCGGGAAGAGCTGGTGGCAGCAGCGATAGACAGGAAAGTGGTGGAAAAGGTGCGGGAGAAAAAGCACGAAGAGTTTACTCTGGAAGTGTCCAGAAACGACCAGAAGGCGCTCGATGAAATTGCGGTGCAACATTATTTACGGAGGTAAATATGGATTTGTCTTGTCTCCAGAGAGTTCTTTCGCGCATTGCTGAAATTGAGGGAAGATTTCAATCCTACGGAGCTCAGAGGAATAACCTCTCTTCCGGCAAGGCCTCTCCGAATACTCCTACCCAGAAATCTTTTGAGGAACTGATGGAGGAGTACGCCCGAAAATACGAGATGGATCCGAGACTGGTCAAAAAGCTCGTCCAGGTGGAGTCTGGATTTAATCCTCAGGCTGTGTCGCCCAAAGGAGCCATGGGACTCATGCAGCTTATGCCCGATACCTGCCGTGATTTGGGGGTAGAGAATCCTTTCGATGTGCAGGAAAACCTTGAAGGGGGTTTGCGGTATCTCAAGGGTTTAATGGAACAGTTTCAGGATGTGAGGCTGGCTCTGGCGGCATACAATGCCGGACCGGCAAGGGTCAGAGAGTATGGAGGAATTCCTCCTTTTCCTGAAACCCAGCAATTTGTGAAAAAGATTTTGGGGGGATAGGCGGTGGCTGTGGCGAATGCAGGACCCAGAAAAAAACCCCGTATTGCCCAGGAAAAAGGGAGAGGAGGTTTCGTTTCAAAGACGACCACCGGAAAGTCTGCCGCTCCCCGAAAGAATGCCGGGGAAACTTTTATGTATCTCCTTATTTTTGGACTGGTCTCCATCCTGTTTCTCAATTTTATGGGTATAGTGAAAATTCCCTTTTTGCAATTTATGCAACCGGGAGGCAAGGATTCCGGCGACGCACAGGGCGTTACCCAGGAAGCCATATCTGCTCAGATGGGGGAACAGAGTTCCCTTTATCAGGGTCCTCAGCTGGAGACGGTGAACAATCAGGCCCAGAGCTCGTCCACAGAAAAGTTACAAAATTCGGAAGCCGGTCAGAAAGACGAGGTTAAAAGTGCGGGAGATGGAATCGAAGTCATGGTGGAACCGGAAAATCAATCCGGTGAGACCCAGGGTGAGCAAAGCGTTCGTCTCTCTCATGGAGACGTGTCAGAGGAAACGGCTGTTGCAACTCCGGAGAACGTGTACCGCATGGCGAAGATTTATTCGGCTATGGAACCGCAGGAAGCGGTTCGGATTTTAGAAAAATTTTCTGACGAGGAGGTGGTGATGATCTTCTCTTCCATGAAGGAGAGGCAGGTGGCGGAAATTCTTAAAGCGTTTCCGGTGGAAAGGGCAGCAGAAATTGCCCGGAAGATGATGAAAGGAAGGTGAGTCCATGGAGAGTCTCTTGGTTTTTCCGGGTCTTTTCGGGGTTGGAAAAAGTAATAGCAAAGCGGTGTTTTTGCAGGAAGAACAGTCTCTTCCGAAAAGTGATGATTTGAGTATCGATTTCGGTCAACTTTTAGAGGAAAGTGTCAAGAGGGCGGAGGAAGGTTTTATGGATGCCACCTTCTATCCGGTAAAAAGTTGCGGAAGTTGCGGTAGTGCCAGTCAGGACACCGATCCCTGTTCCTTTTCCTCTGCGATCACTCCTGGTTGTGCCTCGAATGTTTCTACGATGACCTTCGGCTGTCCATCCCCAGAGACTCCTTCTACCGGCGTGGACCTCTCGGGGGTGCGAGAAAATATCGCCCAGTTCCTGGAGGATCTCGAAGGGATTAACTTTACTCTTGACCTGGGCGCGAAAGGTGTGGTGAAGGTCGAAGGGATGAAAAACGAAAATGGGGAATTTTCCTTCCAGATCCAGGGCAGTAAAGATGCCCTTACGGAGCTTTTCACCATGCTCTTTGGGTATCTCACCACCCTGGTTCAGGGCGGCGTAAATTCTCAGAATGCTTCCCAGAATTGTTCTTTTTCTTGCGGCAAAACCTCCGCTTCTTGTGGTGGCAATGACGTGATACCCCTGACTGTGGTAGTTTCCTCCGGTAGCTCTCCAATTGAAAACGTGGTAACGTCAGGTGGCGGGAACGAGGAAGTGGAAGTAAGTGACGATATAGAATTTTCTCTGACAGCAGAGGACGTAAATACCGATGAGGAAAGTGTTCCGGAGGTGAAAACGGAGGAAGATACTTTTTCGGATATTGCCCAACCGCAAGTTCCAGTTCAGGAATCCCGGGAAATCGACGATAATTCTCTGGAAATATCCTCGGATGAGCGTAACGGGGCAGTAAGCAAAGGGAAAATTGAACATAAATCCCCAGACAAACCAGAAAACCGGATTTTACTTTCGACCGAGGTGGGCACTCCCAGAGTAGAAATAACCTCTTCCGGTGGCGAGGTTGTCTCGATTACGCGTCTTGACGATGTAGCCGAGGTGGAAAAAATCTTTGATAGCATTCTGCGTTTCGCTTCTCAGGAGAAGGGCACCAAAGAAGTCGTGGTGAAGTTGCAGCCTGAATCCCTGGGTTCTATTGTGGTGCATCTCAAGGAAAATACGAACCATCTCCAGTGTATATGGGAAATTGCCGATGCGCGGACCCGTGAACTTGTGGAGAGAAATCTTCCCCTTCTTGAAGCTCGTTTACAGGGGCAGGGTTTTACCTTTGAAAATTTCTGGGGTGGAAGCGATGGGAGACAGTCCAATTGGCAAAACACTTTCCGATGGAGTTTCGGTTCCTTTTCAGATGTTCCAGTCGAATCCAAGAGAAGGAGCCTGGTGTTTAGCGATTACCGGGTGAATCTCCTGGCTTAGGAGGTGAGAATCGTGATGGTGACCTCCGTATCTCAGGGTAATAGTGCCGAAAGTCAGGTAGAAACCAAGAGCAGGAAGAACGTCCTGGGTAAGGACGATTTTTTGAAGCTTCTGGTGCTGCAGCTTCGGACTCAGAATCCTCTGGATCCCATGAAGGATCAGGATTTCGGCGCCCAGTTAGCCCAGTTCAGCGCCTTAGAGGCTGCACAGAATATGGAAAAAACCCTGACCAATCTCCTGCTCCTTCAGGCGGGGTCTCTGGTGGGTCAGACGGTGGAACTGCGAGATGGGAAAACCGGGACGGTGGATCGGGTGATTCTGGGTGGCGATACGCTGGTCGTTGAGGTTGGTGGGGTTGAGTATCAGTTCAACGATGTGGTGAAGGTGGGATAATCCAGTGGTGGAAAAAATTAACCATTTCCGTTCGCCGGGGATAGCAAGAGAAACCCTGACTCCTCTGCGGAAGAATACACCCAGGGGAGACGTAGAGGGAAGCTCTTTTGAGAAAACGCTCCGAGAAGAAGAGCTCCGGTTTTCTCTCCATGCGCAAAAAAGGATTCGGGAAAGGTCGCTTGTTCTGGATGAAGAAACGGTAGGATCCCTGCAGGAGGGTTTGAAAATCCTGGAGAATAAGGGAGCCCGGAATTCGGTAGTGGTAGTGGGGAACACGGCTTTTGTGGTGAACGTCCCCAACCGGATGGTGGTCACCTGTTTTAACCGTGGAGAGAGGGAAGGAAATGTCTTTACCAACATTGATTCGGCAGTTATTTTTTAATCCCGGAGCCGGACCGCTTGGCGGGGGCTCCACAGAGGAGGTTGAGAAGCCATGATGCGGTCGCTTTTTGCCGGCGTGTCAGGTCTGAAGAATCATCAGACCCGGATGGATGTCATCGGGAATAACATTGCCAATGTGAATACGGTGGCCTTCAAAGCCAGTCGAGTAACCTTCGAGGATATCCTGAGTCAAACCATTGAGGGAGCTCGGAGTCCTGTGGCCGGAGGGATTGGTGGTGTGAACCCCAAACAGGTGGGTTTAGGAATGAAGATCGGGAGCATCGATACCATCTTTACCCCGGGGAGCTTACAGACCACCGATAATCCCACCGATCTTGCCATTCAGGGAGATGGGTTCTTCATCGTGAGCGATGGGACCAAGGTCTATTACACCCGGGATGGTTCTTTTCGGATGTCGGCTGATGGATCGCTGGTGAATTCCAGTGGTTATCGCGTTCGGGGATGGCTGGCCAATCAGAGTGGTAATATCGATACCACCCAGGCCTTGCAAAATATAGTAATTCCGATTGGTACTCAGATGCAACCTCGGGCAACCGGTAACATCCGTTTTGAGGGGAACCTGAATGCGAATGATCCCAACGGTACCACCTGGACGACCAGCACCCAGGTTTATGACTCTCTGGGCAACACCCACAGCCTGACCATCGTTTTCACCAAAGGCGGCACCAACAGTTGGAGCTGGGTAGCCACTCTCGATGGTACCCAGAACGGTGGCACGGGGACGGTGACGTTTAATAACCAGGGTTTAGTAGCCACCGGTGGAACAGGTGCTCTCACTTTTACCGTTCCCGGAGCAAATAATCTCAATATCACCGCCGATTTTTCCCAGCTCACCCAGTTCGGGGGAAGCCCGACCGCTTACATTGACTGGCAAGATGGCTATGAGGCAGGAAGCCTGGATATGGTCAGTATTGATGCCAGTGGCGTGATTACCGGCATTTTCACCAACGGTCAATCCAAAGCCCTGGGTCAAATTGCGCTGGCCACATTTCCAAATCCCGGAGGACTCCTGAAACAGGGTGGTAACCTTTACCAGATTTCCAATAATTCCGGTCTTCCCAACATTGGTCCGGCCAGTTCTGGTGGGCGGGGCAGTATCGCCGTAGGAGCACTAGAAATGTCGAACGTGGACTTAGCACAGGAGTTTACCAACATGATCGTCACCCAGAGAGGTTTTCAGGCTAACTCCCGAGTTATCACCACTTCTGATGAGATGCTCCAGGACCTGATTAATATCAAAAGATAGGAGGTAGAATTGCTCCCCACGTCATGTGGGGAGCGAAAAAACCATGATTCCTTTGACCCGGTTTAACGGTTCGGTGTTTGTGCTCAACGCCGATTTGATCGAGACGGTGGAAGCAACCCCCGATACGGTGATTACGCTGGTTACGGGAAAGAGGTATGTGGTGAGGGAATCGGTGGATGAAATCATTGAGAAAATTCTCGATTTTCGCAAGAAAAGCGGAGGGGTGAAAATTATGATTTCCAGAGTGGACAAAGAAACGGAGGAGTGAGACGATGGATAAAGCTACGATTATAGGGCTTGGTTTGGGTTTAGCAATGGTAGGTTTTGGCCTTTTTTCTTCGGCTGGAGGCAATTTTATGATGTTTGTGAATTTCCCCTCGGTGCTGATCACGGTGGGTGGTTCGGTGGCGGCGACCCTCGTCTGTTTTCGCTTCGAACAGGTCATGAAGGCCATGAAACTCTTTCAGATTGCCATGCAAGAAAAATTACCCACTCCTCAGGAAATTGTGGGAACTCTGGTATCTTTAGCCGAAAAAGCCCGCAAAGAAGGTCTTTTGGCTCTGGAGGAAGAAGCCGAAAAGGTGCAGGACCCTTTCTTTCGCCGGGGTATTCAGCTCGTAGTCGACGGCACCGACCCACAACTTTTAAAGAGTATCCTGGAGACCGAACTCCTCTTTTTGCAGGAACGCCATAAAGCGGGAAGAGGCATTTTTGAAGCCATGGCTTCCTTTGCGCCGGCCTTTGGGCTCATCGGCACCCTCATTGGCCTTGTGGCCATGCTGGTGAACCTCGACGATCCCAAAAAGGTCGGGCCGGGAATGGCGGTAGCCATGCTGACCACCCTTTATGGAGCCATCATCGCCAATGTTTTCTGCCTTCCCATAGCTAATAAGCTCAAGTTGCGGAGTGGGGAAGAGGTTTTACTCAAAGAAGTCATCATCGAGGGAATTCTCTCTATCCAGGCGGGGGATAACCCTCGCATTGTGGAAGAAAAGCTGAAATCCTTCTTCCCGCCTGAAGTGCGTGAGGCACTGGAGAAAGAAAAAGAGGGTCAGGAGCGGATTATTCCTCTCCGGCAGGAAACCAAAGAAGCGTGAGGTGAGATGCAATGCCGAAGAAGAGAGAAGAAGAAAATCCTCCTGGAGCACCGTTGTGGGCCCTTTCTTATGGAGATTTCATGTCTCTGCTTCTCTGTACTTTTGTACTCCTTTTCGCCTTTTCCACCATTGATGTGGCTCGTTTTAAAGAGGTCATCTTTTCTTTGCAGGGAGCCCTGGGTGTTTTGCAGGGTGGACCGAGGGTACTCATGCCCTCTGAATTCCCTGTTCCCCGCCCGCCTTCTCAAATCAGCCCTTCCACGGTGGTGCCGATGAAGCTGGCCGGTCTGATGAAGGAAATTGAGAGAAAACTTGTAAAAGAAGGAAAGATTGCCAAAGACAAGGTTAACTTCAAAATCGACGAACGGGGACTGGTGATCACCTTCCTGGACAACGTTTTTTTCGATCTGGGGAAAGCAGATTTGCGTGCCGAAATGTTTCCGGTTCTTGACGCTCTGGCAGAAACTTTACAGGGAATCGATAACCACATTCGCATCGAAGGACACACCTGTAATCTTCCCATCAACACTCCTCGTTTTCCCTCCAACTGGGAACTCTCGGCAGCCAGGGCCATCGCGGTTTTGCGGTATTTTGTTGAGAAGAAGGACATTCCTCCTCAACGTCTGATCGCGGTGGGATATGGGGAGTACCAACCCCTGGTACCCAACGATAGCGAAGAAAACCGGCGCAAAAATCGCCGGGTAGAAATCGTGATCCTGAGACGTTAGGAGGCAAAGTATGGCCAAAGAGAAAGAAGAGAATACCGAACAGCAGACCCAGGCCAAAAAAGGCTTTTCCCTGAAAACTCTTATCATTATTGTCGTTTTGGCCATGGGAGGATTTATGGGCTTTAATTATCTGAAGCAAAGCGGACTTTTGCCGCAAAAGTCCACCGATGTTTCGAAGGAAAGTAAAAAGAGCGAAGAGAGTATTTATGTCTTTGAAGGGAATTTCCTGGTCAATCTCCTTGACCCTGATAATCCCCGATACCTGAAGTTGGTGCTGGGGGTGGGCTTCTCGGATAGGAAAGTCGAAAGTGAAATCAATAAACGGAACGTGGAGCTTCGAGACGCCATTATCATGGTAGCCAGTGCCCAGACTTTTGAGGAACTGACCAAACCGGAAGGGAAGGAACGGTTAAAAGAATTGATTTTAGACCGGCTGAACGGTATTCTCACTACCGGTCAGGTGGAAAAAGTCTACTTTCTCGACTTTGTCATTCAGTAGTGGGTGAAGGGTATGAAGGAGATTCTTTCTCAGGAAGAAATCGATGCACTCTTAAAAGCCTTAAGCTCTGGCGATATAGGAGCAGAAACTATCGAGAAAGAAGGAAAAAAGGAGGCGCGTTTTAAGGTCTACGATTTCCGCCGTCCGGAGAAGTTTTCCAAGGATCAGCTTCGTACCTTCCACATGATTTTCAGCACTTTTGTCCGCCTGGCTTCTACGAGTCTCGCCGGGTTTTTGCGCAGTCGCCTGCAGATGAATCTGATTTCCATTGACCAGCTGACTTACGATGAGTTTGTTCGGTCAGTCCCTAACCCTACCTTTGTGTGTGTGTTTTCGATTCATCCTCTTGAAGGACAGTGTGTCCTGCAGATTGGCCTGGATGCAGTCTTCCCCATGATTGATAAATTGATGGGTGGAATTGGTGAAGACTTACCAACCCTCCGTCCACTCACTGAGATCGAAAGTAAAATTATTCTGGAAGTGGTAGCCAGGATCATGGGGGCCATGAAGGAATCCTGGATGAATATCTATAATATCGATCCCCGGGTCGAAGCCCTGGAATCCAATCTGGAATTTGTAAGGGTGGTTTCGGGTAACGATATGGTCATCCTTTTCAGTTTTGAAGTGGAAATGGGTAATAAAAGTGGTATGATGACCATCTGTATTCCTTACATAGTGATCGAACCGATCGCGCAAAAGCTGAGTGCTTCGCTCTGGTTTGCCAGCAAGAAAACCCATGATCCGCAGATTCAGGCCAATCTTACTCGGAGACTGGAAAAAATAATGCTTCCTCTACGGGTAGAGCTGGGAGGGGCGAGTCTCTCGATGAAGGAACTCCTGAACCTGGAAGCAGGTGATGTGATCGTCCTGGATCGAAAAATTGAAGAACCGTTGGGGATTTTTGTGGGAAAGAAGCTGAAAATGCGAGGAGTATCAGGGAGACGGGGGAGACGCTTAGCGGTGAGAATTACGGAACTCCTGGAGGAGGATTGAGATGGAAGAGATTTTAAAGCCTGAGGAAAAGGATGTTATCGGTGAACTTGGGAATATTTCCATGGCGTCTGCTGCTACTGCTCTGAGTGGTCTTTTGCAAAAAAGGGTGGAGATCACCGTTCCAGAGGTAGAGGTGGTGGATCTTGAAGCCGAAGAGACCCTGTTTCCCGAGAAGCATCTTCTGGTGAAGGTTTTGTATCAGGAGGGTTTTGAGGGTGATAACCTGCTTCTCGTAAAAGAGGCGGATGCCCGGGTCATGGTCAACCTGATGATGGGAGGAGATGGGAAAGAAGGCCTTCCGGAAACCCTGGGAGAACTGGAAGCGAGCGCCATGGGGGAAGCCATGAACCAGATGATGGGTTCGGCTTCTACCGCGATGTCGGAATTTTTGAACCGTAAAATCGTCATCTCCCCCCCTGAAGTTTTTTTTGAAGAAGTTGAAAAACTGGAGAAAGAGTGGTTTACGAAACAGGAACGATATGTGGTGAAGGTGACATGTCGGTTGGTGGTTGAGGATGTCATTGATAGTTATATGATTCAGCTTTTACCTCTCTACTTTGTCCGGGAGATCGCCGCGGCGCTTTTGCCACCCCCTGTGGAAAAACCTTCTCCAGAAAGTAAAGAGGGAATCTCCGTAAATGTTCCTCAGGCAGCGAAAACCGACGAGGGAAAAACCGACGAAGAGAAGACCAAAAAAAGAACAGAGGCGCGACCGGTGGAGTTTGCCGAATTTAAGAGGACGGAAACCCCTGCGTCTCAGGTCAATCTGGAATTGCTCCTTGACGTGACCTTGCCGCTTGTGGTGGAGTTGGGAAGGGTGAGACTTTCGATTCAGGAGATCCTGGAACTTGGACCGGGATCGATCGTTGAGCTTGACAAACTGGCCGGAGAACCTGCCGATCTCTACGTGAACGATGTGCTTCTGGCTCGAGGAGAGGTGGTGGTCATCGAAGAGAACTTTGGAATTCGTATCACCGAGATCGTCAGTCCGGAAGAGCGGGTCAAAGGGTTGCGAGAGGCTCGGGGATGAGAAATATCCCGTTTTTTGGCCTATTTTTCTGGTTTGGGAGAATTGCCTGGGCTCAGGAAGAACTGAACCTGCCGGAAGTTGGACCTCCTTCCACCTTTCAGGGAGGAGTGGGTGTTTTACGGTTTGTGGTAGCTTTTTTACTGATAATCGTCATCCTGTGGGCTTTTTTTGTGCTCCTGCGAAAGTTCGCTGGTCAGAGTGCTCGAATTTCTTCTTCCAAATACATGCGTGTAGTCGATATTTTGCCGGTTCGGGGAAATCTTTCTTTTTATCTTATCCAGGTAGGAGAAAGGATTGTGATGGTGGTGCAAAGTGGGAATACGGTACGGGAAGTAGTAGAGTTGCATTCGGATGAACTGGTGGAAAATCCTTCCTCACAGAGATTCTCGAGTTATTTAGATACTCTGTTTCGGAGAAAAACGCATGAAGAGAAAAAAGTGGAATAAAGCAATCACTTTGATTTTATGTGTTGTGGGTGTATCCTTCTTTCTGGGATTGTCGGGTCGTTCTCTTCATGCTCAGGTAACTCCCTTTCCTTTGATTGCGTTACCACGTATCACCATAGAAACTCCGGAGACTCAGAACCCTAAGGATTTCACTCTGTCTTTGCAAATTATTCTTCTTTTAACCATTCTGAGTTTAGCTCCGGCGATCCTCGTTATGGTGACTTCTTTTACCAGGGTCATAGTGGTTCTGGCCTTTGTGCGGAATGCGCTGGGTTCGGCTCAGATTCCTCCCACACCGGTTCTTGTAGGTTTGGCACTCTTTTTGACTTTTTTTATCATGGTCCCGGTGTTTGGACGGATCAACCAGGAAGCCCTGAGTCCCTATCTGGAGGGAAACATCACTCAGGCCGAAGCTTTTAATCGGGGAACGGAAATCTTGCGGGAATTTATGTTCCGCCAGACTCAGGAAAAGGACCTGGCCCTGATGGTATCCCTTTCCCGACTGCCCCGTCCCCGAACGCGACAGGACATCCCAACCCATGTCCTTATTCCCGCCTTTATTTTGAGTGAATTAAAGATTGCCTTTACTTTAGGGTTCCTGATTTATGTGCCTTTTCTGGTTATCGATATGGTGGTGGCCAGTATTTTGATGTCCATGGGCATGATGATGCTTCCACCGGTGCTCATTTCGCTCCCTTTCAAAATTTTGCTTTTTGTCCTGGTGGATGGATGGGAGCTGATTACCAGGGGTGTGGTTTTGAGTGTTCGTTGAGGTGCGATGATGGGTGAAGAAATCTTTTTTGAAATCGGACGAGAAGCGCTGCTTGTCGTCTTGAAGCTCGGGTTACCGATTCTGGGAGCTACCCTGGTGGTGGGGATTCTGGTCAGCATATTTCAGGCCGTCACCCAGGTTCACGAGTTAACCCTTACTTTTGTGCCCAAAATCCTCGTCGTGATCCTGATTCTGGTTCTCCTTGGTCCCTGGATGGTGAGGACGATTCTTGATTTTGTGGTGCAGCTTTTCTGGAATCTTCCCTCTCTGGTAAGGTGATGGAATTCCTCTCGGTTTCTTTCTACGATTTTCTTCTGGTATGGGTAAGAGTCCTGGGTCTTTTCCTGACCGCCCCAATTTTTAATAGCCGAATCATTCCTGTGCTCACCAAAGTCGGCTTTTCTTTTCTGTTCAGCGTCATCGTCTTTCCTGCTATCGATGCCCCTGAAGTGGCAACTTCGATTACCGAGGTTTATATTTTGTCTCTTATGGCGGAGCTTTTACTCGGCATCGCCCTTGGATTTGTAACTAACCTGGTTTTTTCTGCTCTTCAAATTACCGGAGAAGTTGTCGATTTTCAAATGGGTTTCAGTTACGCGAACGTGGTGGATCCTCTTTCCAATCTGGGTTCTTCGGTCATGGGTCAGTTCTATTTGATGGTGGCACTGCTCTACTACCTGGGTATCGGAGGACATTATCTCACCCTGCGAGGTATTGCCTATTCTTTCCAGGTTATTCCCCTGGGGGAGTTCGCGCTGAAGGCCGAAATGTTTCCTTCTTTTCTTGCTCTTCTCAAGGAAGTTATGGTGATCGCTCTGCAGCTTGGCGCTCCGGTCATGGCAGCGCTCTTCCTTGCCAATTTCACTCTGGCAATCATCTCCCGGGCCATTCCCCAAATGAATGTTTTTATTGTGGGACTTCCGCTCAATGTGGGAGTAGGATTCCTGGTCAGCTTGACCACCTTGCCTTATCTTTTTCCACTTCTGGAGCGTATGGTAGAACTTTTCTTGCGGGGGTTTTTCCAGGTTTTTTCTCCTCCTTGAAACACTGGCATGGATTTTCATCCCAAGATGGTAGCATAGAAAGACTGGTGTTCGTGCATGCCCTTACAGGAAAAGACCGAAGCCCCGACTCCGAGAAAGAGAGAAGAACTGCGCAAGAAAGGCCAGGTCCCTATCAGCGTGGACTTTGCCAACGGCTTCCATTTCCTGGTGCTTTTTTCGCTGTTGACTTTTACCGGCTCTTCGCTGGCTTCTCAGGTGGCACGGTTCGCGCAGACTGCGTGGATTGAGAAATTACCCACGGGTGACAATTTTACCTGGGCTTTTGGGGTGTTGAAGGAGGCCCTTGCTTCGATTATCAGGGCTGTCGCACCGATGGTTCTTGTGAGCATGGGGGTAGGACTTGGTCTGGGGTTTTTGCAGTCCGGGTTTGTGGTGTCTTTGGAGCGACTGAAACCCAAATTTGATTACGTCAATCCTTTGCGAGGGCTGGAGCGGCTCTTTTCGCTACGAACCGGAATGGAGTTTTTGAAAGTATCGCTCAAGGCAGGGCTGGGGATATTCATTGCCTATACCCTCCTTCGGGGAAATTTGCCGGTTTTGAACAATCTCACCGAAATGGAAGTGGGTAGCGCTCTGGGGGTGGTCGGGAGTTTAACCCGAAGGCTGGGATTCACTTTGGGGGGGCTCTTTTTGGGTATCGGTTTTTTTGACCTGTTTTACCAGCGTTTTGAATACGAACGAAATATTCGTATGACCAAAGAAGAGCTCAAGGAAGAATACAAAAGAACCGAGGGTGACCCGATCATCAAATCGCGGATTCGCGCCCGGCAGCGGGAAATCGCCAGGCGTCGCATGATGCAGGAGGTCCCCAAAGCACAGGTGGTGGTTACCAACCCTGTGCATGTGGCCTGTGCGTTACGCTATGAACGGGGCGCCATGCGGGCTCCGGTTCTCGTGGCCAAAGGGAAGAGACTCATTGCAGAAAAGATCAAAGAAGTTGCCCGCCAGCACAATATCCCCATCGTGGAAAATAAAAAAGTGGCCTGGGAACTCTTTCGCAGTTGCGAAATCGGTCAGGAAATTCCCGGCTTTCTCTATAAAGCGGTGGCAGAGATTTTGGCCTTTGTGTATCGTTTGAATCAGAAGGTAAGGAGGTAACTCGATGAGAGAGAGTCTCGCCAGGGTTTTAGAACGGGGAGGAAAAAGTAGCGATTTCATTTTTACTTTCCTTTTTATCTTGATCATCATTATGATGGTTATCCCTCTTCCCCCTATGATGGTGGATTTTCTTTTAAGTTGCAACATAGCTCTCTCGGTGATGATCCTTCTTACCACCACCTATATTACCAACCCCTTGCAGTTTTCGGTTTTCCCCTCCCTGCTCCTCTTTGCCACCCTTTTCCGCCTGGCTTTGAATGTTTCTACGACTCGTCTCATTCTTTTGCGCGGTTACGCCGGAAGACTGATTGCCGCTTTTGGAAACTTTGTGGTCGGTGGCAATTATGTGGTCGGTTTTATCATCTTTCTCATCCTGGTCATCATTCAGTTCGTGGTGATTACCAATGGTGCCGGCCGCATTGCCGAAGTGGCGGCGCGCTTTACTCTGGATTCCATGCCGGGAAAGCAGATGAGTATCGATGCCGACTTAAATGCCGGTCTCATCGACGACAAAGAAGCACGCCGGAGACGCCGTGAAATCGAACGCCAGGCTGATTTCTACGGAGCTATGGACGGAGCCAGTAAGTTTGTTCGCGGAGACGCCATTGCCGGACTGATTATCACCATGATCAATTTTTTGGGTGGCATTGTGGTAGGAGTTATCCAGAGAGGTCTCGTCATCCAGGATGCTCTGCAGACCTATGCTCTCCTCACGGTAGGTGACGGACTGGTGGCGCAGATTCCGGCTCTTCTCATTTCTACGGCCAGCGGTCTTATCGTTACCAGAGCGGCCAGCGAAGATAACCTGGGTCAGGATGTTTCTCGAGAGCTCACCCAGGTTCCCCGAGCAGTTTTACTGACGGCTCTCCTCCTTTTGTTCCTGGGCATGATTCCCGGACTTCCCAAAGTACCTTTTGTGCTGTTGGGTCTTTCGGCCGGGATTTTTGCGTATACGAAGCGGGAGAAGAAAGAAGAGGCCAAGACCAAAGAAGAAGCTCCCAAGGAAGAACTTCCCAAGACTCCCGAAGAGATTGCCCGCCTTATCGAAGTGGACCCGGTAGAGCTTGAAATTGGTTACGGCCTGGTACATCTCTTTGATGCCAAAGAGGGTGGAACGCTTCTGGAGAGAATTACGCAAATGCGCATTAATCTGGCCCGAGAGAAAGGCCTGGTGGTCCCCCCGATCCGGGTACGGGATAACCTGCGTTTGCGTCCGAATGAGTATGTAGTGAAAATTCGGGGAATCGAAGTTGCCAAGGGGGAAATTTTGCCCCATCATTATCTGGCCATTCATCCTCAGGGTGAGAGTGGCCCCATCGAGGGGATTGCCACTCGTGAGCCGGCTTTCAATCTTCCTGCTTACTGGGTGAACGAGCGGCAGAAAGAGAACGCCGAGATTGCCGGATTTACGCTGGTGGATGCCGAGTCGGTGCTCGTCACCCATCTTTCAGAAGTGGTGAAGTCACACGCTGCCGAACTCCTGACCCGGCAGGAGGTGCAGCTTTTAATCGATCAGGTCAAGCGAACTAACCAGGCAGTGGTGGACGAATTGATTCCTCAGTCGATGTCGATTGGGGAAGTCCAGAAGGTTTTGCAAAATCTTTTGATGGAAAACGTACCTATTAAAGATTTGCCCTTGATTTTAGAAGCTCTGGCCGACGCGGTGCATCAGGTCAAAAGCATTGAAGAATTGACCGAAGTCGTTCGTCGCAAATTGGGGAGGGGGATCTGTAAACAGTATCTCACCGAAGATGGTAAACTCCATGTTTTGACGCTGGATACCGGTCTGGAACATTATTTTCAACAGGTCTTCTCTGGAGCGGAAAGCCTTGATCCCCAGGTTTTTCGAGCCATGCTTACTCAGTTGAGTAGCAATGTGGAGAAAATGGTTAGTTTGGGACATTTTCCAGTTTTGATAGTTCCTGGTAAAATAAGGAGGAGTTTGCGCAACCTCCTGGCAGGATATATCCCACAGCTCGTGGTTCTGGCTATGGAAGAGGTACCTCGGGAGGTGGAGTTGAAGATTGAAGGAGCGGTGAGGGGTGGTTAAGGGTAATGGAAAGAGACCGGATTTTTAAGGTTAATCGCCGGTTGAGCGTGGGGATAAAGAAGAAAGACGAAGATGGCCAGGAAAGAATGGTTTACTATCCCAGCCGCATCGAAGCAGTGCATCAAAATGCGATATGGATTGCTACTCCTCAAGAGAGGGGGGTTCTGGTGCCGGTAGGCGTGGGGGAAGAGCTGGAAGTACATCTGGTGGGGGACAACGAGGTTTTTTACTTTCCGTGCCGGGTAAAAGAGCGGACCAGGAAAGGAAACATTTCCTATTTGGTTATTCCCATTCCCTCTGAAGTGATCCGCAAGCAGAGGCGAGAATACGTTCGTTTCAACGTGGTTCTGCCGGTACTCCTTAAAAAGGGAGAGAAAACCATACAGGCAACCACCAAGAACTTAAGTGGCGGCGGAATGCTGGTGTATCTCGATGATAAAAAGACCCCTCTGGAAGTTCACGAAGAGCTCTTTTTCTCTCTATCCATGAACGGTGGGGAAGTGGTGGGAAAAGCAGAAGTGGTGCGGAAAGACGAACCGCATCTCTACGGGTTTCGTTTTACCACGATTTCTGATAAGGATCGGGAAGAAATTGTGAAGTACATTTTTAAACAACAGGTAGAATTGAGAAAGAAGGGGCTTTTGAAACGGTGAAAAAGATCAAAGTTATGGTGGTCGATGACTCAAGCTTCATGCGGAAGATGATCGGTGATATTTTGGAGAGTGACTCCGAGATAGAAGTGGTGGCAAAGTGCAGCGACGGTGTAGAGGCTCTGGAAAAGTTGAAGGCGATTACGCCGGATGTAATCCTCCTCGATGTGGAAATGCCACGCATGGACGGTCTGCGTTTTCTGGAAGAAGCTTTGCAGCGGAGGCCCGAACGGGTGGTCATGCTCAGTGCCCTCACTCAGGTGGGCAGCGAAACCACCATTTTGGCCCTGGAAAAAGGAGCACTGGATTTCATTCCCAAACCCTCCGGCAGCATTTCTCTGGATATCGAAAAGAAGAAAGAGGAGATCCTTCAAAAGGTGAAAGAGGTCAGTCGCATTTCTCTTGATCGGGTAAAAACGTACGCCTTGGAAGGTAAAGTAACGAAAAAGGATATCACCAGGAAACCAGAGGGACGGGAATGCGATCGACTGGTCTTTGTCGCTTCTTCAACCGGTGGACCCAAAGCACTGCAAACGCTGGTTAAAAATTTGAGTCCTTTGAGACGGAGCGGGATGGTTTTTGTGCAACATATGCCCAGTGGATTTACGAAAAGCCTTGCCGAGCGCTTGAGCGAAATGGCCCCCCTCCCGATTAAAGAAGCCGAAGAGGGCGAACGATTGTTCGTGAATAGAGCGCTTATGGCTCCGGGGGGGAAACATCTTTTGATTGAAAAAGACAAAAGGGTGTTACTCAACGATGACCCTCCGGTAAAGGGGTTAAAGCCCTGTGCTGATATTTCGCTTTTTTCGGCAGTCAAAGCCTTTGGAGGGAATATTCTGGCCGTGGTTCTTACCGGTATGGGCAAAGACGCTCTGGAGGGGTGTCGCCTGCTCCGCCGGGAGGGAGGGACAGTTATTGCCCAGGACGAAGCGAGTTCTTTGATTTTTGGGATGCCCCGGGCGGTGATCGAAGAGGGATTGGCGAATCTGGTGCTTCCACTTGAAGAAATCGGCGGAGCCATCGTGGAGTGGGATGCGAACCAGCACTTTTCCGGGAGAGAGCGCTGATGGAAAGAGAAGAACTTCAATATCTCCGGGAAGTAATACTGCGGAAAACCGGTATTGACCTCTCTTTCTACAAGGAAACTCAGCTCCAGCGGCGCTTGCACTTTATGATGCTCAGGGCCGGTGTTCAGAGTGCACACGAGTACGCCGCACTTCTGGAAAAGGATCCGCAGGTTCTGGAGGACTTTAAAAATCGTTTCGCCATCAACGTGTCTGAATTCTTCCGCAATCCGGAACGATTCGAAGATCTGCGGGAAAAAGTGTTACCAGAGCTCATCGCTACTTCCGGTCCTGTCCTCAAGGTATGGAGCGCCGGGTGCTCGGTAGGAAGTGAGCCGTATTCGATCGCCATCGTCCTTGAGGAACTGGAGCGAAAAAAGCTGTACCAGATCTGGGCCACCGATATCGATGAGGATGCTTTGCAGCAGGCTCGTGAGGGGGTATATTCGGAAAACTACTTCAGTAGTATTCCGAGGCCGTATATGGAAAAATACTTCACAAGAAGAGATGGGAATTTTGTGGTCGCGCCTCATTTGAAAAAGAGAATCACTTTTGTGAAGCATGATCTTTTACGTGACAGGGTTGATCAGAGTTTTGATCTGGTGGTATGTCGAAACGTGGTCATCTATTTTGAGGAAGAGGCCAAAAAGCTTGCTTTTACCAAAATGAGCCAGGCTCTGCGGAAGGGAGGATATCTGTGGATCGGAAGTACGGAAAGGATTCCCGACCCACCTTCTTTCGGTTTGCGGTATGCACTCCCGTTTTTTTATCAGAAAGGGTAGGAGGTGGACGATGAGTCTCTCTTTCGAAGGTTTAAACGAGATACAGCTTGATGCGCTCCGGGAGATCGGGAACATCGGGGCAGGAAACGCGGCCACCGCTCTTTCCAAGATGGTGGGGAAAAGGGTGACCATGGATGTGCCCCTGGTACGCCTCATTCCTTTGAAGGAAGTTCCAGAGTGGCTGGGTGGTCCGGAACAGGAGGTTCTGGGAGTTTACCTGAGCATGTTTGGAGCGGTCAATGGGCATATCCTTTTCGTGATGACCATCGATGATGCCCTGAAGATCATGCGCATTCTTCTAGGGGAGCTGACTCCCCGCCGGGAACAGGTTCTGGAAATGGACGAGCTGGCTTCATCGGCTATGGGGGAGATCGGGAACATACTCTCTTCTTCGTACCTTGCAGCTTTAGCCGACTTTACCGGGCTTGACCTGAACCATTCGGTGCCGGCCATTGCGGTGGACATGGCCGGGGCGATTGTCGACGTGGTGCTCATCGAGATTTCGCGGCGTGGTGATTATGCCCTGCTCATCGAGACCGAGTTCGTGGAGGAAGAGGACAAAATTAAAGGATATTTTATGCTGATTCCGGATACCGGTTCTTTGGAAATCATCCTGCGGGCTATAGGAGTTGTCGGCGATGTATAAGAGAAGAAATGTAGGCATGGCCGAACACGCTATCAGTAACAATCCGGAAGAGGTTTTGTGTGTGCTGGGTTTGGGATCCTGCATCGGTCTTTGTCTCTACGATGAACTACGCCAGATTGCCGGAATGGTCCATATTCTCCTGCCGGAGCAGATTCCTGGCCAGCGGAATCCCTTTAAGTTTGCCGATACCGCGGTTCCGGCTCTTCTGAAGGAGCTGGAAAAAGTCGGGGCGAAGCAGAAGAACCTTTTCGCCAAAATTTCTGGAGGAGCGAGGATGTTTTCGGGTTCAGACTCGCTCTTTGACATTGGTCAGCGGAACGCCGAAGCGGTGAAGAAAGTTTTAAAAGAATTGCGAATTCCTCTACAGGGAGAGGATGTTGGTGGCAGCCGGGGAAGGAGCATCTTTTTCTATGTGGAAAATGGGAAGTTGGAAATTAAAACTCTGGGTCAGGATGTCAGGGTGATTTAGGTGAGCCGTTCCAAAGGCCTGGCGCGTCTTGTGGCGCTGCTTGTGACCTGGCTTTTGGTGGTACTTTATGTTGTTTGGGGTTTTTTGAGGAATTTGAGCCTTTTTACCATCGCCTGGAGGGTTTTAGTTCTGGCGCTTTTGGTCTATACTTCTGTTTTTTACTATGCTCTCTGGATTGTCTCTCAAGAAGTACCGAAGGAAGAGGGGAAAGTAAACCATGATGAACCTGGCGAAAACCGGTAAGGACCTGGAAGAGCTGTGGGGGGCATTCCTGGAAAGACGCGACCCCAGAGCACGGACTCAACTGGCCGAAAATTACCTTTATCTGGTAAAAATTGTTCTGGGAAGGATGCTGTATCGTTTTCCTCCCCACATCGAGCGAGAAGATCTCGAGCAGATCGGGGTCATTGGGCTTTTGCAGGCTCTGGACCGTTTTCGGCCGGGGAAAGGAGCTCGATTTGAGACCTATGCTCTTTCTCGCATTCGGGGAGCTATTCTGGACTATTTAAGAAGTCTCGATCCACTGACCCGTCAGGAACGTCGAGGCGTTAAGGATGTCATCAGGGCATGGCAGGAACTGGAAAAAGAAGGGGGTGGTGAACCGTCTTTCGAGCAATTAGCCGAAGCCCTGGAGATGCCGGTGGAAGAAGTCATCTGGCTTATCGAACGGGAAAAGAGTAGTTTCTTACTCTCTTTAGAAGAGGAAAAGGAATCCGGAGATTTCGAGGGGGAGGGTTTAGGGAGAAGGATTTTCTCGCATCCGGAGGAACTGCTGGAAAATAAAGAATTGATGGTTTACCTGGGGAGGCTAATTGATGAACTTCCGGAAAGAGAAAGATTGGTCCTTACGCTGTACTATTTTGAAGGATTAACCCTGAAAGAAATCGGGAAGGTGCTTGCAATTGGAGAATCGAGGGTTTCGCAGATCCTTGCTCGAACGATTGCTAAGTTGAGGGTAAAACTCGAAAATTGGGAAGGAGAGGGCGATGGGGGATAAAAAGTCTTTGGGTGACCTGGAGAGAGAAGGATATTTCCAGCTTCTGGTGTCTGGGGATCGCATGCGCGCAGAACTCGTGGTAAAGAGGGCTTTGGCGGAAGAGGAGCTTAACCTTTATGAGGATTTAGTGAGTTTCCTGAACAAAAAAGGTATCTGTTTCGGTCTTACAGAAGAAGCTAAGAATGATTTGGAGGTGCTGAAACGCACCGGTACGTATCTTCTTGCCGAGGGAATCCGCCCGCAGAAGGGAAAGGATGGAACGGTGCGCCTTCTTTTTGCCGAAGAAATTCAGCGGGAACTGCAGGAAGACGAGGAGGGGCGGGTAAATTTTTTTGATTTTCTCCGGGTTCCTCAGGTGACTCCTGGAGAAACCATTGCCGAGCTTCTCCCTCCGGAGGAGGGTATTCCGGGAAAGAATATCTTTGGTCAGGAGGTTCCGGCTCCCCTGGGAAAGCCGGCTAAAATCGTGGCGGGGAAAAATGTGGAACTCTCTCCGGATGGAAATAGCGCCATAGCCAAGGTGGCCGGAAGGCCTTTGGTGGTGGGTAAAGCTGTTACAGTGCTACCCCTTTTTGAAGTGGAGGGGAATGTGGGTGTGAGCACCGGAAGCCTTTCCTTTGTAGGATCGATTCTGGTGCGTGGGGACGTGGAAAGCGACTTTGTGGTGGAAGCTGAGGGCGATGTAGAAGTGTGGGGTAATGTAGAAGCGGCAAAAATTGTTGCAGGTGGAAACGTGCGGGTGAGGGGAGGAATCTTTGGGAAGGACAGAGGCATTGTTCAGGCACAGGGCAATCTCCAGGCTAAGGTAATCGAAAATGCTGCGATTGAAGTGGGAGGAGACATATTGGTGGAGCGGGCTATCGTCCATAGCACCGTCTCGGCAAAGGGTAACGTCATCCTGCGGGGTAACCCTGGTGCCATTATCGGAGGAACGGTGAAGGCCGGTAGCATTGTCTGGGCAAGGACCATTGGTTCTTCCATTGGTACCCGGACCGAGGTGATGGTAGGTGTGGATCCGACTCTCCATGAAGAATACCGGAGGCTCCAGGAAGATGTGAAAAAACTCCAGGAGGAAATTCAGGAGGCGGAAAAAGTCTTCCGACTGATTCTGGTGAAAAAGCAGTCGGGAGGGGAGCTGGATGCAAGAACCAGGGAACTTTTGGAAAAAGTGAAGAAGGGGTATGAGGTGGCGCAGGCAAAAAAAGGCTTCTGTGAAAGTCGCCTGGCAGAGCTCGAAGAAATTTTTGAAAGTCGAGAGGGGAAAGTACTGGTGGAAGAGAAGGTATATCCCCAGGTGCGCGTGACCATTGGTCGTTTTACCTACATTGTGCGTGATGAAATTCAGTACGTTTCGTTCAGCGAGAGAAATAAAGAAGTAGTTATCGGGAGCTTTGAGCGCCCGAAGCTCGGTAAGAGGTAGATCTATGGTGGATCCTGTGAGCATACAGAATGTCGTGGTGCGTTCTCCGGAAATAGCGAAAGTGCAGAGGGCTCAGGATGAAAAATCTTCCCTGCAGGCTCAGGCTTTTTCTGCTGAATTGCAGCGGCAAGCTCAGAAGATGGAGGAAACGGTTGATCCACATCAGAAAACTTACCAGTACGATAAAGATCGGCAAAAAAGAGACCAGCATCAGGTTCTATCGGAGGAGAGAAAGCACCATAAAAAAGAAGAGGAGAAACCAGAGGATAATGCTTCTGGCCATTTAATCGACGTCAGAGCATAGGGGGGTTGTGGGTTTGATTAAAAATGTTTTGGAGAAAGTCCTGCGCGATTTACTTCCTGATTTATATCGAATGAAACCGGAACTATGTCGCTGCAAACAATGTGAAGACGATGTTTTGGCATTGGCTTTAAAGGCGCTACCACCGAAGTACGTTTCTCGAGACGAAGGAGAAGTATACGCTCGTCTGGAGCTCGAGAATCCCCAACTCCAGGTTGACATGCTTGAAGCACTTCTTTTGGCCGCAGACAAGGTTATTGCTCATCCCCGCTGTAGCTCAGGGCAGCGTGAAGACGTCAATCCAGGGAAGGGTGTAGGTGAAGCGCACAAAGAGGAAAGCGGAAATACCGAAGAGAAGACCCAGTAGAAATCTGGTTCCTGGAGAAAATCTGCCCTGTTCTACTTCTTTTTCGAGGATGCTACCGGTGATCCCTGAAAAGAAGGTTACCCCTAAGGCCCAGGATAATTCTACAGAAACTGACGGCGTTTTTCCCCATAGAGCTGGTCCCAGGTACCACACGGTGAAGATGACCCAGGGGACCAGGAGATTGGAAAAGAGGCGCGCGAAGAGAAAATTTGGCTCTCGATATCTTCTGGTACACAGGAGATATTCCACAGTGCTCGCCAGAAGGTACGCAAAAAAACCGAGTTTGAGATGTGTAAACACCGATTCATTGGTTCCACAGATGGGTTTAAGAAAGGAATACCCGGTCAGATCGTAACCGAAGTGAAGAACAGCGTATATCCCCAAGTAAAGCAGAGCTTTGATAAAAATGTTCATCGGAACACCTCCTTTTTTCAAATTATATCCTTTTTCGGTACGTTGAGAAACAATCGAGAAAATGCTATACTTTTTGCAGTCGGAGAGGTGGCCGAGTGGCTGAAGGCAATCGCCTGCTAAGCGATTAGGCGGGTTAAAACCGCCTCGTGGGTTCGAATCCCACCCTCTCCGCCATGGATTTTTGAATACTATTTACAGATGTGACGTCGTTGAGATCATCATTCCTCAAAATATTCAGTGTTATCCCTTTCGTCATTTATAGCTCTCCCGTTTCCTTCACACGCATGTTTTCCGTATCGAGAGACGTTCATTGCGGTATTCGTTTTGGGTTATTGATGTTCGATGGGCTTTCGCAATTGCCCCCGGGGAATAATTGAGATTTGAATATGATTCCTTTTAGTATCGAAGTGATACATTTTGTGATGCTTGTAGTTACGGCACTCTTTTTTAAAATTCCTGTTTTTCCGGTGAGGATTACAGTGTTCAGAGTGTGGTATCGACGATACCTTAACCAGATTGATTATGCTCAGGCCCTGGGTTGGCAGAGGAAACTCTGGGAATATGTATTGCAGAACGATTTACCCGGGATTATGCTCTTTCTCGAGCATAATCCGGTCTTTACGCTGGGTCGTTCTGCGTCGCGGCAACATCTCCTTGTCGGTAATGATATCCTGCAACAAGAGGGGATATGCGTGTACGAAGCAGAACGGGGAGGAGATATCACGTATCACGGTCCGGGGCAGATAGTGGGATATCCTATCATCAATCTGCAATTCTGGCAGAAGGATGTCCATGCTTTCCTGCGGGTTTTAGAGGAGGCTTTGATTCTCTTTTTGAGACGCTACCGAGTGGAAGGGTTTCGGTTGCCACCGCATACCGGGGTGTGGGTGAACCGGGAGAATCCTGAGAAGATCGCCGCCATTGGTGTAGCAGTAAGGCGCTGGGTAACCTACCACGGGTTTGCACTCAACATCATTCCCAATCTCTCCCACTTTCGCTATATTATCCCCTGTGGAATTCGTGACCGGGGAGTTACGTCTCTGGCGCGTATCACCGGATGTGCATATTCTCCGGAGGAGCGGTATACTATGCAGGAGCATCTTGCCGAAGCAATAGGAGGTGCTTTTGGTTTCGAGGTGGAGGAAATGCATGAAGATCTTAACACCATTTTTCAGAGGGGTCGGCTTTCATGAACCAAGTTCCGCCCTGGATTAAACGGCGATTTCCTGGGTCTCCGGGAAATGAGACCGAAAAATTACTCCGTTCCCTTTCCTTGCATACCGTTTGTGAGAGTGCTCATTGTCCGAACATTGGGGAATGCTTCGGCAGAGGCACTGCCACGTTTCTCATTCTGGGTGATGTCTGTACCCGGAACTGTGGTTTTTGTGCCGTGAAAAAAGGTCAACCCCTGCCACTTGACCCGGAAGAACCCCTGCGGGTAGCTCAGGCCGCCAAAACGCTCGGGCTTCGACATGTGGTAATCACTTCGGTCACTCGAGACGATCTCCCAGATGGGGGAGCCGGTCATTTTGCGCGGGTCGTAAAAGCAATACGGGAATTGTTACCTTCGGCAACGGTAGAAATCCTCACTCCCGATTTTCAGGGCCGGGAGGAGGTTCTGGTGGTTTTCCGGGAATATCCTCCCGATGTTTTTAATCATAACGTGGAAACCGTTCCTCGTTTGTATCCTCAGGTGAGGCCAAAGGCTCACTACCGGCGCTCGCTCTTTCTCCTCGAAAGATTCAAGGCGCTCTTTCCCTCCGTTCTCACCAAGTCGGGTCTCATGGTCGGTCTGGGTGAGGACAAAGAAGAGGTCCTTGAGGTGTTACGAGACCTTCGTCAAGCCGGTTGTGATATTGTTACCGTGGGGCAGTATCTCCGTCCTTCCATGAAACACCTTCCGGTAGAGGAATATATCCCGCCCTCCTGGTTCTCTTTCTACGAAGAAGAAGCGTATAAGCTTGGCTTTAAGGGGGTGGCCAGCGGTCCTTTTGTGCGGAGTTCCTATCTCGCGGAACGCTTTGTGGGGGCTCCATAATGGTGATTATGGGTATGGTGTTCGTCATTACTTTTCTTTTCTTCTTTTTCTGGCTTTTCCCCCTCTTTTTCCATGGTATTCCCTGGCAACCTACGGACATGAGGAGGGTTCGGCGGATGCTCCAGATGAGCGAGCTGAAGCCTGGGGAAGTGGTTTATGATCTGGGATGTGGAGATGGGAGAATTCTGGTCTGTGCGGTACGAGAGTTTCAGGCCAGGGCTGTGGGGGTGGAGCTGAATCCCTGGCTTTACCTCCTGGCGGTTTTGCGGGTTTTCTTTTCCGGTTGTTCCTCCCGGGTACGGGTCATCTTTGGTAACCTCCACAATGTTCCCCTTGAGGAGGCCGATGTGGTAACCATTTTCCTTTTTTCGCACGTGAATGAGCTATTGCAGGAAAAATTTCGGCGAGAGCTCAAAAGGGGAGCACGAATTGTTTCGTATGTCTGGAAGCTTCCGTCCTGGGTCCCGGTGGCGTCTGACGGTGAGTATCACCTTTATCTTTATGTCAACGAGAAATAGAAATCGAGGTGTTAACCGTGCGGAAGGAGAGTAGGCAGATTCGGTGGGTCACAAGAACTGCTCTGCTTTTTGCTCTGGTCATCGTTATCCAGATGCTGGGTATGCCTCAACTGGTAACCGGACCCCTGGTCAACATGGTTCTCTTTTTGGCTACCTTTCTGGAGGGAATCGGGAGTGGGGTGGTCATTGGATTTTTTACCCCCTGGGTAGCCTTTTCCAGGGGGATTTTACCTTCTCCGCTTGCACCGATGATTCCCTTCATTATGATCGGCAATGCTCTGCTGGTAGTCGTTTTTGGAATTTTTCGCACTAAACCCGGTGTAACTCGAGAGATTGCCGGGATTGTGGTGAGTGCTCTGGCAAAATACCTCTTTCTTTCCCAGTCGGTCAATTTTCTGGTCGGGATTCCCGGGCCTGTAGCGAAGGCCATGCAGGTTCCCCAGCTCGTGACCGCCCTTTTAGGTGGGGCACTGGCTTTTGTTTTAGAGAAGCTCTTGCGTCGCACTATGAGGAGATGAACGAAGAAAAACCGGTAAGGTAAAGAAGAAGGTTGTACCTTTACCGACTTCACTTTTCACCCATATTTTCCCTCCGTGGTGTTCCACGATTTGTTTGGTAATGGCAAGACCAAGGCCGGTACCACCTCCCTCACGGGAGCGGGACTTCTCTACCCGGTAGAACCTTTCGAAAATATAGGGAAGGTCCTGGGGGGGTATACCGGTTCCCTGGTCGCTTACAAAGATGAGAAGTTGGTCCTTCTCCCTTCTTCCACCTATCGTAACGGTGCTTCCCGGTGGAGAAAAGAGTATGGCGTTGTGGAGAAGATTTGTAAACACCTGTTCCAGCCGGTCTTCATTTCCCAGAGCGGAGGGAAGGTTCATCTCGAAATCTTCCTGAATCTTAATGTTTCGTTCACCGAGTAGAGGGGTGAGTTTGGCAATGACTCTTTGTGATAGGTGCGGAATTGCAACTTCTTCCATCTCCCATCGTATCTTTCCCGATTCCATCAATGAAAGGTCGAGAAGCTCATGGATGAGCCGTGAGAGGCGCAGCGTCTCAGTATGGATAAGGGAGAGATATTTTTCCTGAAATTCTTCGAGAGAAATAACCCGGTCGATTACCGCTTCCAGGAAACCCTGGATGGAAGTCAGGGGGGTACGCAGTTCGTGAGAAACGTTGGCGATGAATTCTCGTCGTAATCTGTCAACCTTACGAAGTTCGGTAATGTCCTGGACTACGGCCACTGCACCCTTCGTGGTGTCTTTCTCTTTGAGGGGGGTGATATGGAGAATCACATTTTTCCCTTCGGTAGTTTCAAATTCCGTTTCTCTCTCCTCTCCGGTTTGCAGTACTTCTTCGAAGAGTTTTTCAATTTCCTCTTTAAGATGAAGGTCGTGAAGATGGTGAAGCTCTTTCTCAGTGATGGAGAGCGTTCTTTGTAGAGCGGGGTTGACGGAGACGATTTGTCCCTCTCGGTCGACGGCAATGATTCCTTCGGACATGTGAAGAAAGATATTTTCCGTGCGTTCCTTTTCTTCGCGTAGTTTCCCGATGGTTTCGTCCAGGGCTTCAGAGAGGGTGTTGAAGTCCTGGGCCAGTTGTCCCAGTTCATCCTGAGTCTGGATGTCGATCTTCTCTCGGAAATTTCCCTGAGCAAGTTGGCGGGCGATTTGGCTCATTTTTTTAAGGGGACGGATGAGAGAAGCGGAAGAAAGAAAGGCCACCAGGAATGATAGGGAAAGCGAAATCAGACCGGAAAAGAGCAAGAAATATTCCACGGTACGTACGGTCGTCTCGATGTTGGTTAAGGGAGTGGTCAGGATGAGAGTAGCGATAACCTTCTCTTCTTTGTACACCGGGAGTGCTACACTCAGCACATCCTGGCGGAGGAGAGGGTGGAAACTCTGCCAGGAAATGTAGCCCCCATTTTGGATGCTTTCCCAGATCTTTTGAGGAAGGTCAGTTTCCGCAACCCTTCCCCATATCCGTCGCATGAAACCCCGGGGCGGAAGAGGCCGTTCTCTCAAAAGGTCTTCTTTGCTCACAATGTTGAGGGATATCCCCTGCGATAACTTGCGAACTGCTTCAGGAATTTCGAGGCGATAATTGGGTGCCTGGGAAAGAAGGGCAGCCAGGTTTTCTCCTCTTTTCAGGAGTTCCTTTTCTTGAAGCGAAAAGTAATAGCGGCTGAAAAGGAGAGAAACACTGGATCCCAGAATAAGATAGGATATGGTAATGACCAGAAGATGGGAAATGAGAAGTTTTGTAAACAGACTTTTTTTCATGCGGGTTCTATCTCGAATTTATAGCCGTACCCCCACACAGTCCTGATGAACGGAGGAGCCCCTGCTTCCTCGAGTTTTTCCCGGAGTCGCTTGATGTGGGTATCTACCGTTCGAGTGTCACCTGAAAAGTCATAATCCCAGATGACTTCTAAGAGCTTTTCTCTGGTATAGGCTCGAGAGGGGTTTTTGGCCAGGAACCAGAGAAGTTCGAATTCTTTAGGGGTGAGGTTTAACTCCTGCTCCTGGAATTTCGCCGTCCGTGCTTCGTAATCAACGAAAAGACCATGGTATTGAATTTGTTTGGTTCGGCTTTCTTCCTGCATTTGTGTTCGGCGCAGGACCGCCTTGACTCTGGCTACCACTTCGCGGGGGCTAAAAGGTTTGGGGGATGTAATCATCTGCTCCCAGTTCCAGCCCCAGAACCCGGTCGAGCTCTTCGCCACGGGCGGTAAGCATAATGATAGGGACGGTAGAATTTTTGCGGATTTCCCGGCACACAGTCCATCCGTCTTTTTTCGGAAGCATCAGATCGAGGAGGATAAGAGCAGGGTGATGGTGCTGAAAAGCCTTCAGTGCTTCTTCACCATCATATGCTGTGACGACCTCAAACCCCTCTTTTTCTAAGTACATCTTCAGGAGGTTGCAGACTGCTTTTTCGTCGTCCACTACAAGGATAGTATTCATTTTCCTCTTTCCTGAGGAGATTTTCGAAAAGGGGAGGCAAGCCTCCCCTTTTCTATTTTACCATCTTCCATCTTCCCCAGGGTGCCATCATTCCCATTTTTCTCATCGGTCCCTGACGTTGTGCGAGTTGGGTGAGTTGCTCCGGGGTGAGGAGATTGAGAAATTCCTGGTACATATTCTCTTTGACGGTGCGGATTTGTTGTCGTAGATTCATAATTTCTTTCATTTTTTCTCGGATTTGCTCGGCGGTTTCGGTGCTTGCCGGTTTCAAGCTCAACTCCTGTAAGGCAAGATGTGCACTCTGGATTTGGTTGTGCAGGTTCTGGAGAGTTTCGAGATTCTTTTTTTGGATTTCCAGCATTTTTTCCTTCTGTTCGATAGTCAGTGTCACAGGGAAAAACGGACCTGTACCGGGAAAGCCATCGATGCCCCTGCCGAACCTCATCGCCCATTGGGGCGTGTCACCCTGCAGGGTGTTTGCCTTCCAGGGACCTGCTGCGAAAGCAAAGCCACTCACACCGGTTAAAAGAAGAGCCACAAGAAGCATGGTAACGAGAGTTTTTCTCATTTGAATACCTCCCTCTTTTCCGATTTGTTAATGACATCATAAACCCTGTTTGTGTCTTTTTTTGGCTCATTTGTGACGAATTTGTGAAAGGTTATGAATCGAGTACAATAATAAGGAAGGAGTGATTCCGGTGAGCTCTATCCGGCTTGTGACCTTTACCTGTGAAGAGTTGACAGGAAACATGGACATGCTCTTGCGGGTATATCAAAATGCCTATCGGGAGTTACCTGAATACGGGTACCATCATCCGGAGCGAATCCGGGGATATCTCCTGTGGCTATGGCGGGGTGATCCCGCCGGGTTTTTGGTAGCCATGGATGGGGAAAGGATTGCCGGGTTTATCAGTATTCATGGAGATTGGAAAGAAGGGGAGGAACTCGTGGGAGAAATCCACGAGTTTGTTGTGGAGCCTGAATACCAGGGAAAGGGTGTGGGAGACCTCCTTTTTCATTCTGCTTTGCAGTACGCGGTGTTACGGGGAAGGAAAAAAGTTGGACTGTGGGTGGGAGAGAAAAATGGGAGAGCGCTGGAATTTTACCGTCGCAGAGGTTTTGAAAAGAAAGAACAATGGGGGAAATGGATCCGGATGTGTAGAGGTGAAACGTCCTGAACCTGGGTGAGATTCTGGAAGCACTCCTTCTCATAGAGGGGAAAAGTGGTGAAGAGGAAGCGGTGCTGCGGTGGATTGCTTCTTTTCTTGGAAAACATGGCTTCAGGGAGCTTTATTGGCAGGAATATAAACCGGGAAAGTGGAATCTCTATGTGCGTAGAGGCCACGCCCCCTTTCTTTTCGCCAGTCATGTTGATGTGTGCTACGCGGGTCGAAAGCCCGGTTTTCTCTGTAAAAATGGGTTCATTTTTGGAGCGGGAGCGCTTGATACTCGAGGACAAATTGCTGCCCTCCTCTATGCTCTCAGCCGATTTAGGGGGTCGGTGGAAGTGGTATTTTTTTCCGAAGAAGAAACCAGTGGTGCGGGTTCCTGGCATTTTGTTCCACCCCATCCTTTTGAAGGGGCGGTGGTCCTCGAACCCACCAGTTTCGCCATCTGTACCGCTTTCGCCGGCGATGTGGAGGTGCAGATGGAGGTGAAAGGCTTAGGAGGGCACGGTGCCTATCCCCGGGGAGGAAAAAGCGCTCTGGATATCGGTTGGGAACTGGTCAGAGAAAGTCGAAAAATCGTAGCATCTTTGAGGTCTCACCCTCTTTTTGTGCCATCGCTTGCGCTCATGTGGGGCAAAATGGAAGGGGGAGATTCCAGTTATATTATTCCCGAACGGTGTTCTTTGCAGTGTGCCTTTCCATTCCCTCCCCATTATACGCTTGAAGAAGTGAAGGGCATGATTCTCGATCTTGAAAAACAGTATCCGGTGGCGATCGCTATCGAGGACGAAAATCCTGCCTGGGAGATAAGCCTGCAGGAAGAAGTCGTCCGAAGGTTAGAGAGCGCGGTGGTCGAGGTCACCCACAAAGAGCCGGTCTATGCAGGGATGCCTTCCTGGACCGATGCGACCTATCTTTTTGAAAAAGGGCTGAAAAGCTTGGTTTTTGGAGCAGGAGACCTGGCTCTGGCGCACTCTCCTCGAGAGGGCGTGAGCATAGAGGAACTGGAGCGTCTGGCAGGAATTTTTTTGTCTTTTCTGGGATAAATGGATATAATACAGAGAAGAGGTGATTCGGGTGGCCATAAGGGTGGGTATTCCCCGGGGTCTACTGTTTTATAGGTTTTACGTTCTGTGGAAAACTTTTCTGGAAGAACTGGGCCTCGAGGTGGTTGTTTCTCCGCCTACCAATAAACTGGTCGTTCAACGAGGTCTTACCTATGGGGTGGAGGAAATTTGCTTTCCGGTGAAAGTTTTTCTGGGGCATGTTCTGGCCATTAAAGACCGGGTTGATTTTTTGTTTGTTCCCCGGATGGTGAGTTTCTACCGGGGAGAGTACAATTGTCCGAAAATCCTGGGCCTACCGGATCTGGTGCGAAACCTGTTCGGGATTCAGCCTGAGCGGCTGGTGGACGGGGAAATCAACATGCGTGACGCCGGTATCCGGGGATGGCGGAAGGGGTTTTTGGAGTTGGGGAAAACGTGGGAAAGGAGCGAGCGCAAAATCCTGCGAGCTCTGGAAAGAGCAGAAAAGGCTCACCTCTTCTATCGCCGTGAACTCAAAAAAGGCTTCTTGCCTGAAAATTTTATTGATCAAAAGCCTCCTTCTCTTCTGGAAGAAAAAAAAGTTCTGCTTCTCGGTCATACCTATCTTACCGGAGATAGTTATATCAATATGGGTATTGTGCAAAAAATCAACGCCTTAGGGTATGGAGTCATTACTCAGGATATGGTCGATGAGGGAAAAGTGAGGAAGTACCTGAGACTGGTGCAAAAGCCAAGCTTCTGGACCATTTCTAACGAAATCGTCGGAGCCGCTCTTTTGTATCTCAAGGAAAAAGATCCCGCCGTCAAGGGATATATTCACCTCGTATCTTTCGAGTGTGGTCCTGATTCGCTGGTGGGAGAACTCATCGAGAGGTGGATCAAGCGGGAGGAAAAGACCATTCCCTATTTGCGTCTGGAGATTGACGAGCATACGGGTGAAGCAGGTCTGGTCACCAGGCTGGAAGCGTTTGTCGATATGATGGAGTGGAGGCAGAATCACCATGAAAGCAACCTTTCCGCATCTTTTACATCTTGACGTTGCTCTGGGGATTCTTTACCCCCTTCTGGGCATCGAAATCGTTCCACCACCTCCCCTGACCCAAAAGACTATCGAGATTGGGGTGAAGCTTGCACCGCAGAATGCCTGTTTCCCTCTTAAGGTGACACTGGGAAACTTCATTGAGAGTATTGAAAAGGGAGCGGATACACTTTTCATGGCGGGTGGGGTTGGACCCTGTCGGTTTGGCTATTATGGCCAGATTCAGCGGTTGATTCTGGAAGATCTGGGATATAAAGTGCAGTTTGTGCTCATTGACCATCCCCGCTACGGGGTAAAACCGTTTTTAGAGGCTCTGCGTACCATGGCGGGAGGAAGAATTGCTTCGCTGCGAGTCGCTCGAGTGGCAGCTCTGGCCTGGAAAATATTGCGCTTCACCGAAGACCTGGAAACTCAGCGCCGAGCTTTACGGTGTCAGGTGGAAAAAAAAGAGCTTCTGGACAGGGTTATCGATGGAGCCATCGAGCGTCTTCGGAGGGTGGAGAGTGTCGATGATTTTCAGATCGTCAAAAGGGAAACCGAGGAAGCCCTGGCTTGTCTTCCACTTCGGCGCGTTAACAGTGAGCTCATCAAGGTGGGCATTGTCGGTGAGGTGTATGTCGCTCAGGAGACTCAAATCAATTTTAATGTGGAGAAAATCCTGGGTGATCTGGGAGTGTATGTACACAATTCCGTTTCCACCGTGGAGTATGTTTTGCACACTCTTCCTCTGACCCGCTCTCGAGAAAAACTGGAGGCGTGGGAGATGGCCAGGCCCTACCTCCGCCGCTTTGTGGGCGGAGAGGGTATCGACAGTGTAGGAAGCACGGTTCGCTACGCTCGAAAAGGTTTCGATGGCGTGGTACACCTTTACCCTTTCACCTGTATGCCTGAAATTGTGGCCAAGGGGATACTCAATAAGGTGAGTAAGGATTACGATTTACCCATTCTCCACCTGGCGATTGACGAGCATTCCGGTGAGGCCGGGCTTGTAACCAGGGTGGAAGCGTTTGTCGATGTTTTGGAACGAAGAAAGAAGGCCAGGAAAATATCGGAGGTTGGTGACACATGGATCTCTTCTTAGGAGTGGATGTGGGTTCGGTCACCACAAAATTTGTGCTCATGAATCGGGAAAAGCAAATTCTGGCCAGTTGCTACCTTCGGACCAGTGGTGACCCCATTCAGGCTCTGAAAGAAGGTTTGCGGTATATTGAGAGGCGATTTCCCGCCGGTGGGATCATCAGGGGCGTTGGTACCACAGGAAGCGCCCGTCATCTGGCAGGAATCGTGGTGGGAGCGGATGTGGTGAAGAACGAGATTACCGCCCACGCGGTGGCGGCAATTACCCGGGTTCCTGAAGTACGTACGGTGTTCGAAATCGGTGGGCAAGATTCGAAGCTCATCATTATCCGTGATGGGATTGTGGAAGATTTTGCCATGAACACGGTATGCGCTGCCGGAACCGGTTCTTTTCTGGAGCACCAGGCAGTTCGTCTGAATGTCCCTATTGAGCAGTTTGGAGAGCTGGCCTTGCAGGCTCGCCAGGGGGTAAGGATTGCCGGACGGTGCACGGTTTTTGCCGAATCCGATATGATCCATAAACAGCAACTGGGTTTTGGTAAGGCAGAGATTATCCGCGGTCTGTGTGAGGCACTGGTGCGGAACTTCATCAATAATCTGGCTACCGGGAAAACCATTGAGGATCCCATTGTTTTTCAAGGAGGGGTAGCGGCAAACCGGGGAATCGTGCAGGCCTTTGTTGATTTCTTCCGGGGAGAGAAGAGGGTCATTGTTCCCCCCGAGCATGGAGTGATGGGGGCCTGGGGGGCAGCAATTCTGGCTATGGAACATGGGGGAGAGTGTTCTACTTTTCAAGGATTTTCGGTCGTTGAACGGCATTTTGAAAGCAGAAGCTTTACCTGCGATGATTGTCCCAATAGCTGCGAAATTGTAACCCTTACGGAGGAAAACGAAGTCAGGGCTCTTTGGGGAAGCCGTTGTGGTAAATGGTCGCCAACCACGGTGAAGAAAAAAGTGGAGGAAATTGAGGCCAAAGGTGCAGTTTTTGAGCCTGTAGGGAGGGTTTGTCCCGCAAGTGGGTGTCAAATGCATGATTGAGCCGCAAGATCAGATGCAAGAGGCACATAGAGAACGGGTAAAAATTGCCGTTGTCGATGATTCGCAGTTTATCAGGTACCTGGTCAAGGACATTCTGGAGGAACATGGCTTTGAAGTGAAGACTTTTGCCGGTGGGCGAGATTTTCTGGCCTCTTGCGTTCTTCCGGAATATGACCTGATTTTGCTGGATATCGTGCTTCCCGACGGGGATGGGTTTTCACTCTGCCAGGAACTCCGAAAGCGGGCCGAATGTGCTACCGTACCGGTTATTTTTCTCACCGCGGTTGAAGATGACCAGGCCCGGATCCGGAGTTTTGAGGTGGGAGGTAATGATTACCTCTTAAAGCCTATTCGTCCTAAGGAACTCCTGGTGCGGGCTGAGACACAGATCAAGCTGCGCAGATACGTCAGAGAGCTGGAGAAACTCAACCGGGAACTGGAAAGGCTGGCCTTCTTTGATCCCTTAACCGGCCTTCCCAACCGCAGAGCCTTTGATGACTGGCTGGCCAAATTGGAGTCTCAGTATGCGCGCTCAGGTTCCGTACAGTTTGATTATGGTGGATCTGGATCGTTTTAAGCGTTATAACGATACCTTTGGACACCTGCGTGGCGATGAGCTTTTATCCACTCTGGCTTTGTGCTTTTCAAACTCCGTGCGTCGGGGCGATTTTCTGGCTCGTTTCGGGGGAGAAGAGTTCGTGGTGCTCTGTTTTTCCGCTTCCGAAGAGGTTGGGAAACTGGTGGCTCAGCGAATGAGAAGCCAGGTCGAAGAACTGGCCCTGGCGCACCCTCATAATCCCCCCTACGGAGTGGTGACCATATCCTGTGGGATATGCGGAAGGGACGAGGCCGGGAATGAAGTAGAATTGCTTTCTCGAGCAGACCGGGCGCTCTATGAGGCCAAGAACCGTGGACGGAACCAGGTGGTGGGCTGGAAAGAGATGAAGGAGTTTATTTTAGAAAAAAAGGAATTTTGTGGGGAGTGAGGGAGACTATCATGAAAAAGTTTATCGGTATAAGCATGGTCATATTTTGGGTGCTGGGTATATGCTGTTCGGTGTTTGCGCAGCAACAGGTAGTTTCGCCTCTGGTTCAGGATCTCGAAGCGATGGAGAAGATTCTTTATGGAGTTCCGCAAAGCGGCAGTGTTCTGGCGCGAATTGAGAAAGTCGAGAAGGACTTGATCGGCGATACGCTTTCAGGAACTCTTATGGAACGAGCCCAGACTCTAAAAACCTTTATTTTAACCGGCACTCCAGAGGAACCTTCTCTGGATTTTAAGATTCGAGCTATTCGCCTGACGCTTCGTTCTGAACCGGCTTCAACCGGGATTTTGGTTGCGGAGCTGGAAGATCTGGAAAGGCTTATCTTTGGGGTGGTCAGTGACGAGCCCATCGGAGTCAGGGTGGATCGCCTGTATAAAACCTGTGTGAATCCTGCGCAGGTGAAAGCCTTTACGGTAAAAGTTCCCCGTGAGACTCTGGTCAAAATTGCCCTGCGGACTTCCTTAAATTCGGAGAAAAACGAGGTGGGCGATCCGGTTCCTTACGAAGTTCTGGAGGATGTTCAGGTGGAAGGGGTGGTGGTCATTGCCAGAGGCACAAAAGGTGAAGGGAGACTGGTAAAGGTACGCCGGAAGGGGGCTTTCGGTCGTTCTGGACGTTTGCAGATCGACTTTGGAAGCATCTCGGCAGTGGATGGAACGCCTCTTCCGCTCACTCTGGGCGAGAAGGCTATTCAAAAGAACGAAGCCCTGGCCTATGCCGTGGGAGCAAGTGTGGCCGGTTTGGTGGTTCTTGGACCGTTGGGAGCCGTGGCGGGAGTTTTTGTGCAGGGTGACCCGGCCAAAGTTCAGGAAGGAACAGAGTTTTTTGTGGAGGTTAGCGAGGAGAAGGAAGTTTCAGGACCTCTTTTAGGGTGGACGCCTCAGGAAGGAGTTCCTCAAGATTCGCCGGAAGAATCCTGGACGATAGAAGAAGTTTCTCCGGCGAGAGGAAACGGTGTTCCCTGGGAGGAAGAAATATCCGGGGTGGATGAGAGTATTTCTTCTGAAAAACCGCTGGAAGAAGAGACTCCACCCGTGGAGATCGAAATAAAACCCTATGAAGAATGGGATAGGGAGGAAGGTAAAAAATGAGAAAAACCTGGGGAACCTTGGTAATGATTCTTGTGGTTTTGATGGCTACCGGTATAGCTCAGGCTACAGTTGACTACAACCGGGTGTATCAGGACACGCTCAAAAAATGGACTCGTTCGGTAACCATACAGGATACCTTTTCGGTGCGAGCAACTTTCTGGAGCGAGGAATTGATCCAGGCCTGGGTTGCTAAGTATGGCAAGGAAAATCTCCTTTCATCGGAAGAGCAGCTTGCCTATCACAGGGATTTCATCCAGCGCGAACAGCTCGGCCGATACCTGATGTTTGAAGTAACCATCAAAAAATTAAAAGGTGCACCTTTATATCCCATCAATTTTGCCAAGAACACCTTTCTGGTTGATGATAAGGGAAATAAAATCTTTCCGGTCTCTTTTTCCAAAGAGCTGGGAGAGCGGATTTTTCGGGAAGTGACCGGAAAAGTTTATTTTTCCCGTTTTGACAAAAACGGGAATCCTTTCATTACTCCGGAAACGAAATCTATCACCCTCTTCGTCAACAAAATATCCCTGGATCCGGGTCTCGTGAGTGCGGAGGTAAAACTCGAGTTCTCTGAGCCCTATATTGCTCCGGATTATTCCCGTCCGGAGTGGAAACCGAATCTTGCGGAAGAGATTCTTCGTCTGGAAGAACGGGTGAAAGACCTGGAGTTTAAGAAAGAACGGTTGGCCGAGGATATGAAGAAAGTGGAAGAAGAGATGCAGCGGGTGAAGGATAAAATCCGCGAACTCCAGAAAATGAAATGATTCGAAAATCCTTCCTGCTTTTCCTGTTAGGATGGCTGATGGGTTTTGCCTGGCCTCTGTTTGCCGAGAACGGTATTCAGATTAAGGCCGAGAACATCCTGTATGAAGAGCAGGAAGGAAGAATAGAAGCCTGGGGGAAGGTTCTGGTATCCTGGCAGGGGGTCAATGTCCAGACTGAGCGGCTGGTTTTCCTCCTTTCGGAGCTCGAACTTTTTGTGCCGGTTCCTCTGGAGGCCACCCTCAACGGAAATCGGGTAGAGGGAAGCGCCTTTTACTACTCTTTTGCCCGCAAGGAGGGGTGGGTTGAAGAAGCCGAACTTTTTTACCGGGTGGGAGAAGAGGGAGAGCTCCTTTTCAGGGGGCAGACCATGCGATATTCCCGGGGAGAATGGCGGGGAGAGAATCTTTTGTGTACCGGGTGTCATCGCACTCCCCCTCTCTACAGCCTGAGGGCTAAGGAAGTGGTTATTCTTCCGGAGGAACGCCTGGTGATTAAGGATTTGGGTCTCTATATCCGAAACCAAAAGATTTTGGAGATACCTCGTTATTCGGTGTCCCTTCAAAATGGTCGAGGAGGATTTTCTCCGGATTTCGGATACAAGCGAAATAAAGGTTACTACCTGCGTGGTCGTTATGAGTATCCCCTTGGTGAACACCTGCTCTTTTTAGCTCAGGCCGAGCTCGCCTCGCTGCGGGGTTTTTCCTGGGGCGTGGATTTCCTTTTCACCTCACCTCCCTGGGAAGCGAGGGTCTTCGGAGACTTTTACCAGGGCAAAGATGATACCAGAGGTGGGTATATCCGTTTCCGGCGGGGGATTTTTTCTTTCTGGGGCATCTTTGTGGATAATGAGTATGTGGAGATGGACGACGGTCCTACCGCCTTTTCACGCTGTCCACAGTACGTTTTTTCCCTGCAGGGGGGTCAAAAAGAAGGTTTTTCCTGGGAAACGCACTGGAGTACCGGACGTTTCCGGGAAGGGGACCTGGTCTTATGGCGAGAAGACCTGTATCTGGGAGCAAAGTGGCAAAACGGTCCATTGGGGGTTCGGGCTTTTGTGTGGAACACCTTTTTGGAATCGGGAGATTCTATCCCCCGCTTCGGTGGGTCGGTGTGGTGGGGAAAGGAAATCGCCCCTAGTCTTGATTTAAAGCTCTCTTACCGTTTTCTGGATACCGAAGAAAGTCCTTTTTCTTTCGATCCGGAGCGGGAAAGTCTTTTGGCGCTGGAATTCAGGTGGGGAAAAGAGTGGGGAAGCTTTCTCCGTGCTCGTGGAGAATATAATCTGGAAACCACTCAGCTGGATGCGATCACGGTAGGGCTGGGCCTGGGAGGGAAGGAATTTTCTCTGGGTGTTGAAGGGGTCTATTCTTTTCCGGAATGTGAGTGGACCGACCGGAGGTATTTTGTGCGCAAAAAGATTGAGGATTGTGTGGAAGTAGAAGCTTCTTTCTGGGAACCGGATCAAAGCTTTTTCCTTTCCCTCAATCTGGTGGGGTTGGATGTAGGTAAAAAGAAGCCAGAAACGCTCTTTGAGGAGAAACAGGAATTCTCAATTTTTGAAATGAGAAGAAACGAGCTTCGATGAACGCCGGGGAAATCGTGCAGACACTTTCTGTTTTATCAAGCGAGGAAAGACTCCATGGAATGAAACGCTTTGGAATTACTCCTCGAAAAGCCCTGGGAGTTTCTTTGCCGGAACTGCGAAAGATGGCACGTCGCATCGGCACGGACCACAGATTGGCACAGGAACTCTGGGATCTTCAAATCCGTGAGACCATGCTCCTTGCCAGCATGGTGGATAATCCCCGCCTGGTTACCGAAAATCAGATGGAAAGCTGGGCCATGGATTTTGATAACTGGGAAACCTGTGACCAGGCGTGTGGGAATCTCTTTATTCATACCGACCACGTTTACCGCAAAATTTTCGACTTTGCGGTACGTGATGAGGAATTCGTCAAAAGGGCTGGTTTTGCTATGATTGCCGAATTAGCCTTTCACGAAAAGCACCTCGCCGATGAATGGTGGGAAAACATTTTTCCGCTTCTCTTGAATGGAGCGCAGGATGAGAGACATATGGTGAAAAAGGCTGTAAGCTGGGCTCTGCGCCAGATCGGAAAAAGAAATATTCTCCTCTGGAATAGGGCCCTGGAAATAGCTCACCAGATGAAGCAAATAAAATCCAGAGCCTCTTCTTTTATAGCCGGCGAGACGATAAGGGAACTGAATTCCGACCGGGTAAGGAAAAAGTTAGGGATCGGCTCTTAAAATCAGGGCTGGGATTGCAACCTTTCAAATTCTTCAGGACTGTTCTTCTTTAAACAGTGGAGATGGGCGCATTCTGTTTCACCATTCTTCTCCCGAAAAGCACAGGGAGCGTACGGTTGAATGGTATAACCGCAGAAAATGCACTGGGATTTCTTGGACATGGTTCCCTTTTGCCATTCCATTTCTCTCCCTCCTTTCCTGTTAGAAACTATCCTGATCGACCAGCACGTCGGTAAGCTGGGCTAAAAGACGGTCTATCTGAGCTTCGCTGACTCCCAGAAGGGCCACGGCTTCGGGGGAGACGGCATAGAGAAATCCATCGATGCCCACTCCCATACCAATGGAAACACTCACGAAATCGGCGATGTGGGTAATGGCTACCAGTTTCGGCGTGATGGTTGCTCTTTCAGGCTCGTGGTGGAGGGCGATAGCTTCGACGAGCTCTGGGGGGAGGTTCCATTTCTCACAGATTTTCGCACCTACCTGGGCGTGGTTAAAACCCAAAACCGCCTCTTCTGCCTGGGTAAAGGTGAGGCGCTCGTTTTCCACCTTTTCTAAGATTTCCTGGTATCCTTCCCGCAGGTAGGTGTTGAGAACCAGTTTCCCAATATCATGCAGGAGGGAGGCGGTATAGGCAACTTCTAAACGAGAAAATTTTATTTCTCGAGCGAGCATGCGTGCTGCGATTGCAGAAGTCTGAGAATGTTTCCATAATTCTCCCTGTTCCAGGGCATATCCCTGAAGGGGTTTCTGGAGCATCTCACTAACCGTTGCCGCCATCACGATGCTTTTAATGGTCTGGAATCCCAGAATGATGGTGGCTTCGGTGACGGTAGCGATGCGGCGGGGAAATCCATAAAAGGCGGAATTCGCTAAACGCAAGACCTTGGCGGTGAGCGTCTGATCCTGGCTGAGGACATTGTTAATATCTTTGGCAGTGGATTTTGGATCTTCGGTAAGCTGAATGACTTTCTGCACCACCACAGGTAAAACCGGCAACTCTTCAACTGCTTTTACAAGAAGCGAGAGCGAAACCTTTCCCATCCTCTTACGCTCCCCTTTTTTACTATTATATCCTGTTCCGGTAGGGATGTCATCTGGAGGTTGGGTGTGGTGAGGTTAATGTACTTTTTGAACTCTATCTCTGGTTTTCTCTTCTCTCTTTTGCTGGAATTTCCCCTCTGGGAGAAGCTCATGATTCCAAGATACCTATATTGGTGTGGCCATTTTTGCCTCTCGGCCTACCTGCAGGGCGAACCCGTACATGCAATGAATAGGTTCAAAGAGATCTGCGAGAGGTAAGACAAAAAGGAAGAAAGATCTGTATCCTCACCCAGGTACCGAAAAACCGAAGAGAAGGGAGGCCCTGCACCGGTATGAAGAGTAGCACAAAGGGAACAAGGATTCTTCCGGCATATTCTGGAGCATCCATGCACCTGGTGAGCTTCCCCACGGAAGCTCAATCGCTAAGCTCGCTCAAGTCCATGGACTCTCCAAAAAGGGAAGGATTCGCCTTGAAGTCCTCGATTTTGCTCAAACCCACCCTGTGGCATCACCTGCGAAAGATTGAATAGCCCAAAGCCTCCTTTCGGTGGAAGAAAAAGTTCAACCCCAGAAACCTCCAAAGCCCAGAAGGATAAATCGAGAAGCCCAAAAAGATCCGGAAGCCCCAATGGACCTTAGAGCTTGTGGAACGGGTTCAAAGACTCCGGGAGGAATTCCCGCTTCTTCGAAGGCAAAGCTCACCGTCCTCCTCAAGAAAGAGGGTTTCACCGTTTCTTCTTCCACGGTGGGGAGAATCCTCAAATCCCTCAAAACCCGGGGTCTTTTGAGGGAGAGAAACCAAAAGCCCACGGGGGAATCAGAGACCCCGAGTCATGAGAAAACCCAAAGACTGCGAGGTGGAATCTCCCGGGATCTTGTCGCCATCGATACCTCAGGAGTCGTCCCCTTTTTGAGAAGGGTGTATCGGGAATTCCCGCCAAAGACCTTATCTTGCGGTGGACCTCTTCCTCCCTCCATTTGCAAGCCACGGAATCTTCCCAGGGTGTTCCTCGAGGAGCTCCGAAAGGTACCCCCTTTCCAGTGCGAGCCAGGAGATGGATGGAGGGAGTGAATTCCCTGGGGAATTTGAGGGTCCTCGCAGGAATACGGTATCAAGCTCTTCGTCCTTCCTCCAAGATCTCCCACATCCCTGAAGTGGTGGAACGGCTCAATCGGACCTTCCGGGAGGGTTCTCTCTGCACTACGAGGAGGAGGTGGATCGTGACACCATGAATTTCCACCTCGAAAGGTGGACTGAAAAGGTGTATAATCGGAAAAGACCACCCTGGAGCTTAGGGAGAGGAGTCCTGGGAGTACCTGAGAGATACTGGACTTTCCGAGTGTCCCACATGATGTGAACCTATACAGGGAGTTGACTTGAGTGGTGGCAAAGAATATACTCTTCTTAAGAGGGGGGTTTTTCTTATGACGGTGGGTAGAGGGGCTCATCGAAATTCCCGGAGAAAGCTGGTTCAGAGCCTGCATGGCATTTTCCAAACCATTCCTTTTTCTTGCCGTGACTCTCAAAAGGTGTGGTGATTGAAGTTGTTTTTTTACGGCCTTGCTATCAATTTTCGATTGAGAAAAGGAGGTGAGAGAAGGGAAGTCGGAGTAGGTGGAGAAAAAAGCGACAGGTTGGTAACGGGAAACTCGAAAACAGAGGGAGGGAAGTAAATGAAGAGAGCGTGGATAGTGGTTTTGGTAATTTCTTTGCTGGTTTTTTCTGCCTCCTGGGTGGTAGCTCAGGAAGCGAAGCCGGCGGAAGGGATGTATTTCCGCCTGGTCACCCACGGAGGGGACGACCCCTTCTGGGCAGTGGTGCAAAAAGGAGCTAACGATGCGGCTAAGGAACTGGGCTGCAGGGTGGATATCGACCTCTGTGGCGGAGACCTGGCCCTCCAGCAGAAGCGCTTCCAGGAAGCCGTAGCCCTGAAACCCCAGGGGATAGCGCTGGTCATCAATGATGACACCGCCTGGGACAAACCGGTAGAGGATGCTCTGGCGCAGGGAATTCCGGTCATTGGGATGAACAACGATGATTCTCAAGGAGCGGCCGGTAATGCTCGTCTCTGCTATATCGGTCAGAGCGAGAAAGCTGCAGCCTATCGTCTGGCGCGGAAACTCTTTGACACCGCCAAAGCCAAGGGAATAGACCTGTCCAAAGCCCATGTGGCCATGGCAGCGGAAGTCCCGGGTGCCAACTATGCCAAGATCCGCTCAAGCGGTGTGATTGAGGCCATGGGTGAGTATGGAATTACTTCCTATGAAATCATCGATGCCGGGGGTCTGGAGATGACCACGGTTGAGGCGCGGGAGACTTCTTACCTTCTTGCCCATCCGGAGACCACTTTCCTCATCGGGCTGGGCGGCATCTGTACCGACCGGCTGACTGCTTCGCTGAAAGCAGCGGGGAGAAACCCGGGTGAAGTTATTGCCGGTGGTTTTGATACCACTCCTGATACGTTGAACGGCATCAGAGAGGGGTATATTACCGCTACCATTGACCAGCAGCAGTACCTGCAGGGATACTTTGCGGTTTATGTGCTTTACCTGTATAACAAATACGGTTTTACTCCCAACATCGACACCGGTGGGTATCTGGTAGACTCTCCGGACAAGATTGCCTTGATTGAGAAGCTTTCCCCGCTGCACGTCCGGTGAATTTCTGGGGCGACTCCGGTCGCCCCAGAAATCGCACGCAAGAAGGAGGCAAGGGATGGAGCGTTTCACGAAATTTTTGCGACAGCGAGCGGCCAGCACGTTTCTCGTTTTTGTGGGTCTGGTGATTATCTTTTCGCTTTTCAGTCCCCGGCATGTCTTCATCAATGCGCGTAATATCGCCGCCCTAGGGAAGCTCTTTCCGGATCTTGGGGTAGTAGCCCTGGGAGTGGGGATGCTCATGATCTGTGGAGAGTTCGACCTTTCGGTGGCTTCAGTTCTCCCCTTCTGTGCCTATATTTTTGCTCGCAGCCTCTATGTCGGTATAGCCCCGGTCTGGGGAATGGTGCTGGCGATTCTGGTGGGTTGTGGTTTAGGGTGGATCAACGGTTTTCTCACCGTAAAAACCCGGATGCCTTCCTTCATCACCACCCTGGGGACCCTCATGTTCTGGAGGGGAATTCTCTATGTGTGGTCTCAGATGATGCCCCTGGGGATCCGACAGTACATACCCACCGGGTCTTCCTTTGAAAAGGTCTTTGCCGGAACGATTGTGGGTTTCTTTCCGGTTCAGTCGCTGTGGTTCGCTCTCTTCGCCGTGGTTCTGGGAGTGCTCCTCCACTACCACCGCTTCGGGAACTGGGTCTATGCGACCGGTGACAACCGGGATGCTGCTCGGGCCATGGGAATCAACACCGACTGGGTGAAGACGCTGTGTTTCGTGATCGTAGGAGCTCTGTGTGGCTTTGTGGCCTGCATGCAGTCGGTGCGCATCGGTTCTTTTGCTGCTACTCAGGGAATAGGGATGGAACTGCGTTCCATTGCTGCTTGTGTGGTGGGTGGAACCTCCCTCCGGGGAGGGGTGGGCAGCATGTCGGGAGTCACGCTGGGAGCTCTCACCATTCCCATCCTGGACAACGGCCTGATCCTGCTGCGGGTTCCGGTGTTTGGAATCACCGCCTTTATTGGACTGGCTACCATCCTTTTTGTGGTTCTCAATACCTATGTGGAGCGAAGATTTCGATAGAATCCTTGAGGAAAAGGAGTCAGAAAAAATGGAAACGGGAAACGACTTTTTGGTGCGGATGGTCGGTATCCACAAGTGGTTTGGGAGGGTCTATGCCCTGCGGGGTGTCGATTTTGAGGTTCGGCGTGGAGAAACGGTAGGACTCATCGGCGATAACGGAGCGGGAAAATCTACCCTGATCAAGATCCTCTCTGGGTATCACCAGGCGGATCAGGGAGATATTTATTTTGAAGGGCAGAAAGTCAAGATTCGTTCTCCCAGAGACGCACGGAATCTGGGTATTGAAACGGTCTATCAGGAACAGGCTCTGGCTCCCAACCTCAGCATTTCCCGCAACATTTTTATGGGACGGGAACCGGTGCGGAGGCTGGGAATCATGGATAAAAAAGTGATGGACGAAGAAAGTATGAAAGCTCTGGCCAATCTGGGGCTACGGCTTCGTTCTCCGGATTTACCGGTTGTTACCCTCTCTGGCGGAGAACGCCAGGGAGTAGCCATCGCTCGGGCCCTCCATTTTAAGGCTAAACTGGTGATTCTCGACGAGCCCACCGTAGCCCTTTCGGTGAAGGAGGTCGAGGAGGTTCTGGAGTTTGTGCGCCAGCTTCAGAGGGAAAAGGTATCGGTGGTTTTCATCACGCACAATCTCTACCATGCCTTTGATATTGCGGAACGCTTTGTGGTTATGGCTCGGGGCCTGAAAATGGCCGACGTGAAAAAGGAAGATACTTCCCCTCAGGGTCTTTCGGAGCTGGTTTTAAAAAGCGCGTTCGTTGCGGTATAGAAAGGGGCACCCGAGGATGCAAAGAAATGCCGGTTTCCTGAAGCGGTTTTTGTTTGCTCGTTCGACCAGTGTGCTTCTGGTGTTGATTCTCATCGTCATCTTTTTTGCCGTTTTTTCCCCGGAGCACCGGTTCGTGGACCCTGATAACCTCCGGGTGCTTTTGTCCCTGGGAGCAGAGTTCAGTATCATTGCCCTGGGGGTGGGGATGCTCATGATCTGTGGCGAGTTCGACCTTTCCATCGGCTCGATTCTGGTATTCTGTTCCTTTGTTTTTCTCAAGCTCTTTGAGTTGCATCTTCCCCTTTTTCTCACTGCCGTCGTGACCGTGGCGGTGGGAGGAGTTTTGGGGCTCGTGAATGCCCTGATCACTGTACGGGGAGGAATCCCTTCCTTCATCACCACCCTGGGGACCATGATGTTCTGGAGGGGCTTTACCATCCTCCTTTCTGGAGGAGAACAGACTGCCTGCAACGTGTCGGCCCTGGGAACTCCCGCGGCGTCCTATTTTCTCTCTTTCTTCAACGGCCAGATCGGAGGCATTTTGCCAGCTCAGTTCTTCTGGTTCGCTCTCTTCGCCGTGGTTCTGGGAGTGCTCCTCCACTACCACCGCTTCGGGAACTGGGTCTATGCGACCGGTGACAACCGGGATGCTGCTCGGGCCATGGGAATCAACACCGACTGGGTGAAGACGCTGTGTTTCGTGATCGTAGGAGCTCTGTGTGGCTTTGTGGCCTGTGCTCAGATCGGTCGTCTGGCCTGTTTCACCTCTCGAACCGGGGATGGATGGGAACTCAAGGCGGTAGCAGCGAGTGTGGTAGGTGGAACCTCCCTCCGGGGGGGAATGGGCAACATGCTGGGGATATTCCTGGGGGCCACCACCATTTCGGTGATCGAAAATGGGCTGGTGGTGCTGCGCATCCCTTATTTCTGGACCTATGTTTTCTTTGGGCTGGTGATTCTCTTTTCGGTGCTCTCCAGCATGTACATCGAGCGGAAGCAGAGGGAAATGCACCGTTAGGTCACAAGACAGGCTCCCAGCGCTCCGGTGAGGAGGGGTTGGGGGGGAACGGAAATTTTGAGACCAGTTTCTTGCTCCAGGAAGTGGAGAACCCCCTGATTTTGAGCTACACCGCCGGTAACGGCAAGAGGTGGGACAAAACCCAGACGCTCTGCCATGCGCACGACGCGTTGAGCCACTGCCTGGCACACGGCGGAAGCCAAATCCGCCCGGTCCTTCCCCTGAGCGATGAGTCCCACAAGCTCTGATTCAGCAAAGACTGCACAGGTTGAAGAGAGTGTCACCTCTTCTCTGCTTTGTTCGGTAAGGGTTCCATAATCAGAAAGGTCAATCTCCAGAACCTGGGCCATGAGTTCCAGGAAGCGTCCGGTTCCGGCAGCGCACTTGTCATTCATGATGAAGTCCAGGACCTTTCCGGTTTTGGGGGAAAGGAGGATGACCTTGCTATCCTGGCCTCCGATGTCGATGACGGTCTGCGCCTCCGGGAAGAAAAAGGAGACCCCTCTGGCCTGGCAGGAAATTTCGCTCACCCGGAGATCCGCCTCTACCTGATAGCGGCCATAACCGGTGGCCACCACCCTAAAGAGGGCTTTTCGAGAAATACCGGCTTCTTGGAGGGCACGCTCCAGGGCTTCTTCGGCTCTCTGGCGAGGGTTGACGCCACTTTGAAGGAGGGAGAATCCGCAGATTCTGGTCCCATCCCAGACCACTGCACAGGTCGATTGCGATCCAATATCGAGGCCGGCAACGTACATCGCTCTCACCGGGAATTACTTTACCATAAAAAATACTCGGGAAAAAGCCCGATTAGGGTTTGAGCATTTCGGTAAAGGCCTGCAGTCGGGTTCGCCATTGTTCCTCGGCGTGGTGACGGCGGTCAAGGTGGTCGCCGTCGAGAAAAAGCACCGGTATTCCTTCTCGGCGCAGGCTCCTCTGGAGAACCGCGTTCATACCCTGGCTCTGCCGACAGCCCCACTGGTTGAACTGGATAACACCTTCGGCATGGTACTCCGAAAGCCACCGGACAATGCGACGGAGACGCGCTGTAGGATCTGCGAATTCGTAGCTGGTGGCAACGATTTTCTCGGCCAGAGAAAGGAAGGGCCTGCGGGGGTCAAGTTCGCCGGAATACACGGCGGCAAACTCCTCAAAGGCTACACCCAGGCCAAACTCACCGAGGAGGGTAGACAGGACTCCGGAGTAAAAGGGTTTCAGATGGAGCCAGAGGAGTCGGTGAGGAAGGGTTTGTGGGGGGGTGTGACGTAAGTGTTCCCGGAGCTTCTCAAAGAAGACCAGGGCGGTTTCACTTCCCATGAACTGGTAGTAGTAGGGAAGGTAGTCCAGGTTTTTGGTGGGGGGGAGAAGCATAACTTCCTCTTTCTTGCGCAGGTTCTCGATTTCCTGCAGGATGGCTATGGTTTTCTGGGTGTAGCCGAAGGGTCGCTCGAAATCCCAGGTACTTTTCGCGTTCGACCGAATGGTTTGGGCGATGGTGGCAAGTTGTGCCGTAACATAACGCACCGTATCACGGGAATACTCTCCGGGTACATCCACGAGGTAAAGGGGCACTTGCAGTTTTTCCGAGAGGGTCTCGAAAAAGGGTACCGTCCCCCGGCAGATGCTGGAGGTGGCCAGAAGCATGGAAGGACGGGGAAAGAACCGGAGGATGCTGGCTCCCACGCTCAGGCGGTGGTAGCTACAGAGGTCCGGAGAAAACCAGTGCGCTTCTGCCCTGGCAAGGGCGATGTTCCCCCATCCCAGGGCTGCCAGAAGACCTGCGGCGATCTCAGGGTAAAAGGGTGCCCCATCCAGGGCATAGATGAACTCGGCCGGGAAAAAGAGGCTGGCCCACACCACCGGTTTTTCTCTTCCGTAAAGGGTAGCGATGTTTTCTAAGGTGGTGCGATAGGAAAACTGGGCCAGGTTCGGGGCAGGGTTTTTTCGCCGTAACCACCCAAGATACGGTTTGAGGGCCCGAAAGAGCAGAGGACGTTCCAGGAGAAACCCCAGGCTCCGCAGAAGTAGATCAGTGCCCCTTTTCACCGTAGATCACCTCCAGAAACGCATCAAGACGGGTGCTCCACTGGGGGAGGTTGGGGGTGAGTTCGTATTCTAAGGGTAGAAGCGGGATACGAAGGGACGCGCGTATCCGGGCCAGATCGTAGAGAGCCGGGTCACAGAATTTCGGATAGAGATACACCATTCCCCGTACCCCGATTCGAGCCACCACTTCCTGCAGGGCTTTTATCCTGTTTTTCCACTCCCGGGGACAGGGAAGTTTATAGTGGAGGTAAAGTCGAGCAAGATCCAGAAAAGGATCTGAAGACGGAACGAACTCCCCGCGGGAGGGAAGCACCACCCACCGTCTGGCTCCCCGGGGGGTTTCTTCTACCACCGGTATCCCTCGCTCCTCCAGGAGATCGAGCACCTCCTCTACAAAGAGATGAGAGCCGGAGAGGAGGAGAGGAGCTTCTACCTTGATCGGAGAAACGTTTCTTTCGTTTTCATAGTCGAGGAGCGCCCGTCCGGAGAGTTTCCCCTCGAAGAAGAGCGCGCTCAAGTTCTGGCGCTCTGTCAGTGAATGCTCGATGATTTCTCCAAGTCTCATCTCCACTTCAGGTAAGCCGAAACCCTTCCTTTCAGCAAGGGCCCGGGCGAGATTGCGGATTTCCTGGGCGAAACGCTGCACCCTCCAGGCCGATTCCCCAAAAGGAACTTCCAGAGAGAGCACTTTCTGCCGGGGAAAGAAGCTTTCCACAATTTCTCTGGTGCGCCGTGAAGCATCGCAGGAAAGGGCAAAAAGGAAGAGATCGAAATTCCCGGAATGTATTGCTTCTCCCACCATTTTACTCAGGGGACAAAAAGGAACTGGGAAAAGAGCCTCGACTTCGAAAGAGGGTGGATGTGAAGGGGCAAGGAAAATGCTTCTCCATCCACAGGCCGCGAGAATCTCCCAGGGCACGTAGCTACAGAAGTATCCGGCTTCCGTCATCCCCACAGCCACCGCCAGAGGAAAAGAAAGAACGTCAGGGCAAAGAAGAACGGGAGTAGCAAGAGCGCAAACCGCACCAGGAAGAAAAAGAGAAGGATAAGTGCTACCCCTAAGGCTAAGGCAAGAAGAATAGGAAGGAAGGGGAGGAAGAAAAGTGCCAGAATGAGCAGGAAAAGAAGGAGTCCTCCGAAGAATCTCATGTTTCTTCTCCCTCTCCGAGGCGGATTTTCTTGATGATTTGTAAAAGCTCCCGGGTGGCACGGTCTTCGACCGGTTTCCCGGTGAGAATTTCCCGGGCTGAGATTTTTCGGCCGAAGAACTGCTGGTTAGTCCGCTCATCTTCCCGGATCCGAGATCCTTCCAGGGAAGCACCCACAAAAAGACCCCGGGAAATGGCGTAAGCATAGATAGAGGAAGAGAGTTCGGTATCCACTCCGGCTGAGAACCCCCGCCCCACCGGACCGGCGGTGATGGAGATGTTCCCTCCCAGGGTGAAGCCGTCTTTATAGAAGGCTTCTACCCCCGCGCGGTTCATCAAAAGGAGCACCAGCCCCTGGGATTGAATCCCGATCTGCGGTCCCACGCTCACCCCCTCGATTCTGAAGAATGCTGGCCCAAAAAAGCGCCCCTCTTCGTCTTCCCGAAGCACCAGCCCCTCTCCAAAGTATCCTCCCACCACCAGTCCCACCCTTTTCACTTCCGGGAAAATGGCAATTCCCTCGGCTCTCTTGAGGAGCGCGGCGAAGAGAGAACGGTCCAGAGATTCCCGGAGCTCCTCCAGAACCTCCTGTGCCTGAGTGATGAGCTTTTCCCCCGCCTGCAAAGGAGCGGCAAAGACCAGAAAGCACAGGGTCGCCAGAAGAAAAACCTTCATTCCCCTACCTCAACCTCCCGACCGCTTGAGGTAATCAGGTATTTCATCACTTTACCGGTGACGGTTTGGGGAAGCTCCGCCACAATTTCCAGAAGGCGTGGCACCTTATAGGGAGGGAGCTTCTTTTTGCAGAATCTCACGATTTCCACCGGATCCAGGTTTGCTCCTTCCTCCAGGACCACATAGGCTTTGACCATCTCTCCCCGCAGGGCTCGCTTTTCGCCCACCACTGCTACCCGGGCAATTCCCTCCATGGAGAGGAGCACCTCTTCGACTTCTTGGGGATAGACGTTGAAACCCGAAACGATAATCAGTTCCTTTTTGCGTCCTTCGATAAAGAGGATGCCCCGCTCATCACGCTTTCCCAGGTCTCCGGTGTAGAACCACCCTTCCCGGAAACTTTTGGCATTTTCGGCAGGATTCTGGAAGTATCCCGGTGAAATAGGGTCACCGGAGAGAATGATTTTCGCCGATTTCGTTTTGGGGAACATCTTTGCCCTCTTCGTCCACGATGCGAAGCTGAATTGCTTCGATAACGGGGCCGGCCGATCCCGGAACCCGGACCTCCGGGGAGGGATTCACCGAAACCACCGGAGAAGCTTCGGTGATGCCGTAACCCTCTATAATTTTGAGGCCAAAGGCGTTTTCAAAGTTTTCCCGCACCTTTTGCGGTAAAGCATCGCCCCCACAGATGAAGAGCCGCAGGGGATGGAGGTCGAATTCCGCTTTGGCCCGTGCTCCGGTGAGGATGGAAAAGAGCGCCGGCACTCCCAGAAAGACCGTAGATTGGTATCGTTTAAGTGACTCTACAAAAGCGTTCAGAGGATGAAGGGAGGGAACAATGGTGAGCGTCATCCCCTTGGCCAGGGGTAAGAGGTAGGCAATGGAGAACCCGAACACGTGGAACATGGGAAGCACGCCCAGCATCCGGTCCTCAGGGGAAATGTCCACCAGGTCAAAACAGCTATCGATATCGGAAAGCAGGTTCCAGTGGGTAAGCATAACGAGCTTGGGAATTCCGGTGGTCCCCGATGTCGCAAAGAGACAGGCTACCGGACTTTCAAACTCCGGAAAAGTCTCCTGGGGATTCAGAAGAGTTTCCGGATAGGTAATCATTCCCCTTTCATCCATCACTCCCTGGGGGATTCCTTCAATGCTCCCAAAGGAAGAATCGGTGAGTAGAAGCTGGGCATCAGCACCCAGGAAAATCTTCTTGACCAGTTCTTTCGGATAGCGTGGCGAAAGTGGCAACGGTACCACACCGCTTCGGAAGCAACCCAGGAAAAAACGCAGGGCGTGAAAACCGTTGGGAAGCACCGTGACCACCCGCATCCCCGGTTTGAGCCCTGCCTTTTCCATATGGAGAGCTTCCGTTTCTATTTCTTTTAAGAGGTCTTCATAGGTGATGGTCCAGTTCCCCTGCGATACGGCAATTTTGTCCCAGTATTCAGAAGCGATGGTTTTGATTCTCTCCGGTATGCTTTCTCTCATGTGCTCGCCTCCCCCAAATGTAACTTAATTGTAGCACAAAAGAAAGGGGGAGGAAAAAAGGAAGGTGGGCACCCTGCAAAAGGAATATGGTATATCCATGCTTTGAAAGTTTTTAACCAAGTTTTGTTGTATCTTCAAAAATTTTTGTGGTAAACTCTGGTGGGTTTTTTCCAAATTACACATCCCTAACCCAAAGGAGTGAAATTTCATGCTCAAAACCATCAAAGCCAAGTTACTGTTCTGGTTTCTGGTGCTCTCGGTGGTACCACTTGTGGCCCTCACCTCCTATAGCACCATGACCTTTCAGAAAAACCTGACTCAAGAAACGGAGGAGAGAGCCCTGAACATCACGGCATCCACCGCCTCAGCCATCGATGCCTGGATTCGAGAGAAGATTGAGCGCCTTGAGAAAATCGCTGCCCTCCCGGAAGTGCAGGCTCTCAATCCCGATAGTACCCTTCCTCTTCTTAAAACCTTTCATCAAGCTGATCCCCAGGCGGAGATGTACTTCTTTGCCCTCCAGGATGGAAGTTCCTGGACTTCCTTTGACTCCCAGGCCAACATTGCTGATCGAGCCTACTTCCAGAAAGCCAAAGAGACCGGAAAACCCCAGGTCTCGGATATGGTGGTCTCCAAAGCCACCGGCAACAAAATCGTGGTCATCGCCTACCCGGTGATGAAGGAGGGAAAATTCCAGGGTATGGTGGGCATGACTGCAGATACCGCTACCCTCAAGAATCTGGTCTCTTCCGTGAAGCTGGGGAAAACCGGTTACGGGTATCTCGTCGACTCCCAGGGGTTCATCATGGCCCATCCCGATGAGAGCCTGATTCTGAAGCAGAGGGTCACCGAGACCGACTCTCCGGAACTCAATGCCCTGGGAGAGGAGATGCTCCGCAGAGAAAAAGGTTTTGCCGAAGTCACCACCAAGGAGGGAAAAGCCCTTGTTGCCTATAGCCCCCTCTCTTCTTCCTCCTGGACGGTGGCCGCCACCGTCCCCAGTCAAGAAATCTTCGGAACCATCTTCTTTTTGCGGAATCTCATCCTCCTCTTAATCGCCGGGGTAGCGGTGGTGGTCGTGGTCCTCTCGCTTTTTGTGTCTTCCCGAATGAGCCGGGGAATCACCCGGGTGAAGGAAGTCGTAAACCAGATTGCCACCGGAAACCTGAGGGTGGAGGAAGAAGCCCTCTCGGAGGTGGGGAAGGCCCAGGATGAAATCGGCATCTTGGCTCGTTCCTCCCAGGCCATGCTCTCGAACCTCCGGCAACTGGTCCAGAATACCGTGAACATTGCTTCCCAGCTGGCCGCTTCCAGTGAGGAGCTCTCTTCCTCGGTGGAGGAGATCTCCAAGGCCACCCAGGAGATCGCCAAGACCATGGCCCAGGTGGCCGAAGGTTCCACCCGGCAGAGTGAGGACCTGGGGAAACTCACCGAGAATGCCCACCGGCTGGATGAGGAGACCCGCAAGGTGAAGGAAGCCACCGAGCGCAACCTCAAGCTCCTGGCGGAGATGCTGGCAAGTGTCCGGGAAAATGAGGAAGCAGTCGGCGCCATCGAAGAGGCCATCGCTCTCACCGAGAAGGAGAGCGAAAAGGCCGAGAGAGAAGCCCAGGAAGGGAAGAACCTCCTTTCCGGTCTTCTCTCTCGCATCCAGAGTATCACCCAGGTAGCTCTGCAGATCCGTGCAAGCATCACCACCCTCAAGGACCGCTCTCAGGAAATCGGGAAAATCGTGGACCTCATCACCGGGATTGCCGAGCAGACCAATCTCTTAGCGCTCAATGCCGCCATCGAAGCCGCCCGAGCCGGGGAAGCCGGAAGAGGGTTTGCGGTGGTAGCCGAAGAGGTGCGCAAACTGGCTGAGAACTCTGCCCAGGCTGCCCAGCAGATTGCCACCCTCATCAGGGAAATCCAGAAAGATACCGAACAGGCGGTGGGAAGAGCCGAGGAAGCCAGTGGAGAAGTGGAGGAAGGAACCAGGGAGAGTAAACAGGTGGAAGAGAAGTTCGCTGGGATCACCGCTTCCATCCGGAAGGTCCACGAGGACGGTGAGATGCTCCGGGAAGCCCTGGGAAAGGTCAAGAGAGCCCAGGAAGCCATCGAAAGAAGAGAGCAGGAGGTGGAAAGCCTCTCTCAGGATATCGTGAAGCTGGTGGAAGCTGCCCGGCAGGAAGTCCTGGCGGTAGAGGAGCGGGTGGTTTCGGTGGCCTCGGTCTCGGAAGAGAATGCAGCTTCCAGTGAAGAGGTCTCCGCTTCCACCGAAGAGCAGAGCGCCTCTCTGGAAGAGATTGCTTCTGCCAGTGAGTCTCTGGCCAAACTGGCCGAGGAACTCCAAAACACCGTGAGTCAGTTCAGG
>Ga0308418_1000085_pt1 | contig 65619 bp, 67 predicted proteins | sample HotsprSampleR4cd_FD_203517 | JGI IMG/M metagenome (GOLD analysis project Ga0308418, IMG submission 203517) | Hot spring phototrophic mat microbial communities from Mushroom Spring, Yellowstone National Park, Wyoming, United States - 20090729_R4cd ... | reverse complement strand
ATGGCTCAAACCATCCTCTATAGGGGTGCGGGGTAGGGATTCGAGTTCAGGAACAGTGAGGGTTATGAGACAGTTGCTTTAAAGGCGCGGCGAAAACGCTCAATGGTGCGTCGTATCGAGTGCCAGATATATAACATAAGATAGGAAATCGCAAGGATGGCATTGACAAGCGCAAAGATAATTAACGCTTTCATTCCTCATGCTCCTGCGGTTGAAAATACGGTTTTTTCCAATAGACAAAAACCTCTCGCCAGTTCGGTTCAGAGATGATTCACCATAGAGGTTATTTCTTCAGAGGGATTATATCAAACCTTTGTATGAAAAGAATAAGAATTCTCTGCCTGTCAGTAACAACCTACCATCACAAGTCGGGTTGATAATTTGCTGAGAAAACCGTCCACGAATTGACCACGAATAAACGAATGGAATTGCTATTCGTACATTCGTGAAATATTCGTGGACGGTCTGTCCTGCCAAATAGAGCCTTTGGTAGGTAATTACGCCTCTCAGCCTGATGAGAAACTCGACTTCTGGTTAAGAAGTTTGTTTAACCACTTATGGGATATCTAGGACGAGAACGCAATTAACCGCTCGGAGTTTGTTTCGATGCACTCTTTAGGCACACTCGACGGAACAAAGTAAGGGGATTATCCACCCTGTTAATCTTGTGCCTTACTTTGTTCAGAAGGAAGGGATGAGCGTTACCGGAGCTATCCTTAATTCAAAAATTTGGCTAAGACGTCGCTGCACTCCATCAGCAGATATTCTTCCCCATCGATCTTAAACTCGGTCCCGGTATATTTTGGAAACAAAACTTTATCGTTAACCTTTAGACACACTTCTTCCGAGTCGCCTACTGCAACCACGATACCGGTTTGGGGCTTCTCTTTTGCCGTTTCGGGGATATACAATCCCGAAGCAGTTTTGGACTCCTGGTCCAGGGGTTTGATCAGGACACGCGTTCCAAGGGGTTGAATTTTTAATTCACTCATTTTCTACCTCCAATCAAGATTTGGTTTATTTCAAACCTAAATACTGGTCGATTTTTGCCCGATCGAATCCCACCACAATTTTGCCGCCGATATCAATGACCGGCACGCCGCTCTGCCCGGATCGGCGCACCATGTCGCGCGCTGCAGCCGGGTCGCGACTGACATCAACATCGCGAAATTTGATCCCCCGCTCGCGAAAATACCGCTTGGCAGCATTGCAGAAAGAACAGGTGGGGGTTGTAAAGATAATCACTGTAGGTTGTGGTTTTGCCTGATTTGCCATCCGTTTGCTACTCCAACCGATAGATTTACAAAGTCAACGATTTAGATGCATTGGGCAAGCAAAGGTTACATCTTTCCTTGCGTCTCAGAAGCCGCATGGCATGATCTCCTAACGATACGATTGTCGTCTCATCAACGCTCAGAGGTAGCCGCGCTTCGACCTGTGCCGCCTAGTCTGTGAAACGAACCGAGATTTCAGCGCAAATGCGATAAAATAGGGCGCAATGGTTCTCGAGATACCGGGGCATACCTTTGCCCAAAACAGAAAGGAAAACCTTCATGGCAAATTATCGCATTGCATGGCTGCCAGGTGACGGAATTGGAGAGGATGTATTGGATGCGGCTCACATTGTCCTCGACCGTCTTGATTTAGACGCAGAGGTTATTCACGGAGACATCGGCTGGGAGTTTTGGTGCAAAGAAGGCGACCCGCTTCCCCAGCGCACCATTGATCTCCTCCAAACAGTCGATGCGGCCTTGTTTGGAGCAATCACCTCAAAACCGAGCGATGCTGCCGAAGCCGAACTCGTCCCCGAGTTGCAAGGGAAAGGCCTAGTCTATCGCTCTCCGATCGTCAGGTTGCGCCAACTTTTCGATTTATATATCTGTCTCAGACCGTGCAAAGCCTATGCAGGTAATCCACTCAATTACCAAGAGCGGATCGATCTGATCGTCTTTCGGGAAAACACAGAGGATTTATATGCCGGCGTGGAATTTTCTCCCGTCCCGGTCGAAATCCAGGCAGTGCTCGCCAAACATGCCCCGAATTTTGCGCCTTTCAAAGACCTCCCCGGCGACCAGTTTGCCATTTCCTGCAAGGTCAACACGTGGCGGGCATCGCAGCGCATCGTGCGAGCTGCCTTTGAGTATGCGCGCAAAAACGGACGCCGAAAAGTGACCGTCATCCATAAAGCCAATGTTGTGCGGGCTTCAGATGGCCTCTTTCTGCAAGCAGCCCGTGATTTGGCAAAAGAATATCCTGATATTCCATGGGAAGAAGCTAATGTCGATGCCATCTGCATGTGGCTTTTGAAGAACCCCTTAAATTATGATGTATTGGTAGCTCCCAATCTTTATGGCGACATCATCTCCGATTTGTGTGCCCAAATGGTTGGAGGGCTGGGCTTTGGTTGTTCGGGCAATATCGGCGAGAAACTGGCGGTGTTTGAACCAACTCATGGCTCGGCGCCTAAGTACGCCGGTCAATATAAAGTGAACCCAATTGCCACCATCTTATCGGTAAAGCTGATGCTTGATTGGCTGGGTGAAACCGAAAAAGCCCGGCGGCTGGAGGCTGCCATTGCGGCGGTCATTGCCGAAGGACAGGTGCGCACCTATGATATGGGAGGCTACCATTCCACCCTTGAAATGGCTAAAGCCATCGCCGAAAAGTTGTAATCAGTAATATTTCCTTGGAGGTAGAAAAATGGGAATGACGATGGTGGAAAAAATCCTTTCCAGAGCCAGCGATCGGACGCAAGTTTTCCCCGGCGAAGTCCTGGAACCGCGCGTTGATCTGGCAATGTCACATGAAAACTCTGCTTTGGTTATCAATCAATTCCAGGAGATCTTCAAAGGGACAGGATTAGAACCAAAAGTCTGGGATCCATCCAGGATAGCAATTATTTTCGATCATCGCGTGCCAGCCGAAAGCGCTAAAACCGCCACCAATCAAAAAAAGATTCGCCAATTTGTGCGCCAACAAGGCATCCAAAAATTTCACGATATTCGCGGCGATGAAGGCGGTATCTGTCATCAGGTGCTGGCCGAATCCGGGTATGTCTTACCTGGCTACGTGGTTGTCGGTACAGATAGCCACACCACCACCCATGGCGCGTTTGGGGCATTTGCTTTTGGGATTGGCGCCACCGAAATGGCGAGCGTCTGGACCTTGGGACGGGTTCTGAATGTCGAAGTGCCTGCTACCATTAAGGTGAACCTGAGAGGCAAAATTCCCCCTTTTGTCGGTGCCAAGGATGTCATTCTGGCGTTGATCGGTAAGATTTCCGCCCAAGGAGCGAATTTTAAGGTTTTGGAATTTCACGGCGACACGATTCAGCGCCTGCCCACTTCTGGCAGAATGACCCTTTGCAATATGGCGATTGAAGCCGGAGCAACCAGCGGCATCGTTCCACCAGACGAGGAAACCTGGCGGTATTTGCACACCGAATGCGGCCTAACCGAGCTCAACCGCGATTTATTCCCCGACCCCGATGCCACGTATGCAGAGGTTGTTGAGCTGGATGTCTCAACGCTTACGCCAATGGTGGCATTTCCTCACACGGTGGACAACGTAAAGTCGGTTGAAGAAGCTTATGGGATCGCTGTCGATCAAATCATGATCGGCTCTTGTACCAACGGGCGATTGGATGATATTGAGATTGCCGCCAAGATTTTGCGCGGTAAGAAAATAGCCCGCACGGTGCGTTTATTGGTCTTCCCGGCTTCCTATCGCATTTATCATCAAGCCCTTGAAAAAGGCTATATCAAAGAGCTGCTGGAAGCCGGTGCAGTGGTGATGAATCCCGGTTGTGGGCCTTGTCTGGGCGTACACGAAGGCGTCCTGGGAGATGGCGAAGTGGGCTTATCCACCACCAATCGCAATTTCAAAGGCCGTATGGGCAACCCAAACGCCGAAGTTTATCTTTGCTCACCGGCCGTGGCGGCTGCCAGCGCCCTAAGCGGCGTGATTACCGATCCTCGCCAGATTGGACTCCCGCTTATCGAAAGCAATCCAGAAGGAGACTGAGATGGCAAACGTTGTCCTCACCCTCGGAGATGACATCTCCACCGATCACATCTACCCCGGCCGCTACATGGCAACCGTCTTGCCTGCCGAAACGCCGCAATATGCCTTCGCCGACTATCCTTTAAACAAAAAACTCAATAGCGGTCAAATTCCGCCTCAGAGCATCATTGTTGCAGGCGAAAACTTTGGCTGTGGCTCCTCGCGCGAACAGGCAGTTTCTGCGCTAAAAGGCTGGGAACTGGTGATTATAGCCAGGAGTTTCGCGCGCATTTTCTTTCAAAATGCAGTCAATCTTGGTCTAAAGCTAGTCATCTGTCCTACCATTGAGGCTGAAGAAGGCGATCAATTAGAGGTGACCGAAGAGGAGGTGATCAACCATAGTAAGAGCAAACGTTTCCCAATCATCCCCTTGCCGGCGGCGCGGAAAGCCATCATCGAGGCTGGCGGTTTGATTGCCTACACCCGCCAAAGGCTATTGGAGGAGCGCAAGATCACCCACTAAAATTTGCCGCTCAACATACTTTGTCTGATCTCAGAAAACCCGTAAACTAGTAACATTCTATCGGAGCGCAGGGATTTATCCTTGCGCTCTTACTGACACGGCAAACTGACCAAGAAACGGGGGATTTTTTTGGACAAACCTTCTCTTGACGATCCTTCAGTCCCTTCTATAATAACGACCAAATTTGTCGTATATAACAAAGCAGATCATGAAGATTTCCAAAAAATGCGACTACGCCCTTCGCGCCTTGATGACCCTGGCTGAAAATTACGGCCATGGCCCGCTCTCGATTCGCCAGCTAGCGCAACGCAACGTCGTGCCAAAACGCTTCTTAGAGCATATTATGCTCGACCTGAAAGCGAGAGGATGGGTTGTCAGTCAGTCAGGCAAGCACGGTGGCTACCTCTTAGCCAAAAACCCTGAGGAAATCTTCATCGGTGAGGTGGTGCGCTATTTTGATGGCTTACTAGCGCCAATCAGTTGTGTGTCGATTAATCATTACCAGGCTTGCCCGCTTGAACCAACCTGCCGCTTTCGCCGCCTATTCCTGGTCATCCGCAACGAATTTGCTCGTGTATTGGATCAGACCAGTCTCAGCACCGCTTTGGGCGGCAAGCCGGTAGAGCGCAAAGAAATCTTTGACGACGCTCTCATCGGTGGAGCAGGAATCTAGAAAGTAAACCGAAAGCTAAAGGACAATCTATTGTCCTCCGAACCTGTAGAGAAGGAGTAAAAAATGGCAAAAATCGCAAACGATGTCACAGAACTGATTGGCAACACCCCCCTTGTCCGTCTGAATCGGGTAACGGTGGGCGCCAGGGCAGAAGTCGTTGCCAAGTTAGAATTCTACAATCCGGCCAAAAGCGTGAAAGATCGCATTGGCTTTTCAATGATTGATGCAGCGGAAAAGACCGGGCTCTTAACGAAAGACAAAACCATTGTTGAACCTACTAGCGGCAATACGGGTATCGCCCTCGCTATGGTTGCGGCTGCCAAAGGATATAAACTGATCCTCTTCATGCCCGAAACCATGTCCAGAGAAAGGCGCATTCTTTTACGCGCTTATGGCGCCGAGCTGGTCTTGACGCCAGGCGCAGAAGGGATGGCCGGCGCCATCCAACGCGCTGAAGAGCTGGTGAATTCCAATCCGGACAAATACTTTTTGCCGCAACAATTCAAGAACCCGGCCAACCCTGAGATCCACCGCCGTACAACGGCTGAGGAAATCTGGCGAGATACGGACGGCAGAGTAGATATGGTAGTTGCCGGGGTCGGAACGGGAGGCACCATCACCGGAGTCGGTGAAGTGCTCAAAGCACGCAAACCATCCTTCAAAGCCATTGCGGTCGAACCAGAAGCCTCGCCAGTCCTTTCAGGCGGAGAAAAAGGGCCGCATCCGATTCAAGGCATTGGTGCTGGCTTTATCCCCGAAGTTCTGAATACCAAAATCTACGATGAAGTGATTCGAGTTCGCAATGAAGACGCTTTCGAAACCGCCCGGCGAGTTGCTCGCGAAGAAGGCTTGCTTATTGGCATCTCAGCCGGCGCGGCTACGTGGGCAGCTCTCCAGGTTGCTCACCGCCCTCAGAACGCTGGCAAACTCATTGTAGTGATCATCCCGTCCTTTGGCGAGCGCTACCTCTCCACAGCTCTCTATGCAGATTTAGCAGATTAGTCCACAATCCTAATTCTATAACCTGACTATAAAAGGAGTACACCATGGAAGCACCCCAACGTCGCTTTGGATTTTCTACCCGACAACTTCACGCTGGCTATGTCCCCGATCCGACAACCGGGAGTCGCGCTGTCCCAATCTATCAGACCACCAGTTATCAATTCAAAAGCACCGAGCATGCGGCCAACCTTTTTGCTTTAAAAGAGTTGGGCAATATCTACACCCGCATCATGAATCCGACCACCGATGTCCTGGAAAAGCGCGTCGCTGACCTGGAAGGCGGAGTAGCTGGGCTGGCTGCCAGCAGCGGACATGCAGCCCAAATCCTTGCCATTCTCACTCTTGCCGAAAATGGAGATCATATCGTTTCCTCCAGCCGACTCTATGGCGGAACATACAATCAGTTTCATTACACCCTGCCCAAGATGGGCATTGAGGTCACCTTTGTCGATCCGACCAATCCGCAAAATTTCGCCGCAGCCATTCGCCCGAACACGAAAATCATCTACGGCGAGACCCTCGGGAACCCGGATATTTCTGTCTTTCCATTCGAGGAAGTAGCCGAAATCGCTCAAAAGCATCACCTTGTACTGATGATCGACAACACACTGGCAACGCCCTACCTTTTCCGTCCGATCGAGTGGGGCGCCAATGTTGTCACTCACAGCACAACCAAATTCCTGGGCGGTCATGGCACAACCATTGGCGGACTGATTGTAGACGGTGGCAATTTTGACTACCGGAAGGGGAATTATCCCAACTTTACTCAGCCAGACCCTTCCTATCACGGTTTAGTCTATGCTGACCTGGAGCAGAGCGGATTGCCGCCATTCGCAATTAAGGCCCGGGTGCAAATGCTGCGCGATATCGGTGCCTGTCAAGCACCGTTTAACTCCTGGCAAACTTTACAGGGCATTGAAACCCTTTCCTTGCGCATGGAACGCCATGTCCAAAACGCCCAAGCAGTTGCCGAATTTCTAGAGCAACATCCCCAAGTCAACTGGGTCACCTATCCCGGCCTCAAAAGCCATCCGGACTATGAGCGGGCGAAGCGCTATCTCCCCAAAGGCGCTGGGGCAATACTCGGCTTCGGGATTAGGGGAGGATTGGAGGCTGGCAGAAAGTTCATTGAACGCTTACAGCTCTTCAGTCACCTGGCAAACGTTGGGGACGCCAAATCCCTGGCGATTCATCCAGCTACTACCACCCACAGCCAGCTCTCCCCTGAAGAGCAGCTTTCTGCAGGAGTCAGCCCCGACTTTATCCGCCTAAGCATTGGGATCGAGGATATCGACGATATCCTGTGGGACTTAGACCAGGCTCTCCAGGTTTGAGCAAGCCAGATAAACCATGAATACAAATAGAAGGTAGGTGCAACAATGCCCGTCATTATTCCTTCCACCCTTCCAGCCCGGGAAATCCTTCAAAAAGAAAACATTTTTGTTATGGGCGAAGAGCGAGCTTTGCATCAAGACATTCGCCCCCTGGAGTTGGCGATCTTGAACTTAATGCCAACCAAAGTCGCCACCGAAACGCAACTACTGCGTCTCATTGGGAACAGTCCCTTGCAGGTGAAGATCACTTTGTTGCATACCGCAACCCACGAGAGTAAAAACACCTCTGCCGAACACTTGCTCAACCACTACAAAACCTTCGCTCAGATTCAGAAGCGCAAGTTTGATGGTCTGATCATTACCGGCGCGCCGGTAGAGCAAATGGAATTTGAAGAAGTCGATTACTGGCCGGAACTGGTCGACATTATGGATTGGGCTGAGGAAAACGTCGAGTCAACGTTTTACTTGTGTTGGGGAGCTCAGGCCGGTTTATACCACCGCTATGGCATCCCAAAGTACCCCTTGCCGCGCAAGATGTTTGGGGTATTTGAGCATAAACCCTTGATTCGCACGGCAAAACTTTTGCGCGGTTTTGATGATGTTTTCTACGCTCCTCATTCGCGCCATACCGAAGTGCGCCGCAAAGATATTGAAAAAGTAGCTGAGATTGAAATCCTTTCCGAGTCGGATGAAGCCGGCATTTATATTGTCGCCTCTAAAGATGGCCGGCATATCTTTGTGACCGGTCATTCCGAGTATGACCCTTTGACTCTGAAGAGTGAATACGAACGAGACCTCAGCAAAGGCTTGCCGATCGATATCCCCAAAAATTACTTTCCGCACGACGATCCCGCTCAGTCACCGATTGTTCGCTGGCGAGCGCACTCGAACCTGCTCTATACGAACTGGCTGAATTACTACGTCTATCAGGTAACTCCCTACGACCTGAATCAAATTCCAAAAGGGATATACACGGATTTTTGATCAACCGGCTGATTGAGTCACAAACCTCACTCCCTTTTGCTATGGAGAGCTGAAGTCATCCTTCAGCTCTCAGTTTTTCGAAGCAAGTCAGACAGAAGTTCGATTTTGTTTTACAATTAGGGCATGAATGCCCAACATACTCAATGGATTACTGAAACTCTCGAACAACTTCAAAAAACCCGGGTTATCCCGCGCCTTTGGGCTCACGACCACACGCTCTGGAGCTCAGAACCTACCGAAATCATCAACCGCCTGGGATGGTTGCACTGCACTGAATGGATGCCAAACCGCCTCCACCAACTCACCGCCCTGGTCAAAGGATTGCAAAAAGAGGGCTACCGTCAAGCGGTTTTATTGGGGATGGGTGGTTCCAGCCTTGCCCCCCAGGTCTTTCGCCAGGTTTTTGGGGTGCCAGAAGGTTTCCTCGATCTACGGGTCATTGACACTACCGACCCGGATACCATTGCAAGCGAAGAAGCGCAGTTAGATTATCATAAGACCATCTTTATCGTTTCAACCAAATCAGGCGGCACCGTTGAAACTTTTTCCCTCTTTCGGTATTTTTATAATCGTTGCCGCAGCGAACTAACCGAGAACGAGATTGGCGCTCACTTTCTTGCCATCACCGACCCAGGCAGCACCCTGGCTGAATTGGCCGAACAACTGCGTTTCCGAGCCCTTTTCCTGAACGACCCTAACATTGGTGGACGCTATTCTGCTCTTTCTCTTTTCGGGATGCTGCCGGCTGCGCTGGTTGGGGTCGATTTACATACCTTTCTAGAGCAAGCCACTCAGGCGGCAGCGCTAAGCCAGGAAGAAACCCTTACCCCTGAATGTCAAAATCCAGCCGCGATGTTAGGTGCAGCCATCGGTGCTATGGCTTTGCATGGTAAGGATAAGGTTACTTTCCTGACGTCGCCAAGCCTGGAAAGCTTTGGCGACTGGGCGGAACAACTGCTAGCCGAGAGCAGCGGCAAGTCTGGCAAAGGCATCCTGCCGGTTGTGCGGGAGCCAGTTGGCAGACCTGAGGAATATAGCTCAGACCGATTTTTTATCTATTTGCGCTTGAACGGTGAAGAAGTTTTCGACAATCTTACGATAGCCCTCCAAGAAAGAGGCCATCCGGTCCTGATTCTACCCCTGGCTGGTCGGTACAACCTGGCTGAGCAATTCTTTTATTGGGAGGTGGCAACCGCCATTGCCTGTCACCTGATCGGCGTGCACCCCTTTGATCAGCCGAACGTCGAGGAGACCAAAGCCCTTACCCGCCAGGTGATCGCTGCGTTCAGAGAGAAAGGCAGGCTTACAACCACCCAACCCGACTTCTATGGGGAGAGCGTTGAGGTTTTTGGAATGGCTTCAATTGCCAGTTTGGATGAAGCCTTGCTAAAGTTTTTATCCTCTGCTGCCCCTCCAGCCTACATCGCCATCCAGGCTTTCTTACCCTACAGCGATGAAATCGACCAGGCTCTACAATCCTTACGGGTAGCCCTGCGGTGGCAAACGGGTTGCGCAGTCACCTTGGGGTATGGGCCGCGCTATCTTCATTCAACCGGTCAACTTCATAAAGGCGATGCCGGTAATGGATACTTCCTTCAATTCACCTGTGACCCGCAAGGCAAGGATCTGCCCATTCCGGACGAGTTTGGATCGTCACACGCCAGCCTCTGCTTTGGCGACCTGAAACTTGCCCAAGCCCTGGGCGATCACCAGGCATTGCTTAATCAAGGACGGCGCGTCTTGCGTTTTCATCTCAAAAAGGATTTGTCCCTGAATATCCTCTCTCTCATCCCTAAGAATCTGCGCGAAAGCAATCCTGCACCGGTTGATCCTGATGGAAGAGGTTAGGTTCTCCACAAAATGGGAGGCAAAATGGCGTTCACACCCCAACAAATTCACGAATTGATCAACGAGGATCACGAACACTGTTGTGACGGTTATGGGCCAGAGCAGATTTGCGTGCGGATTGTCGCCATTGCAGAACTACCCAGCCGATTTGGCCAGTTTCACGTGGTCGCCTTTTACAACAACAAGGATGGCAAGGAACATGCGGCCTTAGTACATGGGGATGTGCTTGGTGCTGAGAACGTACCTGTGCGCATCCATTCAGAATGTCTGACCGGAGACGTGTTTGGCTCTTTGCGGTGCGATTGCCGCGACCAATTGGAAACCGCTCTGCGAACCATAGGGCAAATGGAAAATGGCATTCTCCTTTACTTACGTCAGGAAGGACGCGGGATTGGCTTCATCAACAAAATCCGCGCCTATAGCTTACAAGACCACGGTTTAGATACCGTAGAAGCCAATCTTGCCCTCGGTTTCCGTGATGATGAACGCGAATACTGGATTGCTGCTCATATGCTAGATTCCTTACGGGTGCGCTCTATCCGTCTGATGACCAATAACCCGCGCAAAATCGAGGAATTGAAACGATATGGAATCTGCATCACCGAACGCATTCCCCTGGTCATCCCCCCCAACCCATACAACGAGTTCTACCTCAAAACCAAAGCCTTGAAATCCGGACATTATATCGATCCAAACGGGAAACGGCGCTTCCAAGAGCAGATCGATCTGCCTCTCATCAAAGGCATGTCGTTGGACCTAAGCGAATCGGGAGAGGAATGATGCACAATCCAGGTGTCGTTGTGATTGCGGGTGCTACCAGTCCAACCGGGCAGGCAATTGCGCATCGTTTTGCCCGCGATGGCGCCCTTTTGGCGCTTTTCTCGCGCAATGCTGAGAAATTATCTCACTTGAGCCAGACAATCGGTTTGTCGTCAAAGCACTTGTTAACCGCTGCGCTCGATTTCCGCCAGGCTCAAGCAGCAAGCCGGGCTGTCGAGATCGTGCAAACCAGGTTTGCGCGATGTGATGTGTTGATCAATCTGGTCGGCGGCTGGCTTGGGGGAAAAACGATTGAGGAGTTCGAACCAGCCGATTATGCTGCCATGTTAGAACAACATTTTTGGACAACTTACCATCTAGTGCGGGCATTCCTGCCTCTCTTGCGGCTGTCCCCGCGAGGGCGAATACTGGTGATCAGTTCTCCATCCGCAAGCCTCCCCCCTGCCCGAAGCGCTCCCTACGCCATCGCCAAAGCTGCTCAGGAAACCTTGCTTCTCACGCTCGCCCAAGAGATCAAAGGCTCTTCTCTTACCGCCAATATCCTCCGCGTTAGCACCATTGACACCCAGGGCTTGCGCCAAAAAGAGCCCTCTCCCAAAACCGCCTCCTGGACAACACCCGAAGAGATCGCCGACACGATTTCCTTTTTGTGCAGTGAATCGGCCCAAATCATAAACGGTGCTCGGATACCCTTGCATGGCAGCCCTTAAGGGGCTTTCAGGTATAATGAGGAAAAACCTATTTTGGAAGGATGCTATGAAAACGAAATCGCCCCGAAGCCCAAGCTGGCTTGCATTTCTCGTTATCTTGATGACCCTTCTGGCATGTTCAACCGCCAATCTGCTTCCTGTGGGGTCAACACCCACGCCAGAACCCTCTGCGACGGCGGCAGAATCACCCACCGCCACCGTTGATTTTGCCGCTCAAACGGCTGTCGCTCAGGAAACTCAGGCTGCTCAGGATGCCCAAGCCACTCAGGTCGCCGCCCAGCAAACCCAGCAAGCGGCTGAAATTCTCAAAGCAACCAAAGCCGCCCTAGAGCCCTACGAGATCGCCCTCTCCGGGCTGGGGGTGATGCCATCGGAAGGTCAGATTTATCTCGCCGATTCAACGGTGACGATTCAAGGAAATGGCTTTAAGAAATATTTCTACGCCGATCAATTTCCCGGCGTAATCGGGCGCAACCTTGCTATCCAGGCAGATATTCAATGGGACTCGCGTTTCGGAGATGCCGGTTGCGGCTTTGCCTTTCGCTCAAGCGGTAGCGGCGAGAAACCGAATCAATACACGGTGGTTGCCATGCGCGAATATGGCGGCTATGTGGCTTTTGAAGTTCACAATGAAGGTCTCGTCATCAATCGCAAAGAAGTCTATCCAGCTATCTATGATCCTCAATTCAGTTGGCAAAATGGAGTGACCAATCGGGTCTCGGCTGTCCTGAGGGAAAACAGCCTGCAAATCTTTACCCACGGGATTGTCCTTGACACCCTCGATGTAACCGCCGCACCCAAACCACCCATCTTTCCTCCTCCCCCATCACCACCCACCAGCAACAATCCCGATGAGTTAGCTGAATACAAATATGAACTGGATGCCTATAACAAGATGAAACAAGAGGCGCTCGATAAATATAACCTCTATCGCTCCCGCTATAAAGAAGGGGCGGCAAACATCCCAGAGGGTTTTGTTTATTTGATTGCCTACACCGGTAGCGGCGACATCACTTGCCAGTTCAAGAATGCGTTTTTGTGGGTTGCTTCCACGCCCTAGGAGCTAGGAGCCGCCTTCCATTACATATTGGGTCAATTCACCCACACTGAGGTCGCGGATGCCGAGCTTTTCGGTCGTCCGCCCGCGCCGCCAGTAATCGGTGCGATGGATAATGCACGCCAGTCGAATAATCGAATCAATCCCCCGCACCGAAACGCCATATTGCTGCCCCAGAGAGGCAATCGGCACCAGGCTCATCGGGACATCTTCAGTAATATAGCGATGGTTCAAAAGCGCTGGGGCTTTGATCCCGTAATAGCCAGGTTGATTGTGAATCGCTTCATAGAGGTCATCGCCAGTCGCGTCATAGGCCATTTTCAACCACTCCAGAGCTGTACGCGCTCGGATTCCCAGCGCCGAGGCAACGGTCACCCGCTCGCGGTCCAACACCTCCAATACCCGCGCCACCGAGGGGGTAACGCCATCGATATAAAACTGAAAGTCACCCCGGGTCGATTCAATGCGCCCGGCGTTCAGGAGCGTTAGCGCCGGGTGGAAGATAGCTCCCATATTGTTCAATCCGGTATGCAACACGCTAACTCCATCAATAAATTGAGGGTATGCTGGCCGTAACGCTTCGAGGGCCTCATGCGTGCGACTGGCAGGTAAGGCAGCTAAGGGAACCGTCTCTTTGATGCTAAAGATCCTGGCCTGAGCAGGGCCATCCGAACGGCTGGCGTAAATGAGGGTTTCGGTTTCTGCAATCAGAGGCCTGGTTTTACAGCCTTCTTGTCGAATGGTGCGCTCAAACTCAATTGCCCCCAAGGTGCGGCCCGGATTTAAGACCACGATATGGCAGTCTTGCAAGTGAGGAGCTGCCCAGCGGGCAATATCTACGTGGGCCGAGGAGGGAACGACTACCATGACTACATCGGCAAACTCCAGAGCTTCGCCGATGTCAGCCGTGACCAAGGCTAGCTCACCAAAGCCAGACGGTAAACGCTCCGGACTTTCCAGTTCAATTCCACCCCTTTCTTTGATGACATGAATGTGCTCAGGAGTTCTATTCCACAAAGCGACTTCAAAACCCATCAAAGCCAGATGGGCAGCCATCGCCTTTCCACCATGACCTGCCCCAAGAACGACATAACGATTAGCGTGTGTCATCGAAAAATCCTCCTTAGGTCTTTGCGAGAATCTTTTCAACCCTGCGCCGCTCATCCAGCGGTTTGCCATCCAGCGGGTCGACTTCAATACACGCCCCGCGTGCATCGATCCGCGTCACCGCTTGACCGGCCGCATAGGGGTTGTTTCTCAATTGCGGCGCGTCCAGAATACCGATTTTGACTGCTTTCGCCAACGTGGCAGGATCAATGAAGGGATCATCAACCATAACGGGCGCCAGGGCTCGAATGGCATCGAGCGTAATGCCTGCTTGAGCGATTAACTCCTCGACCCGCTCCTGAACATGCGGGTCAGTGCTCATCTCTGCTTGACCACGCAGCGCAGTCTGGATCACCTGACGCGCCATTTTACAGGAGGCAATCACCTCCTCGGCCGTGGCTGCATGGTGGGCTTCATTGAACCCAACGACATGAACAATTTGAGGCTTAAGCGCCATTTGCACATAGATGCTGGCAGCCAGATGAGCGCGGGCAGCATCCAGGTCCAACGGGTAACTTAATAGCCCAGTACGAGTTTGCCCCCAAACTCGAAACTTCTCATCTTGCAAGGGTTCAATCAGAGCCAAAATGGCACGCATCTTTGCCAAATCCATCGCATCGGACAAGCCAGGTGGGCTATTAAACATCAACTGGGCGATATAGTCTCGAACACCAAAGGCCTTAGCATTATAAGCGGAGAGGTATGCCGAAACCACAAACACCACATCGGAGGCATCGCGCATCCCCCAGTGGTGAGGTTCATTGAGTTCAACCGGCAGGCCGCGCTCGCCATACCAGCGCATCACCTCTTGATGCTGACGGATTGAGCCTTCTAAATCCCAGGGGCCCCGTCCATCCATCTGGTTGAACCAGAATAAGGGAATGGCACACCAGGCGTTGCGGATAGTTTCAAGGTAAACCTCTGCCAGGGCAATGAAATCATCTGTGCCCGAATAGGTGCGCATTAGCGGATAATTTCCACAGCGGCTGGCTTGATAGAGGGAGCGATAATCCTCTACAGAACGCACCGGAACGCCGCCGGCGCCTTTGCGCCGTGGGTCCTGACGTTCTGGATGAAAGAAGTTCTCCTGTGCATCCTGGTCGATGCCCAGAGAAATAACATCCAACACTTTGGCTTCGGCGATCTTGCGGATCCCCGCCAGAGTTGCTTCCATCGTCGGTAATCCAAAATGATGGCGCAAGAGCGGATAGGGCGATTTCCACAAGATTCTGGCAATGGTTTCCTGAGGATAATCTTCTTCGGTAGTGAGGGAGGGAGATGCGCCTTTGAGATAGGCTAAGGTTTCTTCTTCCGCTTCCCCTCCAGAGAAGACCTTTTCAAAAAAACCAATTTTTTTCGCTCGCTCCGCCACCGGTGGCGTCCCACCAAAGACAAAATGAACCCCCTTTGCGCGTAACTCATCAGCTTGCTCGGCAAACTGGGCTAATAATCGTTCCCCCGTCTCAGGGGTAAGGCGGTAGGAAACACCTACCAGATCCGCTTGTTCTGCTTCTGCAATCCGCAGCACTTCTTCCACTGACACTGCCGGGCCTAAAAAGACGGTTCGCCAACCGGCTTTCTCAGCCAACTGTAAAAAGCGACTCACCCCAGCAACATGGACACATTCACCTAAAGCACCAGCTACAACCGTTTTTTTCATTGCTCATCCTTTCATTTACGTCGTGCTCCTAAAGCTTGCCAGATTTGCCTTTCTCTACTGGAAGGAAAAACCCCTTGGGAGGCGGTGCGGATTTCCTCTACGGCATAAAAGATCTTCGGATCAATCCGATGGATCAAGCCCACCACCTGCTTTAAATTGCGTCGCGGAATTAGCGTATAGATTATCTCGATTGAGCCTTGTGTTCCCATCGCCGATAATTTTGTCACCCCAAAGCCGTTTTCCTTCCAATAAATTCATCAAGCGGTCACAGTCATGTTTCAAGAAGACGCGCACAGCTACCATCCCCATCGCTAGTTTCTGTTCGATAAATAACCCCATATAATTGCCGGCCGCAAAGCCGGCTGCATAGGCGATATACGTCAGCGGATTGGTCAGATTGCGCATAATTTGACTGATTGCCAGGATCCAGATCAGTACTTCAAAAAAACCAACGATCGGAGCGATCGAACGTCGCCCCTGAGCTGAAAACACAATGCGCAAGGTCATCAGAGTCACATCCAAGATGCGCGCGACGAAGATTAACAACGGCAATACTACCCATTGAAACCACCCTGATTGAAGAAATTTTTCTATGCCCATTACTTAACTCTCCGACTAGAGCATATGTTGTCCAGAGACCATCCCAACAAATCCCTTGTCAGTTCCTGATCAGTGAAAGTGTATACAGGCGCTTATAGAAAGATCTGCTGCCCTCTGAACATTAACTTGACGATTTGCACAATTTATTTTAATCTATCCATGCACGCTTTCTTGGCTATCCTGCCTAGCCTAATCATACCTGCGTTGCGTAACCATCACACCTTTTTCTGGTTTAATTAACAAACCTTAGCAAAGTCAATAGCTTATAAAAGATATCAAATGTCAAAGTACTTCCTGAATAAAACAGCTTTAATCAGCGGTGCATCCAGCGGGATTGGCAAAGCCCTTGCCTTACAGCTTGCCCGGCAAGGTTGCAAAGTAGCCCTCCTCGCTCGAACACAATCGCGTTTGGAAGAAGTCGCAGCGCAAGTGCGTTCGGTTGGCAGCCAGGCATTGGTTCTGCCCACCGACTTAACCGATCCAAACGCCATCCGCGCCTCCGTTAAAACTGCTTTTGAAACGTGGAGTCAACTTGATTTTGTTTTCTCCAATGCCGGGCAATATCTTCGCTCACCCATTGTCGATCTGACTCTCGATACCTTGCGAAAATCAATGGAAATCAATTTCTATAGTCATGTAGAGCTGCTTCTGGCAATCTTGCCTTCAATGGTGGAGCGGAAAAGCGGACACCTTGTACTGGTCTCAACGATGGATGCAAAGAAAGCAATACCGCCAGATGCACCCTATGTGGCAGCAAAATGTGCTTTAGCAGGTTTCGGAGACATCTTGCGCCAGGAATTGCACGGCAGCGGTGTCGAGGTGACCCTCGTCTTCCCAGGCCGAGTCGATACCCCGATGGTCGAGAACTTGGAGGTACCGTGGATTTCGGCAAAGATTTCCGCTGAAGCCTGTGCCAAAGCAATCTTGAAGGGGGTTCAAAAGCGAAAAGCAGAGATACTCTTGCCGCCTCAAACCCTTTTGCTCTATTACATCCAGGTATTCGCCCCTCGCCTGGCGGATTTTGCCGTGCGCTTCTTCCGCCTGGAGGGATGGGAGCGTTCCGAGAGAGGTGCTTCATGACCGCAGCGTTTTCCTCGCTTTCTATCCAAAAGCCAATCCATTCCTGGTTGCGTCCAATTCACATTGCCTGTGTAAACGGCGATGCAACTCCTGTAGTAAAGCAGTTTCACCAAGAACTTCTGGAAAGATTTTCCAGACGGGGTCATATCGTCCAAACCGAACCAGACGCAGAGACCAATGTCCTCATCACTAGCGCTCCGTTCGGGCAACCTTTAGATTGGCGGCAAGCCTATCTCTTCACCGCCAGGCGAAAGTTCAATCTTCCTCATTTGCCGATTCTGTTTACAACCCTTCACGCTACTCCTCAGCAATACCAGAAACTGCTCCAACACTTTGAAAAAGCTCTTGCCAAACCCTCTCCTGATGCGGAGGATTTTCGTTTCCCGGGTTTGGCACCCACTGCCCATCAAACGCTTTACGAGCAGGGCAAACGCGGTGGGCCCATTCTTTCCCTTTTACGCCTGGTACAAGCTCAGGCGAAATGTATCCGCATTCTGTTACTGATCGGCGAAGATGAACCTCTTGAAGCTTATACCTTTGACCTGGTAGGCGCTCATCCCCGAACTGCGGCTGAACAAAAAGAGTTTTTTTATGAAGACCTGATGTTGCGCATCCTGACCGCCGCTTGCACGCAGGAGATTACTCAGCATCAAGTGGTGGGGGAGTTAATCCCCTTTGAGCTGTGGAGCAGTTTAACCACCCCAGCGGCGATGCGTCAAGCAGGTCAAGAACTGGGCAAACGCCACTTTTTTACCAGTATGGTGCGCATTGCCGATCTGGTCAATGTTCCGGCCATTGCCGACGCAGTTGCCAGTCAGTACAGCGAAGGTTGTTTTGCAACCTGGGATCCCATCTTACAAGCATTAATTACCACCATAACCGGCAGTGCTCGACCGGTGGATAAAGACAATCTAAGCGATGATGAACTGGCAGTCATTATTGGTGTCCGTCCCGACGGCAAAGGCGCGCTGGTCCGCCATGTAGACGGCAAACGAAATGACCCCCCTTCCTCTGAAGCGGTGGAGCTAATCTTAATGGATCGTGACCTACCACGCATCTCGCTTGGTGAAGCTTGGGGATTCCCTTCACCTGTTGAGGCTCCGGTTACACGCTCCAAGTTACATGGACATCGGAGCATTCGCGCTTTTGATCCCAATTTGGTGGAACACGTTCACCTTGACCCGGCTTACTACGCCTATCCGGTTTCTTGCTCGACCGAGGCTCAGGCCCATGCTATCCATCAAGCCTTTTCGCAATCGGAAGCCTTGCGGAATCCTCACGACCCCCGTCAAGTGGTCTTTACCATTATGCCAGGTCACGGGGTGGTAATCGTGGAAAAATGGGTTGAGGGGAAACAACCGTTTCAAGTGATCTGGGAGTTTATGGATCAAGGGCTTATCCAGATCGATCCACGTATTCCTCAGGGCAATTTCGAGTTCGAGACGATAAAGCCCAACTTAGCAGTCCTGCGTCTGCTGGAATAGAGGGAAGTTCTGTGAGATGGAGTGTGAATTGTCCCTGTAGGCGAGGTGATTACCGTTCAGCCTGGGCTTGCGCCGTGGACATCCCTTCTAAAAGCAATTTCACCGCTGCGCGGGGGATAGTTCCCCAATCCAAGCCCTGGTGTTCCAGGGCTACCTGCAAGACCAGACCAACGCCAAGGGAAACCAGCGTTGCCGCCGCCACATCTGGATCGACGGCCTTCAAGCTTCCCTGCTGGTTTCCCTCTTCAATCCAGCGGGCGAAGATCGAACGAAAGCGTTGATAGGGCTCCACCGATGCGCCCCATGCAGTGGGGTCTTTGGTCGCCTGATACCAGAACTCCAGAAACATCGGCGCTTGTCCGGCTGCCTGTTCAAATACCTGTTGAAGCCTGTCTGCCATGCGCTCAAAGCGCTGTGGCACCCATTCGATCTCCTGACAGATTGCCGTCAAACTTTGTTCTAATTCCTGCACCCAATCCTGCAAAAGAGCTAAGAATAAGGCTTGCTTGCTGGGAAAATGATGATAGAATGCGCCTTTGCTTACGTTAGCTGCAATGCAAATTTCATCAACGCTTGTCGCTTCATACCCAAAACGGATAAATTGTTCAACTGCCGCGCCGATGATCCGGGCACGGGTTTGAATGCTTCGCAATTGATGTGCCATTGCCTGCCTCCTGAGATATTATAAGACCAATTGGTCGGTTTTTGAAGTGCAAAATCGGCTATAATCCATCCAGAACGGAGACCGCCCGATGTTTCAAACGATTGAATACCTTTGGAAGCAATTCCTGAATCTATTGCCCAACCTGGCGTTTGCCTTACTGATTCTACTGGCAAGTATTTATCTCGCCAAACTGGTCAGCCGCATCCTTGAGCGAGCGTTACGGCGTCGCGAAGCCAGCCCAGAAATCACCGCTTTGCTGACCATGATCACCCGTTGGACCCTGGTGATTTTCGGCATCATTACCGCCTTACAACGTTTCTTCGATGTCACCGCTTTCCTCACCGGTTTAGGGATCATCGGATTCAGTATTGGTTTTGCCCTGCAAGACATCCTCAAAAACTTTGCGGCTGGCATCATCTTACTGCTTCAGCAACCTTTCAAAGTCGGTGATTCAATAGAGGTCAGCAGTTACAGTGGTGTTGTGCAGACAATCAATATCCGTACAACCGAACTGCGCACTTTTGATGGCCGGTTGGTCATCATCCCAAACGCCGATTTACTCGCCAACACAATTGTGAATCTAAGCCGCGCCGATCGGCGGCGCATTGATCTCCAGATTGGCATCGAATATCAGAGCGACCTCCAACTAGCTCAGGAAGCTTTACGAGCTGCCCTGCAAGGGGTACCTGGTTTTCTAACCGACCCACCACCGTTCATTATCTCCGAGACCTTTGGAGATTCAGCGATCAAGCTCCGCGTTTATTTTTGGATCGATCTCACAGCCAGCAATCCTCTGGAAGCTCAAGATGCAGCGGTAAAAAACATCAAAGCTGAATTTGAGCGCCAAGGGCTCCATATCCCTTATCCCACCACAACTGTTATTCTGCATCCAGCAAAAGAATAACCTGGAAACTCATCGAAACACCTTACCCAAGGTGACAGGAGTCACAAACCAGGAGAGAATAATTATGCAAAGGAACTTATCCTTTCGACATCCATTAGCCATCGCACTGGGGGGTGGCGGGGCAAGAGGCGCTTTGCAAGTTGGAGCCTTACGAGCGCTATTCGAACACGGTGTTCAACCAGATATCCTGGTTGGCACTTCGATTGGAGCCGTCAATGCTGCCTACCTTGCCCTTCATGGCGTGAATCTGGAGGGATTAAAAGCGTTAGAACAAGCCTGGTTTGAAGCCGCAGAAGCCAATCTATTACCGGCAAACTATCTCTGGTTAACCGTACAAGTCTTATTTGAGCGAATCGGCAGGCGGACCGATCATCGGATGCGCGATTTCTTCGTGGAGCATGGGTTAACCCCCAATTTAACCTTCGGAGACCTCCGGAACATTCGCCTGTACCTGGTGGCAGCCGATCTTAACTCTGGGGAACCACTGCTTTATGGTACAAGCCCTCATCAATCCATCCTAGAAGGTCTGGTAGCCTCCACGGCTCTGCCCCCCTGGGTACATCCCTTGGATCAGGAAGGACGCCTCCTGCTCGATGGGGGCGTAGTCAGCAACTTACCGATAGAGCCAGCCTACCGTCAAGGGGCAAAGGAAATCATCGCCTTAGATCTGATTGATCCCCGCATAGTAACCGCTCCTACGGCACCCTCTTTTGGTCATTTTATCTTCAAGTTGATCAATACGGTGGAACAGCGCCAGTTAGAACTTGAGCTGGAACTGGCTACTGCTCATCAAGTACCCGTCTGGCATATCCGCCTGCAGGGAGAAAAAGCCGTGCCAATATGGGATTTCAGCCAAACAGGAGAGCTAATCGAACGTGGCTATCAAATCACACTAATTGAAATCCAGAAAAAGTTAGACGAGCAGCCTCTCAAATGGCATAGATGGTTGCAAGAGCGGATAAAATTCCCCTTCTAGCCAGAATATCATCGCTCCTAATCAACCTGTCACCAAAGATTCGTGACAACTATCACTAGGCACAGTTTATTTTCCGAATAAAATATTCAATAGATTGAATGTACTACTGGGTAAAGAGATGAATTTTCGTTAACATTTTATTGGAGGTATTCAATGAACCTTGCAGAATGGCTGTTACGCCTGTTGAACGGTGGGTTAGGAAACCTTTCCGCCTACCTTGCAGCGCATGTTCTCTTGTGTCTTGTGCCGGCTTTTTATATTGCCGGCGCAATGACGGCTTTAATTCCCAAAGAGTCGGTCACCCGTTTTTTAGGTAGAAACGCTCCCAAGATTATTGCTTACCCAGGGGCAGCCTTAGCCGGCTCGATCCTTGCTGTCTGTTCATGCACCATCGTCCCGATTTTTGCCGGCATCTATAAAAAGGGCGCGGGCATCGGACCGGCAATTACTTTCCTGTTTTTTGCGCCGGCCGCTAACATTCTAGCGCTCGTCTATACTGGCGGCGTAATCGGGGTAGATTTGGCTTTTGCCCGTCTGATCCTTTCCCTGACCTTTGGCATCAGCATCGGGATGATTATGGCCTTGATCTTCTCCCGTCAGGACATCGCCCACGATAAAGAAACGGACGCCATGTTCGCCGGTAAGGGCCAGATGCGCCGTCCGGCTTTGATCTTTCTGCTCCTTTTGGTTGCCTTGCTGTTGGCCGGTACGTTTAAGATCAGCTTATTAACCAGCTCGTATGCCCATCTCACCCTTCCAATCAGCGGCATGGACCGCTTTCAGGATTTCCTTTACCGTCTGGTACCCTACGATCCAAGCAAGGGCGAAGAAGGCGTCACTGCCCAGGGTGCCATTCTCATCGGCTTACTGGTCCTGATCGGCATTTCCTCCTGGAAAGGATTAGAGAACATCTACGAGGGTTTCAACCGCTGGACATGGGTCGCCATGGGACTGGTTGGCATTACGTTACTGACCGCCTCCTTGGGGATGACTCCTCATGTTGGCGGACTTGACCTCGCCTTTACCGGTCGTTTCTTTGCTGTCTTTTTGGCGCTGCTTGCGCTGATCTGGCTGATGTTTAAGCGCTTGAGCGAAGATGAATTGCGCGATTGGCTGTGGGAATCCTGGCGTTTTGTTAAGCAAATCTTTCCTTTACTCGTTGTCGGCGTATTTGCAGTTGGAGTCATTCGGGTGCTGATTAAACCGGAGTGGATTCAAACCCTTGCCGGTCACAACACCATTTTAGGCAATTTGGCAGGGGTAATCTTCGGCGTCTTCATGTACTTCCCCACCCTGGTTGAGGTGCCGATTGCCAATATGTTCCTCAACCTTGGCATGCATCGCGGGCCGCTTTTGGCATACTTGATGGCAGATCCCGAACTAAGCCTGCAGAGCATCTTGATGATCGCTGCCATCATCGGGCGCCTGCGTGCCTGGACGTATGTCGCCTGGGTGGCGCTTTTCAGCACCTTAGCCGGCTTGACCTATGGAGCATGGGTCGATGGTACGCCGATAGGTTTGCTTTTCCTGTACCTCGCTGGTTTTATTGCCGTTCTTGCCCTGGCGCTCTGGTGGATCGAGCGCCAAAACAAAGCCCGCCTCAGCCAACCTGTCTCGGCGGATTAAGCGCTATTTGCTTTTGGCACAGCCCCAACGGGGCTCAACGGTTGGGGCTGTGTCAATAGGGTGAAATTTTATGCTTGGATAGCTTCCAGTGGGAGATTGTAAATTGGCTATTTACTTTTGGCACAGCCCCAACCTCATAAGCAGACAAGATGATATCGAATACTCGATTGGAGTTTACATTTAGGAATGCGAAGCCGTTCATCATCCTCCCTGAAGAAGGAGATTGTCTTCTCCTCGCCAATTTCTAAATACCGCCAGGATTATGGGATCAGGATTTATAATTATAGTCCTCACACAGCTTCAATAGAGCGCAATTACGCGCAGGTGTTAAGACAGGCGGATGTAAGTTCATCTCGCTCAACAGCAGCAGAATAAGAGTTAAATTCGTGACACAAGAAATAGGAAGACAACCATGACCCAACCCATCCTGGAAATCGAAGAGCTCAGCTTAAAACGCGCCGAGCGGCAAATCCTAAACCAGATCAATTTGGCTATCTATCCCGGCGAAGTCCATGCCCTCCTGGGGTTAAATGGCTCAGGTAAATCCTCCCTCGCCTACACGATTATGGGATGCGAAGGCTATACCCCCGATCAAGGGCGAATTCTTTTCGAGGGAAAGGACATCACCCATCTTTCCATCACCGAACGGGCACGCTTGGGCATCACCTTAGCCTGGCAAGAGCCGGCCCGCTTTGAAGGCATTCCGGTCGGCAAATATGTTGGCCTGGGCGTCAATCCACCCGACCGAGAACGCGTCATCCAAGCCCTGGAAGCTGTAGCGTTACCCGCAAAAGTTTACGGCTATCGTTCGGCAGATAAAACCCTCTCTGGCGGAGAGCGAAAGCGGGTCGAGTTGGCTGCGGTTTACGCCATGCGCCCGAAACTGGCAATTCTCGATGAACCCGATTCGGGCATTGATATCCTCTCACTGGGCGAAATTGCAAACCTGATTCGGTGCATGGCCATTGAAGGCGTGGCTGTCTTTCTGATCACTCACCGCGACGAGCTGGTGGAAACAGCCGATCGCGTCTCTTTGATCTGCGCTGGAACAATTCTCTTCACCGGCAAACCGCTCGAAGCAAGACGCTACTTCACCAGTCGCTGCATCCCCCACCTGGAAGCCTTAGGCTCACAGCCGTGGGACATCTCTAAACCCGAAGTGCAGGAAGCCCTTGCCAGCAATGGGCTGCTCAAACTGGCTGCCCAAGCCGCCGATCGTCAAAATGGGAAGGAGCATAACCCATGAGCACGGTTGTAAAATCGAAACATGCTATCGAAAGCCGCCCAGGTTGGGCAGACGAAATGGCCGCCATGCTTGAGGCTTATCAGCAAGCCGGCGGCGAACCGGCTGCCTTACAACTCCCTCAGGTTGCCACCCTTGTTGTCAGCGCCAATACCGTCCTGGTTGCTCACGAGATACCCGGTATACACTTTCAAGCCGAACCCTTAGAACATGGAGTCAAGGCAACCATCTACGTTGAAGCCAACGCCAAGATTGAAAACCCTGTCCACCTGTGTTTTGGAGTAATCCCCGCCGAGGGTATCCAACAAATCCTGGCAAATTACGAAATCGGCGAGGGGGCAGAAGTGCAATTCCTCGCCCATTGTTCATTTCCGAATGCCATAAAGGTTCAACACCTGATGGAAGGAACAATTTATGTTGGCAAGAATGCCAGCCTGACCTATACCGAAGAGCATTTTCATGGGCAAAGCGGCGGCGTTGAAGTTTTACCGCGCGTCCGCGTAAAAGTGGATGAGGGAGGGCGTTTCAATACAACCTTTGTCCTCACCCGCGGCCGAATTGGCAAAATGGTTTTCGACTACGAAGTAGAGGCTGGCGATCGCGCCGTCGTTGAAATGACAACCAAAGCTTATGGTCAGGTTGACGATCAAGTGGTCGTCAAAGAAGTCGTGCGCCTCAATGGCGAAAAAGCGCGCGGGCTAACCCGCACCCGCGTTGCCGTGCGCGATCAAGCCTGCAGCCAGGTTTTTACGACTATGGAAGGGAATGCTGCCGGAGCACGCGGTCACATGGACTGTACCGAGATCGTGCGCGATCGGGCAGTTGCCCAAAACACCCCCCTGGTGATCGTGACGCACGATCAGGCTCAAGTCACGCATGAGGCTGCCATCGGAAGTGTCAACCGCAAAGAGCTGGAAGCCTTACTTGCCCGCGGCTTAGATGAAGACGAAGCCGTTGATCTGATTATCCGCGGCATGATTCGCTAGGTGGTCTTTGTGACAACTGTCACCCAAAAGACGGGTTGGATGACAGATACCAACCAAGAATTGAATATGCTAAAATACATTCAAAAGTTTGAATGTATAACTGCGAGCTGAGAATGATGTATGACCAACAAGCGAAAATTTTTCAAGCAATGGCTCACCCGGTTCGCCTAAAAATTCTGGCTAAACTGGCTCTGAAGCCGTTGTGTGTTTGTGAACTGATCCAGGCAACCGGGCGACGTCAGGCATATATCTCCCAACATCTGCTTCTATTGCGCCGGGTTGGATTGGTACATTCCAACCGCCAAGGATTAAACGTTTATTACTCTCTCAACCAGGAATGTCTGCAAGAAACGGCAGCTCACCTTCAGATATTACTCACCAAACCACCTTCCAAGCTATCTCTCGCAAATTCTTTTTCAGGAGCAACGTCAATGACCAACGTTCGCAACCAACTTAACGAATGGCATGATATTCCGCGTCATGAAATTGTTTGGTATCCAACCATTGTCACCGATCGGTGCATCGGTTGTGGTGTTTGTGTTACGTCTTGTGGACGGGGTGTATATGCCTATGATTATGAGGCCAAGCAACCAGTGGTCGTAGAACCTCTAAAATGTATGGTTGGTTGTACAACTTGTGCAACAATTTGCTTGTACGATGCGATTGAATTTCCTTCGACCGGATGGATTCGACAGTTAATTCGCGACAAAAAAGTGCTGCGGCAATCGAAAAACCTGCTCAAACAGTATCCCGAAAAGTACGATGTTCGCCTGCGAAAGCACCAAGAGATCCAGTAACCATGGAACGCTGTCATAACCCCGCTAAGAAAAATCGCTGTTTGTGCATGGGCGACTGTTCCCCTTGGGGCGCTCGTCCCCCACCTCCAAGAAGTATCGAAAAGGCAACGCTTGTGCCAGATTGTCCTGCGGCTATCATCGCTTGGGTAAAGTTGTTGAGTACAAGAAATGCTTGCATGGAAAGCAAATTACAAGATGATACGTGAATAGATTCTATTTAACCACAAGATAAGGAGTACAAATATGAAAAACACCCAAAAACCGGTTTTTATCATGTGCTATTGCACGGGCGAATGCCCCGGCTTTCAGTCCCTGAACCTTTGGCAACTGGTTAATCGCGTGCGCAATGAAATGGGCATCGAATTTGCCATTGTCCACCCCCAACTGTGCGTTGACGATGGGGAACGTTTTTGGAAATTTGCCGCAAAGCCCGGCGTCAAATACCTAGTCGGTGGTTGCGATCCGCGAATGCAGCGAAAAATGTATAAAGACGCTCTCGACGAAGTGGGCGTTGACTTTGATTCTCAAATTACTGCGATTGACCTGCGCAATATGGAGACTGAACAGGCAATTGCCAAGGTTAAAGAAACCTTAGCTCAGATGGGTATGTAAGGAGAAGTGCTATGGGTGAAAAATTATGGGAAGGCATTCCTCGCTCTGAAATACCCTGGTACCCAACCCTTAACCTCGATCTCTGCAACGGCTGTCAATCCTGTATTGACACATGCCCTAGCGATGTCTATGACTGGGACGAGGCTCTCGGTCATCCAATTGTCACTCGCCCCGATAACTGCGTAGTGTATTGTATGGGGTGTGCAAAAGGATGTCCAGAAGAGGCTATCACTTTTCCCAACAAAGACGAGATTGTGGCACTGGTCAAGCAATTGCGGGTGAAGTACGCTGTTTCATAAAGCAAAGGTGGGGGATGTTTTCTGATTGCAAAATATCCCCCGCCGATCAAAACTTCGAAAGGCATCAGATTGATCAAACCCAAAAAGCGTGCCCTTCCGTACTTAATCCAAAACGCTTTTTTTAGGATTCATGAAAGAGATTCTCATCCTTCCAGTAAAAAGCTGTAAGCGCAGTAAACGGATACTCCAGTTCTTAACTGAACAGGGTATCCCGTTTCAAAGCATTGATCCTCACTCCTCTACCGGTCAAGAAATGATCGCAAAGTACAATTTTCAGGCTTCACCTGGAATTGTTGTCAACGGGAAGAAGATCAATCCGTTTGATCTCTTGATTCAACCAGACTGCCGCATAAACGAAGAGGCAGCCAGAAAAGTTTTTCTCTAACTTATGTTATGATTAGGTATCTCACTCCAGAAAGGATGCAAGTTTTATGGATGGTAGTTTTGAACAATCATTTGCAGCAGAAGAAAGGGTATCAAATGTCTTTCAAGCCAGTCGCGCTCTAGGAGAGGCGTTGGTGGAAACACCCGTTTATCAAAATTTCCTGAGCGCCTTAAAAGCCATTAATAACGATCCCGAAATCCAACGCATTGCAACCGAAATGCGCAGCCACCAGAATGCCCTTCAAATGGGCATCAATGCACCCGACCATCAGGCTGAATTAGCTCGCTTACAAGCCGAGCTGGAAGCCCTTCCCATCGTCCAAGAGTACCGCCAATCCGAAAATGAAGCCCTGGCCTTCTTCCGCGCCGTCGACGATCTCATCAGCGAGTCCATCGGTTTCGCCTTTGCGCATAACGCTCACCGCAGCAGTTGCAGTTGTGGAGCATAAGGAGAAAAACATGGAACTCACCCCAGAAATCAAACAGGCTGCCCTTGACCTCGCTGAGGCAATGAAGAATGACGAGACGATCCAAATCTATCTCTCCGCAAAAGAGGTCGTGCAGAACAACCCGCAAGCAGCGGGCTTAGAAAATCAGTTAATTGAACTTTATGAAAATCTGATCACTCGTCAACAACAAGGAGAAAAGTTGAGCGAGGAAGATATTGATGCCTTCAACAGCCTAAGGTATCAAGTACGGGTGCATCCATTCATTGCGCAACGAGAAAGCGCCCTGGCTCAGATCAAACCCTATCTCGCTCAAATTGCGGATGAAATCAGCTACATCCTCGGCATCGATTACACCACTCTTGCTGATGTTCGATGTAGCGGAGGATGTTAGCCAATACCAGGAGGATCAATAACATGAAAATTGCTGCTGTGACCGAAGATGGCATCAACATCAGCCAGCATTTCGGGCGTGCACCGTATTATGTGGTTGTGACCATTGCAGATGGGAAAGTTGTTTCAAAAGAAGTGCGCGATAAAGTAGGACATGCCCAATTTGCCAGCGAACATCAGGAAGAACACCACCCTGCTGGTCAGGAAAATGATCCCCGCGGTCACGGCTTCGACCCGGCTGCGCAGAACCGTCATGCCCGGATGGTTGCTGTTATTCAAGACTGCGATATCCTCTTAGCGCGCGGGATGGGCGCCGGGGCTTATTCCGGTTTAGCCCAAGCCAACATTCGCCCCATTCTTACCGATATTCCTACCCTCGATGAAGCTGTTCAAGCTGTCCTGCGCGGCGATATCGTTAACCATCCAGAAAAGCTTCACTAAGAGGGTTCTGATTGATGAAAAGTAAAGTTCTTCCCTTCCTGATCATCCTTGCGATTCTGGTCGCCCTGGCAACACCTGCCGGGCTTCCATCCCAAAGCGTCCTGGCTCAAGATAAGCCTACACCGACTTCTAAGTACTGTCATCTCTGTGACCAGATGGTAGCCCAGGCAGTTGTGCGCGTCATTCTCTTTTGGATGGATGGTTGTCCACACTGCCACGAGGTGATTGACAACGTCCTGCCGCCGCTACGCCAACAGTACGGGCGACAGTTGGAAATCCGGATGATTGAGGTCTCATCGATGGAAGATATCAATCGTCTTTATGAAATCGGGGAGGGATATGGTCTCAAGCCTGAACAAATCGGTGTGCCTTTCATGATTATTGGGGAAAATGTCCTCATCGGTTCGCAGCAAATTCCAGCCGAGTTGCCGGGCTTGATCGAACGATATATCAAACTTGGCGGGGTGGATTACCCCCAAATTCCCCAGTTGGCAAGTTTTCAACCCCCCGCCCCTGCCGCCCCAAGCACGCAACAGGCTACCCTCCAGCCAACTCCCCCAACCCCAACCGTTGAAACGCCCCAGGTCATAGCCGTACAGCCCCAGGCAGTTGAACCAATTCAGCCCCAAGCATCTGCTCCGAAATCCTCCGGATTTACCCTGGCGATAATTATTTTGATTGGGATGATTTTCGTCCTGCTCTACGGCATCCTCGCCATTGCTCTAAATAAAGCACCGGCTGTTTCTGAGCGATTCAATCGCTATGCGTTCCCAATCCTTTCGATTATCGGTTTCGGTGTTGCGCTCTACCTTGCCTATGTCGAAACCCAGGAAGTAGCCGCCATTTGTGGGCCGGTCGGTGATTGTAACGCCGTGCAACAAAGCCCCTATGCCAGGTTATTCGGTGTGTTGCCGGTTGGCGTGCTGGGAGCAGTGGGTTACATTGCTATTCTGGTGTGTTGGTTTTGGGGTCACTTGCGCAAGGATTGGCTTGCCCAAAAGGCACCTCTGGCTGTGTTTGTCATGACCCTGTTTGGCTTGATTTTCTCGATTTATCTAACCTACTTAGAACCTTTTGTAATCAAAGCTGTATGCGCGTGGTGCTTGACCTCAGCGGTCATTATAAGTCTTTTGTATTTTTTGAGCATTCCTCCTTTGATCAAACATTGGCAAGCTGAACTGGAAGCTGAAAGGTTAGAGTTCGAAATCTAGGAAGGATAGCGTGATGTTAATCGAAGCGTATGATTTGGAAGTATTTACTCCCCCGTGTGAACCTGGCGCAGAGCGCTATGCCGCCCGAGCGCGGTTGAGGGTCGACATCTCGGAAGTGCTTCCTTACCTGAACGCAACGCTGCGCGGAGCCGTCTATCTTCCTGAGGCAAAGGCGCTCACCTGGAAAAAAGGAGGCCACAACATTGCCTTTCACGCCTTTGAAATCGCCACCAGCAATGTAGAAGATCGCGAAGCGGCTGAAAAAGAGTTGAAGGGATTAATTGATTTGGTCAATCGTACCTGGGAACGTCGCGCTGAGATCACCCCTGATATCTCTACCCGCCAGCGCCCTACCCCTATGGCGATTTATAAGCTCTTGCCCAACACAAATTGTAAAGAATGCGGTGAACCAACCTGTTACACCTTCGCTATAAAGCTAGCTGCCTCCCAGAAAAAGCTCAGCGATTGCCCACCACTGTTTCACCCCCCCTACAACGAAAAACTGGCAGCGTTACAAGATCTCATCATTGACGCCCCAGCAATTGGCTGAATCTTAGCAAAAGTTGCGGTGCGAGGATGCTACGGGTCAAAATTCTAGCCCTAAAAAAGCCCCAACGCTATGCTGTCAGACGTACTTTACTGGCTGCCTACCGGCAATTGCAAAACGATTTGGAACTTCCTCCATTGCAAATTGAGGAATGCACATCCTCTTCAGAAATCATGCATTATACTCCGGTCACCATATATCCTTCGCTGGTCATCAACGAGCGCCTGGTTTGTGTGGGTCGTTTTCCCAAAAAAGAAGAAGTTCTTTCCTGGCTCAGAGACGCCTTCGAGGCCTTAACAGCGCCAATTAACCAGGAAACGAGAGGATGATAACCATGTTATCGGTAAAAATTTTAGGACCCGGTTGCGCTAAATGTTATTCGCTGGAACGCACTGCCCGCGCGGCTTTAGAGCAACTCCTCTTGGAACAGCCTGACCTCGAAGCCACTCTTGTCCATATCGAGGATGTGGAAACGATCTCCCGCTATCCTGTCTTATTCACTCCTGCCTTAGTCGTTAACGAGGAGGTGGTTTGTGCGGGCAGGATTCCGAAAAAGGACGAGGTACTAAAGTGGTACCGCAATGCTCTCCACGGAAACTGACTCACCTCCTCCTGATACCAGACCACTCAATGACAAAAGTATGAAAAAGAACCTGAGTGTAGTCGTTGAAGATGAAGATTTGCTGGAATTGATGCGCATCTTAATAGATGATGACGCCGAAGCTGCCCTTGCCTTTCTGAAAAAGCATTTCAAGGGAAAAGCTCGTGATCTCCTCGAAGGAGGTTGAAAAGTCTTAATTGAAGTGCCCGGTGCGGGTATGTTAATTCAACAAGGTAACATTTTTCATCCATAGCCATGTATCTGGAAACCATCTACCTCACCCAAACCCTGCCTTGTCTCGCCGAACCCGGCAAAATCATCGTCATCGGTAAACCAGACCAGCCTTTAGACCGAGTTCTCCCCTATCTGGCTAACCTACCGGGTGTCCTCGCCTATAACCCTGAAACGTTGACCTTAACCTTTCGCCGTCCTTGTGGTTTTCTCACGATCTATCCTGACAAGGTTTATATCACGCAAATTGCCAATGAACAGGAAGGCAGGCAAGTGCTCAACGATTTAGTAGATGCCATAAACGCCGTTTGGGAACATCGCTCAAGCCTGCTTCCCATCAACCAACCTAAGCGTGCTCCTAACCATCTCGATATCTGGCAACTCCTTCCTCGCACGAATTGTCAACAGTGTGGAGAGGCGACCTGCCTGGCCTTTGCGGTTGGCTTGAATCAACACTCGCGTTCTATAGATGAATGTCCCATTCTCCGCGCAGATACCGCATTTGCAGAACGAAGAGCAACTCTGGAGGCAATGATCAAATGACGCAACATCGATACGCATCCGTTGACGAAGAAGGCAAAATTGTCTTACCACCTGAAATTGTCAAAGCCTGGCAGCTTTCGGCGGGAGAGAGTTTGCGCTTAGACCCCAACGGGAATAGCTGGACTTTACATCCTCCAATCAGCAGTTTGAGGCGCATTTATATTGAACTAACCAACCAGTGCAATCTCAACTGTCGTACGTGCATGCGCAACGTTTGGGAGGTTAAACCAGGTTGGCTAGCGTGGGAAACCTATGAGCTTATCCTCGATCAAGCTGCCCGATGGCAACCTCTGCCAGAACTGTTCTTTGGCGGTTACGGAGAACCGCTCTCTCATCCCCGTTGTTTGGAGATGGTTGAGCAAGCGAAACTCAAAGGCTTCACAGTCTCCTTGATCACCAATGGCGTGAATCTCAGCGCCCAGGTGGCGCGTCGGTTAGTGGATATCCACCTGGATCGATTATGGGTCTCCCTGGATGGCGCTTCTCCAGAATGTTATCAAGATGTAAGGTTAGGCAACGCCCTACCCCAAATCATCGAGAATCTCAAACGCCTGCGCGCTTTTCAGTTTCAAACGTTCGGCTTCACCCCCTGGTTGATGACGCCCAAGTTAGGCATTGCGTTTGTTGCCATGTCGCGCAATATCCATAGCCTTCCAGAAGTGATCCGCCTGGGTTTACAGCTTGGGGCAACAGAGTTTTCGGTCAGCAATGTCTTAGCCCATGACGAGAGCCTCCAGGGCGAAAGCCTTTATTTACGTTCTCTTGACCAAATGACCGGCGGAGTACTCGGAGAAGCGCGCCCTCTGATCCATGTTCCCATGATGGATATCGAAACTAAAACCGCTTCGGTGATGAGTCAGGTTTTGGGAAGCACGCACCGCCTGGAGCTGATGGGCGCAACCCTTGGTCAAAACACCAGCCAATGTCCATTCATCGAAAGAGGCAGTCTGTCAATCCGCTGGGATGGCAAGGTCAGCCCCTGTTTGCCCTTGCTTTACACCCACACCTATTATTTGGGGAAACGGTTGCGCACCTCCAGAGAACACTTTGTCGGCGACATCCACGAAGCCACCTTAAGAGAAATCTGGATGGGAGAAGCATATTACGCGCTGCGCAAACGGCTGCTGGATTTCGACTTTCCCCCTTGCACGTCTTGTAACTCGTGCGAAATGGCGGACGAAAACCAGGAAGATTGCTATGGCAATCCCCCACCCACCTGTGGCGGTTGTCTCTGGGCACAAGGCTTGATTCGCTGTCCGTAACAGTATGAAATTACGCTTAGCAAAACATTCCCAGCTTTCAAGTCTAAAGGGGGAGCAGGTTTGCCAAGCCAAAACGATGGCTTTTCGTGTCTCCTCGCTTGCGATAGTTCCAGCCTTTACCGGGCGTTATCTTCTACGGGCAAATCAATCCATTTCTCTTGAGGTAGCGGGAGATATATCCGAGCTCTGGATCGGCTGGTTCGTCCTGGCGTTTGTGATTATCGCCATCCTTTACGGAATCGGCGCTACCCTTGCCAACCGCGCCTTCGTCCTATCTGAAAAATGGAGCAATCGCCTCTTTCCAATGATTGCTGTCATTGGGTTGGGTGTGGCAGGTTATATCGCTTATGTGCAACTCTTTCAGGTCCAAGCCATCTGTGGCCCGCTCGAAAATTGCAACACCGTCTTGCAAAGTCGCTATGCCAGATTGTTGGGTTTTGTCCCGAACAGTGTTTTGGGACTTATCAGCTATCTTGCGTTGCTCTTTCTCTGGGGTTGGTTTAACCATCGCCAGGATTGGCTCTCCGTAAAAGCCCCCCTTCTGATGCTTGCCATTACCCTGCTCGGAAGTTTGCTATCCATTCACCTGACCATGATACAGGTATCCATCCTGAAGGCTTTATGTATGTGGTGCCTGAGCTCTGCGCTCTTAATTACAGCATTGTTTCTCCTAAGCATCTCATTATATCAGGCAAATCAATCACCTTTATCAGTCATGGATGACCAGTAAACCCATCGCTGCCATCTTCCAACCTTGGATAGATTTCATCTAATCTGTCCGTCGATCCATGGTGGAATTCTGATACAATACCCTCAGGAATTGAACGTTTGTCCAAACGGTGACCGACATGGAAAAGTCACGCGAGATTGCAAAAGTAATCCACAAAATAAAAATCCGCGAGTCAAAATCCGATTTCGCTTACTGGCAAACCCAACCGCCTGTAGCCAGAATCGCAGCCCTCGAACAGATTCGCCGAGAATATCATGGTTGGCATGATGAAACTTACCCCAGACTTCAGAGAGTTTATCGAGTTATTAAACGCTCATGAAGTGCGGTACCTGGTTGTGGGTGGGTACGCAGTAGCTTATCATGGCTATCCTCGCTATACCAAAGACATCGATATCTGGCTATGGATTCACCCCGAAAATGCCAAACGGATCGTGAAGGTACTCAAGGACTTTGGATTTGAATCTCTCGGATTGCAGCCTGATGATTTTTTGGAGAATGATACGATTATTCAGCTTGGCTATGCTCCAAATCGAATTGACTTGATTCTTGGACTGCCAGGAGTAGACTTTGAGGAGTGTTACGCTAAGAGAATCGTTGAGAAACTCGATGGTGTAGAGGTTTGCTTCATTGATTTAGAAAATTTGAAAAATTCCAAAAAAGCCTCTGGAAGACTACAGGATTTAGCAGATGTGGAGAATCTTGAATAATGAACAAAATTGCGAGTCCACTGGTAATATCCTGCCATCACAAGTAGTGTTGATAATTTGCTGAGAAAACCGTCCACGAATGGATTACGAATAAACGAATGAGAGCGCTATTCGTCAATTGTTCAGCTATTTGCGGACAGTCTGCCCTGCCAAGTAGAGCCGATGAGCAACGGCAAGCAATCCAAGATAAGAAAACACTATTAAAAACTGATTGGTAAAACAAGTTTGTTTCAAGTAAGTCAATCAACAATAAGGAAAAATGAAAACAACACCGAATTTACCCGATTACCCACGAGGTGAGGAGATCGCCAATAGTATTACGCACGGCATTGGGGTTGTCCTCTCGATTGCCGGTTTAGCCGTCCTGACCGCTTTTGCCGCCTTGTTGGGTAACGTCTGGCATATTGTCAGTGTCAGTATCTATGGTGCTACCCAAATCTTGTTGTACACCGCTTCCACCTTGTATCATAGCATTCCCATCCCACGGGCAAAACAGCTCTTCCGCCGCCTAGACCACACGGCTATCTTTCTCTTGATTGCCGGCACCTACACGCCATTTACCCTGGTTAACTTGCGCGGTCCATGGGGTTGGTCGTTGTTGGCTATCGTTTGGTGTCTGGCGATTTTGGGCATCATCTTACAGGGCTTTCTACTGCGCCAAAAATCCATCTGGAACGCCTTGATCTATATCGCCATGGGATGGGTTGTTATTGTGGGTATCAAACACGTGCTAACTACGATACCGTTGGGTGGATTGGTATTGCTTTTGGCTGGCGGATTTGCCTACAGCGGCGGAGCGATCTTCTATATCTGGAAACGCCTCCCGTACAACCATGCCATTTGGCACCTCTTTGTCCTGCTAGGCAGTGTCTTCCACTATTTTGCGGTACTGTTCTATGTGATTCCCTTAGCCTCCAGGTAAGGAATCGGTTATCGATCTTAACCTTGACCAGTTAATGTCTCAAAGCTAAAATCAGGTCATGCCGTATATTATTGACGGACATAACCTGATCGGGCAACTGCCGGAGTTAAGCCTTGCCGAAATCGAAGATGAGCAGCAATTAATCGAGATTTTGCAGGATTTCTGTCGGCGCGAACAGCGCTCAGCCGAAGTCTATTTCGATAATGCTCCGCCTGGCATGCCGCGTGCCCGCAATTACGGACGTCTAAGCGCCTTTTTTAGCCGCGCCGGCAAAAGCGCCGACCAGGCTATTGCCGAACGATTACACCGTTTGGGGAAAGAAGCCCGTAATTGGACTGTGGTAAGTTCTGATCGTCAGGTGCAAGCGATGGCAAAAGCCATGCGCGCCAAAGTGCTTTCTGCGGCTGAGTTTGCTCGCCAGCTCAGGAAAACTACCTCCCGACCAGAAACCCACATTCACGACAAAATGGAACCGTCCGATGTCAATTCCGAGGATATCAATTACTGGCTCAATATGTTCCAGAACAATCAACCCCAAAACCCCTCCTAATTCAGACAATTCTAATCTGATTTTAATGCAATTTCGACAAATTTAGTGTATATTATCCTCATAAGACACCTGCCCTCCCTACTTACTGGTATTTCAGGTGTCCTTCCCCGGCAACGGTTTCAGTATGTCCCCCCCATATTGAAACCCCCGGTGGACCTCCTTAGATCATCGAGCGTGTCCCCCCCACGCTCGATGATTTTAAGTCCTGGTCACCGCCGAGGACGCGCCAAAGTCCCCAACAAGATCAAAGCCCCGCCGGCAAAGAACAATCCCCCAATGAGCAAGGGAAAAAAATTGATTGCCGTCTCAGCCCTGGGTTGGGGAAGCTGTTCAACTTGGTCATTCGCCGTCCGGCTGACATCACCGGGCTGCCAAACAACCTGTGTCGGGGTTGCCACGGTTTTGTCAAGCGAGATTGCCCTTAAAGTCGGCGTATGGGGAAGAACCGTTGGCGTTGGTGATGCTGTTGGCAGGAGGGTTTGCTCAATGGTCGGAGTGATTTCAGCTTTGCGGATCAGGAGTTTATCGCCCGGGAAAATAAAGGAATTTTCGTTAAGCCCATTCAGGGTCAATAAGTCCGCCAAGGGGACGTTATAAACAGCCGCGATATTCCAAAGCGCCTGACCTGGTTGAACCACGTGAACGATGCTGCCATCGGGATTGGGAGTTGAGGTCACTACCGGGATAAAAGGTGCCGCTGTAGGAGCTTTCGTACCCCCCGCAGCAGGCGCAGGGACAGCCCCACTGCCGGGTGACCCTGCCACATACCCAACCAGCAAAGTGTAATAAACCGTATCGCCATTTTGGGCAACTCCAACGCCGGCATCGGTTGCATTGGGATTGATCATCGTTTGCAAATGGATACCATCCCCCGTCCACCAGTTTACAGCCTGGCTTGGTGAAGCATGATTACCGCTGTAGATATTCTCGCTGACATAAACCTTTGCCCCACCCCCATAACCGGCTGCAATGGCGCGTTGGGAGGGGGATGAGCCGCCTTTACCGCTATGGGTAGCCGTGCCAATGGAGGCCTGGTAATCGCTATGTCCCTGAGCTGCAGCCATCAGCGCGCTATGTGCCTGAAGGGCAGGCAATCCATACGATGCCCGCACCTGATTGACCAGGGCGATCACCTGATAGGCATCTCCTTTGAGAGTGGCTTTTGCCGATGCCAGCGGCAACCGCCCAACACCGCTAAAGCACATCACCATCCAGGCAATCAGGATCAATCGCCCGAGAAGATTTTGAGATAACGCCGCTTTCATGATTCAGAATCATAACACAATCCCTCTAATCCTCGCCTGTCAAGAATGGGATATAATTCAAGCTAGCCAAAGGAATTCGCTTGTCTTTAAGCGCTTTGGGATTTTGGTTAGAAACATCCCGATCTTTGCCCAGGGGATTTGCGCTGTAGCCTTCTTTCCAGAGAAGTCGAACAGCGAGAGCATAAAAACCAAAAGGAAAATTCTTCAACAAGGAGAGAAAAAATGGAAATTGAAATCCTGTACCGGCCTTCGTATTCTTTAGGCATTGTCAAGCTGGCTCCAAACGAGCAAATTCGCGCCGAAGCTGGCGCAATGGTCAGTATGAGCGCAGGGGTAACCATCGAAACCAAAGCCGCCGGTGGGCTACTGAAATCCCTTGGCAGAGCAATTTTAGGCGGTGAAAGCTTCTTCCAAAACTTCTTTATCGCCTCCGCTCAGGGCGGAGAAATCACCTTTGCTCCTGAGTTGCCTGGGGATTTATTTGTGCTAACCTTGAGCAATCAGAAATATTTCATCCAGAGCGGCGCGTTTGTCGCCTGTGAAATTGGGGTTGAACTGAGCGCAAAACTCAGCATCAAAGCCTTTATGGCGACCGAGGGTTTCTCCATGCTGGAAGCCAGTGGCAGCGGGAAGATTTTGCTCTCCTCCTATGGAGCAATCCACGAAAAAGTCCTGAATCCAGGCGAAAGATATATCGTCGACTCCACGCACCTGGTCGCCTTTGAAGCCAACATGCCTGTGCAACCCAAAACCATTGGTGGTTTAAAATCCACCCTTCTGAGCGGAGAAGGTTTCGTGGTCGAAATCGGCGGACCCGGCCGCTTGCTGATGCAAACCCGTTCACAACAGGCGTTCTTAAACTGGCTGATCCCCAAACTGCCTAAAGCTAACTCAAGCTCTTGATAAACGCCTCCAATACCTCCGGAGCTGTTCCAGGACCATATTCGTACACTGCCCTCCAGGGCAAGTAATGGGTGACGAATTGGTCCTGGAAATAGATTCGGCCATCTTTGTAAACCGTGCGCAAGATGGTGACATCCGCTCCTTCGGCAGCCCAATCCACCTGGCGAATCTCGTTTGGAGCTAATTCACGATTCTCTTGGAAGATTGGCTCAGGCGGTTCAACGATATATTGTAAGCCACTGGTTTGCCATTCCACCACACGCCCATCCGAGGTGGAATAGAACTTCCAGGTGAGCGTGCGCGCCGGCGCATTGACATAGGTTTCCATGAGCAGCCAGTAAGGGGTGTCGTTCTTGAACTTGAAATCTACTACCGGAACGAAGACAGTTGCATCCAGGCCGGCTAAATTCGGGTCGATGCTACCCGAGCGGGTCTGCTCGTAGTAACTCACCCGATAAGCGTGCGAATGGCGCTCAACGATTGGATAGCCGCCAAAGAAAGCCGTCCGAAAGAGGGTTGTGCTGACCTGACATACGCCGCCGCCAACGCCTTTGATCGTCCGGCCGCCAAAGATGATCAACGCTTCGGCATAACCATTATCCAGGCTCACATCGCCAAGCTTGTCAGCCATGGAAAAGGTTTCACCAGGTGCAACCAGGATACCGTGAAAGCGAGCCGCTGCAGTTTGAATGTTTTGAATCCGCTCTGCGCTGGAGCCATAAAAGTAGGAGGTGTAACTGCTGACCAGCTCGCGAATGCCCAATTCTTCGGCGGTGACCGTATCGCCGATCTCAGGCAGCCTGGTATCAATAACCAGTTCGATGCGATGTTCACCCTGTAATAGCTTTTGCTCGATCACCTGCAGGGATTTTTCTATATTTAAGGTGCGTCCAATAACTGCCGCTTGAATCACTTCCAACTGACGAGTTTCGTCGTTGAAGATAAAGCGGGCATTTTCGGGAGCCCGATTGATCTCCCGGGCAATTTTTTCTAACTGGGCTTGCAGGGTGTTTTTTTGCAGGCCAATCTGTACGGTAGCGCCTAAAGGAGTCTTGATCCGCTCAATTTTTAGCATCCTGAGCAGCTCCGCAGGCTCATAACGCCATTCAAGGGTCTCTGCATGCCCATCTGCAGGCACCTGTAAAATAAGCTGAGAACTCAATATGCGTCGTACCGTTTCCGCTTGAGCGGAGAGGTCTAGAATTTCAGGAGGCTGTTCTTTTACCCTCAAAACGACGACCCCATCGGTGAGCGTCATGAGCTGATTGCGCAGGGCTGCTAACGAAGCTTCGGTATCCAGGCTGCGCCCAACTTTGCCAGGCAGGGCTTGAACCTCCAAATCCCGGATTTGCAAGCTGGCTTCTACCACCGGTACATTAATCTCTTCGGCGATGGATTGTAAAACTGTCAGGGCTTTACGCTCATCATACGTCATGCGCGGGGAAAGAGAGATGCCGTTAAGCCAAACCTCAATGGGGGTAAGGAGGCGCTGCCACAGGTTACCCTTGCGTCCGACTTCATAAGCTACAACAGCCGACCGTTGCGCATCCAGAAAAAATCCTAACTCAGAAGGAGCATAGCTCCAAATGCGCTCTTTGTCCTGCAATACAATGCGGCCGCTTTGGGGATAGAGCAGGTTTTGCTGAATCGTTTGGCGAGCTTGTTCGATGGTCATCCCAGAGACATCCACTCCTCCAACTCGCACCTTGGGATAGATCCGAGCAGAGTAAAGCGCGCCAAGTAAAATACTCCCGACTACAAACAGAGAAAGAAATAATCCTATTCCCCCTATCAGAGTAATCATAATCTGGAGGAGCAGAGGTTGCCAGGTGAAAGAGGCTTGCTGGATGCTCGCTGTTCGTTTCATGATCTGTTGCTGAATTATATCGTAATCCTTCGGCAAAACGCTACCAATCAAGTTTTCTGGCAAGCCGGTAGAGAAAATCTTTTCGTCAATTATTGAACCTTAGAAGGAAAACACCCACAGCGATGATAGTATAGAAGCTATCTCTCAATCAGTTTTGAAACTAAGACCATATGATTTGAAAAACTTCTACTGCCCAATGACAATTATATAATTAATCTGAATTTTGCTGCATTTTTTACAATTTAAAAGGTCATTTAATTAATATTTCGCATAAAATACTTGATTAAATTAACGATTTGTCATATAATTTGAGGTATGAGTCTTGTTGAACACTCAGATCACCCGCCCCTCGACAAAATCGACTTATACATCATCCAACGCCTCAGAGAGGACGGACGCACTCCCTTTAGCCAAATCGCCAAAGAGTGTAATGTTTCGCCTGGAATGATCCGTCTGCGTTATAACCGATTGGTTGAAAATGGTTATCTACAGATTGTTGCAATCACCAATCCCCTGAATATCGGCTACCATGCGGTAGCTTTGATCGGTATTCGAGTTGAAGGCAATAAGCTTCTAAAAGTGGCCGAGGAGATCGCAAAACTAGATGAGGTGGACTACCTCATCATTACCAGCGGCCGATTCGATATTTTTGCTGAAGTGATTTGTCGTGATCGGGATGAGTTGTTTGCTTTTCTCACCGATAAACTTTACCAGATTGACGGCGTCAGGGAAAGTGAGACGTTTATGCATCTCAAAATCGTCAAGGAAATCTATATCTAAAATCGATCAGGCCCCGTCTGTCTGCGTTCATTCTGGGAGAAAGAATAAATGAGTGAATTAAGCGACAAAGCGCTAAAAATCCGCACTGAACGAAAAAAGCTAAAACGCGAGCTAACCGTCCTACCCTTATTTGGCTTGCTATACTTCACCGTTTGCGGAGGCGCTTTCGGCACGGAGGGAATTATTGGATATGCCGGTCCTGGCATGGCACTCATTTTGCTTACTACAACTCCTATCTTGTTCAGCATTCCAAGCATGTTAATGGTGCGTGAGATGTCCTCCATGATGCCCGCTGAAGGGGGCTTTTATCATTGGGTAAAACAGGCTTTCGGCCCTTTTGTTGGTTTTATTGTTGCCTGGATGAACCTTTTAACCTCGTGGCTGGACGTTTCAATCTACCCTGTTCTGGCTGCTTATTATCTGGGCTTCTTTATCCCAGCCATAAGGGTTGGAACGACGATTGGAGACCTTAATATTTCTGGAAAAACCTTGTCCTGGTTATTTTCCTTGATCCTGATTTGGGGGATTGTGTACCTGCAAATTCGCGGCGCCCGCTTAACTGGACTGACTGCCGACTGGCTGGGTTTAATGATGATGATCCCGTTGCTCATCATGTCTGTCTTCGGGATCGCTAACTGGCTTCGCAATGGCTTTGACATCTCTTTACCCCTTCTCCCTGAAGGGGAGACCATTTGGGGAGCTTTCAGCGTGGGTCTCTTTATCGCGATGTGGAATTATATGGGATGGGAATTACCCAGTTCCGCCGGGGGAGAAATTGTAAACCCAAGGCGCACTTATCCGATCGCCATGGTTTTGACTCTGGTAGCCACAATCTTTACCTATGCCTTACCTGTCTCGGCTGGCTTATTTGGCGGAGCAGGGGCAGACGGCAAATACCAGTTATGGGGCATTGAAGAAAATGAAGCTGGTGAGGGAATCGGCCTCGCCCTGGAGGAGTATGGCATCGATGCCGAGCAATTGCAGGCTTGGGGAATCGATTCTTCACGATCGATTGGTTGGCAATTCCCAGACATCGCTGAGGAAATCGGACGAGTGTTTGATCCCTCCAATCCGACTCTCTCTCGCACGTTGGGTATTCTGGTTACATTTTCGGCGGTATTAAGCATGACCGGTTTATTCATCGGAAATAGCTTGGGAGCCGGGCGTCTTCCGTATGCTTTAGCCGAAGATGGAATGATGCCTTTATGGTTAGTGAAGACTCATCCGAAATATGGAACACCCTACGTAGCTATCCTGATTTCGGGTGTTCTGTTTAGCATCTTCTCTTTAGGCACGTTTGCGTTTCTGGTCGTCGTAGATGTTTTCATGGATACCATGGCGTTGCTGCTTCAATTTCTGGCGTTATGGAAACTCCGTTTCAGCCATCCAAATTTACCCCGCGACAAAGTGCCCGGTGGTTGGATTGGGCTTGTTCTGGTTACTCTCGGGCCAGCTTTCGTGATTAGTCTGGCGGTTTTCAGCCAGATAATCGAGGAGGGCCTCTCATCGTTAGGAATGGCGTTCTTAATGATTCTGGTTGGTGCAATGCTGTATGTACCGATCCGGAAATGGGTAAAACCAGGCATCCCCGACGTCAACCCCTTCGTAGCCAGCGAAGAAGATGAAGAAGAATAAATTATCAGGAAAGGAGAACCAATAATGAAAGTTTTATTGATTGGCACTGGCGCAGTTGGAGAAGGCATTGCTCTGGTTGCAAAAGACAAGCCATGGTTAGAAACCATGGTTTTAGCCGATTACAACCGCGAAAGAGCCGAGAAGGTGCATCAAAAATTAAGTATGTCGCCACAATTTGCCGTAGAACAAGTCGATGCATCTAACGTTGAGCAGGTAGCAAAATTAGCCTCCAAATACAGCGTTGATCTGATCTTGAACGCTGTTAGCTGTGAGTACAGCGATTTGATCTTTGATGCCGCTTATCAGGCAGGTTGCAATTATATAGATATGGCACTGAGTGGTACAGGAGCAGAGATGGGCAAATACCAGTTCGATCGAGCTCATCTATGGAAAGAAAAGGGACTACTCGCTCTGATTGGAATGGGCATGGATCCTGGGGTATCCGACATTTTTGCCAAATACGCAGCAAAACACCTCTTTGACGAAATTGATGAGATCGGCATCCGAGACGGAGCTGCGCTGGAGATCAAAGGGTATGAATTTGCGCCTACATTTTCGATCTACGATGCCCTGGAGGAATGTACCGATCCGGCTCTGGTTTGGGAAAAAGAAAAAGGCTGGGTTGAAGTGGAACCGTTTTCCGAACCAGAGATCTTTCCTTTTCCAGAGGGGATAGGGCAATTAGAAGTTGTGCATGTAGAGCATGAAGAAGTTGTACTCATTCCGCGCTGGATAACGTGCAACAAAGTTACTTTCAAATATGGCTTAGGCGAAAAGTTTATCAACGCAATCCGCGTGATAAAAATGCTGGGCTTGCACTCCAGAGAGCCAATAAATGTTAAGGGAGTTCAAGTTGCGCCAGCCGATGTTGTTGCTGCTCTCCTGCCTGACCCGGCTACGTTAGGGCCGCTCATGAGCGGTAAAACATGTGTTGGTACCTGGATTACCGGCTGGAAAGATAGCAAACGGCGCAGTGTTTATATCTACCAATCGACCGATAATCAAGAGGCCATGCAAAAGCATGGTATTCAGGCTGTATCCCTCCAAACTGCCATTGGACCGGTTATCGGCTTAGAGCTCCTGGCGAAGAAAATCTGGCAAGGGCAAGGAGTGTTCGGACCTGAAGCATTTGACCCCGACCCATTTATCGAGCGAATGCCGGTTTATGATTTTCCATATGGAATTTTAGAGCTCAATGAAGATACTGTGAAACACCCTAAAGACAAGCTCGTTTCTTCGAGAGGAGTGTGAAAGAAAGGCAGTTGCATCGCCGCAAGCCGGGTTGCGGCGATGCAATATCCTCTCAACCAACAGCGTTTCAAACCGCAGCTTCTAAGTTTACCATCTCATCTTTTTCGCTCACGGTCAATATCCTGGCTAAATCCAGCAAAATGATCAAGCGCTCGCCAACTTTGGCTATGCCGGTGATAAAGGCGCTGTTGATCGTGGTCACCATCGGCGGCGGCGGTTCAATGGCGTCTTCTTGCACGCGCAAGACTTCCGACACCGCATCTACAATCATACCGATCTTCATGCCATCCATAGAGACCACAACAATGCGCTTATCGTCACGGGTGCTCTCTGTCTTTTGTTCTCTGCCGCTTAGCCCAAACCGCTTGCGCAGATCCATCACGGGTAAGACACTGCCGCGCAGGTTGGTAATCCCTTCCACGAAGGCTGGAGCTTGCGGCACGGCGGTAATCGGCTGCATCTTGATAATGCTCTCCACAGCAGCAATATCAACGCCATAATGTTCCTTGGCTAATTCAAACACAACAAGTTGACGTTCCATTTTCTATCTCCTTGTTTTCTTAATTGTAACCATTGCCACTCAAAGCCTGTTCACCCAACGTTGCTAAAGGGGATGGGATTTGGTCTTCTTGGGGTGCGATAACTTTTTCCAGGATTTGTCCACCATCGATTTGAAAATGGGCTACTACCTGGTTCAACTGACTGGCAAGCGCCGCCAGGGATTGGGCGGATGCAGCAACTTCTTCAACCTGGGCAGTCATCTCTTCAGCCGACGCAGAAACCTCCTCAATCGCTGCAGAGTTCTCTTCGGCGACCGAAGCAATGTTTTCAATCGCTTGGGTGACGATTTGAGCCGAAGCAGACATCTGATCGGTCGCCAGAATGTTCTGTTCCAGAACAGATGAGACCGCATCCATGGCACTCACCATTTCCTCGGCTGCGTTTCGCATCTCTTCGGAAGCATTATTGGTGTTTGAGGCCCGTTTTTGAACCATCTCAGCCGCATCTAAGATGCTCGAAAGAGAATTGCCTGACTCATTTGCCAGTTTCATGCCGATTTGAACCTCATCGGTAGTTTCATTCATAGAAATGACCGCCTCTTCTACCGTTGCCTGAATTCGTTTGACCAATTCACCGATTTCTTTGCTGGAAGTGGCTGCCCGTTCTGCCAATTTGCGAACTTCATCGGCAACTACCGCAAAGCCTTTGCCATGCTCGCCAGCCCGAGCCGCCTCGATCGCCGCATTGAGGGCTAACAGGTTGGTCTGAGACGCAATGTCTTGAATCGTCTCCACAATCGAATGGATCTCCGCTGAGCGCTGTCCCATCTCGCGCACTTTTTCTGCCGAGTTATGCACCTTGGAGACAATCGTTTGCATGCTACGGATGGTTGATTCAACGCTCTTGAATCCTTCCTGGGCGGCGTTGGTGGCGTTAACCGCATTTTCGATGACCGTCTGAGCATTGGAAGCAACTTGACGAATAATGGTAGAGATCTGATTCGTCAGGGTAGAGGCAGAGGTAACGGCTTTTGCTTGCTCCTGAGCGCCGCCAGCGACGGCTTCAATCGCCCGCGATAAATGCTCCGTAGAAGCAGCGGTTTGGGAAATTGACTCAGATTGCTGGCTAATCCCCTTTGCCACTTGCTGGACGGTGGCGGCAATTTGAGAGGTGGCTTGTCCAGCCTGATTGGCTGAGTAAGCCAGTTGAGCCGAGGCGCCGTTCAAAGATTGACTGCTTTTCGCTACTTGTTGAATAGTCTGTTTGAGAGAGTAAATCATTCTGGAGAAAGCCTGACCAAAAACATCCCGCTCAGAGCGGGGATGCGCCTGGACAGAGAGATTACCCCGGGCAAGCTGATCGGCTACATAAGCCATCTCGGTTAGATACGCCTTCATCTCCTGAAAGGCCATTGCCAGGGCGCCAATCTCATCTTCGGATTGAATCTGTACATCAACTTCTAGCTCGCCCCGTGCAATGTGCTGAGTGGCTTGTGTCAAACGCTCAAGGGGAGAGACCAGACGACTTGCCAGCCACCAGACGATCGTCAGCGCAATTGCAATCAAGATCAACGAGATGATCGTTACGTTACGTAAGAAAAGATTAGCGCTTGCCAGAACCATTGCCTCAGGCACAAGCACTTTTACCGCCCAGGGAGTAGGAGCAGAACCGAAACGAATAGGAGCATAAGCAAAATATTGAGCATCTTCTTGCTCAACCGTCTCAATCCCCTCCAGTACATAGCGCGCCTCATGCTGGTCGTAATTTGCCTCAAATTCACCATAAGGTTTCCCAATCCGTTCCGGATGCACCGAATCGCCCACGATCGTCCCATTGTTAGAAAGAAGGATAAGCGCCAGATTTTCCCGATCTTTCAGGGACTGTTGGATCAGAGACTGGAGATAATCAACCCGAAAATCTACTCCTGCCATGCCATAAAATTTGCCATCTTTGACGATAGGGACAATCACCGATGTCAACAAGACATCAACACCTTCAATTGGGTACAGATAAGGATCCAGGATGGTTTCTTTTTGCGTTCGCTTGGGGATTAAGTAATAATCACCGACGCCTTCTGTTTCGTAATCCATCAAGGCTTCACAGACGATCTGATCGCCCGACCTGACCCAATGGGGGACAAATCGGCCGCTGGTATCATGACAATCTTGACTAGCATATTGCTGGTCTTTGCCATCAAAGGCGTTGGGTTCCCAGGCAGTATAGACACCCAGAAAATTGGGGTTTTTTTGCAAGGTTTGATAGAGCATCTGGTTAACCTGCTCGCGACTCAGTCTTTCCCACTGAGAAGACAATTCCATATTAACCGACAAGGCGTTCGCCAGAGCGCGCGCCGTGTCCAAAGCGACTTCGATTTCTGCATCAATCAGGCTTGCCTGGCTTCTCGCGGTAGCTAAGATTTCATTTTTCGCCGCCTGGATTGCCTGAGCCCTTTGAGTCAAAACAGCCGCCGCAGTCAGGATAATGGCTATCAGGATCAAACAAGTCCCAAACCAAACGGTTAAGGTGCTTTTTAACGACCTACTTTTCATTTCCATCATCTAGGTTCGCTCCTTAGGTTAAAGTACCTCTCTGCACTTGACATCCTGTGAGTACAGAGAAAACGATTCACCACAAATTCTCAACCCGTTGCTCAATTTGCACCCAGCCAGGTATTCGGCTTTTCTTCAGCGTAATACACCAGCAAAAAGCCGTCTCATAGGCGCTATCTCTATTACACAATATTTCTCAAAAGTTGGGAATAAAAGACAGATGAGGATTTTGTAAAAGTCACGTAAAGGAGATTCAGACCCTAGCCCACAATGTTAAGCGCCTTGCGCATCGTTTCAACCCAATGGAGACTTTGCAAATAGATATCCCGAATGAGTTCGCTATTGAGTTGCAGGAAATAGATCTTTTCCCATTCCGCTCTTTCATAGGCTAAGACGCATTGGAGTGCCTGCCCAATCATCCCCTTCCCCTCCAGTAAACCTTCTTTTATCGTTGAAGACAGGCGAATGCTTTCGAGTAACTCCTCCAGGGGAGTATCCATGATAGCATCTAGGGCTGATAGCAACCCGGCAAGAAAATACGACTCGGGTTCGCTGAGTTTCGCATTGATGGCTAACAACTCACTCATCCGGGCGCGAATCATCGCCAAGATGGTTAGCTCGCGAGGTTTATCCTGCTTCTCAGCAAGTAGGATCAGGGTAAGCCAGCTACGCAGTTTCTCCAAACCCAGCAAGGTCATTGCCTGGCGGATGGATTTAATCTCCGAGCGGATTCCATAATAAACCGAATTGGTCAGCCTCAGGAGCTTATAGCCCAGAATTGCATCCTGAGAAATAATATGTTCCAACTCATCAAAGCCCACCTCAGGGTTTTGCAATTTTGACAATAATTGCATCAAAACAAACCGAGAGGAGGGGACTTTCCGTCCGCTGATCAGGTTAGGCCGGCACAGGAAAAAACCTTGAAAGTAATCAAAACCGGCTTGCATGCACAAATCTAATTGTTCCCGCGTCTCCACTTTCTCGGCCAATAGTTTCGCCCGCTGAAATTGCAAACGGTAAGCCAGCGGTTGAATCTTTTCTGGAGGGATTAAAGTCAAATCGAGCTTGAAAATATCGGCTATGTTCAACAGTGACCGGATGTTCGTGATTGAAACGACATCATCTAACGCTATCTGATATCCCTTTTGAGAGAACGTTTGAATATGGTCAAGAACTTCTCTATCTAAAATCAGGTTTTCTGGTACCTCGATGACCAATTGCCGCGGGGAGAAAGGGATTGGATACTTTTCAAGGAAAAAGTTGCGGGTCAGGTTAATAAAGGCTTTTTGGCGGCCGACGACTTCTTCGAGCCCGATGTCAGCAAAAGTGTTCAGGATGACCTGCGAAGTAGCTTCGTCTCCATTGATAAAAGCGGCGTTTTCACTTGCCTGATTGCGATACAGAAGCTCGTACCCAATGACCCTCAAGTAGCGATCAAATATGGGTTGGCGGCCGATAAAAACATTTGGCAAAACTCCGGGCTGGAGAACACGGTTGGGAAAATTGGGTTCTATGGATGATATCGTATCCCCCATAGGGACCTCCCTTTTTTCTATTTCTATCGCCTATTCTTATTCCAAAGATCCACATTCCTCTCCCTGGTCAGGGAATGACTTGTTGTACACCTTAAGACATTATAGCCGCAACAGGATTTACGCGCCACCTCCCAGAACCATGGTTTTGTCCAACTATCTGTGTATTTTGAGTTTCATCATTATATCGTAAACCGATTGGTAACTACTGGGCTTCCCGGGGTAATTATTTTGTGGCTGCCTTCTCGCAGGGCAAGATGAATGGTCAATGAGCCAATTTCGCAATGCAGGGGCACAATTAAGCGCGCAAAGTCCAGGGTTGAAATAATTGCTCCTTTTCCCATCAAAAAAGTGGGGGGAGAGATGACCGACTCGTAACCAGCCTGCGCCAAAAGCACACTTGCCCGGCCGGTGATCACATTTGCCAGCTCAGCGATACTGCTCTGCGCCAATGCGCTCAGCGATTTCAAATCTTCCTCCATCATGCGCGAAGCCAGGGCAATCGCGGTCTGGTTATTGAGGCTATAGATGACATTCCCCATGACCTGACCGACCAGACTGATAATGATGGTAATATCATCGGTGGAATAGGGGTCTTTATCGAGGTTCAGCTCCCCCCGAGAAACGGTCAAACGGGTTTCGGCTTGTAAGACCTGATAGGCTGCTTCAACAAAAGGGTTTAGAAATTTAACGTTCATCCGTCCTCCACACAAAAGCAGGGATTATTTTTTTGCCGAATCCGGCACCATCACCGGAACAAAGGAAGCTGTTGCGGCGCCGGGAGGGGCTTCCCGCAGGGCAAGATGCACCGAAACTTCTCCTAACTCGGTAGTGAGCGGAACAACCACGCGGGCAAAATCTAAGGTAGAGATGGTAACTCCCCGTCCATGAATCAGGGTTGGAGGTGAGATGTTGGCTGAATAACCGGCTTTGGAAAGCCGGATGGTTGCCTGGCCTGAAATGACATTGCCTAATTCAGCCACTCCGCTTTGGGCTAAATTATCAAACTCTGGAAAATCTTGCCCCATCACTCGGGAGACCAGAGCCAGGCCAGTTTTTTCGGATAGTCCGTAGAGCACAACCCCCTGGACTTGCCCAACCAGACTGATCAGCACCGTCACATCATCGGTGGTTAGCGCAGATTTATGCAACGTCAGGTTGCCACGGGTTACCTCCACACCGCACTCGGCTTGTAAAACCTCTGAAGCGGCTTCAACGAAAGGGTTCAAAAATTTTACATTCATGCCTTGAATCTCCTTACCCGAATAAACTCATCTGCTTCTTCGACAAATGGCAGGATTCGCTCCGATATCTCATTAAATTTCTTGTCATTCCAATTCATTCTCTCAACCGCTAGCGGATCGACCGTATATTGAAGACCATCTTTCCCCAGACCGATCCCAAGGCTCATGGCAACGGCATCTGCCAGATGGACTGCCCCAGCAAGAATAGCGCCTTCATTTGCCTGCGAGGGATGATGGTGGTTTGCAATCGCATCGACCAGTGAGCCCGGCAATCGCCACCGGCGCGCCAGTTCCGCACCCAAGGCAGCGTGATCAATTCCAAAATGAGCGATTTCCAGCTCATTGAAAGATTGTCCCTGCCAGTCGGGTTGGTCGGTGTTGGTGTTGCGCAACAAAATTTCCAGAGCAAGCTTGCCAATATCACACAGCAAGCCGGCATGGTACGCCTCTTCGGAAATTTTTTGCCCAAAATCGGCCGCAATCAAGCGGGCTCCTGCAGCGACGGCAATCGAATGTCGCCAAAGTTCGCCGCGTTCAAGGGCATAGCCAGGCGCAGGACGTTCGAGAAATGAAGCCACCGAGGCAGCCAGAATCAAGCTATGTAAGGTGCGATAACCCAAATAGGTAACTGCCTGATGAACGGTGGATACCGGATATTTCAAACCATAGTAGGCCGAGTTTGCCCAGCGTAAGATCAGGCTGGTCATTGCTTCATCCATTGCCAATATTTTCGCCACATCCGCCATATCCGATTTTGGGTCTCGGATGAGGTCCAAAGCCCTTTGAGCCACCTGGGGCATGGGGGGCAACTCACCCACTCGGCGAATGAGATCATCCATTGTTACTTGAGGAGACATACTCAAACCCTCTCATAGAACGAAATCCCCGCATTGCGTAAACCGTAGGTTTGTGGATGGGGGATAATTTCCGTTGCTCCGACGAAGAGAACTCCCCCCGGACGCAAAGCATCGCGGAAAGCTTGATACAATTTTTCTTTGGCAGCAGCCGTGAAATATATGACCACATTCCGACAAACAATTAGATCCAGGTCTTTTGGGTAAGGATCGGCAAACAGATTGTGTTCCTGAAAGGTGATCTTCTTGATTAGATTTGGGGTTACGTAGTAAGGAGGACCACCAGGTTGGAGATAGGCAAAGCGTTGCGCAGGTGTTAAGTTTTGGACTTCTTCGGCCGTATATGGACCGCCCTGTCGAGCTTTGTTCAACGCCCCAAGATCATAATCGGTTGCCAGAATAGAATGGCGCCGCCGAGGAGCCATTTCGTCCAGCAAAATCGCTAACGTGTACGGTTCTGCACCAATAGAACAACCTGCGCTCCAGATTCGCAAGCCATTTTCTGACCCTACCCGTCCGAGGCTTTCTTTTAGCAATCTTGGAAGCACCATTTCAGCCAGACTTTTCCAGCGTTCCGGGTCGCGGAAAAAAGCTGAAACATTGATCGTAATATAATCCCGAAAGCGAGTGCGTTCTTTCTCGTCAATCCGCACGCGGTCAAAATAAGTCTTCCAGTCAGGTGCACCGCTGCGTACCAGCCAGGAATCCAAACGACGTCTCATTTGCTCATCCTTGTAATGATCCAGGTCCAGATCAAGGAGACGCTTAACATTTCGTTTGACTTCCTGGTACACTTCTAATTCCATTGAACAGCCCTCACAATGGCGTCAGGTATTTCAGATAAAGGGGCGACTTGATCCGCTGCGCCGGCTTCGATCACGCTACGCGGCATACCCCAGACCACACAACTCGACTCGTCCTCGGCAATCACTTTTCCACCCAACGAATGGGTTAAGACAGCCCCATTTGCGCCATCCTTTCCCATCCCGGTTAGAACAACGGCTACCGTCGCTTTTCCAAAATTCTGCGCTACTGAGATAAGGGTCACATCCACCGCTGGTCGAACGCCGTGAACAGTTGGGTTTTGATTCAGGCTAACTGCCCCATTTTTATCGAACACCAGATGAAAGCCACCTGGAGCTACCAGAGCTTTACCCACTTCAAGTTGGTCACCTGGTTCAGCCTCTTTCACCATGAGTTCCGAAAGGCTATTCAACCTTTCAGCCAGAGAGCGGGTAAACCCCACCGGCATATGCTGCACAATAACAAATGCGGCCGGAAGGTTCGCCGAAAGTTGGGGGAGAACTTGATTTAACGCGCGTGGGCCGCCAGTTGACGCGCCAATGACCACCACTTTGTCTTTCTCGCCCAAGGGGCGCACCTTTTTTGGCAATTGTTCTGTTGGAAGGCGCCCAGGCTGGACATTCGCTGGCGTAAGCGCAACCACTCTTGCCTTCGCAGCGCGGCGAATTTTCGTTACCAGTTCTTCGATGATCAGTTCAATGTTGGCTTTCGATTCAGGTTTGGCGATGAAATCAACTGCTCCAAACGTAAGCGCTTGAATGGTCTCTCGCGCGCCTTCCGTCGTCAGGCTGCTCACCATAATCACCGGTGTAGGTCGGGTTGCCATGATCTGTTTGAGCGTTGTCAGGCCATCCATGTGAGGCATTTCCACATCCAGCGTGATCACATCCGGTTTCAGGCTCTCAAGAAGTTGAAGCGCTTCTTTTCCATCATGAGCAGCCCCGACGATGGATAAACCCGGCGTTCCCCCCAGACGGCGCGTCAGGGTGTATCGCATAAAAGCCGAGTCATCTACAACCAGCACTCGGATCGTTGGATCGCCGCCGTCTCGGGACGGATTTATGGGAGCAGGACTACCAGGCGTTGGAACAGCCATCGTGGTGTTTCACTCATCCAACCAGCTTGGCAATTGCGCTCAACACGCGCTCCTTCTCAAACGGTTTGACGACGAAATCGCGCGCCCCGGCTTTAATCGCCTCTAAAACCACTGACTCTTGCCCTAAGGCGGTTAGCATAACCACTTTTGCCGCCGAATCAAAGCTGCGAATCTCGCGCAAAGCTGCCAGACCATCCATTTCGGGCATGGTGATGTCCATCAGGACTAAATCAGGCCGAGCGCTTTTATAGGTTTCGACCGCCTTCAAGCCATTTTCCGCCTCGATGATCTCGTGGCCCTCACTGCTGAGCATCTTCGAGATTCTGACCCGCAGAAATTCTGCATCGTCGACAACGAGTATCTTTGCCATTCAGTCTATCTCCTTTTTGCTTCAAGATTTTGCAACAAGCCTTAAATGACTCTCTCCTGGTTTCCAACGGTGCGGATGGTCATCCGACCATCACAGACGTAAAAACGAACCGTCCGTCCAATCGTGCCGCCCACTTCCTCACTAACCAGTCGCAACCTTAAGCGTTGCAGTACCTCATGAGCCGCTTCGACATTGCGAGTGCCAATATTAAATGTTTTGGAGAACCCAGGGGCAGTGAGCATGTTAGCGCCTCCCGCCATACGCACGATGATTCGGGAAGGAATCGCCCCGGCTTTTATCATTTCCTCCAATAGAATCTCAATTCCCGAAGTGACGTATTTTGCACTTCTTTCGGCAACACCATTTGGGCTGGTAGGCAACACCGCATGAAGCAGACCGGCCAGGCGTAGCTGCGGGTCGTACATGCCGATTCCAACACACGACCCCAATCCATACGCCACCAGAACTTCCTCAACATTGCGGCTGATTTTACATTCGCCTAAACCTACCGCCACACTATCCTGCATTGTTTGCCTCAATTTGCTTAGCAATTGTTTCGATGGTATGATGGTCTGGAATCAGCCAAAAATCCGCCTGAGCTTCTCTCCCGTTGCGCAGGAATCTGGCTTGCACCATCAGTACCTCTTCACTCAAGACATCTGCGGTGGCAAGAATGATATCCATAATTGCGCCAACCATATCAACAATCACCGCCGGGGGTGAGGGTCGCGCTGCCAGGCCTGCCTTATCTGCAATGGCGTTGAGGAAAAAGGAGCCGGTTAGATTCCCTAATTCTGCCAGCGCAGAACGCTCCATCGCACCTAAAGTCTTGGTGGTGCCGGGCGATTCTCCCATGGTTAAATCAACCAGCTCCAAAGCTTTTTGATAGGGAATCACCATCATAATTTGTCCTGGAATCGATCCTTCCACCCGCAGATAAATGCCCACCGCTTCAGTTTCCGGGCCACCCAGAAGATTGGGGATTTCATAAAAAGGCACCGCTTTGACAACTGGGGCTGTGACCGTCAGGTTCTCACCCACCATGGCAGACATGCCTCTGGCTGCATTGCTGATTCCAATGTTCGCCATGTTGGCTAAGACGCTTTGAAATTTTTTGGCGTATTCCTCATCCATTCTAAACCCCTTCAGGTATCAAACTGGTAGCTTTTCCAAGCGACCGCTACGCTCACTCCAGCTCGTCACTAATTTAATTAACCCTTGCACATCAATAATCAAGGCAACCTGCCCATCACCCAAGATCGCTGCATTTGAGATACCGATCACCTCTCCAATGACCGAACTCAGCGATTTCACCACAACTTCTTCTTCACCAATTAAGTCATCCACAATCAAACCCAACTGGGTCTTCCCGGAGCGGACGATAACTACATACTCATAATTTTCCTTTGCTTTGCCATTCTGATGATCTTGCAGGGCAAACACCTCCCCCAGGTTACAAACCGGCAAAACGTGTTCTCGAAGGCTGATGACCGGCCTGCCGTTGACAGTTTGGATCTCCTGAGTTTTGATACGTAAGGTCTCGTTGACGGTGACCAGAGGAATTGCGTAGGTTGCTCCGCAGACTTTGACCAGTAAAGTCGGTACAATGGCAAGTGTCAGAGGAAGGATGATCGTAAATTGCGTCCCTTTGCCTGGCCAGGTTTCCACCTGAATATTCCCATTGAGTTGCTCGATATTTGCCCGCACAATATCCATGCCGACCCCTCGGCCGGAGACATCGCTAATCGCCCGGGCTGTCGAAAGTCCCGAGACAAAAATCAACTCAATTGCCTCGTCATCGCTCATCGAATCTGCTTCAGCTTGAGTGAGCTGTCCTTTTTCTACCGCTTTTGCCTTGACTCGATGAACATCGATGCCACGTCCATCATCTTCTACCGTAATATAAATCCTTCCTTGTTCATGGCGGGCAGTAAGCAAAATCACCCCTCGTTCGGGCTTACCGGCTGCGCGCCTTTCTTGAGGTGACTCAATGCCATGATCGACAGCATTGCGAATCAGGTGGATCAACGGATCGCTAATCACTTCGATCACCGATCGATCCAGTTCTGTATCTTCACCGCGAATGACCAGATCGATTTGTTTGTTCGCCTTTCGAGCTAAATCTCGCACCAGGCGCGGAAATTTGTTGAAAACGTTTGAAATCGGCAACATGCGGATCGACATCACTTCGGATTGCAACATGTCAGTAATCCGCCCCACATGGATAATCGTATCCGAGAGTGCTTCCACTTGCGCAGAACCCCGATAGAGGGCTTCCAGCTCTCGGCGAAGTTGATACATGCGATTGCGATCGGTGATCAACTCCCCAATCAGGTTCATTAAGTTATCCAGACGTTCTACACTGGTGCGGACGGTTTTATCGACGACTTTTGCGCGGCTCTTTTCGGCAGTATCCACCTCCCCAGCGGCCGGCGGGGGCGCTTTTTTCTGCGCCGACTGTTCAGCGATCATTTCATCGAGGATTTCCTGAGAAATCAACCCCATCCCAACCAGAATCTGCCCCAAAGGTTTTGAAGGCCCCTCGCTCTCCTGCTGGATGCGAAGTGCAGTCTGCAGTTGCTCTTTTGTAATCAGGCCGTTTTGGACAAGCAATTCCCCTAAGGATAATTTCCCCTGTTTTTCACCGCCTGAATCACTTTGGGCAGGCTGGTATTGCAGAGTCTGAGCCTGGATAGGCTCACCTTCAATCATCACTTCCTCTAACTCAGAAATCATCGAAAGCGATTTGCGGATTTCATAAAGGGGTTTCAGTGGCTGGATCTGCACCGTGAGGTTAGAGACCGGGGCAGCGGTTTCGATGACCGAGAGGGGTGGTGTCAACTCCAGAATCTCTCCTGATTCTTGCAAAGTCAAGACGACCTGTAAAGCCCGCGCCGCTGATGCAATGCTATCCTGGCTTATTTTCACCCGAATGGTCAGCGGTTGATCGGGCCGCTGAGCTTCACTTGATGAAAGGCTTTTGACAGATTGCTCCGCAGAAGTCTGGGCGACCGCTGTAGTCGTAGCAGCGACCGCTGAACCACTCTGGATACCGCCCAGCCGCTGAAGTTGAGCCACAATTGAATTGACACTCACCTGGCTGATTTCGTCACTTCCCACTTCATCGAGCAATTGATGCAGGCTATCCAACGACTCTAACATTACGTCGATGAGTTCAGACGAAGGATCAAGGGTCTGCTTGCGTACACCATCCAGCACCGTTTCCAAAGCATGGGTGAGATCCACCATGCGCTTGTGACCAATCATTCCCGCTGAACCCTTAAGCGTATGAGCGGCGCGAAAGAGCGCCTGGACCAACTCCGGGTCATGCGTCTTGCGTTCCAGTTGCACCAAACCTTCTTCCAAAATCTGCAATTGATCTTCGGCTTCAGCGCGAAAAATGGGGAGTTCCTCTTCGGTTATGTCAAAGCGAGTGTTCATAGGTGATTTAACGAGGTTTCCTTATCTTGAATTGCGGAATATATGATGACGATACGTAATCATGCGCATCTTATCATGAATTGTTGTCAAGGGAAGTAAACTTGACATAAAAAAATGCCTTACAAAATTCTCAGGCGCTTACTGCTCTAGATACGGACAAAACCCCAACCTAGGACACTCCCTGGTTATTGAGATAGCGACTATATTGCTTGTCCGTTTGGAGAATATGGTCTATAATCCAGGACTTTAGAAAGTTGAGCAATTGCACAGCCAGGCCAGTTGGATTTTGGCGATATTGACGCTGGAACTCTTGCACCTGACGGATCAGTTTGGCATGTTCGGCTTTGTGATGGATAAAGCCTGGATAGTTATAAGCCTCCATCAGACGCTCTTCAGTGGAAAAGTGGAAATCGGTATAGTCAATTAATCGTTGCAGAATATCATTGAGAACATTCGCCCCCTTTCCTTCTTTCATTGCTCTCTGAAGCTGATTGACCATTTCAAACATTTGACGATGTTGATTGTCAATCTCCTTGATGTTGACCGAATATTCATCAGACCAGGTTAACAGACTCATAAAGTGCTCCTTCTATAAAGTAAATGAAGTTGGATCAATCGCGTATCCGTTCTTCCTGACCTCATAGTGTAAGTGCGGACCGGTCGAATTACCGGTATTTCCGGAATAACCGATAATCGTTCCAGCCGTCACTTTTTCACCAACCTTGACCGGGATTTTGGAGAGATGAGCAAAATAGACCCGATACGGGCCGTTTTCGATAATGACCAGATTCCCATATCCCTGGTCATTCCAGCCCGCATACACCACCCGCCCATCTAAGGTAGCCTTGACCGGTGTCCCAACCGGGACACCAAAATCAAGCGCCACATGTCCAGGATGCGATCCCTGGGTTAAACGCCCTTTGACCGGCAAGCCACGCGGACTATTCACCGGTTCGTTGGTCGTTGCAGGTGCCTTCGGAAACTCAACAGTTTCCACTTGATCGGCAAGCAGTTTCTCGAATAAGCCAAGCATCAGCGGCGCCATTAAATTTCCCATGCCAAAATCATCGCTTTGGGTGCTCGATGCCCCCTGAGACATCATGTTGCTCAGCAAGATCAGGGTCAGCAGTTGCCGAAAATCCGATTGATCAATCGAAGTCTCTTGTGAACGAGACTCTGTCCTTGAAACAGAATCTTTCTTTAAAAGCGAACCAAAGGCAAATAGAGGGTTAATCAAAGAGCTCTCCATTTATCTTCCTCGTTTTTCACCGAGATTGATACCTATTACCGCCATGATTGTAAGCACAGAGAGAGAATTGTTCCGTAAAAGTGGGATAAAAAATTTTTGCCTTTACTGAACCTTTATGCGAAATTCAGATCGTTTTTATTCAAGAAATCAAAGAACTATTTTAGAGTTACAATTGGATTAATCCCAGATTCGAAGGAGATTCGCCTTGGATAAGTCATCCTTAGAAACCTTGCTCTTGAACGCCAATCAAGCGGTGACGGAAGGAAATTGGTCAGAAGCCTTAGACTTTCTCTTGCAAGCGCGGGAGATGCAGCCCTACAACGCCGATCTCCTGACCGCGATTGGCGGCGTGCACATTCAAATGGGCAAATTTAACGATTCATTGCAGTACTATCAGGAGGCGCTTCGCTTACAACCCTACTCTGCCCAAGCCCATCAAAACCTTGCCAACGCGTATGCGATCATGGGTCAATATTCAGAAGCGGAAACATCCTACCGGCGCGCTCTGGAATTAGATGAAGATGATCGCTTTAGCTGGTTGGGATTAGCCCGCGTGTGCATTGTCCAGGGCAAGTACCAGGAAGGCGTGGAGATTCTGGCTGCCTTAGTCAAGAGCGATCCGCAAGACCCTCAGGCAATCACCCTTTTAGCTGAATGCTATGAACAGGCTGGCGATCAGGCTTCGGCGCGCTGGATGTATCAACAGGCTCTCAATCTGGATGAGGAATACGAATCGGCCAGGCAAGGTTTGGAACGTCTCCGCAGCCAGGAAGTCTCGCTGGGCGAGGTAGACAAACAGGTACTTGCCCAGAAACTGGCAGCTCTGAAGAGTAAACTACAGGCTCAAAAAAGCGGCGCGACTCCTTCCCCATCGGTTTCGACAACCAGGATTCTCTTCTGCGCTCCCGCAATACCAAGCAGTGAAATCCGCTTTGGCAGCTTGGTCCAGGAACTCCATCAGCGAGGGTATCAGGTTTCCATTACCACACGCGGCGAAGATTTAACCCAAGAATCACACCAGATTGCAATCTTCAGCCGCCCTCACTTCAGCGAGGCATTAACTCAAGCTGTTTTCCAAAGCAAGGCAAAGGGAGCAAAGGTCATTGTTGATTTAGAAGAAGATTTCTTCACCTTGCCCCCTGAGAGTGAAAACTTTTCTTTGAGTGCAGGCAACCCGGATGTCACGGGGCACTTGAATGCGGTACTAGAGAAAGCGGATCTGGTGACTGTACCAGGGGAAGCGCTGGTCGAGGTGTACCGCAGCAAAAGCAGGCGAGTCGAGCAAATTCCCTTTGGGTGGGATGATACCAACCCGATGTGGCACAAACCCATTCCACCCCGCACAGCGCTAAAAATCGGCCTCTTAGCCAATCACACCCGACCATCTGACCTGTCTGCGCTTGGGGACAGTCTGCAACAGATTTGTAAGGCGAACCCTGAGCTTTTGATTGGAGTTATTGCAGGATTTGAGCTCTATGAAAAGCTTGCCGGGATTGATGAAGATCGCAAATTCTTCGTCCCACCGGGCAATCTTGAAGATTATCCCTTCCTGCTAGCAGATTTCGACTTGTTGCTGTTTCCGCTGGCTGACATTCCCTATAATCGTTCCAAAAGCGATCTGGCATTGTTAGAATGCGGAGCGCGGAAGGTTTGCTGGGTTGCTTCTCCTATTCCCGCCTACCGCAACTGGGAGAAAGGGGGGCTTCTTGCCGCAAGCCGCGCTGAATGGAAAGAAGCCATTGAGGCTTTGCTCCGCTCCCCCTCCCAGCGAGATCAGCTTGCCGAAGAAGGACATCGCAAAGCCCTGGAACGTACCACCACCCGTATAGCAGACAAATGGCTTGAGGTTCTCCAATCTCTGTAAAAAGAAAGGCACAGGAGATGATCAGAACACCGGATTGGGCAGCAGCCACCCAGGAGACCGTTGAGCATCTTTCTCGTTTGATCCAGGCCGAAACGGTAAACCCTCCCGGCAACGAGTTGCCGGCAATCTTGCTGATCAAAGACATCCTCGAACAAGAGGGATTGCGTTCGCCGCATGACTTCGTGATTGTCGAGTCAGCCCCAAAGCGGGTCAACCTGGTGGCGCGCTTGCGTGGCGATGGTTCGCAACGTCCTCTGCTCCTTTCGGGACATGTTGATGTCGTGCCGGTCGAACGAGAAAAATGGAGCCATGACCCCTTTGGCGGCGAGGTAATCAATGGAGAGGTATGGGGACGGGGCGCGCTAGACATGAAGGGCTTTCTCGCCATGTACTTACAAATCTTCCTGCAAGTTCACCGCGCCGGCCTGCCGCTCAAGCGCGACCTCATTCTCGCCGCCATCGCCGATGAAGAAGCTGGTTTCGACCATGGTTCCAGGTTTCTGGTCACCCAACACCGTGACCTGATCGAGGCAGAGGTTGGCTTGACCGAAGGCGGGGCTTTCACCATTCCAATGGGAAAATTGCGTCTTTATGCTATTCAGGTCGCCGAGAAGGGGGTCACCTGGATGAAAATGACCACCAGGGGCAAACCGGGCCATGCTTCTCTGCCTCATGATGAGAATGCGGTCTTCTATCTGGCACGCGCCATCGAACAGATTCGGCGCGCCGGTCACTTACCCGTCCATATCACCCCCACCTTTCAAGCGATGGTGTCTAAAGCAGCCGCTCAGGTGGGTTTTCCCGCTTCTATCCTGATTCGTTCCCTCTCTCTGCCCTGGGTAGTAAATCTTTGCTTGAAGTTCCTGAAGGGTCAACCCAAAACCCTGCTTACCGCCCTGACAACCAACACCTGCACGCCAACCATCCTTCAAGCCGGTCAAAAAACCAACGTCATCCCGGCTGAGGCTTGGGTGCATCTGGATTGTCGTCGCCTGCCAGGTCAATCTCCCGAAGATGTCATCAAGGAAATCTTAGCCCTAACCGGGAATGGGGTTAGCTTTGAACCCCTGGATACCTCCCCTGGTGCAGCTTTCCCCACCGACTCGCCGTTCTATCGCTTGCTGGAAGAAGAAACCCGGAAACTCGACCCGCAGGGTATTGTCATCCCGATGATGATGCCTGGTGCCACGGATGCGTGTGTGTATCGCCAGGCCGGAATTACGATGTACGGTTTTACGCCAGGCCGATTTCCCGCAGATTTCCCGGTTTTATCCATGGCACATGGTCACGATGAGCGCCTCCCGATCTCGTTTATCGAAAGCGGTTTACCAGTTTTATGGGAGGTGGTGCGCAAGATCTGTGCAGCGACTTAATCAGGCCCGCGGCAAGACGATAGCATCAATGGCAGCTACCAGTTGTGCCAGCGTGGCTGCTGGCAACACCTTGTGACAATAAGGGAGATAATCCAGCATATCCGAGTCTCCACTGCCCCACATCCAGGAGGGCTCAGGGTTCAACCAGATCACCGTGCGCGCCAGCCGGCCAAAGCGTTCGATCAGGTCAGCTCGCGAAGGGTTAAAATTGTTCCGCCCATCGCCTACCACAATCAACGTTGTGCGTCGATCGAGGGTATACAGGTAATGGCGCTCGAATTCACCCAGCACCTGTCCCAAATCGGTGTTGTAATATCCGGGCGGCAGTCGCCAGAGAACGCCTGCAATGGCTTGCTGGACAGGTTGTCGATCGAAATCCGGTGAGATGTATTCGAGGTGATCAATGAAAGCAAAGGCATGGGTATGCGTGATTTGATCTTGTAAGGAATACAACAAACTCAGCATCAGCTCCGAACAAAAGCGCATCGAAGTGCTGACATCGCACAGAATAACAATTTTCGGTTTCAGCGTGCGATTGGCAAAGTGCAATTCCATCGGTACATGGCCGCTTTTGAGGGAGGCGCGCAATGTGGTTTTTACATCCAGTCTACCCTGGCGTTCCCGCTGTAAGCGTAACGCCAGACGTGTCCGCAGGGCGGCTGCCAGACGCCGTGTCTCCTGGCGCAAGATTTCCATCTCTCGCGGCGTCAAGTGCTGTAAGGGACGTTGCATTAAGTCTTCTATGGGAGGCAATCGCCTGGATTGAACAGCCTCTAGCCGCTGGCGCTCACCGATCTCCTGACGGATTTGTTCCTCAAGGGCTTGCAGATTTTGTTGAATGCCAGCACGCAACTGTTCAATTTTTTGGCGATTGAGGCCCAATTCCTGCAAGGCTTGAAGCAATTCTTCAAACGCCTGACGCACCTCATCGAATTGCAGGGCTTGCAGGTAGCGTTGTAAGAGTTTTTCCTGGTTGCGATCGAGTGGCAAAGGGTGAGCGTTCAACAACTGGTTAAGTTCGGTTAGTTCATCGGCAGTAAGTTGTTCCCCGCGCAAAATTTTCTCCATGCGTTGGCGCAATTGTTGCGCAAATTGGCGCAACGCTTCCGCAAGTTGGGCGGCTTCTTCGGGAGTTAAACTGTCCAGCAAGTTGTGCATGAGGGGGGGAGGCTCAGCCTGGAAGAAAAGGTCAAACAGGCGCTCAAAGGTTGGGATATCGCGCCGGTCTTTGATCAAGGTAGCACGCAGGCTCTCCCGAAAGCGTTGGCGATCTTGGATGCCAAGATGCTGCATAGCCAGGAAAGCATCGGCGCTTTCAGCTAAACTGACCCGCACTCCCTGAGCTCTCAAGGCGGCGATGAATTGGAGTGTACGTTCTTCCATACCATCACCTCATCAGCTTCAGATGGCCATTGTTAATTTTGCCAGCGTGGTGGCAGCGTTGAGCGCGGCGATGGCCCTTCATCGGTTGCGCCTTTGCTTAAGGAGCGCCGCACCCGCTCTAAATCTGCCTCGTGTTTCAAAAGCACACTCAAGGTGGTCTGCAATGTCTGTTCATCCAGGGCACGTGCGTTAAGGGCTACCAGTGCTTTTGCCCAATCCAACGTTTCACTGATAGAAGGAGACTTGCGCAGGTCCATGCGCCGCAAACGCTGCACCAATTCTACCGCCTGGCGGGCTAATTTGTGCGACAGATCAGGCGCTTTCAGGCGCACAACCGCCAGCTCTTGCTCCAGATTCGGATAGTCGATGAACAGGTATAAACAACGTCTTTTAAGAGCTTCGCTCAATTCGCGGGTATTATTGCTGGTCAGGATCACCAGCGGTTGATGAACAGCCTTAATGGTGCCGATTTCGGGGATGCTGACCTGAAAATCGCTTAAAATTTCCAGCAAAAAGGCTTCAAATTCGGCATCGGCGCGGTCAATTTCATCGATTAGCAGAACCGTCGGCGTTTCAGAAATAATCGATTTCAACAGAGGCCGGGCTAGCAAGAACCGCATGGAAAAGAAGACGTCTTCCTCTTCCGCAATGCGGTCTGCAGCCTGGCGTAATGACTCTGCTTCCGCCAACAAATCTTGCAACTTATCGCGCAGCAATTGGGTATAAAGCATTTGTTTGGCATATTCCCATTCATAAAGGGCTTTGGTCTCATCCAGCCCCTCATAACATTGCAACCGAATCAGCGGGTAACCGCTTGCGCCGGCCAGCGCTTTTGCCAGCTCGGTTTTCCCTACGCCGGCCGGGCCTTCGACCAGGACCGGTTTTCCAAGCGCATGGCTGAGAAAAAGCACCGTAGCAATCTCATCGCTGGCAATATACTGTTGCGCCTGCAATGCAGCCTGTAACGATTTCGGCGAAGAAAAGATGTTCATTGGCTTCCCTTTCTAGCAGCCAAATATAACACATTTCGGGTTAGATTTGTATATTTTCTACGTCAGCTTGAATCAGCTTCGGTAAGAGATTATTCCCCCTTATCCATTGTAATGCAGAAAGACTATGGAGAAAACATTCGCTTTAACTCTAGAGTTTGGGTGGATACGATTGGCATACCGTTTGCCGCTTTTGTCCCGATTGAATCCTGAGAAAATAACAAAGGTCGTTGGAGTGAGGGACTGGCTAGCGCTTGAAACCCTACTCTGTCTACAAACAGATTACTGTTATTCACCTGGTCGGTTTCAGCCCGGATCTGCAGGATAACCGATTGTCCTGTATAAGCGCTCAAGTCAATGGTATGAAGCACCCAACCCTGCGTCTCTTGATCGGCGCAAAGCGGGTAAACCTCCACAACCGAGTTGTTCACCAGCACCCCACCAAAGTCATAGCCACAAACATCTGCGGAGTCAATCCACTGCCAGTAACTTAAGATAGGGCTATCGGTAGGAATCAATACCGTCTGCTGAAGAAATGAGATTTCATCATAAGCTCCACCCAGCCAGGTCGCCCAGGTGCCGCTATAAGGAGGCGCTGCGTTCTGAGTCTGGTTGATGTTATAGATGAGGTCATATCCTTTCTTTGAGTATTCTTGCCAGATTACTTTTCCTTGTTCAAAGTCGCCGTTGGGAAGCAAAACAGATAGGGGGATAGGCTTTAGAACGAACGGTAGGTATATCGAGGAGCGACCTGGCGGAGGCGGAGGGTACGGCGATGGGTAAGGTTCAGGGGTCGTCGGTGGGGGTGTAGTTGGCGCTGCGGTGGTCGGTGGTGGTGTGGTCGGCGCCGCGGTGGTCGGTGGCGGTGTAGTCGGCGCTGGAGTAGTAGGACTTGGGGAAGGATTGTACACCAGATAATTTGCTCCCAAACCGACATTCGATATCCCATAGCGGATGCGCATATAGCCGCTCTCGCCCCAAGAGGGACCCCAGGAATTCCTCAAAATCCACACCCCTTGGGCGTCATCCCAGCCAACCAACACAATCCCATGGTTGACCATTGAGCTCCCACAAACGCTTTTCTCATCGGTCGAAAAGACTCCTCCTCGATAAGAATCGAAAGCCGGGCCAACACAAACGGCTGCGCCAACCGGCCCGTAGTTGAGAATGGCCTGTTTGATCTCAGCTACAGAGGGGATATTCACGTTTCGATTGACATAAGACCAGCTAAGAGCGCGGAAAGGGTGAGTGTACGGACCTGAACAGGGCAGATCCTTGGCTTGATAAGGAAAGGAGCTTTCCAATACTGCTCCGGCCTCGCTTTCACTCGGAGGCGTCTTCCAAATGTGATAATCATGGGCGAACCATCCACCATTACACCCCCAACCGTTGGTATTACAGGAAACCAGATACTGCTCGGAGAGGTCCTGGCTGTTGTTATCGGCAATGAGCAGTTTCGCCTCAAAGACCCCAACGGTTGCGAATGCCCAACAACTGCCGCAATTTCTCTGATCCCGCACCGGGGTGCACTTCCCCAACGAACACCAGTTAAACCAAGCGGGAAGCTCTTGTGCAGAAGCAATCTCAAGGGGTACCGGCGTGCTTTCCAGGGGAAGAACCTGCAGAGAGTTTGGGCTCTCCAACTCGGATTGGGGAATGGGGAGACTCAGGGATTGAGCCAGTTCGGATAGAGAGACCCCTTCTCCGTTGACAAGGTAAGAAACCTTTGCTGTTTGGTCTGCTTCCCAGGGACGTTGATACCACAAGCGGATAGTAGCTGTGGTTGAACGAAGTCCTCGAAAAGGGACGATTTGAGCAGCCATTCCGCCGATGCGGGGCTCCATCTGGCGCAATTGCGCTTCTTCGCTTGTGACAGCTAGATTCCTTTCCTCCTCTTCTACTTCCCAAAGATAGCCCGTGGAGGGGTTGGCAGGTAGCACCAACTGGAAAGCCTGACCTGCCCGAACAATCCCGCTGAGTTCGAGGGTCATTGTCCCAGCCAGGCTACTGATCCCACAGGGGTTGTCCAACAAGAAAGCTCGCAGGTCTGCCAGCGATGCACCTGAAATCGGCGTCCCTTGCCCTTGCAGTGAGTTTACCGCTGCAGAACGTTGCACGCCCTGCCAGGTACCATCGGGTTGAAGATCAACCACAAATTCGACCGATTTATGCTGCAAGAGAGCACATCGCTCTGAAGCCGGGGTAGAAACGAATTTCTCCCAGGCTGCCTGCGCAGGGGTTTTGAATCCGCCAACAGACAGGCTCAGCCAGATGCCAACCGATAACAATAAGAGAAAAGAGAGGATGCGTGAACGAAGCAATTTCATTGGATTTCCCTCAGGGTATGATGTCCGCAATTTCCGCCAGGTATTGGATTGATAAATCAACCAGATATTAGCATAAAATAGGTTGTAAAATCATAACAATTTTGCAAGGATCAATTAATCCGCAAAATTAAGTGCTTTACAGAAGCAAAAAACGTGTTTTTCTTTGCAGGTCATCAGAAATTTATGGAGTGCGGAAATAAACCATCCGCACTCCATAAAATTCATCATAAGCAACCGTAAGCACCCCCTTAACTTCTGGCAAAGGAACTACGGTGTATAAAACACCTCAACTGCAGGAGAATCATTCGTGAAAAGTGAGCTGGCTTCATCCGATTCAAAGGTCGGTAAAGAGGCCGGTTGGGAGCTGTTTTGCCACGTGAACGAATTTGTGAAAGGTCCACCGTTAAACGTTCCACACCCTTC
>Ga0308418_1000083_pt1 | contig 66141 bp, 54 predicted proteins | sample HotsprSampleR4cd_FD_203517 | JGI IMG/M metagenome (GOLD analysis project Ga0308418, IMG submission 203517) | Hot spring phototrophic mat microbial communities from Mushroom Spring, Yellowstone National Park, Wyoming, United States - 20090729_R4cd ... | reverse complement strand
TTGCCACCGTCCATACTGACATAGACATGAAAGCCACGTCGAACAATCGAAGGTCCACATCCCTCAACCGGATAATAGACATAAAACCCCTTTTGTTTTAGTGATTGCACCTGACCGGGATTGGGTGTTGGCGGCAGAGGAAGTGAGGTAGGCGTCCAGGTGGGATAAACGACTGGTAACGGTGTTTCGGTTGCAGTTGGGGATGGTTCGAGAACAACTACTTGCGTAATAACCTGGGTAATCACTACGGTTTGGGGAACTTCACGGGTTACTTCAATTACTTGTGGCGTAGCTGCAGAACAGGATGCTAGAAGGAAAGTTGCAACCCATAAAAGAAAGAGCACAGAAATGGTTTGAATATTCTTCATGCAGTTCTCCTAAATTGACTTCGAGCTAATCATACTTGCTTCGAGGGCTTTGCGCAACGCTTTGATGAGAATTTTTTCATGTAGAGCTGCGATAAGCTTCAAGGAGCTTGTCCGGGTTAAGTGCGTAGCAATGCCGAGGAATCTTTTCCTGAACGATGTCTGTTAGCGTTTGGTTTAAAAAGCGGTTTACCGGCGTAGCAATGCGAGTTTTTTCTCCAAAGCGAACCACTGCGCCGTTGAGATGTTCCACTTCACTTTGTTTCTTTCCGGCGCGTAAATCTAAATATAGAGATGGCATTTTGTTTCCCCGTCCTTTGCCAATAAAGTAAATGAAAAGTGGTCGGCTGATCCAAAAGGGCAACTTGCGGATTGCCCAGGTCAAGATCCGCACTGGTGTTGCCGGTAAGTCGACGACTTGAATTTTTAGAGCGTCCATTACTTGAAGGGTCTCGCGAATCTGAAGCATTTCCAATTGGAAACTGGCGGGATGCGCCAATACATCTGCTGGTGGCATGTTTAAGATGGCGCAGGTTGCATTGGCAAGCTGATTGGTGATCAGTTTCGACCATTTCATCTCATCAGCTCGGGGGTAGCCTTTGACATTGAAACCGCTTTGTGCGAGCACATTGATCAATTTTTGTGCTAATTCGCTTTCGTTAGCAATCCCAACGCCGCGTTCTTTTTCAATAACAATTTCTCCAATCTGCTTCCATCCGATTGCGCTGGTAACTGTGCCGGCGATCACACGCTCTTGCCCAAAAGCTGAACGAAATTGCAGCTCGTTTTCAACTCCGTTTTGTAAGCTAAGAATGGGTGGAAGTTGTTGCTTATATGGTAAGAGAGTCTCGATTAAGCTGGCTGTGTCATAGGCTTTGACGGCGACTAGAAGGACATCATAAGTGCTTTCCTTTGCGAGAGCCTGTTGGAGAGAAGATGTGGCTCGTAGGGAGGCAATCCGTTGGCTTTCACGGCCTTGATGGATGGTTAAGCCGGATTTTTGGAGGTTCTCGGCTATCTCAGGTTTTTCCACGAATACCACTCGCTGTCCTGATAATAACAGGCGACCACCGATATAAGAGCCAATTGCGCCAGCGCCAATGGAGAGCAGAGATAATTCGCTCATAATCGCTATCTTTCGTCCGAGGCTAACTTTTTGCCAGGATGGCTTAGCTCGACCAGAAGCCAGTTATGGGTTTGAGGATAAAAGTGCAAGATGGCATAACCGGTATTTGTAAACAAAAACTGCGCTCCATAAAAATTCGGCTGGGGGAAGATGCCCAGAGTCACATATAAAACCATGTTCAGGATTCCGCCATGCGAGACGACTAAATATCGCCCGGTTTCGCGTTTGATAAGGGCATCGACAGCTTTGCCGGCGCGCAGGAAAAGCTCCCACTGGCTTTCACCCGTTATGCCGATTTTGTCGTAAACGCTCATGAAATCTGGGCGTGGATAGCGTTTTTGAGCTTCTTCTGTGTGTAAACCGGAGAGCAACCCGGCGTCTCTTTCCATCCAGAGTGGGTCGAATTCAATCGGCAGTGAGAGAGCCTGGGCAATAATCTCTGCTGTCTGCCGGGCGCGAGATAGGGGACTGCTGATAATTTTGTTAAAATGGAGACCTTCTGCTTTCCAAAGAGAAGCAAGTTGCTGTGCCTGTTGGATTCCCTTCTCGGAAAGGGGAAAATCAGATTGTCCCTGATGATAGCCGTTAGCGTTGCCGGTAGATTCGCCGTGTCGTAGAAAATAGATTTGATAGTAATCGATGGGTTCCATAGTTTGTATTGTTATCCAGGTTGCGTATAGTCGATATCCTGATACCTTAGAGGATTACTTTGAAAGGTGATTTCCATGATCGGGAAGAACAATCTTCCCCCAATCGCGATAGCCGTTGATCAAATCGCTGCCTGAGATCGGTTTCTTCCCGCTGGGTTGCACTTTGACCAATTCGAGCAGTCCTTTTGCAGTAGCAACCGCTGCTTTTTTCTGATAGCGAACGGTTTGTCCGATAGGGAAATCATGGGCTATCTCGATCGGGGAGACTTCGTGGATGATTAAATGTTTTCCATCGAGGTAGGTAAATGCCGCCGGCCAGGGATAGAAAGCGCGTACTTTCCGCCACAGGTCAATGGCAGGTTGATGAAAATCTAACTCGCCATGTTCTTTCTTTAGCATTGGAGCATAGGTGGCCTTTTGGTGGTCCTGTTGTTGAGGAGTGATTTTGCCCTCAAGATAATCGGGCAAAGTTTCCAACAACAATTGCGCTCCAAGCTCGGCTAAACGCACAGAAAGGGTGAGACAATTGTCTGAATCGGAGATGGGAATAGCTCTCTGGCTTAAAATTAGACCGGTATCCACGCCTTCATCCATCTTCATGATGGTAATGCCACTTTCTGGGTCGCCGTGTAAAATGGCGGCTGCAATGGGAGCTGCGCCGCGCCAGCGCGGCAGTAACGAAGCGTGAACATTTACACAGCCAAATGGTGGTAGATTGAGGACGTTGGGCTTGAGGATTTGCCCAAAAGCAGCTACAACAATGAGATCGGGCTGCCATTGCTCCAGTTGGCTCATCGCCGCAGGCTCACTTAATCGAAGGGGTTGAATGACAGGAATCCCCAAACGGTTTGCTACTTCCTTGATTGGTGGGGGAGTCAGTTTGTTCCCTCTACCGGCCGGCCGATCGGGTTGAGTGACGACCCCGACAACGGCATAGTGCCGGGCAAGTTGCTCCAGGATGGGTACAGCAAAGGTTGGGGAGCCCATAAAGACAATGTTTAGAGTACTTTTTGAAGGAATCATCAAGAAAAAATCATACCATGAAAGAGAAATGCTTGAATAAGGATTTCAAAGAAATACCTGCCCGGAAGTTTTGCGAATAGAATTATCCTGAAAAGAGGGGCTTAATGAAGTAGCGGTTCACTCTGTTATCAGGATGAACCGCCATACCATTTATCCGGTCGGGAATAAACAAAAAAATTCATTGCTATGGGGCGGGTGGGAGTCGAACCCACAAGGAGTGTCACCTCCGGAGGATTTTAAGTCCCCTGCGTCTGCCAGTTCCGCCACCGCCCCGTTCAAGTTAATTCTACTCAAAAACCTGGAATGGTCAAGCGATTTGAAAGGTTTTTTTCCATTTCGCAAAACGGGAAAATAGATGCACAAACGGGAAAGAAAGATGGGTGTGAATTTCTGAGTTCATCAGCGCAAGGCGAAATTGCTCAACGTTCGTAAAATCATCCATCCGATGATAGGCTTTGCCAACTTCGCCGGCAGTGTGAGCATCTGAGCCCACTGTGCCTAATAAATGATAACTTTCTGCAAAAATGCGAGCCTGGTGATTCGGTTGGTTTCGAATACAACGGGCATTAAACACTTCGATGGCATCCACTTTGTCAGCGATTTTGATCAGGTCAGCTTCTCGCCAGTAGCCCTTCCGGTAGTGGTCGTAAGGGTGGGAGACGCTAATAAAAGCGCCTTGTTTCCTTAGCTCGGCAATGGCTTCCATCGCATCTAAACCGCCAGGAATCTCCTGGGTGACGAAGAGAGCCAGCAATTCTCCCTGGCGAGTGAGAATTTCTTCTCCAACGATCACTCTATCTGGTGCTAATTGATTGGCAAGCAGGGCATTTCGAATCGTATTATGGTCGGTTATGGCGATTTTATCAATTCTTTTGCGTTCGCAGGTTTTCAGGAGGGTGGAAATACTCAAGAGACTATCTCCTGAAGCATCCGTATGGCAATGAAGTTCAACTCGGATAGACATGAAAAAATGATCTCCCAAATGGATTTGCAGCCAGAATTCTCAAAATGGGATGTCCTGAAAGGATAGCTGCTATTATAATTTAGAGGAGGATGAAACAGAACAATTTTGAGCTAAAGTCAGATTGTCCAGTGGTGGTCATAGGTGCGGCGGGGGTGGATATCGTCGGTAGATTGGAAGGCGATTTGCACGAAGGCTCTTCGAATCCAGCTCGGATTCGCACAACTTTTGGTGGGGTAGCGAGAAATGTGGCTGAAAACCTTGCCCGATTGGGTCAAGCGGTCATTCTGCTCACGGCAGTGGGGGAAGATGAAGAAGGCGAGCGCTTAGTCCGCAATGCCCAAATCGCAGGGGTGAATACCGAATATATTATCCGCTGCGGCGATTGTCCGACCGGAATGTATGTTGGTATTTTAAACAGCAAGGGCGAAATTCTTTTTGCATTGGATAGTATGGAGGTAACACACAACATTACTCCTGCCTATATTCGTCAACGTTCGCAGTTGTTTAAAGGAGCTTCTTTTGTTTTTATCGATCTGAACTTACCCCCAGAAACGCTGCGGGCAATTTATTCGTTGGCAAAAAGATATCGAGTTCCGGTTTGTGCTGATCCGACTTCAATACACCTGGTGCCTCGTTTAATGCCTTATTTGGGACAAACTTTTCTGATCACACCCAATTTTTCCGAAGCAAGTTTGTTGGCAAAACAACCCCGAAAATCTCCCTCGCGTCGCCAGGCACTGCTGATCGCAAAAACTTTGGTCAGCCAAGGGGTTGATATCGTGATTATTACGATGGCTGAACAAGGCTTATGTTATGCTTCCTCTGAAACCAATGGACATATTCCGGCAATTCAAACCGAGATCTTAGATCCAACCGGTGCAGGAGATGCCTTAACGGCTGCAGTTTTATTTGCTTTGCTCAATGCGATGCCATTAGATGATGCTTTGCGGTTGGGGGTCTCAGCAGCTACTTTAACTTTACAATATCCTGGAGCAGTGGTGCCTGATCTTTCCTTAGAAAAACTTTACGACCAATTGGTAATTTAATGAAGCATGAACCTCTAAATTATTTCAGCGTATCCCCCGCTGTGGCAGAAGCTCTGAAAGTTAACCGGCCAGTAGTTGCCCTGGAAACGACGGTCATTACCCACGGATTACCGTACCCGCAGAACCTCCAATTAGCCCAAGAGATCGAGGAAGAAGTAAAGCGGGTCGGTTGCGTTCCGGCAACCATCGGTATCCTCGAAGGGCAGATTCGTTGTGGGTTGACGGCAGATGAGATTCGTGCCCTGGCAACCCGTGCTTCGGTCGCCAAAGTGAGTTTACGCGACATCGCTCGAGTGCTGGTTGAGAAGGGATGGGGTGGGACGACGGTTGCTGCAACGATGTGGGCTGCTCATCAGGTCGGGATACGAGTCTTTTCGACCGGTGGAATTGGCGGAGTGCATCGTTATACTGAACAATTGCGCCATAGTGATGTTTCAGCCGATATTCAAGCCTTGGCTGAAATCCCTGTTATTGTGATCTGTTCAGGTGCAAAAGCTATACTCGATTTAGCTGCTACGTTAGAGGCGCTCGAAACCCGCTCGGTTCCGGTGGTGGGTTACCAAACCAAGGTATTCCCAGCCTTCTATAGCGTTGGGAGCAAGAATCTTGAAGTAAATGTGGTTGCAAATCGCCCACAAGAGGTGGCTAAGTTTGCTCGTACCCACTGGGAGCTAGGGTTTCGGAGCGCAGTTTTAGTTGCTGTGCCACCCCCTGAAGCCGATGCCTTACCGTTTGAACAGATGGAAGCTTACATCCAGCAAGCGGTTCAAGAGGCGGAGAGGCAGGGCATCCACGGTCAAGCAGTGACTCCCTTTCTCTTACAGCGCTTGAATGAACTATCGGGGGGTAAGAGTGTGCAGACCAATCTGAGTTTACTGAAAAACAACGCCCGAATTGCAGCTCAAATAGCTCTGGCTCTCAGCCAGGAGCGCTAATTTGTGGGGGTCGGTGTGCGGGTCAAGGTGGGATAGGGAGTAATGGTTGGAGTGACCGGCGTGCGCGTGAGGGTTGGATAGGGTGTTCTGGTCAAGGTCACGGTGGGGCTGATATAGGGGGTGCGGGTTAAGGTCACCGTAGGTGTCAGGGTGATTGTCCAGGTTGGCCGTTTGGTGAGCGTAACGGTGGGCGTATCCGTTGGGATGCGTGTTCGGGTTGGGGTAATTGTGCGCGTTGGAGCAAGCGTTTTGGTCGGTGTGATTGGAGTGAGGGTAGCGGTCGGGTAGGGGGTACGAGTGAGGGTAAGCGTCGGACTAAAGGCTGCTGTCAGGGTCAGTCTTAATTCGGGCGATAAGGTCTGTGTGCGAGTTGGTGTAGGGGTGCGCGTCGGGGTGGGGGTGCGGGTTGGGGTGGGTGTGCGGGATGGTGTAGGACTGTGCGTGAATGTGGGGCTTGGCGCAGGCGTTGGAGGTTCACCGACAACCCGAAAGCGACCCGATCGTTTCCACAATAATCCATTGAACAATTGGACTTCGTATTCACCCGGCAGCCATTGTGACGGATCGGGATTCCAGTCGGTGTAACCATAGCCGCCGGTGCCGCCATCCCAGACTTTGGTTTCAAAATGCACCAACTCTCCCTCGCGGTACCATAGGGCAGTCCACTGTGAGCCATCCAGCATTTGATCATAGCTAAAAACGCCATAGAGATGTCCGACTGGATTGCGAAATTCCTCGCCCGGGGCAATGGGTTGATAAAGCGCATCAATCCCTTGGGTGAAGATAATCGGACTAAATTTCGCCTCCGGGTTTGGAGGAACGGTTGCTTCAAAACGAGCTTCGATGGCGAGGGGCACATAAGGCGTCGGAGTGATCGTGGGAGTGTCGGTGACTTCAGGGGTTAAGGTAATGGTTGGGGTGAGGGTGATAGTGGGTGAGAGGGTGATAGTCGGTGAAAGGGTGATGGTTGGACTGAGCGTTAAAGTGGGGGAAGGTGGGAAAACAGTATAGATCATCGGCTCCAGGCGGGTATTTAAGACCAGAGTAAGGATGAGGAGAACGATCGAGCCGCCAATCAACCGCCAACCGCGCAGGTTTCGATTGCGGCGCAGGCGAAAGAAAGGGAGCTTGCGAGCTGTCCGAATTGATTGAATCCCTTGCCACACCATCAAGGCGACCAAGAGTAAAAGGATCAGCAGGGTGACCTGAACCGCAGTATGGATATCCAGAGACATTTATGGTAGTTCAGTGAGGCGCTTCTGCTTTAACCGGATTTTCTAACGTGCCAATCCCCTCGATGGTGATGCGCACAATATCCCCATCCGCAAGCGGGCTGACACCAGCCGGTGTACCGGTGAGAATCAGGTCTCCAGGTTCCAGGGTCATGACCGAAGAGGCAAAAGCGATCAACTGGTAGATATTGAAGACCATCTCATGGGTTGAAGCCATTTGGCGTATCTCTTCATTCACTGTGCAGGTGATCAACGCATCGGCAGGATTGAATTCAGTTTCGATCCAAGGTCCGATTGGACAAAAGGTATCGAAACCTTTGGCGCGCGTCCATTGGTGATCTTTGTTTTGTAAATCTCGGGCTGTTACATCGTTAGCGATCGTGTAGCCAAGAATGTAATCTTCGGCCTGGTCAGGAAGTATCCAACGCCCGCGCTTGCCGATAACAATTGCGAGTTCGGCTTCATGTTCGACCTGGTGGCTTTGAGGCGGGAGGAAAATCGTGTCCAAATGCCCAATCACGGCGGAAGGGGGTTTGAGAAACAACAGCGGAACTTCGGGAATTTCAGCCCCATGTTCCGAGGCGTGAGCAGCATAATTCCTCCCAACGCAGATAATTTTACTTGGTAAAACGGGTGGCAAGAGTTTGATCTGGGAGAGCTCCTCTTCAGCTTCCAGGCGGCGAAACTCGGTGAAGATCGATCCCTCAATCGGTCCGACTGCATCGCCTGAAAGCCAACCTTGACGGGGGGGCTGATTGGGTTTTTGATAACGCACGAATCGCATTGCTGCTCTCCGAAAGGATATTAGTCTAAAGGCTGTTGAAGGCGGTTTGAAATCTCTAAGATGGCTTGCTCTGTGCCGGCAAAGCGATCGGCAAATCGCCAGCGTAACAGTTTAGCAAAAGTATAGATGATCGCCTCCAAGGACACCGTACCTACTCCGACGGAGGAATGGGCTGCTGCAGCAATCACAATATCGGCGCAACGCGTTGAAGCCAGGGAAGCGGCGCCAACAATCGCTGCGGTAGGGATACCGCGAGAGCGAGCTTCACAGAGTGCCGGAGCAATGTAGGGCGTCTGACCGCTAATTTCCAAGGCAAGAATCAAATCTTGGTTACTGGCGTTATTTAGCGCTCTGGCCAGGTCGGCTACACCGGCGCGGGCGATGTACACCGGGAAACCGCCTTGTTCTAAATATTGTACCAGACTATAAGCATTTGGTTGGGCAGGCCCTTCGGCGAAGATGATAATTCGACGTACAGTGCCTAGCAGTTCTACCAGTTTGGCGAGGGCATCGATGTCCAGTGAGATGCGAGTATGTTCAATGGCTTCAGCAATTTCGCGCATCGCTGATTGCGCAATGCCTGCTACGCTGTTGGGGTCGAGGGCTTCTTTAGGACGAAGGAGCAGATCGGTGCGCACTTTCTGGCGTATCTCTTTTTGCAGTTCAGGGAATCCATCATACCCCAGAAATTGAGAGAAACGAACTACGGTGGCTGCGTCTAAATTTAAGGTATGGGCCAATTCACTGGCGGTCATAAATGAGGCTTCGATATAGGAATCCAAAAGGTAGTCAGCCAACTTCGAAAAACTTTTTGACATTTCTGATCTGGCTGCCCGTATTCTTTCTTCGTAACTCATATTATCTCCTTATGAAATGAAAGAAAACCAAGCCTTACAATAAATATTACCATAGGTTGAAAAAAATTGCAAACTTTTCTGAAATCCAATCGGTTTCTTCAATCAGAATCGAAAAAATTGTTTCGATCTCTTGAGATAACATCTTTCCATAGGATAAATCTGGGGTATAATCAAAACATGAGCGGGCGGATAGCTCAGTTGGTTAGAGCGCCTCTCTTACACAGAGGAGGTCGGGGGTTCGAGTCCCTTTCCGCCCATCAGAAATCATCCTATGAAGTTCATCCTTCATAGGATGATTTTATTAACTTGACCGAAAGCGTTCTAAGGAATAAAATCAAAGAGGATCGTAGCCGTGAGGGAAGTATGTCTCTACCGGTGAAGTCATCTAGGACAGGGCTGGCTCTACAAATCTCGATAATCGCTTTGGTTCTAGGGGGAGCGGCTCTCGTTTATTATTTTCTCGGAGCCTTCAATTCGAGACCAGAGGGATATCGTTCGATTACCTATCGGGTAGAAGGCACCGCTTCGACTGCAGTTGTGACCTATACCCAGCCAGATGGATCCAAGACAGACTTAATTGAAATTGCCGTTCCGTGGCATAAAACGATGAATTTCCCCAAGGGGATGATCGTTGTCTTAACGGTCGGTAATCCGACACAAACAGGAGATCTGAGGTGCAAATTATTACTCGATGGAAAAGCATGGAAAGAGCAATTTGCAAAATCACCCAAAGACAAGGTCTCATGTGGGGGGATTATTCCATAAGTAGGGGAAGATTGCATCCTTTTTGGCATTTTCGCAAAAAAGCCCGAATCTTCGGGATAAAACCGAAATTTAGGAAAAATCATCACACAAGGAGATTAAAATGACCGATTATTTATTCCGGGGTTCCGTTGCAGACTTCGACCACGATCTCAAAGAGCTATTGGACCTGGAAGAAGAACGGCAAGTGCGGAAATTAATCTTGATTCCCAGCGAAAGTACGGCTCCTTTGGCGGTGCGAGAAATTTTGAGTTCGGCTTTTCAAAATATCTATGCTGAAGGATATCCGCCTGAGGAAAGTCGAAAATATCGTGAAGCAGAAATCTTCGACTACGATTTTCAGCTTGCTTCCTATCGGCGCAATTCCGATCCCCGCTATTATAAAGGGGTTGAATATGCTGATATTGTTGAGATGCTAGCCAGGCGTCGCTGCGCGGAATTGTTTGCCAACGAACGGGTGGGTGTTGAAGAACTCTTTGTTAATGTTCAAGCTCTTTCTGGCGCTCCGGCAAACAATGCTGTTTTCCATGCCCTCCTGAATCCTGGAGATCCGATCCTAGGGATGAGCCTCTTGCATGGTGGCCATCTGACGCATGGATCCTCTGTCAATCGTTCAGGAAAATTTTATCAAGCTTATCATTACACGGTCGATCCAGAGACAGAGCAGATTAACTACGAAAGTATTCAAGAGCTAGCTGAGCAAGTTCGCCCAAAGATCATTATTGCCGGTTATTCTTCCTATCCTTGGGCAGTAGATTGGGAACGCTTCGCAAAAATAGCTCAATCCGTAGGGGCATACTTGATGGCGGATATTGCCCATGTAGCCGGGTTGGTTGCAGCCGGGGTTTATCCCTCTCCTGTGGGCTATGCAGATGTGATCACGTTCACCACCCACAAATCTTTATGCGGCCCCCGCGGAGCCTGTATTCTCACCACGGATCCCGGTTTGGCAAAGAAAATCGATCGGGCAGTCTTTCCTGGTGAGCAGGGCGGCCCGCATGTCAGTACCTTTGCAGCAATGGCGTTAGCTTTTAAACTGGCTGGTACAGAACAATTTCGCCAATTACAAACCCAAGTGGTGAAAAATTGTGTTGCTTTGACCGAGCGATTGCAAGAACTCGGATGCCGTATCTCTTATGGCGGTACTAATACCCATCTGACCAATGTAGATTGCCGCACATTTGTTGGCGCTGATGGGACCTCTCTCTCCGGCGATCAGGCGGCTCGGATTTTGGATATTGCTGGAATTGTGGTTAATCGCAATACCATCCCCGGCGACAGCTCTGCCGCCGATCCCTCCGGCATACGTCTGGGGACCCCCTGGGTAACCCAACGCGGTCTCAAAGAAGAACAGATGCGAAGAGTTGCTGAGTTAATTGTAGAGGTGTTAAGAGCAACCAAACCCTACACGTATGCCGTACGGGTTGCAAATCTGCGCCGCGCAAAGGTTGATTTTGACACCCTCGAATCAGTCAAAATTCAAGTCCGGCAGTTAGCAGAGCAAGCCGGTTCTGATCTTGATGTACCTCGCCATGGCTACCCTCACCATTACTTCATTGATGATGCGCTTCCTTCAGCCTCTGGACAGGTTTCTTTTGTTGTCAAGGGGGATACTGTACGTCAGTTTTTGAATTATGCTACAGATGTTGATGTTTCTACGCTCGAGATCGGGGAAGCTTGTTCGGTGCGAATATCGGCCCCCCAGAGAATTGCAGAAGGAACTTTAGCCTGCCGCTCAGAAAGAGAATTTATCTTATCCTTACCCGAGAAGGAGGCGGCTTATTTCGCTGCCTGGTTGCGCGCTCTTTCGGATGGTTTTGCCGATTTTGATTGGGCGGAAGGGGCAACCGATCGGGTTATGAAAAAGTTGCCCGGGCCGGTGATTGTTAAAGAAATTGAAGCGACCTCACCGCCCCAAGCAAGCAAAACCGGTTACCCATTTCAAAAGCCCTATTATATTGGCATGACGTCTGGAACTGGGGAAGCAAAGCCAGATTTTCATTGGAGACAGTCAGAAGGAGAACTAAAAAAAACGCCCCTTTACGACCTGCATCGTCAGTTGGGGGCAAAGTTGATTCCCTTTGCCGGGTGGGAAATGCCGGTCTGGTATAGCTCGGTCATCGAGGAGCATCAAGCCACTCGTACCGCAGCCGGCTTATTTGATGTTGCTCACATGGGGGTCTATCAAGTCGAAGGAGCTGATGCCGCTGCATTTTTGGATAGCGTGTGTGGAAATGACATTGGGGGATTGGAAGTTGGCGAATCTTGCTACACCCATTTTTTGGATCCGGACGCAAATGTAATCGATGATACATTGGTATACCGCCGCGCTTTAGATGCCTTTTTGGTGGTGGTCAATGCCTCGAATGATGATAAAGATTGGGCGTGGCTGAACGCGGTGTTGGATGGAAAGGTTTGCATCGACCGCGAGCGCCCGTGGGCGCGGGCTTTTGGGCGCAAAGCCCGCCTGCGCAACTTGCGGGATCCAAAAGAGGGAAAGGATATGCGTGTGGATCTTGCCTTGCAAGGTCCGAAGTCGCGGGATATTTTATTATCGCTGGGTGTTGACTCTGACACACGCAAGAAAATCCTAGCTCTCAAACGAACCGAGCTGTGCGACGCGACGATTGGCGGGTTTGATTTGATTGTTTCGCGCACCGGTTATACCGGTGAAAAGATGGCCTTTGAGCTATTTGTCCACCCCGATCGTGCGGCAGAGTTGTTCAAAACTTTGCTGGAGAAAGGAGAACCGTTTGGCATAAAACCCATAGGATTGGGAGCGCGCGATTCGTTACGTACAGAAGCCGGTTTACCTCTCTATGGGCACGAGATGGGGGAGGGCTCCGGAAAACGCGGTGAACGGGATTTGGGTGTAGCTGAGGGCGGATTTGGCAGTTATGTCAAGTTGCATAAACCCTGGTTTATTGGGCGTCAGGCATTTGTGGAGCGAGAAAAAACGCGCAAAGGGGTTGTAGTCCGCTTTCAATTCCAGGAAAAAGGGGTGCGGATGGCGCACGGTGGCGACCCGGTGTTGGATAAACGGGGTCGCATGATCGGTTGGGTGACCAGTTGCGCAGTTGATCAACAAGGAACCCTAACCGGACAAGCGTATATTGAGTTAAAAGCTGCTGAAGAAGGAACGCATATTTATATCTATCAAGGTTCTCCAGATAAGGAAATCAAAGCGCCGGCAGCATTGGCGATTGGTGAAAAATCTATCTTACCGAGCGAAGCGGTTGTTCTCAGCCGTTTTCCAAAATAGTTGTTTTCACAAAGGAAGGAGGCTTGTAAATGGTGAAACCCGCGGTAAAGGTAACGGGTGCAATTCGAAATGAAAGAGGCTTACAAACCCCATGGGATCATCGCTACGCGCACCGTACCAAACGCATGGGAAGCTCTGCGGTAAGAGAGTTATTAAAACTTACCGAACACCCCGACATCATCTCATTTGCCGGGGGCTTACCGGCGCCAGATGTTTTCCCAATTGAGCGCTTTGCCGAAGCCTGTCAAAAAGTGCTTCGCGACCATGGTGCTCAAGCATTGCAATACAGCACCACCGAAGGCTTTTTACCCTTGCGGGAACAAATCGCTCGCCACACAGCCCGGTATGGGATCTCCATCAACCCGGAGAATATTTTGATTACTTCGGGGTCACAGCAGGCACTCGATTTAATCGGGAAAGTGTTTATCAATCGCGGCGACCGGATACTGGTTGAATCGCCCACTTATTTGGGCGCCCTGCAAGCCTGGAATGCTTACGGTGCAGAATATGTGGCAGTTCCTTCGGACAAGCACGGCATGATCACGGATGCGTTAGAAGAGGCGCTGCGGTATGGGCCTAAGTTTATCTATGTATTGCCGAATTTCCAAAACCCTACTGGGGTAACACTTTCCCTGGAGCGTCGTTATCAACTGGTGGAGTTGGCGAACCGCTTTGGAGTGCCGATTGTTGAAGACGATCCTTATGGGCAGTTGCGTTTTGAGGGGGAACATTTACCCTCGATTGTGGTGGTTGACAGTCAGTATCGTGGCAATCACGATCGCTGCTATCGCGGTAATGTGATTTATCTTAGCACCTTCTCGAAAATACTGGCGCCCGGATTGCGCTTGGCGTGGGTCGTTGCACCTCCAGAAGTCATTCGGAAAATGGTGGAAGCCAAACAGGGGGAAGACTTGCATACCGCAACGTTTAACCAAATGGTTGCCCATGAGGTTTCCAAGGGCGGATTTCTGGATGAGCACGTGAAGCTAATCCGGCAAGTTTACCGTGAACGACGAGATGTTATGCTTTCGGCAATGGATCGTTACTTTCCACCCGAAGTCGACTGGACTCAACCCGAAGGCGGTCTGTTCCTGTGGGGTACGATGCCTGAATATCTAGATTCCAAAGAGGTTCTCAGAGATGCCATTGAGCAAAAGGTAGCATTTGTCCCCGGCGAAAGTTTCTATCCAGGCGGTGGTGGACACAATACCATGCGCTTGAATTTCTCGAATGCTACCCCAGAAAAAATCGAAGAAGGCATCTATCGCCTGGGGAATGTGATTCGGGAAAAAATGAAGGAATTAGCCCACGCGTAAGCTCAAAACAAATATGGTCAGGCTCATGGAGTTGCGTTATGCTCCATGAGCTTTTTTGTATTAAGGGCAGGCATTTTCGAGATGTTCAGGGTAGGTTTTGGCAAAAATATGTCGCCCGCTACCATCACAGGCAGCACGGAAGTACAGGTAATCACTTTGCGGTGCATTTGCAACGGCAAGAATGGCTGGCAGGCTGGGATTGCAAATTGGGGAGGGCGGTAAACCAGGATACAGATAGGTATTGTAGGGGGAGTCGATCGCAAAATCGGCTGTGCTGAGCGGATTTGTCCACCAGGTATTTTGGGCTTCATTAAAACCACGCGCATATTGAACGGTGGCATCTGAGTCGAGTTTCATTTGCGCGCGCAGGCGATTCAGAAATACCGAAGCGATCATTGGCATTTCTTCTTCTACAACACTCTCCCGCTGAACAATAGAAGCAAGGATGATGCCTTCATAAAATGACAACCCTTTTTGTCGAAATTGCTGTTCGATTTCCGTCGAAACCTGAGCATCAAAATTTTGGGTGAATAAGCGGAGCAAATCTTCGGGGGAGGCGTTCTTGAGAAGACGATAAGTAGCCGGCATTAAGAACCCTTCCAGAGTGGTGATTGAAGACGAACTTCGGTGCGGAAGGTAGAAGTCGAGCGGTTGAGTTGCAGCTTCTAAAAACCCCTGAACAGTAAAGTTTAGACCAGAGGCTACCAGAGCCGTGGAGACTTCCTCCTTGCGCCAGCCGGCTAATAAATCGAATTGAATCAGCAGATTAGCTGGATCGACCAGCGCTTTAGCGATCTGGTGCGGACTCATCCCGGCGCTGAGGAAATGTTCGCCAGTTTGGATTTGGGTATCGTAACCGAGATATTGCATTAGTGTCTGCAGGATTTGTGGGTCGGTAATAAAACCTTCTTGAGCCAGTCTAGCCAGGATTGTTGGGGTAGGTTCGTTGGGTGTGATGAAAAAGGATTTCGGTTGAGCCTGGGGGTTCAGCGGTGTGGTTAATTTTTCTTTATTGGCATAGAGAAGCAATTGAAACCAAAGTTTTTGAGTCTCGGCGAGTGATGGGCTTGGCTCACCAAAGGTTGTCTTGATTTCGGTCTGGACCGAAGAGAGCGTGAGGAGAGCCATTGCAGTGGATAGGCTAATCAGGACGATCAGAAAAGCAAGAATTAAGCAGGAAAGAAAAAGATTTCGTTTATTCATGGTTTGGAGAAGTTAAATTCTCGATATAGGATTGCAGGAGAACGACTGCAGCAGTTGCATCGAGATTCTGGATCAGTTTTCTGGTCTTTACCCCCATTTGCTTGCGTGCAGTTAAGGCTGTTTGGGTTGTCTCGAATTCATCCACAAGAACAACCGGTATGTTCGTTTGAGCTTGAAGAGCCTTGGCTAAGTTCGTAGAACGGCGGCTTTGCAACGTTGGCTGTTGATCGATACCAAGCGCCTGTCCGATAATAATTAAGTCTACCTGGTTTTGCTCTGCCAGGGCAATGATTCGCAACGCGTCCTCTCCTTTAGAACGATGGGGAAACACTGTTAGCGGAAAGGCTACTTTACCGCTCGGGTCGCTAATGGCTACCCCGATACGCTGTTGTCCTGGGTCGATAGCGAGGATTCTCATTTTTCTGTAACGATTTCAATCCGCATGGGTAGCAAGGGAAGGATTGGAAACCAGTGAGGCATGGTTTCGATGGCGGGGGGTTCAGAGAGGTGATAGATTTGTTGTAACAATTGAGATGCTTTTAAGATTGATTTACCGGCAACCAGTGGGCGTATTTCTTCGGGGTCAAGCCTTAACCGAACTTTTCTAAAAAGGTTCAGGTTGCAGGTATAATCACCGCTTTCGGTTTGGAGAAATGGATTTTGACAGGTGGCTGAGAAGGTTTCGCGCAATGGTTGATAGCCGGCTGGTAAGGAAGAGGCTAGAATTTGATCTCCGAAATCGATGAGAGACTGTCGAGTAATGATTCCAAAGGCAACTTCAATTTCAAGGTCTAAAGAGAGCGAATCGGAGGGGCTTATCTTTTCGGGGAGGTATTGTTGGCTCAGTATTGCAGTTTTGATTGTGGAGTCAGGCAGGAGAAGATTGCCGGATGGTAGCTCAGAGAATATTTTTGCTTTGGCTTGTTCAATCAATTCGGCTTGCAAGGATCGGAAAAGCGTTTGTCGATCTTGTTCGCTTGGGGCTGAAGCTGTTATGTCGCTTCCGCCCTGGACAGGTTTTGGGTTGGTTACGGCAATTTTTAGACCCAGAAATCCTTCTACCGCCTTTATCTCGTTGGGTTGAACATTATGGGCAGAACCAGCCTCTAAGGCTTGAATGGGGACTGTGGCTGTTTTTTCATTGTCCGTTTTGAGCAAGACGGTTTCCTGAGTAGCATAACGGCGTGGTTTTGAATCCAGCGTTCGCAGGACGGTGCTGGAAGGAACCTCAATGGGTTGATCGGTGAGATTGGTTAAGGTGACTTCCCCTGTAGCAAAATCTTTGGGGAGCGTGACCACCCCACTCGCTTTTATGGTTTTTTCGCCGGCGACTGTGACACGCAAAATGGAGATTGGGACTTCTCCTGAGATGCGGGATTGTTGAACTCGATGGGTTGCTATGATGGGGATGGTTATGTATTGTTGTTGAATCGTGGGTGTCAAGCGGATAGTTGCACTCGGTGCCAAAACGCCGAGGATACTGATAACAGCAAGAACGGCCAGAATAAACCAACCTAGTCTGACCCAAAGTGGTAAAGTTCTTGCCGAACTGCCCGGTCGAACCGCTTGGAGGGCTGCAATTTGTTCATCTAGCGGTTTTTTGTTTAAGAAAGCAGGGCTGGATAAAGAAAATCGCGAAACGGTTTCTCGTGGCCATTCCGCCTGATTCGCTTTTTGGATCGAATGGAAAATGGGGAGATTGACTTCTCGCGCAAGGGCTTTGATCAGCGGGTCATTGGTCACGAAGGCTATTTGACAACCTCTTTTCTGACTATGCCTTTTCAGTCGCAGGAGATCAAGTTTATGGGTGAGGATTCTCCTACGGCGAGGCAGGACAATCAAAACCCGTTCGGTCTGCGTCCATCCGATTTTATCAAGGATAGAAATGACATCGTCGTGGGCTTCTAATTGCAAGATTTGAGTTTTCATTGATGGGCATTAGAAAGAGAACTTAACCTCCATTTAGTTTGCCAATAATCCATTCTTCAGCGCGGGCAATCGCCTCGGTAAGTTTCCTTCCATCTTTACCACCTGCTTGGGCAAGATTAGCACGTCCACCTCCACCTCCGCCAAGGGGTTCAGCCAGATAGCGAACAAGCTCGACGGCATTCCAACCTTCCTTAGTTAAGTCATCGGTGATACCAACCAGTACTTGGGGTCGGTGATTGAGCTCGCTGGATAAGACGATAATCCCTCTTTGGGGTATTCTTTGGCGGAATAGATCGACAATTTGCCGTAGCGTTTGAATTTCGGCATCCGGGAAATGCATTGAAAGAAAACTGATCTTGCCAAGCTGTTTTTGGCAGCTCTGCCATTGTTTTTCAAATTCTTGGCGGACAGCTTGTTGTTTGAGAGTCTGGATTTGTTTCTGGGCGTTATCAAGCTCTTCGAGTAACCGTTGAACCTTTGTTAAAACATTGTCCGGAGGTACCGATAAGATTTCCGCAACTTGAGATAATGTGTTCAAGCGGTTTGCGACGACCTCGTAAGCTTTCCGACCGGTAACTGCTTCGATGCGGCGAATGCCGGCTGCTGCACTACCTTCAGAAAGGATTAAGAACAGACCGATTTCACCCGTGTGTTCAACATGGGTACCACCACACAATTCATTTGAAATAGTCTCGTCCTCGCCAATGATGACATTGCGCACGACTTGAGCGTACTTTTCGCCAAATAAGGCAATTGCACCATCTTCGATAGCTTTTTGAAGCGGTTTGAACTCGACGTGCAATGGATAATCGTTGATGATATCCTGATTTACGCCATCTTGAATCGTTTGTAGTTGTTGAGCTGAAAGCGGTTCGGGATGAGTAAAATCGAAGCGCAGGCGGTCTGGGGCAACCAGTGAACCCGCTTGTCGAGCATGTTCACCGAGAACGCGGCGTAAATGCCGGTGAAGAAGGTGAGTAGCCGTATGATTCCGTCGAATGTCCTCTCGCCGGCGACGATCAACCTGAGCAATCGCCAAATCGCCCACTTTGGGTTGCCCCTTGGTGACCTCTCCAATATGAACAACAATTCCAGCAGCCGGTTTTCGCACATCGTAGATATTAATTTGCCACTGATTGCCGTTTAATGAAGTAATCCAACCGGTGTCCGACACCTGACCTCCGCTTTCCAGATAAAAGCAGGTTTGAGGTAAAACAATCTCGACCCGCTGGCCTGGTTCAGCGGTGGGAACCTGGATTCCATCTTTGACAATCGCGAGAACTTCTCCCTGGGTAGAGAGCTGTGTATAAGGATCGTGTTTGACGCCTTCAGGTGTCAGTTTATTGTGGGCGGTGAGTTGCTCGTAGATTTGGCGGTAAACATCAACGTCCTCGCCGCCCAATTCGCCAAAAGCCTCACCAGCGCCTGAAGCCAGGCGATGCTCTTCCATTGCCTGATGAAAGCCAGCTTCATCGACTAAAAACTGGTTTTCTGAGAGGATATCTTTGGTGATTTCCAGGGGTAACCCATACGTTGCATACAAGTCGAAGGCTAAATCTCCGGCGAGTTGGGTCTGACCCTGAGCACGTAAGCGCTCCATTAAGTTCTCTAATTTCGTCAAGCCTGTTTCAAGGGTTTTATAAAAGCGGATTTCTTCGCGGGTGATGGCATCGCTGATTGTTTTACGGTTGCGATCCAATTCAGGATAGAACTCTCCATATTGATCGATGACAACATCGGCGACTTTGGCGAGAAAAGGTTCATTCAAGCCAATTTTGCTGCCAAAGCGAGCTGCGCGGCGGATGATCATACGACAAATATAATTCCGACCGACATTACCCGGCACGACCCCATCGGCAATTAAAAATGCAGCCGCCCGTGAGTGATCAGCGATAACTCGATACGGAGTAATATTTTCTTCGCGTTCCCGATCAGAGTGCCCCGTTAACGATTGAATACATTGCATCATCGGCCAAAACAAATCGGTGCGATAATTCGAGGAGACATTTTGTAACACGGAGACAATCCGTTCTAATCCCATCCCGGTGTCAACGTGTCTTTCGGGCAGCGGTTCAAGCTCGGTGGGGCTGAGACGGTTGTATTGAATGAACACCAGATTCCATAGTTCCAAAAATCGCTGGCAACCGCCATTCACACGACAGACGTGTCCCGCTTGATTTTTCTTATCACAAAATTCTGGGCCACGATCAATATGAATTTCACTGCAAGGACCGCATGGGCCGATTTCTGCCATCTCCCAAAAGTTCTCTTTTCGTCCGAAGAAAAGAACATGGTCAGGGTTCATACCTGGTTGCGATCTCCAGGCTTCAGCAGCTTCGGAATCTTCGGGGATATTTCCCTGATCATCGCGAAAGCAGGTTGCCCATAATCGTTCTTTCGGAAGTTGCCAAACTTCGGTTAACAATTCCCACGCCCAGGCAATGGCTTCTTTCTTGTAATAATCGCCGAATGACCAGTTGCCGAGCATTTCAAAGAAGGTGTGATGGGTGTCGTCACGACCGACGTCATCCAGGTCATTATGTTTGCCGGCGACGCGCATACATTTTTGAGAATTGGCAGCGCGTCGGTATGGGCGTTTATCGATACCTAAAAAGACATCCTTGAATTGGACCATCCCCGAGTTTGTAAAGAGCAAGGTTTGGTCTCCACCTGGCACCAAACTGGAGGATGGAACAAAAGTGTGACCTCTGGTGATGAAAAAATCGATAAATTCTTTGCGGATTCTGGCACCCGAAAATCGTTCTGAAGACATCATTTCTCACCTCGGACAAGAATTACAAGTATTATACCAAGCACAAATCAGCCCTGGATGGTTACCTAAAGTAGGTGGCTAGAACACTTGTCCAATGATAAGCTAACTCGCTGTGTTAGACCGCACCATGAACATCACCCTGCCAAAGAGGGAATAGATTCGATTATAATCTGAATTGAAAAACAAGGTCGGTTGGATAAACGAATAATTCACCTTTCCTTAGTGAGATTTCCTTGACTGTTTTCCCTTCAATGTCCTATCGAAGGTTCCCTCCTATCACCGTTATCATCCCGGTTTACAACGAGTCCCAGGGAATAAGACGGGTTTTGGAGATCGTATGCCAATATGCGGCGCTTCAAGAAATTATTGTTGTTGATGATGGCTCAAAAGATGACAGTGTTCAGACGGTTATCCAGACTCGGGGTTGCGATGATCGAATCCGCCTGATTACCCATTCAAAAAACCTGGGAAAAGGGCAAGCAATTTTCTCCGGTTTGCATGCCACACAGGCAGAGTTGATCCTCATGCTCGATGCAGACCTGAGAGGGTTACAGGTTCAGCATCTTGAAGACCTTATTCTTCCGTTGGTTGTTGATGGGTTGGATATGACCATTGGAATTTTTCGCGGAGGAAAAATTTATTCAGATTTCAGCCATTGGGCAACACTATGGCTCTCCGGGCAACGTTGTTTGTGGCAAAAGCATATGGAGAAAATTTGCTGGAAAGCTGCTGAGGGATATGGCTTAGAGACCGCAATCACCGTAGCAAGCATGCGCAATCACTGGCGATGTCAGAAGGTCATTTTGCGAGGGGTGTCTCATCCGCCTAGCGAAGTCCATCGAGGCTTATTGGGTGGTTTTCTTAACCGAGCAAAAATGTATGCTCAAATTGGGCGAGCGTTTTACCTCGCAAGCCTGGAGAAAGAAACTGGAGTGAAGCATTAATGAGCCTGTCCGAAAGAAAATTGATTTATGTCGTTGTTTTCATCAGTGGGATGACAGCTCTGGCTGTGGAGATGAGCGCTTCGCGTTTGATTGGTAACGTTTATGGGAATAGCAATCTCGTTTGGGCATCGATTATCGGGTTGATCTTAATCTTCTTAGCTGCCGGTTATTTTATCGGTGGAAACCTGGCCGATCGCTATCCGGCAGTGACATTCCTGTATCAACTGTTGGGGTGGGCAGGATTTACCACTGGTCTGATTCCGCTTGTTTCCCAACCGATCTTACGTCTTGCCTCCCAGGCGTTTGATGAACTGAATCTCGGTATCTTGTTTGGCTCTTTTAGTGTGGTGTTGATTCTGTTTAGCATTCCGGTCACATTATTAGGAATGATCTCACCGTTTGCGATCCGTTTGTTGGTAATGGATCGACAATCCTCAGGAAAAACAGCAGGTCGCCTGTATGCGCTATCTACTCTAGGGTCCTTCTTGGGCGCCTTCATACCGGTTTTGATCTCGATCCCAATCATTGGTACTTATCGCACATTTTACGCTTTTGGTCTGTTGGTTTGTCTGACCTGCCTGATTGGGGCCTGGAAATATGGAGCAAAACGAAGGATTATCTTTGGCGGCATGGCGATTTTTTTGCTGGGCTGTTTATTTTTCTTAGGAGGCAAGCCGCTAAAGAGCAGCTATGGTCAGATTTATGAAAGTGAATCGGCTTACAACTACATTCAGGTGTTAGAGAATAATGGCTATCGCTACCTTCGCTTGAACGAAGGCCAAGGGATTCACTCGATTTGGCATAAGGATGAATTGTTTTTTGGAGGGCCATGGGAGCAGTTCCTGGTGGCTCCTTTTTTTAATTTGTCAGCCGACGGGGAGGTTTATGAACCGCGAAACATCCAGAGGATAGCCATTATTGGTTTAGCTGCCGGAACGACCGCGCGGCAAGCTACGGCAGTTTTTGGCGCCATTCCAATTGACGGATACGAGATTGACCCTGAAATCATTGAAATTGGCAAGAAGTATTTTGGAATGGAACTGCCAAATCTAAACGCAATCGCCCAGGATGGTCGTTGGGGAATTGCGCATAGTCCTTATCGCTATCAGTTAATTGCGGTGGATGCCTATCGTCCGCCATATATCCCCTGGCATTTGACCACGGTAGAATTCTTCCAAATTCTATCCGATCATCTAAGCGAAGATGGAGTGGTGGCTATCAATGTAGGTCGGGCACCGAATGATCGCCGCTTGATTGATGGCTTTGTGGGAACTCTAAGTGCAGTTTTCCCCTCGATTTACGTGATGGATTTACCTGATACCTTCAATTCAATCATTTATGCGACTAAAACCCACACCCAGGTTGAAAACTTCTATCAAAACTTATTAGCCTTTTATCAGCGCCAGGACATTCACCCCCTACTTATTGAAGTCATGCAACGATTTGTCATCTATCAGCAACCAGTTCCCCAATCGAAGGTCGTATTTACCGATGATCGGGCTCCCATCGAATGGATGACCAATCAATTAATGTTGCGCTTCCTATTTTCTGGAGAAGTGGAGAAATTACAATGAAAAACCTTGCCTTAGCCATTCTGTGGTGGTTGATTAGTATCTTCACCCCGGTAGTCCTGACCCTTACCGCGGTGCGATTACTGATGACGCCGGTTTTTTTGCAAATTGAATATAATCTGCCGGGTTTTCCCGCCGACCCTTATGGTTTCACGAAGCAAGAGAGACTCTATTGGTCGGGGATAGCTCTGGAATATCTGCTCAATGATGCCGGGATCGAGTTTTTAGCCAACCTGCGTTTTGAAGATGGAACTGCAGTTTACAACCAGCGGGAACTACGCCACATGGTAGATGTAAAGAATGTAGTTCGAGCCGCTTTACAGGTGTGGTATGGATTGTTGGTACTCTTCTTAGCTTCTGCCATGTTTGCCTGGAAAAGCGGACGATGGCTGGATTTCCGAAGAGCCCTGCAACGCGGTGGCCTATGGACATTAATTTTATTGGGTGGCATCTTACTTTTTGTTCTGATTGGATTTGGAATCTTTTTTGTGGCTTTTCACAACGTCTTTTTTGAACCCGGCACATGGACCTTTCTCTGGTCGGATACCCTCATTCGCTTATTTCCGGAACGTTTCTGGCGAGATACTTTCTTGTTTGTTGGCGGCTTAGCCATGTTGGGAGGACTTTTCCTTTGGAAATGGAAGATTGAGTGAAACAATGGCATAAAAGAAAAAACCGCTCGGTTTCTTAAGACAAGACGAGCGGTTTTGATTTCCGAAACGGCCCGTAGGTTTTATAAAAGTTGTCAAAAAATTAAACCCGGTAGGCGCTTACTTCGTATATCCCAACGGCTACACTTTCGCTTTTCCCTGAGCGGCTACTGCTTCGGCCGCTTTGCGAACGGTTTCTTCATCGGCTAAATAGTAGTGGGTGATGGGTTTTAGTTCTTGGTCAAGTTCATAGACCAGCGGAATGCCGGTGGGAATATTTAATTCGACAATCTCTTCATCAGAGATGTTGTCGAGATATTTAACTAGGGCACGCAGACTATTGCCATGGGCGGAGATCAAAACCCGTTTGCCGCTTTTGATGGTTGGCACAATGGTGCTAAACCAGTAAGGTAACATGCGATTGACCGTGTCTTTCAGCGATTCGCAACTGGGAAGCTGTTCACGGGTTAACGAAGCGTAACGGGGATCAAAACGAGGATGACGGGGATCATCCCAATCGAGTGCGGGCGGTGGAACGTCGTAGCTTCGTCGCCAGAGTTTGACTTGTGCTTCGCCGTACTTAACTGCCATTTCGGCTTTGTTTAAGCCTTGCAGCGCGCCATAGTGGCGTTCATTGAGTTGCCAGGCATTGATCACGGGCAACCATTCTAGATTCATCTCTTCGAGGATGATCCAGAGCGTCTTGATCGCTCGTTTTAGAACCGAAGTGAAAGCAATGTCAAATTGATAGCCCTGGTCACTCAGCATTCGACCGGCGTTAATCGCTTCTTGAACCCCTTGTTCGGTCAGACCGACATCCGTCCAACCGGTAAAGCGATTTTCAAGATTCCAAACACTTTGTCCGTGACGGACTAAGACGAGTTTATATGCAGGTGTTTCTGACATGGATGTAAACTCCGTACTTTTATGAAGATGCGCTGAATCCGAGTCAACAATTTTTGTGGTTTATGTTAACGAACCGCCAGTTCGGTCGTTGGATCAAAGATATGCATGTTCGCCATATTGAAAACGACCTGAGTGCGTTCATTTATCGTATAGCGGGAGCGCGGATCGACTCGAGCAATAAAGCTGTGATCGCCGCTTTTTAGATAGACAAAGATTTCGTTGCCCATCAACTCAGTTACGTCAACAACAGCTTCGACCGGTTGAGCAAGAATTCCGGGTGGGGCGAATTGGGGATTATAAATGTCTTCGGGGCGAATGCCCAGGATAACCGGTTTATCAATATATGGAGCGTAAGTATTGTGTCGTTCACTTGGAATCTCAACGGCAAAGGTTTTTCCGTCCACAACCATCTTACCGTTGTCGCGCCGAATATGAGCAGGGAAGAAATTCATTGCCGGTGAACCAATAAACCCGGCCACGAAAAGGTTATTCGGTTTGTCGTACAGGTTCTGCGGTGTATCTATCTGTTGCAGGACACCATAGTTAATCACGGCAATTCGCGAAGCCATGGTCATCGCTTCAACCTGATCGTGGGTGACATAAATAAAGGTGGTCTGAAGTTGGAGGTGTAATTTGCTGATGTTGGCGCGCGTTTCCACACGCAATTTGGCATCTAGGTTTGAGAGTGGTTCGTCAAAGAGAAAAACCTTAGGCTCGCGCACAATGGCTCGACCAACGGCTACTCGTTGACGTTGTCCCCCAGAAAGTTGGCGTGGACGGCGATTCAGCAGGTCTTGAATACCCAGCAGTTCGGCTGCCTGATGCACCCGGCGCTTAATTTCATCTTTGGGTACTTTGCGCAGCTTTAGAGCAAAGGCCATATTGTCGAAAACTGTCATGTGCGGATAGAGGGCATAGGACTGAAAGACCATTGCAATATCGCGGTCTTTGGGGGGAATATCATTTACAACCTGATCACCGATCAAGATTCGCCCGGAGGTAACGTCTTCCAATCCAGCCAAACAACGCAACGCGGTTGACTTTCCGCAACCTGAAGGACCGACCAGTACCAGAAACTCTTTATCATCAATGTGAATGTTCAAATCGTTGACGGCGATTACATCGCCAAACTTTTTTGTCACGTGATCAAAAGTGACGCTAGCCATGGTTTTTCTCCTTTCCTTGTTTGTATAGTGGCTGTATTATAGCTTGAGTTGGTAAAAATGACAAATCTTTTTCTTCTATTGTTCTCTTGTCGAAAGCGCCATCCCAATTTAGAATGAAGATATGGTACAGAACAATGAGATTTCGCCCATCCGAAAACAATACCTGGAAATCAAGAATCAGTATCCACATGCTATTCTCTTCTTCCGTTTGGGGGATTTTTATGAAACGTTCGATGGAGATGCAGAGATTACTTCGCGGGAACTTGACATCGTCTTGACTTCGCGCAGCGTTGCCAAGGGTGTGCGCGTTCCGATGGCGGGCATTCCGTATCATGCGGTCGATAATTATCTAGCCCGGCTAATCGAAAAGGGATACCATGTTGCGATTTGTGAGCAGGTTGGAGACCAGCCAAACCGGGGTTTATTTCAACGTCAGGTTGTGCGGGTGGTAACCCCCGGCACTGTCATTGAACCTAATCTCCTACCGACCCATTCGAATAATTATTTAGCGAGTGTCATTGTGGATGCAGACAACCAACGCGCCGGAATTGCCTATGCCGACATTACTACCGGTGAATTTCAGGTCGCGGAGTTTCGAGATGGAGATGTTCTGGCTGGGTTGCGAGCGGAGTTGAATCGCTTACAGCCAGCCGAAACGCTTTGCGTTGATACCTTTTTGGATGAGCTGGGGTATTCCGGGCATCGAACGCCATTACCACATTGGCGATTTGAGTTTGGACGGTGTGAGCAGGAACTGTTAAGCCATTTTGAGGTGGCTTCTTTAGATGGTTTTGGTCTGAAAGGCTATACTTGTGGTGTTCAGGCAGCCGGTGCAATCTTACAGTATTTGCGCGAAAATCAACCTCAAGCGCTATCCCTCCTCACTCACCTGAAAAGCTACTCCTTTGAGGATTTCATGATTCTCGACGCGGCAACGCGGCGTAACCTGGAGCTAACCGAGACGATCCGCAATTCAGGCAGTCGGGGGACGCTCTTGGGTGTCATCGATCAAACAGTAACCCCAATGGGGGCGAGATTGCTCCGTCAGTGGGTGCATCAACCGTTGCTTCAGATCCGGCGTATTCAATTGCGCCAGCAGAGAATTGGGATTTTTTATCACGATGGGATGTTTCGCACTGCTGTTCGCAACGCATTGAAACCCATTGTTGATCTGGAACGACTGGTCAATCGGATTGCCGGAGGCGTAGCTCAACCTCGAGATTTAGCTGCCCTTCGAGCAGGTTTACAACAACTGGAGAAGCTGGCGGGCATCCTTGCAGAGAAGCCTCAACTTACTGACCTAATGGAGCACTCGTTGAGCCTTTGTTCTGAGGAACGGGAATTGTTGGAGCGTGCCCTGGTTGATTCACCGCCAGCAACTTTGCAGAGTATTGGCATCTTTCGGGCTGGATATTCGGCAGAATTGGATGAGATCATCGAAAAATCTCAATCGGCACGGGAGTGGATCGCTAATCTTGAAAGTGTGGAGCGTGAGCGGACAGGGATCAAGTCTCTCAAAGTGGGATACAACAAGGTTTTTGGGTATTACATTGAGGTTACTCACGCAAATCGGGATATGGTTCCGTCTACTTATATCCGTAAGCAGACTTTGGTCAATGCGGAGCGGTATATCACCCCTGAATTGAAAGACTACGAGACTCTCGTCCTGAATGCGGAAGATCGCATTCGGGAAATTGAAGAAAAGTTGTTTCGCGAACTATGTCACCGGATAACACAAGGAAAAGATCGCTTACTTGAGACTGCGCGCTTTTTGGCTGAATTGGATGTGGTTAGTAGCCTTGCCGAAGTTGCTGTCCTGAACAACTATACCTGTCCTCAAGTGGTCGAGGAGGATGTTCTTGAAATTCGCGATGGTCGCCATCCAGTTGTAGAAAAGACCCTCAGCGGTGAAAAATTTGTGCCCAATGACACCGAGTTTAAAGATGGTGAACGGATTCAGATCATTACCGGCCCTAACATGAGCGGGAAATCTACTTACTTGCGTCAAGTGGCTTTAATCGTCTTGTTAGCTCAAATTGGGAGTTATGTGCCGGCGTCCGAAGCGAGGATTGGAGTGATTGACCGAATCTTCACCCGCATCGGCGCTCAAGATGAGATTCATGCCGGTCAATCGACCTTTATGGTGGAAATGATTGAGACGGCAAATATCTTGCATCATGCTACCTCACGCAGTTTGCTCATTTTGGATGAAATTGGGCGCGGTACCAGCACGTATGATGGTGTCTCGATTGCCTGGGCGATTGTAGAGTACATTCATAATCATCCGAAACTGCGCGCTAAGACATTATTTGCGACCCATTATCATGAGCTAATCCAGTTAGCCGACCTATTGCCTGGAGTAAGCAATCGCAATGTAGCGGTTAGTGAGGTGGATGGTAAAGTTATCTTCTTGCATAAGATCATTGAAGGAGGATCTGACCGCTCTTATGGCATTCATGTTGCCCAGCTTGCCGGATTGCCAAAAGCGGTTTTACAGCGGGCAAATGAGATTCTCAAACAATTGGAGAAATCGGCCGGCAAAGCTGTACAGGCACAGCCGTCTTATCCTCAACAGTTGGCTCTTTTTCCAGAACAAAGCCCGCTTTTGAAAGAATTAAACGAGCTCGACCCGAACTCATTGACCCCGATTGAAGCGTTGAATAAGATTTATGAATGGCGAAGCAAGTATGTAAAAGGAGAGATACCATGAACGGGAAACTCAGCTCGGTGAAGAGGAAGAAGTATTCTACAGCTTCCTGGCGTTTATTGGGGGGAGTGTTTTGTCTTGCCTGGATAGCTCTGAGTTTCTCAGCCTGTGTGTTGCCTGGGCAGCCAACCCCCGAATTGCCACCCCCCGTTAAGGATTTGATCGGTACTTCTATTGCGGAGACTTTAACGGCCTATCAGGAGCTTGCGAAAGAAGATTATAAAGTGTTTCTGCCGTTTATTAATAATGGTAGCGAGCAAATTGAAGAGGTAGTCGAACAATCTCCAACTCCGACAGAATCCCCAACGGTGACAGAAACCCCAACTAGCACACCAGAACCGCCGACCCCAACCCCAATCACGCCGATGCCATTACCCTGCTTACTGGCAAGATTTGTCCAGGATATCAATGTACCCCCTGGCACAGTATTTAATGGGGGGACGAAGTTCATCAAGATTTGGAGAGTCGAGAATGCTGGCAGTTGCACTTGGACGCGAAATTATACGTTGATTTGGGTAGCGGGAGATCCGTTAGGATCCAAAAGTCAGGTAGCAATACCTGGAGCAGTGCAACCAGGCCAAACCGTTGATTTGCAGATTGAATTGGTTGCCCCGAAAGCAGATGGAACCTATAAAGGGGCCTGGATGATCAACGACAACGCCGGTCACATCTTTGGGGTTGGAAAAAGTGGTACAGACTATCTATGGGTTGAGATTAAGGTTAAGAATCAGATTACTGCGCCGGCTAAATCGGCAACGCCAACCCCGAAGCCAACTACAGCTCCTACAGCAACCTCTGCTCCTTCAGCCACAATCGCTCCGACCAGTACAACAGCGCCGACCGCAACGTATACACTGACTCCAACTCCAACCATGACGGACACCTCAACACCTACTTCTACTTTCACCAATACGCCGTTTCCATAATTGCAGGCCGAGACGAGCGTGTTCGTTCACGCCCTGATGCATTGTCAAAAGGGGGGCTGCTTGCTGAAGGGAGTGTGCGCTAAACGGAAGATGAAGCGATCAGTTTTCTGGTCAACATGCTGCCGGCAATGGCGCAAGCGTCTGTGGGTAGATAGGATGCGACACAAGCATCAAATAGAATCTGGGAATTGGGCGGAAAATCTTCATCGCCTTGCCAGTAGACCAAAAGCAAAGGAACGCGCGGAAAAACCCAAAAGAGAAAGGCGCGATCAGCAAAGGAAACTTCAACCCCTTTGAGCTTTTGAATAGCCAATTCTGTCCTTTCGAGTTGATTTCCAAAATGACGCCTCAACAAGTTGCCCGTGTATCCTTGAAAGGCTTGGTTATAAAAGCGACCATCAGGCAATTCAGCGAAGGATACCCACTTTTCGGTCAGGGGTATCGGGCGAGCGGTTATAAAATAATACAGAATCAACGCCTGATGAGCTACTCCCAGCTCCTTTTGATCCTTTGCGGAGATTGCCAGATAATGGGGGACTTCTAAAAGGATCTCTTCCTGCCAGTAGGGGAAACGGAAATATCCCTTGCCTTCCTCATTGGCGAAAAAGTTCGCAGCAGTGTTTCTGGCGAGCTGCTGGGGATCGCAGTCGGCCAGTTGGTTGCGCAATGTTTGAACCCGTTGAGCCAATAGGTTTGGTTGATCGAAGGAGAAAAACTCTTTTTTCATAAGGTCTTTATGAATTCCCGAATAGCCTGATTGAAGCGTTCGCTGGCTTCCAGGTTGGGAAGATGAGCGGCGTTTTCCAGAATCAATAGCCGGGAGCTCGGAATGGCGGCTTGCATGGCTTGGGCTTCTTCGATGGGGATTAGATTGTCGTCTTTACCATGGATAATCAATGTGGGGACAGAAATTTGCTTGAGGAAGGGGCGCGAATCGATCCTTTCTATCATCCCTTGCAAGTCTCCCATTACGGCTTGTAAGGAGGTGTGTTGCATAATTTGCCGCACAGTTTCGACTAAGGCAGGATTATTTTGAAGGGTGACGGGGGACAAGACTCTCGCCAGCATAGATTCGATAATGGGTGCGATGCCTTGTTCTCTGGCAAGGGCTATGCTACGCTGGCGGTTCAGTTTGCCTTCCTCTGTATCTGGCGCAGCGCGGGTAGCAGTCAGGATAAGCGCAGCCAATCGATTGGGGAATTTTCTGGCAAAGGCAAAACTGATATACCCCCCCATAGATAACCCACACACGACAATCTTCTCAGTGATGTTCAAGGTGTCTAGCAGTTTGGCGCAATCTTCAGCCAGAAGGTCCATAGAATAGACACCTTCGGTTGGTGTGGAGTCGCCATGGCCGCGCAGGTCGGGAGCAATCACATGCGCATCTATGGATAGGGCGTCGATTTGCGGTTGCCACATTCGACGGTTGAGAGGGTAACCATGGATGAACAGGATTGGGATACCCGACCCTGCTTCATCATATGCCATTCTAAAAGATTCAAATTCGGCGAACTTCATGCCTCAACTCCTAAATCACGTAATTGTTTTTTGAGCTTTTCGGCAGCAATCTCGAAATCGGCCAGTTTTTGTCTTTCTTTTTCCACAATCGGCGAAGGAGCTTTTTGCGAGAAAGGACTATCCAGAAGCTGCCTGAGCCGTAGGATTTGTTGATTGACTTCTTCTAACTCAGCGCGTAGTCGTTGTTGTTCGCGTTGATGATCAATCGCCGCTTCCAGGTCTAGATAAATCTCGATTTCCTTTACGACTAAGGGTACTTTCCCTTCAGGCTTTTCAGGGAGATCTCTGTTAATCTGCAGGCGATTAGGATCGATGTTGGCTAATTTTTGAATATTTTCTGCCTGGTCTTGTAACAAGTCGAGGTACTCGGTCGTAAGGAAAGTAGCCCCAAGCGGTTGATTGATGGGAACGCCTTTTTCAGAACGTGTATTGCGAATCTCACGAATAATCTCCTGGATGAGGCTGAACTGGGCTATTTTTTCTTCTTCCCATCCTTCACGATCGCGCGGTTGTGGCCAACGAGCAACAATCAGCGCTTCTTCCCATCCCTGTTTGGGGGATAGGGAAGGAGAACATTTTTGGGCAGCTTCTTTCAAATAACCCCATACCGCTTCGGTAACAAAGGGGGTAAAGGGGTGCAACAGACGCAAGCATTGATCAAACACCCAAACCATCGTTTGGGCGGTGTAAAAGGCGCGATCGCCGCCTTTTCTGATTTGTATTTTCGCAATCTCAATGTACCAATCCGCAAATTCACTCCATAAGAAATCATAGATCAATCGGCCAGCTTCCCCAAATTGATAGCTCTGGAAAAGACGTTCGACATCTCGAATAAGGTTTTGCAACCTTGCCCAGATCCAGGAGTCAGGTAAAGTCCATTGAGGGGGTGAGGCAGGAGCGCTTGGAACCTGGTCTAGGGAGTGAATGATAAAACGACCGATGTTCCATACTTTATTGGCGAAGTTTCGATTAGCTTCAACCTTCTTGATGCTGAGATTCATATCATTGCCAGGCGTTGATCCGACTAATAGGGTGAAACGTAGTGCATCGGTTCCGAATTCTTCCATTACCGTAAGCGGATCGATAATGTTGCCCAGCGTTTTACTCATTTTGCGGCCATGTTCATCGCGGATTAAGCCATGTAAATATACCGTATGAAAAGGTTCTTTACCGGTGAACTCTAACCCGGTCATGATCATTCGGGCAACCCAGAAAAAGAGAATGTCATAACCGGTTTCCATCACACTTGTGGGATAAAAGTAACGATAATCAGGGGTATCTTCCGGCCAGCCGAGGGTGGAGAAGGGCCAAAGAGCGGAGGAAAACCAGGTGTCTAACACATCGGGATCTTGTTCGATCTGTGGACTATGGCAATGTTGACATTCTACCGGATCGGTGCGCGAGACAGTTAGTTCGCCACAATCGGCACAGTACCAAACCGGGATGCGGTGTCCCCACCAGAGCTGGCGGGAAATGCACCAATCTTCGATATTCTCAAGCCAGTTAATATAGATTTTGGTGAACCGTTCCGGAATAATCCGAATACGACCATCCTGGACAGCTTTCAAGGCAGCCTCAGCCAGGGGTTGAATTTTCACGAACCATTGAGTTGAGATCAGTGGCTCGATGATCTCATTACCTCGTTGGGAGCGGGGGATGTTCATCAGGTACGGTTCTTCTTTGATGGTCAGACCCTGAGCTTGCATATCTTTCCAAATATTCTTGCGCGCTTCAAATCGATCCTGCCCCGCATACGGCCCACCGTTTTCATTTATACGCGCTGATTGGTCTAAAACCGTGATGACTTCCAGTCCATGACGAAGCCCAATCTCGTAGTCGTTTTGGTCATGACCGGGTGTGATTTTCAGTGCACCGGTGCCAAATTCTCGATCAACATAAGTGTCGGCAATAACCGGGATCTGGCGACCGAGTATGGGAACAATTGCCTTACGGCCAATAAAATGGCGATAGCGTTCGTCTTGAGGATGAACAGCAACGGCTGTGTCGCCTAAAATGGTTTCCGGACGGGTGGTGGCGACTGGGATAAACTCCTCGGCTGATGAATCTCCTTCTGGTACAAGCATATATTTAAAATAATATAGCGTGCCCATTTCCTGGGAATACTCAACTTCAAGGTCAGACACCGCAGTTTTCAGCCCGGGCGCCCAGTTGATCAGTCGTAAACCGCGGTAGATTAATCCTTTTTCATACAGGCGAACAAATGCCTCGCGCACCGCCCGTGACAAGCCCTCGTCAAGGGTGAAGCGGGTACGCGTCCAATCACAAGATGCACCAAGACGTCGAATCTGATGATAGATAATATTGCCATATTTCTCTTTCCATGCCCAGGTTCGTCGAAGAAATTCTTCGCGCCCAACCTGCTCGCGGGTGAAGCCTTCAGCAGCAAGAGCTTTTTCGACTTGTAATTGCGTGGCAATTCCAGCGTGGTCGCTACCAGGAACCCACAAGGTGGGTTCACCCTTCATGCGGTGGTAACGGATCATCAGGTCTTCCATGGAAACAAACATTGCATGACCCAAATGAAGTTCACCGGTTACATTCGGAGGTGGAATAGAAATAACAAACGGTTTTACCGAGGGATCAAAGTCAGGTTTGTTGGGATCGTTCCAAGGTTGGAAGTAACCACTTTTTTCCCAGAATTGATAGATTTGTTCTTCTGTGGTTTTGAATTGATAGGATTTCGGAATTTGTCTGTCTGTCATAAGAGATTAACCTCCATATGAACAAAAACCTTTCGTCCTTGAGGACGAAAGGAAAATCTTCCGCGGTACCACCTCAGTTCACCAAAATTGGTGCACTCAACCCTGATTGAACACTCCATCAGGTTCAGTGATAACGGACTGAGCCGTGCTGGTCTACTCTTGGTTAGCCAATTTCTTCAGCATTCCCCTGGGCGACGTTCAGCGATTTCCGATCTCGGCGGCTCTCAGCCAACGGCCGTTCCTTCTCTGTCGATGGAAAGCCACTTACTCTTCCCAAGGATTATTTGGCTTGATTATAACGATGTCCTTAGATTTGGTCAATATTTTTGAAGAAGATGAGTTTTTGATTAAAGTTTCTTGACTTTCGGGTTCGATTTGTGCTATGCTAATCCTATTCTACCGCCGGGAGAGGCTGCATGGTTCATAGAGAGCGCATTGCTGAAAATGTTTACTCTTTTCAAAGCGATTTATATGCTCAGGTTACTTGCGGAGCGATTATCGGTCCAAATTGGGCTGTGATGATCGATACCCTAGCAGTGCCGGAGGAAACACTTGAAGTTCGAGATTTTATTGAACAGGAACTCAATGTACCAATACGATACGTCATTAACACTCACTATCATGCTGATCATACCTGGGGCAATTGCTTTTTTCAAGGCGCAACGATTATCGCCCACAAACTTTGCCGTGAGTATCTCGAGAGCAAAGGAATGCCGGCCCTAAAGGTTGCACAGGAACAACATCCGGTCTATCAATCGATACGCATTGTGCTACCGCACATTACGTTTGAACAAGGCAAGATGACCCTTCGGGTTGGGAAGAAGACCCTGACGATCTTTGGATTACCAGGTCACAGCAAGGATAATCTGGGCGTTTTAGTGGAGGAAGATAAAGTGCTTTTTGCCAGTGATGCTGGTATGGCATTGCCATACATTGTAGATGGCGATTTTGATGACATGGTCAACAGCCTGAAGTTAATGGCGAAGATGGGGTTGGAAAACATTATTCAAGGACATGGGGATATCGTCTTGCGGGGCGAAATAGACAATTTCATCAGAGAGAATCTGGCATATCTTTCAGCCATCAAAAAGGCGGTTCGTAAAGCGGCGACACGGAAGTACCCTATGGATTTGTTACAAACGATTAGCGTCGAGGAATGTGGCAAAAGCCGTGTATTAATCGGCGGTTTGGCTGAAGAATTACACCGCAAGAATTTAAGCGCGTTGTATAAACAGCTTTATGGGAAACTACCTGATAGATCTCCTCAAGACGAATATGATTACTACGAAGAGGATACGGAGGAAGAGGAGGAGTGATTGTTGCTATTCAAGGGAGACCGCTGGCGTTTGGCGCGCAGACCGACCAATCGTTCTGTGCCGTTAAGCAGGCGACGGATATTTGGTCGCAAAGCCCACAACAAAAGGACTTCTCCGATTACGCCGTATAAGATATATTGCCATGGGGAATTGAACCAAATGGCGCGGATGGAGAAAATGATGATAGCGATCAGCGCCGTGCTCATGGTTGTAACTGAAGCATATCCAATGATAAACAGGATAAAGGCTCCGACAGGGAGGATAATCAACAAACTGGGCATCCAGATGCCAAAAGCGCCACCCACAAAAGGAGCACCTCCCGCGCCGCCACGCAATTTCAATTTCCCATTTTCTGAGCGTTCAACGAGGAACATCGAATAATTGTGGCCTAAAACAGCGAGCAGCGGAGAAAACACTTCCATCCAGGCCTGGTTAGGAAGCACAGTCCTTGCAATCCAAACAGCAATGGCAGCTTTTAATCCATCTAATAAAGCGGTCAAAAGACCTATCCAAAAACCTGCCGCTCGCCCAGCGTTGGTGCCGCCTGTGCGTCCACTTTCGATTTGACGCAGGTCTTTGCCGGTGCGCAATTTGACGAGAATTAAGCCAAAAGGAATTGAGCCAAGAAGATAACAGATCAGGGATAACAACAGCACTTTAAGGATCATTTAAAACTCCCAAAATGTTAATTTCGTTAAGCGTTCTTAACCATTTTTTCAGATGAAGAAACACCCTTATTGAAGAATGGTTACTTAACGGTGTGAATTTCAACCGCTTCATACTGGTTATGGTTGATGCGATAGGCTTTATATTGCCATTGTTCATCGATGCGATAGAAAATAAAATAAATAGCCTCCGGATAATAGGCTTCTTTCAGGTCAGTTTGAGATGGTCTGTCTGGTCCTGTTGGATGAGAATGCACAATGCCTAATAAGTCTAGTTGGTTCTCTTCAAAATAAAGAAAAGCTTTCAATTGTGGTTGTGCAGCCATGCGATAACGGGTAGGACTTTTGAGGACGTTAGGAATTGGAATCCAGCATTGGAAAGTGTGATCCTTTCCTCCCAAGAGCCCACAGGCTTCTTGTGGGAGGTTTTGCTGGAGGTGAGTAAGGATTTGTTCGATGAGTTCTTGTGGGATAAAGTACGCTTCATCCATAATTATTTCAACAATTATTTCAACCAGTACGCCAGAAGCCAGGATACAACCAAGAGAAAGACAGGTTCAGCAAAAGCCAGCTTTGAGAAATGCGTGGACTGAACCCGATGGATCAATAGAAAAAGAGCATAGGCGATTCCAAAGATCGTTAATCCAAAAGAGAGCGGTGAGATTGGCCAATAGTGTAGGGCAGCAGCTATCTGAGTAGTGATGATTGAAATCAGGATGGCTTCTGTAAATGCCCAGCCCTGCGGGAGGCGAAGTTTCAAGCTTCTTAAGGAGACAAGCAGGGTTGCTGTAAACAGACCCGGTATGGTAAAGATCAAGCGATAGTTAAGGAGACGAATTAGTAGGCAAAAGAGGAGAAAGAGCAAATAGGAAACTGCAATCAGAACAGTTACTGCTACAGGATAACGCAGATCGTTTGGATTTACAGTGATAAATTCTGCGATTAAGATTCCCATCAGAAAACCCGCACCGAGAAAGAAACTCAGCCAGCCATAGAGGCCACCTTCTAAATTGCTAATTAAAAAGCCCAGTACAAAAGCGGTTAAGAGGGGAATTACCCAATGCTCGATGGTGCTCTTTTTGTTCCATAGCGGGTGATTGCGGATTAGCCAATCTGAGCCTGCAGCGGCCAGAACAGACGCGATGACCATCACCAGTGTCTGAGTACTTAAAGAAAGAACGATATAAATGTTCCAGAAGTCGAAGCGGATATTCTGCTCTGGGATAGAGACAATGCCTGATATTGCAAATGTCAAGATGATTGTTGCGGCAATGAGGCTGATGTGATCAGTGTCAGGTAAATAGCTGTTTTTTTGCAAGGCGTTTGACCCGTTTATTCAAGAAACTGTGTAGCTTATGAAAATCGTATGAATCGATGGCGAAGGAAATGAAATCTCAATAGAAGATTATAATACTAGAAATTTGTTTTGTAAAAAGGCAAAGTGATACGATGCGCATAGGCATGCTGGCAGATGTATATAAACCTCATGTAAGTGGGATCACCAATTACATTGAGTTGAATAAAAAGTGGCTAGAAACGAAAGGGCATGATGTTTTTATCTTTACTTTTGGAGGTGAAACTTATCAAGATGAAGAAAAAAATGTGATTCGATCACCGGGCTTGCCCCTGTTAGATACCGGCTATTATTTGGGTTTTCGTTACAGTAGCGAAGCCATTCGCCTATTGCGGATGATGGATGTAGTTCATGTTCACCATCCCTTTCTTAGTGGGTCGCTCTCTTTGAGGTACTGTCGTCCGCGTGGCATTCCAATTGTTTTTACCAACCATACCCGTTATGATCTCTATGCCAGAGCCTATTTGCCCGTTTTGGGGGAACTGGTTGGCGAACAAGCTCTCGAGGCCTATCTGCCAGTGTTTTGCCAAGCAGTTGATGTGGTTATCTCACCCTCGAATGGGATGCGAGATGTTTTGAGGAAATTAGGAGTCACCGTTGATATTCAAGTCGTTCCAAACGGCGTAGACTTGACAGCATTTAGACAGCCGATTGTGGCAGCAAAGCGGGAAGATTTAGGATTTGACGAGCAACATATTGTCTTTATCTACGTTGGAAGGTTGGGGCCTGAAAAAAATCTTCCTTTTCTCATTCGTTGTTTTGCGGGGATTGTACAGGCCTTTGACCAGGCTCGTTTATTGTTAGTCGGAGACGGGCCTGAAAGAAAAACGTTACAGGAAATGGTTGATCAGAGTGAACTTGCTGGTTTTGTACGGTTTACCGGCATGGTACCCTATCAAAAAGTCTGTCAATATCTTAAGATGGCGGATGTATTTGTAACGGCATCGGTCACCGAGGTTCATCCGCTATCGGTCATCGAGGCAATGGCAGCGGGTTTACCCGTCTTGGGAATTCATTCTCCGGGGATCAGTGACTCGGTACAAGATGGCGTGAGTGGCTTTCTGGTTGGTGAGGAAGATATGGCAGCCTTGACGGCAAAAATGGCGCGCCTCATCTCAAATAGCGAGGAGCGATTGAAAATGGGTGAAAATGCACAACGCGAGTCGGAACGTTTCTCAATTGACCAGACAGGGACGAAGATGGTTGAAATTTATCAAAAAGCTATCGAAGGAAAAGCGCAAAGACGACGTAGCCTGTCAGTGCGCTTCCGTCGTTTGCTCGATCGAGTAGGATGAGAAATGCCTTTGCGATCAATGCACAATTTAGGGCGCCAAGGTGAAGACCTTGCTGTAAAGTACCTGGAAAGAAAGGGATATCAAATACTCGAACGGAACTATACCACCTCCTTCGGTGAGATTGATATCGTTGCTGCCTGGACTCCACCTCAGGAAACAAAACGCCTGGTGTTTATTGAAGTCAAACTGCGACGGAACCGACGATATGGATATCCTGAAGAGAGCGTAACTCCTAAAAAACTTCAACACCTCATCCTTGCCAGTCAAGATTATCTTCAGAAACACCTGAAAGAAGACATTGATTGGCAAATTGATGTACTTTCGATTGAGATGGGAACGAAGACGAAAATTACTCATCTTGAAAATATCACCGTCCCCTTAAATCTACCAAACCGTAACGAATGAAATGGGAACTGATCCGATTCGTAGTTTGGTTATCATCGTTGGCCCAACTGGTGTGGGAAAAACGGAGTGCGCTTATCATCTCGCCCTGGCTCTGGATGGCGAGATTGTGTCGATCGACTCTCGTTACCTGTACCGTGGTATGGATATTGGAACCGCTAAACCGAGTTTGCAAATGAGAGAAACCGTGCGTCACCATCTGGTGGATGTTGCTGACCCTGATGAGGACTGGAGTTTAGCTGTTTTCCAAAAGAAAGTTTCTGAGACTCTTGAGGAGATTTTTAGCAGAAGAAAATTACCCATATTCGTTGGCGGTACTGGTCAATACTATCGGGCTATCCTGGAAGGTTGGCAACCACCGCCTGTACCGCCCAATCCAAAGTTGAGAACCAACCTCGAGCGTTGGCTGATTCAACTTCAGCCTCAGGATAGAATGCGTAATTTAGCTTTGCTTGACCCCGAAGCAGCCAAAACGATTGATGCGCGCAATGTGCGCCGGATGGTAAGGGCATTTGAAGTGATTTTTTCCACCGGCGTTCCATTCTCCCGGCAACGGAAAGGGAATCCGATTTCCTATCCTACTTATATCGTCGGACTAGCCTTGCCAAGGGCCGAGCTGTATGAGAGATGTGATCGGCGAATTGAGCGCATGTTTGCAGAAGGGTGGGTTGATGAAGTCAGGACTCTCTTACGCAAAGGTTACGACCCTGAGCTGCCATCCTTCAGTGCAATTGGCTATCGGGAGATCGCTGCTTATCTTCACGGATTGCTCACTCTGGAAGAAGTTGTTATCGAAATTAAGCGCCGTACGCGAACACTGATCCGACGGCAAGCCAACTGGTTTCGCGCCGATGATCCGCGAATTCACTGGTTTCAGGCCTCTGAAACGGTAGCCTCAGAGGTTTTCCTTGCAGTTCAGCAGTGGTTAGCTCACCTCTTGGAGCAGGATGAAATCCGATGAGCGTCATAATCCCTGGCGTTCTTGTCGTCATCCTCTTGGCTTTTGGGGTCTATGGTTTTCTATGTTCGATCTGGCAAAAGAAATTGAAACACGATTGTCAGGTTATGGGAGAGCAGTTGCGTAAGTTGGAGAAGAAAAGCCATCTTTTGTTCTCCCTGCGCCGATCGTTTGATACCTATAAAGAAGAGCCGTTTGTAACCAGTTTGATGGATATTGATGACACCTTAGAAAAGATTCGCGCTGACCTTAGAGATAAATTCCGCACATATATTCAATATCGAGAATGGCTGACTCGGTTGGAGGTATCGCCTTGGTGGGATACCCATTTCCGTTGGAATCTGATCTTGCTCCAGCGGTATCGACAAAGGTGCCTTAAGGACATAGCAAATCATCACGCACTGGAAACCAAAATCGAGCAAGTGCAAGCCCGTTTTGATCAGATCAGGGAATTTCCCTGGTCGGTTGCCTTGCAATTGCGCGAGTTGATGGAGTATCTTCAACAGGCAAAAGCGTTGTCGAGTGAGTTAGCCACTTTTGGGCTTTATGGAGAAGCCTATACCAAAATTGTCAATCAGTTGCAGGAAGTTGAGGAAAGTGCGCAACAAATACCGCTATACTTTTTTACCGATCCCTACGACAAGCTGGTCACTGAAGCTAGCCAGGAAGATATCCGAGATGCCCATCAAATCGTTCAAACGGGGTTGCCGACTGTAGTAAAAATAATCCAGCAGACAGAACATTGGAAAAATCAATTTTTAGCTCTTGGAAATCAAAATGAACTCGCGTGGAAAGAGCTTGATCGATTGCACCAAATCCTCTCTTCCATGCCTGACGAAATCGACTTGATAGCAGAAAGATCAAAATACACCGAATGGAAGACACGATTACAAGAGTTGGATAGGCGCAGAGAGAATTTGAGCGTTGATGAGATTAATCGTTTGGCAGACGAAATCAGCCACTTTATTCATGAAATTCAATCTACGCAACAATTCTTACGCCATAGCCGCCAACGTCTTTTTCAATATCAGCGATTCATGCAATCCAATCAAGGTATCATCACCCAGATTCAACAGCGATTCGATTCGCTTGCTCAAGCTGCTTTGAAAATTGATTGGGATGTGAGTGGCAAACGATACCAGCATCTTTATGAAACCTATCACACTCTCCAATCCATCGATCAACCTTATCTGCCACAGGTCTTGGAGAAGTTTGTTGAGCAGGCCTCCTGGCTGAACAATCACCTGCTGGAAGTGGATAAACAAACCGCGAAGGTGACAGCGATACATCAAACTTGCGAAAGGATGATAGAAACTCCAGAAATCAAAAATTCGCAACAGTGGATTGAGTCAGCGAAAAATCTGGCAAACGCCATTCGTCCTTACGATTCGCGCAACTGGCCAAACCGTGAAGGTGTGCTGAGTTTTGAGAAAAGACTTCAAGAACTCGAGGCAAATTTCCAATTCTTTAACGAAAAACTATCCGAACAGACCATTGCCGAAAGCGCCATTGAAGATTTATCTCGTGCTATTGAGGAGGTTTATCGTCAAAGCGTTTCATTCCGAGAACAGATGAATGTGATCGAACAGGTCTTTCGCAATCTGGTTACAAGCGAGAAGCATAGCCTGGCTTTATTGAAAACCGTCCGAAACCAGTTTGCTCAAATCACCCTGTTTGTCTTAAGTCAACCCTTATTAGCTGAGAGAGCAGAGAAAGAGATTGTTCAATTAGATCACCGCTTCGATCTCTGCGAGGCATCTTTACGTCAGCGCGAAAAGGATACCCTTGCTCGCAAACAGAACAAACTGCAACAATTAATCTCCGATGTCGAACAAGCTGCGAATCGCTGGATGTCGATTGTTGAGAGCGATTGTTTGAAGCTGCTGAACGATCTGGAAAAAAGGGTGGATCGCCTGGAACAAATCGTAGCCCTTGAAGACCCCTTCCTTCATCGGACAAAGGAATTGCTTGCCAGGAAAGAGGGAATTTTCAATTTTCGACGAACGGCGCGGGTAAATATTCCCATGGACCAACTAGTTGGCGCAATGAAATTGGTCTTCGATACCTGGCAGGAGGGATTTGCGGTTAGCAAGCAATTAGGAGAACAGGTTGAGTCACCTCTGATTTCGTTATATCAGGAGTTTAATACCCTTCGCCGCAATGCCCAGACAAAATATCTGGAGATAGAAAAATTGATCCCCGCCCAACGTAAGTGGCCACCGAACTCTTTGCTATTAACTGTTGAGCGGAATGAGATGGCTCAGTTGGAGGAAAAGTGGCAACAGTTGCAGAGCCAACCGACATCAGTAATCCACTTCGTAAGAACATTGAGTGATTTGGTTGGCAGTTATCGCGGCCTGCTTGAAAAGCTCCTTCAATATGAGCAATGGGCTATTCAAGAGCAGGCTCGTATTGAACGCCTTGAAGCGGATATTCAACGTCTTGACCGTTTGTGGGAAATCCAACAACGCCGCTATGGTCAAGTTCCTGAAATTGCCGGGCAAATTCAAGATTTGCGTCAAAAAGCTGCGCAGGAACTCTTATCGCTGCGGCAATACTGGTTGACCAATGCCAGTCGGCGTCCTCCCTCGGTCGATTACGATGTAGTCCTCCGAAGGCTGATTGAACTCTCTCGCCATCTGGCTAATGCCAGGATTGTTATTAATAATGAAGATGGGCAACAAGAAATGATGGATATCAACGGACAAGTCATTAAAAAAATCTGATCTGATTGGGAAGGTACCCGATGGATAAAAAACGAATTGCGGTTTTAGCTAACTTAAAGAAAAATGCTCCAAAGTATCCAGGGATGCCTCTGGATCAATGGGATGATCTGGACTCCGAAAAAACAGTCAACGCGATTGTCGAAGCGATTCGGGTGAGCGGCCATGAGTGTGAATTTTTAGAGGGGGATATTACCCTGATCGACACAATCCGGAAGTACAAACCTGATCTGTGTTTCAACATTTGTGAAGGTCATTTTGGAGATGCCCGCGAGGCTCAAGTGCCGGCGATCCTGGAAATGCTTCGGATTCCCTATACGGGTTCTAAGGTGCTTACCCTAGCGCTTACGTTGGACAAACCAATGACCAAGCGAGTGTTGACCTATCATGATTTACCTACACCACCGTTTCAGGTGTTTGAAGACCCTGATGAGCCTATTAGTCCCGATCTGCAGTTCCCATTGTTTGTCAAACCGAGCCGAGAGGGGACCGGGATCGGAGTTTCGCAAAAATCGATTGTGACAAACTTCAATGAGTTAAAACCACAGATTCAAGACATTCTCATAAGGTATCAACAACCAGCACTCGTTGAAAGATACATTGAGGGCAGAGAAGTCACTGTGGGAGTGATCGGCAACCTTAAACCCCCAGCCGCGCGGCGGCTGCCGGAGGATGAAGATTCGCCAAGAATTCAAGCTGGCTTAAGGTTTTTACCCCCTTTGGAAGTGGATCTGAGCCCATTTCAAAACAGTGATGTGGTTTACAGTAATCGCCTAAAAGTCGATCTGGCTGATCAGTTGAATTACATTTGTCCTGCTCCACTCGATGAGGAAATCGTACAGGAATTGAACTGGTACACAGCAGCCGTGTTTCGAGTGACGGGGGCATTAGATGTGGCAAGGGTTGATTTTCGCTTAGATCAAAACGATAACTGGAAGCCATATATATTGGAGATCAATCCCTTACCCGGTTTATCACCAGGGGTCTCGGATTTGGTCATAGAAGCAGCCGCCTTGGGGATCAGCCATACCGAACTGGTTAATTTGATTCTAACTACGGCCATGCGACGTTACGGAATGTTAGCATAAAAGTGGCGTAAACTATTTGACTTCTGCGAGTTTTCATCTATACTTAAATCAGGTGAGGCTTGTTTTTTTCATTTGATACGCCAAAAGGAGGAGGCTATGTTTGAACGTCCGTGGTTTAAGCATTACGATAAGGGAGTACCATACCATATTGATTATCCAGAAATCCCGTTGTTTGAGTTGCTTGAAGAATCTGCCAGAAAGTACCCCAATGCACCTTGTACAATCTTTAAAGGGGCAGTGATCACTTATAAGGAAATAAGTGAGTTGACAGATCGCCTGGCAGGGGCTTTGGCTGATCTAGGGGTAAAGAAGGGAGATAGGGTGGGGATTTTTATGCCCAACACTCCGCAATTTGTCATTGCCTACTTTGGAATCCTCAAGGCGGGTGGAGTAGTGGTGGCTACCAATCCATTGTACACACCACGCGAAATAGAGCATCAAGTCAAAGATGCCGGCATCGAAGTCATGATTGTGATGAGTAACTTCTATAACACAATCAAAAAGGTACAGCCAGACACATCGATTAAGAAAGTGATTGTCACCAATCTCAAAGAAACTTTGCCACCTGTTCTCCGCTTGCTATTCACCCTGGCGAAGGAAAAGAAAGGCGGTTTTCGCGTTCAACTTCAGAATGGGGACTATTGGTTTCAAGACTTGTTAACCAAATATCCCCCCACCTCGCGACCCAAGATTGATATCTCTGCGGACGATGTGGCACTCTTTCAATATAGTGGCGGCACTACTGGTATTTCAAAAGGAGCGATTGCCCTTCATCGTAACCTGGTTGCTAATTCCCTGCAGATTCACAGTTGGATGCCAGATATTGAAGAGGGCAAAGAGGTGGTGCTCATGGCGATTCCGTTGTTTCATGTCTATGGGATGGTAGCCGGGATGTGTTTTGCAATTAAAGCAGCGGCTTCAATGGTCATGATTCCAAATCCTCGCGACCTTAAGGATGTTCTGGATAGCATTCAGAAATATAAAGCGACGATCTATCCCGGCGTACCAACCATGTATAATGCGATCAACAATCATCCCGATGTGATAGCCGGTAAATACAAACTCAATACGATCAAGGCGTGTATCTCGGGTTCAGCGCCTTTGATGCGTGAGACAAAAGTGAGATTCGAACAACTGACCGGGGGGAAACTTGTCGAAGGATATGGCTTATCCGAAGCACCTACAGCCACCCATTGTAATCCGCTTTATGCTACAGATAGCCCGGTTGGCTCGATTGGTTTACCTCTTCCAGATGTGGATTGCAAGATTATCAGTTTAGACGATGAAGTTACCGAATTGCCTCCTGGAGAAGTGGGAGAATTGGTGATCAAAGGGCCACAGGTTTTCAAGGGTTATCATAATATGCCAACCGAAACAGAAAACACACTAAGAAATGGCTGGCTTTATACCGGCGATATTGCTCGTATGGATGAAGAAGGTTATTTCTATATTGTAGATAGAAAGAAGGAATTGATAAAACCCGGTGGTTATCAAGTCTGGCCGCGCGAAGTCGAAGAGGTCATCATGGGGCACCCGAAAGTGCTGGAAGTGGGCGTGGCAGGTGTTCCCGATCCCTATCGAGGCGAAACAGTGAAAGCCTGGATAGTACCCAAGCCCGGAGAGACGCTCACGGAACAGGAGATTTTAGATTGGTGCAAAGAAAGATTGGCAAAGTATAAAGTTCCGACCCAGATTGAGTTTCGGGCAGAGTTACCCAAGACAACAGTCGGAAAGATTTTACGCCGTGAACTGGTACGGGAGCATAAGGAAAAAGTAGCATAACTTGACGCTGATAACAAAATATCTACACTGAGGTTTCTATTTGAAGGGTAGATTTTGCGTCTACCCTTCTATTCTTTCAATAGCAGAAAAAATAGCATTCGCTTAGGAGAAAAGTTTCAGGATAGCCGGATAGATATCCAGTAGAGATTGAAAGAACGGAAGCTCTTTTCGCAGCGAGGGAGAGCCAAAGATGAGGAGCGGAACCGGATTCAAGGTATGATGACGGTGACTTAAATCTTCGATATTTCCATGATCCGATGTCATCCAAATCATCCCCTGTGAGAGCTCCCAATGGTTTACCAAGCTCGCCAGCACCCGATCGATGGTTTCCAAAATCCGAATCGCTTCTGCCATGTTTTGATGATGACCCGCGTAATCGGTCAACCAATATTCAAAGAAGGCCAGATCGTACCGGCAAGCTATTTCAGCAATCCTCTTCGCAGCTTGATCAAGGGAGAGAGTGGGGATGTTTTGAAAGCCGAGATGAGTGCGCCAGCCTTCAGCAGTAAAATCTGCTGATAGGGCATTGCCGGCTACCAAATCAGCCAGGCTGCGCAGCCTTATTCCTGCTGAAGTGACTGCCAACGGTATAGCTGAGTACAGTCTTTTTCGCGAAGCTATATTCTCGAAATACGTTGGGGGAAAGGCATTGAGATAGCAGGTGTGATAACCTCGAGCTTGAAGAACGTTGAATAGATTTCCATTGGTCAGATAGCGGGCAATATCCGGGTTGGGTTTTGGACCGTAGTGGTATCCCAAATGTTGCGGAATGTTTTGACCGGTTAGTAGCATGGCTTGCCCGGTAGCGGATTGGGGAATGCCTGCTACTCCGACACACGCATCTAGCTCGAATACAGAGACCAGGTCACTGTGAAAAGCGTTGATTCCCTTGGATAGTTTCTGTCCATGCAGGATAGAATCTAAAAATGGCGTATTCGCCAGGAGAAATGGATTCTGTGAAGGCTCAGGGTTTCCTACACCAACGCCATCGAGAAAAAGAAAAATGACTTTCATGGCTTAAGAGCAATCTGAGAACGAGGGGTCTTTTTCCTGATTAGAAACCAGGCCGCAGCTCGACCTTTGTCTTCTCCAACCTGTTGGTTGACAATCGTCAGAGAGTTTTGGATAGCCTGGATGTCCTCGGGTTGGATTGAGGTGGTATTGGGCGGTCGATTGATAAATCCATATAGCAGGAAATAACCATCTGGAGCAAGCAGTTCTTCTACTCGTTGAAGGTAATTTTGTTTTTGAGCAGGAGAAAGACTATGAAAACAACCGATGTCTAAAACCAGGTCAAAAGGACCTTGAACTTTACTGAGTACACTCACATCGTCATGGATAAAATTCACCATAACGCCATCGGACTTGCTTTTACGCCGAGCCATTGAGAGCGCCTTGCGAGAAAAGTCTACACCGACTACCTGCCAACCCTGTTTTGCCAGATAGATGACGTTTGTCCCTGTTCCACAGCCCAAATCAATCGCTCTGCCAGGCGGATGATGGGAAACAAAATTGACCACTTCAGGCGGAACGATGCCGCTGTCCCAAGGCGGTGAGCGAAAATACATCCATTCGAAGAAGAAACGCCGCCAAAATTTCATGAAAATATCCTACCAAATCTTGATTTTAATCGATAAAATTAGAAGGTTGACGATTCAATATGTAAAATACTTTGACAATCTTTCAGACATCTTTTACAATGATGGGCTGATCAAGACTCGCAAAAAAGGATAAGAAATTATGAAAGAATATTCAACAGAAAGCATTCGTAACATTGCACTTGCCTCGCATAGTAGCAGTGGTAAAACCATGTTGGTGGAGGCATTTTTACATCAAACTGGGGCGACCACTCGCCTGGGAAAGATTGAAGACGGCACTACGGTGGCAGATTTTGAGGAAGAGGAGATTCGGCGGGGAATCTCTCTTTCAACCGCAGTTATTCCCGTAGAATACAAAAATTGTAAATTGAATTTTCTTGATACTCCTGGCTACAATGATTTCATCGGTGAGATGATCTCTGCCTTACGAGTTGCTGATGGCGTTCTCATCTTAGTTGATTCGGTGGCAGGAGCTGAAGTTGGGACAGAGATTGCCTGGAGTTATTGCGACAAGTTTCATCTACCACGCTTCGTCGTCATTAACAAGATGAACCGCGACAATGCGAACTATCGCAAAGCCTTAGAGTCAGTTCGCGAACTCTCTGAGACGCGCCTGATACCAGTTCAACTACCTTGGGGAGAAAAAGCCGATTTCAAAGGGGTGATTGACCTAATAACGATGAAAGCCTATCCAGGGGCGGGAAGTCAAACTCAGGAAATTCCCGCTGAATTTCGCGAAGAGGCTGAATCGGCGCGCATGGAATTAATTGAAGCCGCAGCAGAGGGCGAAGACGTCTTGCTGGAGAAATATTTAGAGGGAGAGGAACTCACTAGTGAAGAAATTGTGAGAGGGTTGAGGAGAGTTGTCGCGAACGGTTCATTTATCCCGGTTTTTGTAGCTGCTGGGGCGGCTGAAATCGGAATTTTTCCCTTGTTAGACGCTTGTTTGGAACTGTTCCCCTCTCCAAAAGATGTTCCTGCGGCAAAAGGCATAGGAAGCAATGGAGAAGAGATCGAGGTGATCTGCAACGATCAAGAACCTTTTGCAGCTTATGTGTGGAAGACGACTGCAGATCCCTTTGTCGGTAAGATCACTTACTTCCGAGTCTATTCTGGTGTGATCAATTCCGATACAAAAGTATGGAACTCAAATAAAGAGGCGGAAGAGCGATTGGGGACTTTGAGCATTTTGCGGGGTAAGGAAGCCATGCCGGTAAAAATTGTTCATGCCGGCGATATTGCAACCGTTCCGAAACTGAGCGTTACTTCGACCGGCGATACGTTGTGTGATCGGACGCAAGTAGTCAAGTTACCCATCCCAGAATATCCAAATGCCCTCTATCAGGTTGCGGTATTTCCGAAAACGCAAGCTGACTCAGCCAAGATTTCGCCTACTTTAACCCGCTTGTGCGAAGAGGATATGACCTTATCCTGGAGGCAAGAACCCTCAACGAATCAGACCATCTTACAAGGAATGGGGGATCAACATATTGACGTTGCGATCCGCAAGGCGGAGACGAAATTCCAAACCGCGATGCAGATTGAGTTGCCGAAAGTGCCTTACCTGGAGACAATCACCAAACAGGGACAGGCTACCTATCGCCATAAGAAACAAACCGGCGGGGCGGGACAGTTTGCAGAGGTTGCAATGCGGATTGAACCTTATCCAGATGGTGAGTACGCATTTTCAAACGATGTGTTTGGTGGGGCAATTTCATCGAGTTTCATGCCGGCAATTGAGAAGGGGATTAAGGCTGTTATGAAAGAAGGCGTTTTGGCTGGTTACCCAGTGAAAAATGTCAAAGTTTCGGTTTATGATGGAAAAGAGCATCCGGTTGACTCAAAACCTGTTGCCTTTGAAATTGCTGGGCGAGAAGCTTTTAAACTATGCGTAAAAGATGCCGCTCCAGTACTGCTTGAGCCAATCATGAACGTCAGGATCATCGTTCCCGAGGCAAACATGGGAGATGTCCTGGGCGATTTAAACACCCGCCGGGCGCGGGTACAAGGAATGGATACCGAAAAAGGTCGCTCTGTGGTGACTGCTCAAGTTCCTCTGGCGGAGATGTTACGCTACACGGCTGACCTCAGATCTATTACCGGCGGGCGGGGGGTTTTCACGATGGAATTCTCCCACTATGAAATCGTTCCTGCCCATATTGCTCAAGAGGTCATTGCTGCTCGCCAGAAAGAATTGGAAGCCAAGAAAGAGGAATAAACACCTGTTGAGCGTGTCGGGATTGAAACCCGACACGCTCTTTTTTATTACATTTGCTTACTTTCGGGAAGAGAAAGCTCGTTTAGTTCGCCTTCAGGGTTACGATGGGGATTGGGTTTCTCTACTCTGGGACGGGTGAGGAAAATAAAGCCAAGTGTGAATGCCAGTGCAACCATCGTGAGGAGAATGCTCGTTGAGTACATTGCAGTGGGGTCATTATCGTATAAATAACCCGCAAAAAATGAAGCCAGTATCATCGCCAGAGCAAAAACCGACTCGGCAAAACCGTAGGCTAAACCCATGCTTTCAGGTTGGATATAGTTACGTAACTGAGCAACGCTGACGGTATGCGCCGCTCGATAGCTTCCTAAGACGAAAAAGGCAAGGGCAAATGTCGGGATCGAGTTTGTGTTGATCAGGATATAACAGAACACAACAATCAATAATTGGCTGGTGATAATGCCTGCAAATGGCGCGAAAGTTCCCAGTAATAAATTGAAAGTCACAATTCCACCACCATTGACAAAGAAAAGAAAACCAATTGAAGTTAGCGGAAGAAATTTTTGGTTTTGCAGGTAATTTGGAGAAAGCGGTTGCGGAAGATAGGTGGCGAAAATTGTCAGTGCAATGACAAAAATAAAACTTGAGAAGCGAAGATTGAATATTGAGCGAATGAACGCCATCCCTTTTGGTGATGGCGTGATCGGTTGAGGGCGAAGTGCAAAAACCAAGATGGTAGAGATGAGGAACAAAATAGCTGCAAAGACGAAAAGATTTCTTAATCCAAAAGTTTCGCCGAGAAAGCCGCCAATTAATGGCCCAAACATATATCCAAAATTGAATGAAGCGGAAATTATGGTCAAAATTCGATTGAGAGAGCCGTGGGGAGCTGCATGAGCGATATAACTGTTAAGAGGAGCTAAGACAAAGGCTGTCGCACCATATAAGAATAGAGAAAGCACAAACAGAGGTAAGGATTTTGCCGAGAACATCAGGATGGTTGCCACTAATCCAATTGCCCATGAGGCAATGATTAACGTTCGCCTTCCTAGTTTATCAGCCAAATATCCGGCTGGCAGATGACATAACATGGCAGCAAAACTCAACCCTCCCATAATCCCCCCAATTTGAAAGGCTTTTGCTCCAAGTTCTTGGAGATAGAGGGGGATAAAGGAAAAAAACGAACCTTCTCCTATCCCCCACAATATCAGAGAGAGGATCAAAAAACCAAAATCACGATTCATTTTGTGTAGTCACGCGCTTAATAAATTTGAGACAGGCTTCATTTACCAGTCCCCTTTGGGCATCCAAAGGTAAAATGTGGCCGCTGTTTTCTAAAATAAGCGTTTCCTTGATGGGACTTTGGATTGCAGCCGCAATTTTTTCCATGTGCTGTTCCGCTACCGTTACAGTTGGGTCATTTTTTGAATAAATCAAAAGAGCAGGCGCTTTTACTTTAGGCAAAGCGTCTTGCAGGTGAAGTAAAAAGGAGTGCACTTCTGCTAAGGCTCTGGTTGAGTCGTTGGGGTAGCGGATATGCCGATGGCGCTGGCTGTGTTCAAACCAGAGTGGGGGCTTAGAGCGATAGAGATAAGGGGAAAACAGAGAGAGAATCTTCAAGAATGGAAGCCGAGGATCTTTGGGCAGATGATGTGGAGCGGCGATTGCGATAACCGCCTGAACCGGGAAATGGGCTGCGAAATATAAAGCAAGCGAACCGCCTAACGAAAAGCCAATCAGGATCAATGGACGATTCTCACCGTTCAGAATGTACCAACCATCCTCAATATTCGCAACCCAGTCTTGCCAACGAGCGCGGGGCATATCCTTATAGCGTGTGCCATGAGCGAAAAGGCGAATTGCTAATATGGTGAAATCTTGTGCAGCGAGAAATTCACCTAGGAGAGACATTTCCCTCGGCGAGCTTGTAAATCCATGAACAAGCAGGCAGGCAATCTGGTTGCCTGGGTAGTAAAAAGGGTGTGTGTCTTGGATGAGCACATAGGTATTATACGACCGTTTTTCAGCCGAACTGCGAATAAAGTTTTTCTTGACAGCTTTCGGTCGGTCAGGTACAATCAGGGATAGCCTGACAAGGGCCTGTAGCGCAGTTGGGAGCGCGCTTCAATCGCACTGAAGAGGTCGAGGGTTCGAATCCCTCCAGGTCCACTGGGAAGGGAAAGAGAACCGACCCAAACCATATGGGCCCATAGCGCAGTTGGGAGCGCGTCTCAATGGCATTGAGAAGGTCGTGGGTTCGAATCCCACTGGGTCCACACAATTGAAGAGATAACGGAAGCAGGAGTAGTAGGCTATCCGCCAGCGAGTCTGGAGAGAGAGGTGCGAGCCAGACAATGTGTTAGCGGAACACGTTAAAGCTGAACTCGCCTGCAGTTGGGTGAACGATCTGCAATAGTGAAATCCGAGTAACTATTGCCGGTGGGACCGTTATCACCAAAGAGTTGACTTGCAAATGCAAGTAAACAGGGTGGCACCGCGGAGTTTGCCTCCGTCCCTGTGGGACGGAGGTTTTAGTTTAAGGGTTTGTTTATATAGAGAAAGTTAGTTCGTTTAGGACATCGATGAATTGCTCAACAATGCGCGGATCAAATTGTTTGTAGCGGTGCTTCCAAAGCTCATCAATGGCTTGTTTGGGACTGAGCGGTTGTCGATAAACATGGCGGTTGGTCATTGCATCGTATGCATCAACTACAGCAAGAATGCGTGAACTGATCGGTATCGATTCGCCCTTCAATCCAAAAGGATATCCTGAACCATCAAACTTTTCTTGATGATAAAGAATAATTGGATATGCTGATGAGAGTGAACCGCAAAAACGAAGAAAATTTGCGCCAACGATGGGATGAAGCCGTATGAGTTGCCATTCCTTCTCGTCCAATGGGCCTTCTTTTGATAAAATCTCACTTGGTACCCCTACTTTTCCAATATCATGGAAAAGGGATGCCCAGTATAACCTTCTTACTTCAACGTCGCTGAGAGAAATCTTGCGAGCCGTTTCGCGCGCAAGCTGAGCAACTTGTGAGCTATGCGAACCCGAGTAGGTGACTTGAGAATCGATTTGTTGGGATAAGTGTAAAAAGAAGGATAGCCATCTTTGATGATTATTAGGTTTCATAGACTCTCCAGAATTGACAGACATGCCAGTCGGATAGGTGCAACGGTTATGCCAACTCTAATATGCAAAAAACGGAGGCAATGATGAATCATCCTAAACCCTATCAACCCGCAGAAATTGAACCCAAATGGCAAACCAAATGGGAGAAAGATGGACTCTATCGCTCTGTAATTGATTATTCAAAACCGAAACATTATGCCTTGACAATGCTTCCCTATCCCTCAGGAGACTTGCATATCGGGCATTGGTATGCCATGGCTCCCTCGGATGCCCGCGCCCGCTTTATGCGAATGCGCGGTTTTAATGTTTTATTCCCCATGGGGTTCGATGCCTTTGGACTGCCAGCCGAAAACGCGGCTGTCAAACATAAGATACATCCTAAACAATGGACATATTCCAACATCGAACGAATGCGCCAACAATTGCGCAGTATGGGCGCTATGTTTGACTGGGAACGCGAAGCCATCTCCTCCGATCCTGAATACTATCGTTGGACGCAATGGTTTTTTATCAAGCTGTTTCAGAATGACCTTGCCTATCGGAAAATGGCGCCAGTTGACTGGTGTCCACAATGTAATACAACTTTAGCCCGCGAGCAGGTGTGGGGTGAAGATCGTCATTGTGAGCGATGTGGTACACCGGTGATCAAAAAGAATTTAGAGCAGTGGTTCTTCCGTACCACGAAATACGCCGAGGAGTTACTGGATTTTTCCAATTTAGACTGGCCGGAACGGGTAAGGCTACTTCAAACCAACTGGATTGGTCGTTCTGAAGGAGCAATAGTGCGCTTCAGGACCGAGCAGGGGGACGATTTAGATGTCTTTACTACTCGCCCGGATACCTTATGGGGAGCAACTTTTATGGTGTTAGCCCCTGAGCACCCTTTGGTTGAGAAGATCACTACATCAGAACAACAAACGGCTGTGGCGGAGTATGTTGCCTTTACCTTACGGCAAAGCGATATCCAACGCGAAGCGGTGGGAAAAGAGAAAACGGGTGTCTTTACCGGTGGTTATGCAATTAATCCGGTCAATAACGAGAAGATACCAATTTGGATTGCGGATTACGTTTTAATGACCTATGGCAGCGGCGCAATTATGGCTGTACCTGCCCATGACGAACGAGATTTTGAATTTGCATTAAAGTTCGGTTTACCAATTATACCGGTCATTGAAAAACCTCAATCGCAAGCGAAATCGTTAATTCGAAAAGCTTTTATCTCTGAAAGATTCACTCAAACCATTCGGTCAAAAGGTCTTATTCAAGAGGAAAATGAGGATACTATTGCTGTTGTTTTAGGCAAGGATCAAATCCAGGAATTTGTCGGCAAAGCTCAACAAGAATTGCAAGTGGGTGGCTGGATGGAGATTGTGGGGACAGAGTGGTTGTTTATCTTTTCTGATCATGTGCTGACATTGTCTTCCATAGGGGCAGATCGTGAAATCCTCAAACGCATTCAAGGGTTGGACGCCAATACCCAAGGTTATCGGACAACAATGGAGTATTTGTGGGATATTCCCTACTATCGGGATGTTCTGTATCACGCTGAGCATGGTGATATGATCCATTCGGGAGAATTTAGCGGTACAGAGGGGGAAACTGCTATTCAGAAAGTTATCCAGTGGCTGGAGGAAAAGGGACTTGGTCAAGCGAAAGTCAATTACAAGTTGCGAGATTGGTTAATTTCCCGCCAACGGTATTGGGGAGCGCCGATTCCGATTGTCTACTGCCCTCAATGTGGGGTAGTGCCTGTGCCCGAGAACCAGCTACCGGTTTTGTTACCTGAGGATGTTGAGTGGTTGCCTACTGGGGAAAGCCCATTGAAACTTCATCCCACCTGGCGCTTTACTACCTGTCCGAGCTGTGGTTCGACGGCAGAACGAGAAACGGACACAATGGATACCTTTATGTGTTCTTCCTGGTACCATTTGCGTTACCTCAGTCCGAAGTATGACCAGGGTCCATTTGATCCGCAAGAATACGATTACTGGATGCCCGTAGATACTTATACAGGTGGTATTGAACATGCGACCATGCATTTAATCTATACCCGCTTTTTCCATAAGGCTTGTCGGGACATGGGGATCACAAAGGGCCCTGAACCAATGATTCAACTGCGCAATCAAGGCATTATTTTGGGAGAAGATTCAGAAAAGATGTCAAAAAGTCGGGGAAATGTGATTGCTCCGGATGAATTGGTTGAAAAATATGGGGCAGACACGGTGCGAGCCTATTTGATGTTCTTTGCTCGCTGGGATATGGGAGCTCCATGGAGCAGCAGTGGTATCGAAGGGACTGCCCGATGGTTGCGAAAGGTTTGGGCAACCATCTTGGAAGAGCCAAGAAAAACCAAACACCCAACACCGGATACCCTAAGAACCTTGCGTCGCAAAGTGCACCAGACCATCCGCTCGGTCACCCGGGATTACGAGCAGTTTGAATTTAACACGGTCATCTCTTCCTTGATGGAATTGCTCAATGGAATGGTGGATGCCAAAGAAGCTGGCGCATTTGGAACGCCCGAATGGGAAGAAGCGGTTGATAGTTACTTGCGATTAATGGCTCCAGCAACGCCCCACATTGCTGAGGAAATTTGGAGTTTACTGGGAAAACCTTACTCGATCCATGTCCAACCCTGGCCTCAGGTTGATGAGGAAGCGGCAAAGGAAGAAATGATCACCCTAGTGATCCAGATCAATGGCAAGGTGCGCGACCGGGTAGAATTGCCGGCTCCGGTCAGTGAGGAAGAAGCGAAACAAGCGGCTTTGGATAGTCCGATTGTCCAAAAGCACTTAGGCGGCAATTCACCAAAACAGGTCATTTATGTGCGTGGCCGTTTGGTGAACATTGTTGCCTGAATATTTATACGAAGAACATCCTAAGGAGAAAATCAATGGAAGAAAAGCGCATTATCCAAACCGAAAATGCTCCGACACCTATTGGACCTTACTCGATGGGTGTGACAATCGGAAACCTGATCTTCACTGCAGGGCAATTAGGAATCGATCCAAAAAGCGGTGAAATTGTCGCAGGAGGCATTCAAGCAGAAACACGCCAGGCTTTGACCAACATCAAGAATATTCTCGAGGCAGCCGGTTCAAGTTTAGAGAATGTTGTCAAGACCACTGTCTATCTGCGGGATATGGCTGATTTTAGCCAGATGAATGCTGTGTACGGAGAGTTTTTCCCGAAAAACTGCCCGGCGCGGACAACCGTTCAGGCTGGTGCTCTACCAAAGAACGCAGCAGTTGAGATCGAGGCAATCGCATTTCGGTAAACAGTTTATCGGTTAATTCCGGGTATAATCTCCCCTGAATTGACTAAACCGATTGTCTCCATTATTATCCCTTGTTACAACGAGCAAGAGACCATTGCTTCGTTGTTAACGGCAATTTTTCACCAAACGTATCCGCTTCAACTAATTGAGGTCATCGTTGCGGATGGGATGTCCAATGACAATACGCTTCGGGTGATTGCAACGTTTATCGCCGATCATCCGGAGCTTAACATTCGAATTATCGAAAATCCTGAGCGGGTCATCCCGAAAGCGCTCAATCGTGCTATTGAAGCTGCTAAAGGGGAAATTATTGTTCGTCTGGATGCTCACTCACTTCCCAGCGAAGACTACATTGAAAGGTGTGTGGCGGCTTTGGAACAGAAATTGGGAGAAAATGTGGGCGGGATGTGGGAAATTGAAGCCGGTGCTCAAACGTGGATCGCGCGGTCGATTGCTGTGGCGGCTGCTCACCCCCTTGGAGTCGGAGATGCTCGCTATCGGGTTGGAGGAAAGGCACAATATGTGGATACTGTTCCTTTTGGGGCATTTTGGAAAAGCCTCTTTGAACGCATTGGAAAGTTCAATGAAAATTTACTGACAAACGAAGATTACGAGTTCAATAGCCGCATTCGGCTGAATGGCGGTAAAATTTGGTTTGATCCCGCGATTCGAACGAAATATTTTGCGCGCAAGAATCTTGGTGAACTAGCCAGACAATATTGGCGGTACGGATACTGGAAAGCAATAATGTTGCGAATCCATCCCAAAACACTCCGTTGGCGTCAATTGTTACCGCCGCTATTTGTGTTATCGCTTTTGATTTTCTTGTTCCTGTCACCATTCATGTCTCTAGCAAGATACGCGCTTCTCTTTATAGTAAGCGCTTATCTTCTAGTACTATTTGGTATCGGTGTCCAACAGGCTTTAAGGCGAAAGCAAGTCTGTCTTTTCATAGGGTTGCCACTGAGCATGGCAACCATGCATCTGGCTTGGGGAATCGCTTTTTTATGGAGTATAGTGACTGCACATGGCAAATGAACGCACAGAGATTCCCTCGCGGCCGTGGCGGCTGCGATTCTACGAACGCCGTCCCTTGCTTTTATTGGGGGATTTTCTGGCAGCTTCGATTTCTTTCCTGTTAGCATTATACTTTTGGGGTTTAAGTGAGCGCTTTTTAGGATTCTCCGTTGAATTTATTCAGCGAAGGGTGCCATGGTGGTTCTGGTTGATTCCGTTAATCTGGATGCTTTTGTTAGTTGAGTTGTATGATTTGTACCGCGCCTCAGATTGGCGCGCCACCATTAAGGGAATTGCAACTGCTGCCGTAGTAGGCTTTGTTGTTTATCTTGTTTTATTTTTCTATTACGCAAACTCTCCCCGGGCAATGTTGCCACGCCGAGGGGTTGCAACCTTTCTTGTCTCAGCTTCTCTCTTGACTCTCGTCTGGCGGTGGGTTTACATCCGGATATTTACAATGCCCCAATTTATGCGCCGGGTATTGGTCGTTGGTGGTGGGAATGCAGGTACGTTGATGGTTGAGGTTTATAAGTCCATTACTCCACCGCCGTTTGTGGTGATCGGTGTGGTAGACGATGATCCAGAGAAACAGGGTAAAGATATTCAGGGGATACCGGTTCTCGGAACGAGCGAAGACTTACTCGATCTTATCAAGAAACACGATATATCGGATATCATTGTTGCTATTTCAGGCCCATTGAACAGCAATATGTTTCAAGCGTTAATCACGGCTCAAGAAAGCGGTGTTGAAATCACCCGAATGCCGAAGATGTATGAACGTTTGTTAGGCAGGGTGCCAATTCGAATTCTGGAAGCGGATTGGGTTTTACGCTCTTTCGTGGACGAAGCGTCGGTCAGTATTTTCGATGATCTTCTCAAGCGCTTGTTCGATATTTTGGGCAGTCTGATTGGGATGGTAATCTTTTTAGTGACGTTTCCTTTTATCGCTTTGGCGATACTCATTGATGATGGTTTCCCAATCTTCTACACTCAGATTCGTTTAGGAAGGATGGCGAAACCATATCCGCTAATAAAGTATCGAACCATGCGCCGCGATGCTGAATCGGATGGCAAACCGCGCTGGGCGCAGGAGAACGATCAACGCGCAACGCGCGTCGGCCGCTTCCTGCGGAAATCTCACTTGGATGAATTGCCACAATTTATTAATGTGTTGCGGGGGGAAATGAGCCTGGTCGGCCCTCGCGCCGAACGGCTGGAACTGGTTGAATACTTTGAGAAACGAGTGCCGTTTTATCGCGCTCGCTTGCTGGTGAAACCTGGATTAACCGGCTGGGCGCAGATCAATTATGGCTATGCCGCCTCAATTGAAGAAACAACGGTGAAATTAGAATACGATTTGTACTATATCAAAAACCGCAATCTGTTCGTTGATCTGCTCATCTTGCTACGCACCCCTTCAACGGTGCTCGGTTTGAAGGGGCGCTGACCGTTGTTATTTCCATGAACTTTTTGAACGATTACTCTCAGTGGGATGATTTTTTAGCCCAGTTCCCAAATGTCCATCTCTTGCAAACCAGTGCATGGGGAAAGGTGAAAGAGCAATTTGGTTGGGAGGTCTATCATCTTATCAGTCACGGTTGGGGAGCACAAGTTCTGGTGAAGAAAATCTTAGGAGGCTTTCGCTTAGGCTATATTCCAAAAGGCCCCGTAGGTTCTGAATCTGAGCTTGAACAATGGCTATCCAGACAAAGTGGGGATGAGATTAGCCATTCGATCATCGCCCAACTTAAGGCATTCTGCTCTGAGAAGGGTGTGGCTTTTATTAAAATCGAGCCGGATGTTCTCTTGGGTGGGCGAGTAGATGCAGGAGACTGTCCACCAGGATTTCAACCCAGCTCTCATGCAATTCAACCACTGCGGACAATTTTGATTGATGTCAACTTAGATGAGAGAGAAATCCTTGCCCGCATGAAACAAAAAACGCGCTATAACATCCGGCTTGCGGAACGAAGAGGGGTTGAGGTTGAACAGAGTAAGGACATTGATTTGTTTTATGAAATGATGTTAATAACGGGGAAGAGAGATGGCTTTGGAGTCCATACCAGAGATTATTACAAGAGCGTATACTCCATTTTTGATGAGCAAGAACAGGCTAAACTTTTTGTTGCAGTTTATCAGGGTAATCCAGTGGCTTGTCTGATGGCATTTTCGCAAGGCAAACGCGCCTTTTATTTCTATGGTGCCTCGCGAGATGAACACCGCGAGGTGATGGCTCCGTACTTGCTTCAGTGGAGAGCAATCCAATGGGCAAAAGAGCGCGGTTGTACGGTTTATGATTTATGGGGAGTCCCGGATTATGAGGAAACCGTATTGGAGGAATACTTTGGTGAACGCAAAGGAGGATTGTGGGGGGTATATCGCTTTAAGCGAGGTTTTGGTGGTCGGGTTGTTCGCTACGCAGGAGCTTATGATTTTGTGGATTCACCGCTTGTTTACTCGTTGTATAAGATCTACACCAGGCGAGTAGGCGTCCGGTCATGATCAACGCTGAAGAGTGGAATCGGATTGTAAGCTCTTTTCCAATAACCCATGTTTTACAAACCTGGCAATGGGGTTTGGTTAAACAACAATTTGGCTGGGAGATGCTTCCTAAAGTATGGAGAGATGGGGATGAATTCACAGGAGCTGCCCTGGTCTTAAAAAGAAAGATTTCTCTGCCACTAATTGGTAATTGGGGAAGTCTGCTCTATATCCCCAAAGGGCCTCTCTTGAAAAGTTGGGAAGATCGTGCTCTGGTTGAGCAGGTTTTACAAAATTTAGAGTCGTTGGCTAGAGAGGAAAAGGCTGTTTTGATAAAAATCGATCCGGATGTTATCTATGCACACGGTGAGAGCGGAGGTGATTGGGTAAAAAATGACCTAACTGGGCAAGGGATCGGTCCCGCATCTACCTCTCAAAATGATGCCGATTGCGGTAAACGGTTGGTTTCCATGCTAAGAGCTCGAGGATGGATGTTTTCGCGCGAACAGGTGCAATTTCGGAACACGGTCGTATTGAATCTGGAATTAACCGAAGACGAGTTATTAGGTCAAATGAAACAGAAAACGCGGTATAACATTCGTTTAGCTGAAAGGAAAGGGATTCTGATCCGAGAAGGGAGTAGGGATGATCTCCCGATGCTTTACCGATTGTATCGGGAGACCAGCCAGCGGGACGGTTTTATCATTCGCAACGAAGACTATTATTTGACAGCCTGGCAGACATTCTTGAATTATCGGCAATCGGGACTGAGAGATGGTCAAAATCGGCATGCATTGACAGATTCTCACCTTTTGAAGAATCCTTTTGCGCAAATTCTTATTGCGGAATACCAAGGGGAGGCGGTCGCGGCTCTGGTGCTATTTATTTTTCGAGATAAGGCGTGGTATATGTATGGGATGTCTACCGACAGACATCGGGAGAAAATGCCGAATTATCTCTTACACTGGCGGGCGATACAATTTTTACGTCAGATTGGGGTAAGAGTGTATGATCTATGGGGAGCACCGGATCGCTTTGATGAATCCGATACAATGTTTGGAGTGTACCGGTTCAAAATCGGGTTTGGCGGCGAGACTATTCAGCATATTGGCGCTTGGGATTATGCGGTTTCCCCCTGGAAGCATCTTATCTATCAGGAAATCTTGCCAAAATACCTGGGATTTTTGCGGATGAAAAGGAGGATAAATTCATGAAAGCTACCCTATCGGCAGTGCCACGGATGAAGATTGCAAATTTGCCTACACCGGTCGAGAAACTAACCCGCTTGGCAGCGAAAATCGGGTTGAGAGAATTGTGGATCAAGCGGGATGATTTAACCGGATTGGCATTGGGCGGAAACAAAACCCGGAAACTGGAATATCTGATAGCGGCTGCCCTTGCTCATGGCGCAAAAACATTAATTACCACTGGAGCGCCACAATCCAATCACTGTCGGCAAACTGCGGCCGCGGCAGCGAAATTTGGGCTTGAGTGCGTCTTAGTGTTGACCGGCGATTCGCCTGAGCGGATTAGCGGGAATATTCTTCTCGATCATTTATTCGGCGCAAAGCTGATTTGGTGTCCAAAGGAGCATCGCGAAACGAAGCTGCAGGAAGTGTTTCAACACCTTTGGAGTGAGGGCAAACGACCCTATCTGATTCCGTACGGTGGCTCTAATTCGTTAGGGGCATTGGCCTTTGCCCAGGCGATGCTGGAACTTGCTGAGCAAGGAGTAGATGTGGATTGGGTGATTTTCCCTTCCTCGTCCGGGGGTACCCAAGCGGGCATGCTCCTGGGTAGTAAAATTTGTGGCCTTTCCGCACGCATCCTTGGGATTAGTGTCGACCTGAGTGCTGAAGAGCTTCAATCGCGCATTGATCAACTGATCACTGAAACAATTGATGCCTATTCATTTCCACTGAAGATCAATCGGGATGAAATCTTGGTGATTGATTCTTACCGCGGGATGGGGTATGGGCTTCCAACGGATGCAGATATCCAGGCTGTGCGCGATTTTGCCCGTTATGAGGGCATCCTCTTGGATCCGGTTTATACCGGTCGAGCGGCTGCGGGAATGTGTGACCTAGTAAAGCGCGAGGTTATTCCATTCAGCGCCTCGGTGCTTTTCTGGCATACCGGTGGAATACCGGCGCTATTTGCTGACCTGTACGAGAAGTTATTCGTTTCTGCTGAATAAGTTCGCCAACTCGTCCTGTAGACGTTTTTTCCAGGCCAGACGTAAAATCTTCTGCTCGAGTGGCCTGGTTTCTATCTCGAGTTCTTTACCTTTTCCGTAGAGAACTTGCTGATAGTATTCCAGAAGCTGGTTGATCTCCACGGTGGCTTCTGGCAGCGCTTTGAGAAGAGTTGTTGCGCGTTCAGATGGGGTGTAATGAATGGGAGGGGGACAGCGGATTATCCTGAGAGCCGTGTTGATGCGCTGATAGGATTTTTCGAGCGGGGAGAGTTTCATCCTTTGGTTCCATTGAACTACAATTGGCGGGGGTGAAAAACCCATCGCTCTGATACCAATTTCCAAAACTTCGGGTAGCTGGCGGTATGCTTGTGAGACTTTTTGGCGATTCAACTTTGTCCAAATCGAGATAATCACGAATAAAAGTATTATGGTTAAGACAAAGAAAGGAAACAGTTTTGAACCAGGAGCAGAAATGGTTGGTTGATTCTCTTTTCCTTCCTGAAATTTCTGAAAAATTTCTTGAGGGTTGATTTCTGGGGTGGTGGCTTCAGCCAGTGGTTCGGTTTTTTCAAGTTGTTGTGGATAAAAAAGGGCTGGTTGCGAACTGGTCGGTTCGAACTCGATCCAGCCGATATGGGGGAAGAATACTTCTGGCCAGGCATGCGCATCACGTTGACGAACGACATAGACATTTGCCGTCTGGAGATCTTCCAAGGTTCCTTCGGCAAAGCCAACGGCTAGCCTGGCTGGGATACCCAAGCTACGGAGCAGGAGGACTTCAGCGGTTGCATAGTAGTTGCAAAAGCCCTTTTTATAATCGAACAAGAACCAATCGATCAATTCCTGATTGGCCGGGAGCTCATCGATGGTTTCGATGTACGTTATGTGAGAACGCAAATACTCGGTAATGGCAAGGACTTTGTCGTAGGGAGTTGTTAGATCTTGAGTGATTTCCAGGGCAAGATCTCTGGTGCGCTTGGTGAGAGAGTTGGGAAGGCTGAGATACCTCTCCGTAACCCAGGAGGGGTATTTTTCGCCCGCTTCTTGAAGTTGTTTGACGGTTATTGTACTAGGGGATGAGCGGGCGCTATAAGCTTTCCCTGCTGGCAGAGGTGCAGGAGAGCGAACTGCCAGCAAATCGATTGTTCCATCCGGGTTTTCTATAACCTCAACCTGGACGGCGAGATTCGTCCAGTAAGGTTGAGATGGGAGAATTAATGTCGTGAGTGGTTGATGGAGATAAATGGTGAAGAATTGCAGACGCAAAGGACGAGCGGGGAAGGAGGGCATTTGCACGTCGAAAGCATTTGCCTCATAATCCTGAGTGGTGAATTCGGAGAGGAGCCATTGTCCGTTTTCGTAATGATCATAGACGCGCGAGCGCCAGTAAAGGCGCGTTTGTTCTGGAAGCCTTGCCGGGGCAATGGCGGTGAAGATTTCTTGCTCGCTTAATTCAATTCCACGCCCAAGATTTAATGTTCGTTCATAGAGCTCAGGCTGGGTTTGAATGGTGACTCGCAAAGACGAAAATGCGTTTTCGAAGTCCTGGCGCAGGGAAACAAAAGGTTCTTTGAATTTATCCCACACCCGAACGACGGCGTCAAGTTGGCTGCGATTAGACGGAAGGATCAGGGAGAGGGTCAGTAAGACCAGCAGAGACCCCAAGGTAAATTGAAAGACCTCCGAGGATAGCTGTGGAGAAATGTAGAACCGCTTGTTGCTCCAGTGTTCTCTTTGTTGAAGGTAATACAGGCGACCAATCAGAAGGAGTGCCACAAAAGAAAATAGATAAAGATATGCATTGCGGGTGGGAATCAGCGGGTCGTAGGTGTGGATCAGGATGATGGCAAGAAATAAGGGGGCAAGAAGGCGCAATAGCCGTCTGGTACGCACCAGGCTGTAAGCGGTGTTTAGCCCAATGACCCAAAAAAGGATCATCATCAATCCTAAGAACAGGAGATTGTCGTAAACGGGTTGGCGTTCGGAGAGACGTTGAAAGATGAGCGCCAGGCGGATAAAGATGGCAAGGATTTTATCGCTCCAAAGCTGAGCAGAACTTTGCAGTAGACCCAATCGCCAGCCCACAAAGAAAATGCCATAGAAAAACGATAGCAGAGCAACGGTTTGGGGCTTGAAACGGCTGGTTCCAAGAGCCAGACCGAACAGATAGGCCCAATTGACGATATAGGCAATAATATACAGCTCATCTGTCCAATGGGTGACCAGCAAACGCCTGGTTACGATCAGGATCAATCCCCAGGTGAGTAGAACCGAGGTCCAGTCCCAACCGAGCGCGTTCGATGGCGTGCCATCGGATTTGGGCTGACTCTGGAATCCGAAAGTTCCTGATATCATGAATTCATTCTAGCATTCTTCCGACGGGTACAGGAGGGTGATTTCGACTTTAGACAAGCAAATGGGCAGACGGTTACGTTAAGGTTTTACCTCTTGCAGCCGAGTGGAAATGGGCAATCCTCAAAACGTAACGCATTAATAAGTTCTTGCTCTTTGACGCGCGGCAGTTTTGTCATACTTCAACCCAAAGGCGTTGAATGCCTATAAATTCTTGAGGCGAGATCTCTTCGCCGTCGACTTCTAGGCACAACTCGATTCCTTCCTGAATGCGTTTCATTAAGACATATAACGACTTAGCTTGGGTATGACAGCCGCGCAATTCGGGGACACTGGCTACAAAGTAACCTTCTGCGTCGCAATCGATAATCACGTTAAAGGCTCTCGTTATCTTTCTTCGCTCTACCGATTATAATCTTCAGAAATTGTGCCCATCGGCTGGCGATTCGGTCGCCGCTGTGATACGCCACTTCTCAACGCTTGAAGCTATGAAACTTACCCCATGCCGGTATGGGTGGAAGCGCCGAAGGCAGGAGGCATGTAAGCGCTAGTTTGGCGCAACTGCCCCCATGAGCAAGATACCCTTGCCCACAAGCGTCCTTTTCTTTTGCGGGCAATGTGCTAATGGCAGAATTATGTCGACAGGCCGCGATTGGCTATCTTGACAGTGAGCGAGTGCAGGGTAGCCTGCGTGTTGCAGACGGCACCGATTGAATGGCGATGAAGCGGTCGGCTGAAAGCGCATGTTGGGCAGACGCCTATTACTACATACGAGCAAAACGAACCTGCCTTTCTGTTACAACCACAAATTGGTCTGTTAACTGCCCCGCATAGCCTTCAAGCAATCGTTGGAGGATGGCAATTTTATTCGCCGCTCGTTCATCTTCAAGGCGTAAGAGCACAACGCCTTTATGCGGACGTCGCTCTCGGTAAATTTTCTCACCAAAATCCTTGTCATTCGTGATCAAAATCCAATTCTCGGCAAACGCTTTTGTAATGACTTCATCGTCTTCCATGCCGCGTGCTTCCTCGTACACGGAGAAAACTTCATGCTTCTGGGCGCGTAACCAATGTGCTACCGCTGGACCCGTGCATTCATCTACCAGAAAACGCATTTATGTTGGCTCCAACAACGGTACAAATGTAGTGTTTGCAAGAGACTTTGTGGCAAACAATAAACAGGCTTGAATATCTTCGGGGGCTAGCCCTTGATACTCTTCAAGAATCTCTGCGGCTGTCGCCCCGTGAGCCAGCAGATTAAGCACATATTCTACGGTCAAGCGTGTTCCCTTGATAACTGGCTTGCCAACCATAACTTTGGGATTGAGGGTAATACGCTCAAGAAGTTGTTGTTCCGTCATTCTTCCACCTCCTACTTGCTACTCGTATCATACCATGAAATCCTGCACTATCAATGTGCCTGCCTTACGGTTTGCGTTACCTGCGTGTGGGTGGGCGTGGATTCTGTTTGGGAGCAGAGAAAACCCGAAGCCAGAAAGATGCTCGTAAAACGCGCAGACTCCCCGCCGTCCGCTGCAACATCTCATGATGGCGCGGCCATCATTTTTCCTGGGGGAAACAGCGGCGCAGCCATCTGACTCACAGTATACTCAAACTCGGCAGGCAAGCAAGCCGTACAATTCGCATTGGCGCAGGCGCAAGCCTCCCGTGCTGCAACCTGGTTTCCGGCTACGATGATTTGTCCATTGGTGGCGCTCTCCGGGCGACCCCGTTCAGGAAGCTATTCTACCAAAGCGGCCGGGCCTGCCTGATTTCTTCCAGAAGGAACCCCAATGAGCAAACTCAGCCAACCCAATCCCCGCCTGAGCGAGGCGCGTCCCTTTGCTTCAATGAGCCAGGTCAACCCGCACGCCGCCGGGGTGGACATCAGTGCGCACGAGATCATGGTCTGCGTGCCGGGCGACGAGAGCACCCAACTGGTGCGCTCCTTCGGCAATTACACCACCGACCTGCAGGCCATCGCCGCCTGGCTCAAAGAACATCACATCGAGACAGTGGCCATGGAAAGCACCAGTGTCTACTGGATTCCGCTCTTCGAGACGCTCGAAGCGGCGAGCTTTCGCTGCTGCCTGATCAGCGCCCGCTCGCTGCGGCGCATCCCCGGACGCAAGTCGGACGTGCTGGACTGTCAGTGGATTCAGACCCTGCACAGTTACGGCCTGCTGGAGAGTTCGTTCCGTCCCGAAGCCGACCTGGTCGCCCTGCGCACCCTGCTGCGTCACCGCGCCCAACTGCTCGAACACCGCGCCCCGCACATCCTCCACATGCAGAAGGCCCTGCTCCAGATGAACGTGCAACTCTCCCAGGTGTTGAGCGATGTGACCGGCCAGACCGGTCAAGCTATCATCCGCGCCATCGTGGCCGGGGAGTGCGACCCGTACAAACTGGCCGCCTGCGCAATTATCGCTGTCGCAAAGACGAAGACGAGATCGCTAAAGCCCTGACCGGCACCCGGCGCGAAGAGCATCTCTTCGTCCTCAAGCAATCGCTGGAGATGTATGACTTCTACACCCGCCAGATCGAAGCCTGCGACGCCGAGATCGAGCGCATGTACCACACCATTCGCCCCAACGAAGATGGCTCGGACGATGACGACCCGCCGCGTCAGGTCCCCGAACACAAGCGCAAGAGTCACAGCAAGAACGCTCCCAAAGGGGGCGCCATCCGCAAGCATCTCAAGCGCATCTGCGGCGTGGACGTGACCGCCATTCATGGCGTGGGCGAAGTCCTCGCTCAGGAGATTGTCATGGAGACAGGCACGGATATGAGCAAATTCCCCAACGAAAAACACTTCTGTTCCTGGCTGGGACTGGCGCCGAAGAACGAAATCTCCAGCGGCAAGGTGCTGCGCAGCGCCACGCTCAAGACGCGCAACCGCGCCGGACAGGCCTTTCGCAAAGCGGCGGCTTCGGTCATGCGCTCG
>Ga0308418_1000080_pt1 | contig 68507 bp, 51 predicted proteins | sample HotsprSampleR4cd_FD_203517 | JGI IMG/M metagenome (GOLD analysis project Ga0308418, IMG submission 203517) | Hot spring phototrophic mat microbial communities from Mushroom Spring, Yellowstone National Park, Wyoming, United States - 20090729_R4cd ... | reverse complement strand
GAATTGTACACCATCAGGAATTTCGACCGCTGGATTAACTCATAAGAACTGAGATATTCTTGCGAATCGATAAAAATCACATTTGACAACTTGTTCACTGCGTTGGCTTCCACCCAACCGCGCACGCTTTCGCGGGCTTGTTTTGCCGTGCCAGGCCGCATCTCATCTGGATGAGCACGGATGACGAACAGGGTCTCTGGATGTTCGCGGATGATCTTCAACACCTGGTCGAGCCAGTGAAACATGTGCCGAAAGGCTACATTGGCATGAACCTGACTGGTATCATACACCACATTGGTAAAGATTGGCACGATTTGGCGGAATTGAGCGGCTTTGTGCAGAAAAGCCTCATCCAAACCCTGCATCTGCGGCCAGAAGCGAATGCCAGCCATGGTGAACTTGCCCTGAAAGCGTTTTTCCAAATAGGCATCCAGGCGTTGATTCTGGCGTTCATTCAGTTCAAATGAGGCCGGGATGTAGATCGGATAGGCAGTGGCTTCCCCATCGGTAAAGAAAGCCGAAAACGGTTGAAAGCCCACTTCCTGGGTAACTACCCGAACGCCTTTTTGCATGGCGACCCAGCGGGCAGTCGCCTCAGGATACAGGATGCCGTTGAAGATCAAGCAGGCAAGCGGTTGTTCTTTATCTAACAGCTCATTGAAATGGAGTGCAACGCTAACCGCCGAAAGAAGATACTGCCGAAGGAGAAAACGGGTAGGTTCATCATCGGATAAATGATGACAACGCAATGCCCAACGGATGGAGGGTAAAACGAGTTTACCCAGCGGGATCGGCTCACTGAACAAGGGAGAGGAATAATCGAATTCGCTTAGCGCTTCGATATCCAGTTCTTTCAATTGCTTTGCTAAGGCTGAATCAGGTTGATAACGGAACCAGTGCGTCTCAAAGGCTTGGGTAAGCCGCCTGGTCTGGGCAATACAGGTTTCACATGGCGGGGTTGAATAATAATCGCGGCGGTTCGTGCCAAGCACACAGGGAAACATACCTGCCTGACAGGCAAACTGAACGATGCGGTAGCCGCCCAGCTTCAATCCCAAAGCGGCTAACAGGGTAAAGGCAGCATTCTGGCTAAGGGCAGAGAGCCGAGAAGAGGCGTTGAAAACGACAACGGTAGGTAAGGTTTTTCCCCGCGGGGCATGCGCCTGCACCTGACGGGCAAGGCGCTTCAAGCGTTGACGGTTTTGCCAACCCGCCCAGCGAAGTTGAAGGTTTTTCAAAAAGGGTCTGTTCATCGCCAGACCTCCACTTGAACCAATAAAGCCCCTGTATTGTCGGTCAGGCATCGTCTCGCTCGATGATCAGGTGAGTCTGGCGGTTGATTTCTTCGAGGCTGGCACTGCGCGCCTTTTCCAATCGCTCAGCACGGTTGCTGAATTGCGTCATGGCATACTCGATAAAGTCATCTTCAACCAGGCCGAATGGGACAACCTCATAAGCAGCAAAGGCGTCGCCGATCACGCCGACGGCAAAGGGTAACAAGGCGTTCATCTGGTTCTGAAGCGCATCCCACAAGTCGGGATGCTCAACAATCAGGCGCGAAAGCAGATAGATGCCATAAGCGATGTGACGCGATTCATCTTGTTTGAGCAAGGTGATGCCGTGGCGCAAGCCGGGCAACAGGTCGCGGCGCTGCAGGGCTGTGAAGAAGGCCTGATAGCCAGTTTCAGCGAGCACTCCCTCCACTACCATATTATAGGTCACCGAAGCGCGAATTTGGGCTGTTGGCGAGGGATCATCCTTCAGAGCAAGCAAAGCGCCAGGCAGGGCATGATAAAAAATCTGGCGATAGTTTTCGGTGTGATAGCGTTCGAGAGTTTGACCGCCCTCCGCTTTCTCAATCGGAGAAAAGACCGCAACTTCATCCAGAAAGCGACGGAAAAAGTCGGTGTGTTTGGCTTCTTCAAAGAGAAACGTCGTTAAATATAAGGCTTCTTCCACCCGTCCTTCGGCAGCAATTACGCTCATCAGCGGCAGCAAGTCGAGCGTAACTGCTTCCTCGCCTGAGACAAACATCGCCAGCAGCCGCCAGATCAGATCCTTTTCTGCGACAGTCAGCTCCGACCAATCGAGCTGATCCTTAGAGAAATCGATGTCGGATGGATTCCAGATGCCTAGCTTTTTGGCGCGCTCATACAGGCGCATGGGGGGCAGGTTGCGGTTCAAGCCGCGGGTCGTGGTTGTAAATGAAAGATGAGCCATGGTTCCTCCATAAGTTGTCAGGGCATATCATACCCTAATAGAGACAAATCATGGCAGAGTTGGCGAGAGGGTCACTTCAGGCACAACCGAGCTAGGAGGCAGAGGATTTAGACTTCGATAAAAATTTAAGCGAACCACGTCCAACGAACGACTTCTGGGTATCAATAAAAAACCCTCGCCTTTGTCACTCACCGCCACACTGCGCAGGATGGGATAAAACATCTCTGCGAGCGGAACGCGGGCAACCGCCTGAGTGATCCCATCCGCACCGATGTAATGCACCGTCTGATCAACCGTTATCTCAGGCAGAAATTCAACCACATCTTCTCGCACAACGGTAAAACTGCCATCCCTAAAGACCTTGAGCAAAGCCAGGCTGCCAGAACCCATTGTCAGGCGAGTTTCATAGCGGACGTCACCAGCCATCATCGCTCGGATTTCGGGCGAGCCCGATTCAATAATCTGATAGAATTTGCCAGCGCAATTGTAACCGCTTGCCTGAGCATCTGCAGGGTTATTACGAAGATCCTGCAACCGAACTAAGCGAAACCCACCTTCTAGTTCTAAGAGAACGCTACCATCACAGTCTATCGCAATGCCGGTCAGACCCTTATCGATGCCAAAGCCTTCTGGAATGTCATCGCTGGCAAGCAACTTTCCATCAAAGGAAAGCTGGTTGACCCGATAGCGTGGTGGTGAAAAATCCAGGCTAATTTCGAGCAGAATCAGTTTCTCCTCATCAGCGCGCACGTCGCTCACATTGACAATTCCCAACTCAGAAAGTTCAACCTGATTTAGCAATTTGCCGGTCTGATCAAAGTTAAGTAGCCGATTGGCAATCGGGTCGGCGATGAGAAAAGTCTCATCAGGCAATAGCGCCAGGGCATTTGGGCCGGTGATGGGCATCTCGGGAATATCTACCCCTTGATACTGGATCAGGTTCTTTTCGCCAACCGGGATAGAAAAAACGATCGTGTAGAGGTCACCGGCCTGCTCCTGGATCAGCGGTCGACCGATTGGCGGCGTTGCCGTCGTTGGTGTGGGTGAAGGTTCAAAAATTGGTGAGGGGACTACGGTCGGAGTGACAATAATAGTAGGCGTTGGTTCAACCGGCTGTGCGGTTGGCGTTGTTTCCAGAGGGAAAGGAGTTGATGGAAGACTTGAGATCTGGCAAGCTGAAAAAGCGACAACGAACAGTGCAGAGAAACACAGTCTTCTTCTCATTACGGACTCCCCGGTTTACAAGGTGTGAACAATAATAATACAAAAAAAAAGACGATTTGCGTTAAATATTGTTAATATTTGAAAATTCGCAATATTTGAGGTTCGTTATGCGCTTTGAAATAGGCTTCGGAGAGGCGTTGAATGGCGATCAGAAAGCCCTCTCCCTGCCGCTGATGCCCACGCCAAATTTCGGGGATCATTGTGCCGTGATAGTCGCCGATGACGCGGAAGAATTGCACCCAATCAATCGTTCCCTCTCCGATCTGCAAGCCCTCCCCATCCAGCCCAGAGGCATCCGAGAGGTGTAAATGACCGATGTAGGGCAACAAAACACGCACCTGCTCAAAGAAATCCACATGCGCCCAGTTACAGTACAGCTTACTATGCGAGGTATCGAAACAGATTTTTAAGCCCAACGGCAGGATGAAATCGCGAATCTCTTCTGCATCCATGAAGGCGTTAGTCAACCACTGACCGCCAAAATACCAGGGATGGGGTGGCAGATTCTCCAATAACAGTTCCACTCCGTCGCTATCGATCTCCTCTAACGAGCGGCGCAGGTTGTCATACAACATCTGCTTATCGCGGATGGGGTGATCAAGGCTCATCGCTCCAGGATGAACCACTACTTTTGGCATGCCGACAAAGTGAGGCGCCATCTCACGGGTCAAGCGAATGGTCTTTTGCACCAGTTCCACCGAGCCTTTGCGTTGCCATTCATCGCGCGCACACAGATCAACCAGGGTGCGATCCCAGAACTCAGGGGCATGCACCACCAGCTTTAGCTCATAATCGCCACCCGGGTAGTGTTCCTCCAAGTCTTGATCGGTAAAGTGATATTCCAACATGCGCGGCTGATAGGCCAGTAACTCGTGCGAATCGCGAAAGCGCACCGTAAAACCGTAATCCATTGGCAGGGTATGCCTGGCATCCAGCTCAAATTTGACTCCCAAATCGCGCTCCAGGAATGGTTCATCTTCCTCAATTACCCTTTCTGCCACCCTACCGACTAATTGTTCGTAGTGTTGGGGTGAAAGGCCCAAAGCTGGACCTTTCACCGTAATTTTGTCGCGGGTGATGACTTCCCCAATCTCGATCCGTTTGGCCGCCACCAGACTCTTGCCTAATACTTCGCGATTCAATATCTCACCGCGCGAGAAAAATTTTTCTTCGCCGGTGCCAAGGGCAAGCGCCACCTGACGGATATCGCGCACCATTTTCTTAAACCCTTGCGGTTCGAGGCTGGCGGCATGATCTGGACCTTCCATCGTGCGATCGAGGGTGAGATGACGTTCGATAATCGAGGCGCCAAGCGCGGCCGCCACGGTCGAGACTGCGATGCCGCGTTCATGTCCCGAATAGCCTACCGGCACACCAAAGCGGCGTAACTGATCCATAAAGCGCAAATTGATATCCTCGAAGGCGGCCGGGTAGGTACTGTTGCAGTGCAGCAAAGCAAACTCCACATTCCGTTGCTTGAGGAAATTCACCGTAAACTCCACCTCGTCCATGCGCGACATGCCTGTTGAGAGGATCAGCGGTTTCCCTTTCGAGGCAAGATGGTCTAACAGAGGCAGATTGGTTAGATCGGCGGAAGCCACCTTGTATGCCGGCATGCCCAGCGTTTCGAGAAAATCAGCGCTTTCAGGGTCAAAGGCTGAGCAAAGGAACGTAATGTTGCGCTTTTGACAATGCTCGACAATCGTGTAAAAGTCGTGCTCGGGAAGCTCGACCTGCTGTAAGATCGGTAACAGATAGCGCAAGGTTTTTTCGCCGGCATTGGCGTTTTCCAGATATTTTTTAGCGTAGAGTTTGTCCAGTTTGCGCTTTTGGAATTTAACCGCATCCGCGCCGGCATCGGCAGCGATATCGATCAGTTTCAACGCCAGCGCCAGGATACCGTTATGGTTGACGCCAATTTCGGCAATAATGTATGTAGGCTGACCGTCTCCGACCAAACGGTCACCAATTTTTATCACGGGCATAGAACACTCCTGAAAAAGTCATTTGATCGCTGAATATGTCCACCGCAAAAACGTATCGGGTGAGGATCGGGCGGGCATTGCTCTCCAACGATGAATATTTTCACCTACCCTTTGAACAAAGCTTTTAGACTGCCTCTCTGCAGGGTAGTTATTAATTGTACTTTTTTCTTGAGCCAAGGGGGTTAGGGTTTCTTAAAGTGAGAGAAGGGGAGTTAACTTAACAGGTGGGGAAAGGACATCGCATCGTCCCGCAGGTTGTCCAAGGGGCGCTTTTGGAGACAGCATCGAATCGTCGAAACGGTTGGCTTACCAGTTCAAGTGCAGATAGCGGTCGGGTTCAAAACCTAAATCGTCCCAGGTAATTTCACCACTTTCCAGCAAACGTTCAGCGCGTTGCCAGTCAGCTTCGGAGTCTATATCAATCCAGTCAGAGGGAGGCAAGATCAGCGGTAAGATGCGCTCACCGCTCATCGAACGTTTTTCCAGAATTGTATCGCTCCAGATTGCATCCACGTAGCCGGTTTGCCAGTAGACTGTCGGCAGAACCTGACGAGGCAGGTTATAGGCTTCCGGAAAATCGGTCTCAAGCAGAGGACGCAAATACCCTTCCGGGTCGATTTGCCACATCTTATAAGGATTTTGGAAAGGCTCAATCACTGCCCGCACCGAATCGGCTTCGGGCTGAAGCAACAGCTTGTAAACCGCCTGGTCGATATGCGCTACTTTGCGCAATGGCGAGGTGGGACGCAACTGCACCACAATTTGCGGGTGATAGTTGTCATGCTCAGCTAACCACTGCAAGGCGTGCAGGAAAACCGGCAGGTCGGGCGTGTCATCCTGGGCATATTCAGCAGGGCGGAGGAAGGGCACTTCAGCGCCATACTGGCGGGCAAGCGCAGCAATTTCCTCATCGTCGGTTGAGACAATCACCCGCGTCACCGTCTCGGCTGCCAGGCCAGCAGCAATGCTATAGGCAATCAGCGGATAACCGTAAAAAGGGCGGATGTTCTTGCGCGGGATACTTTTCGAGCCACCCCGCGCCGGGATTAAGGCTAAGACTTCGGTCTGTAGTTCCATATCAGTTCCCTCACCAGGCGCTCCAGCCGCCATCAACAATTAAGTTAGCGCCGGTCATGTATTGTGAGGCGTCTGAGGCTAAAAAGAGCAAAGCGCCATTCAGGTCATCTTTGTGCGCCATGCGCCCCAGCATAGTCCGGGCAGAGTAGGAATGGACAAATTCATCGTCGTGCTGGTTATAAACTCCGCCAGGGGTAAGGGCATTGACGCGAATATTCTGCCTGCCATAGTAGGCAGCCAGGTAAGCAGTCAATCCTAAAACGCCAGCTTTGGTCACCGGATAGTAGGCCGGTTTATATTGCGGCGGTTGACCACTGTGCTGGTAAAGCCTTTGATCTGGAGCAGTGAGGGCATAAATTGAGGCAAGGTTGATGATCACGCCTTTGCCCTGCCGCAGCATGGAGGGAATGACCGCCTGGCAGCACAAAAACACTCCCGTCAGGTTAACCGCCAGGGCTTGATTCCACAGCTCGATGGGATAGTCCTCGAATGTGTTGGAGTGTCCGCCGTGTTGCGGGTCAAATTTTGGGTCTAAGGCAGCGCTGTTGACCAGGATATCCAGTCTGTTGTAGATGCTCAAGGTCTGAGCGACCATGGCACGCACCGAGTCGGGAGCGGTGACATCTACCTTTACAGACACGGCTTGCCAACCCTCGTCTTGCAGGCTTTCCGCTACCCTCTGGGCAGCGGTTTCGTCAAGGTCAGCCACAACCACCCCGGCGCCAGCTTCGGCAAGCGTGCGGCAGAACTCCTTGCCCAGCAAGCCTGCTCCGCCGGTCACGATTGCCACGCGCTGATCCAGCTTGAAGCGGTCAAAAATCGAAGTGTGAGACATGGCTTGGCTCAATATCCTCCAAAACCACAGTTTGTCATCTGGGTCTCGGCTTACCTACCCAGACTCATCAAACTTTAGTAGCACTCACGATTGTTGTTACACACGGGCGAAGCAACCGGGCAACGCAAAGGCGCATTCGGTTGACGCATATAGTAAGCATTTTGTTCATCAAGGATAAAAACGGCCAAGGCATTTATGCCAGAGCTGTCGCAGCAGGCGAGCACTACAACATCAGCAGCATGGGGAAAGTAGCGGGGAGGCTTCGACAAGGGGAGAATAATACCTTGTTCTCCATCTGCGCCAATCAACATAAACGCCAGACGCGGGTAGTCAAGAATATGATAGGGATAGCCTCTGGGGGTCTCTCCATCCCCTTGGAAATAATGCCGAGGGTAAAGCGCCCGGCCGTGTAAGACAACAGCTTTTGAACTCTGAAGAAAAGCCTGGATAGTCATTTCATCTAAACCAGCTTGTTTCTCCAATCCTCTTTCCTGTAACAAAAGCAGCTTTGCCTCTAACGAAGTGGGAAAATAGCGAGGTGGATAAAGATATTCTGAAAGAGGGATCAGCACACCAATAGCCACAAGTGCGATAAACGTCCGTCCTATGTGAGCAAAGGGTAGTCGGTCAGCCGGTAAAGTTAGTAAACCCGAAAAATCATCTGTTCTATTATCTGTTTGCGCTAAACCAAATCCTAGCCGCAACCAATTAAATAGCTGCGCTGCACCCAGTAGAAAATACACTAGCACCACCCAATCAATTGGGACGATGTATCGGCCGCCCGAAGTACGCGCAAACGCATTTGAGGTATTGTAGAAAACAAATACCAGCAAAGGAATCCAGCCCCTCCACTTTTTCTTTTGCCAGGCAGCGCCAATGCCTAGAGCGATCATAGCCAAATAAATACAGAGAAACACCAATGCCCCACCCGACATCGTTCCATCCCACTCCGCTTTCCAGAAGGGAGCCACATTTTTTACCAGGGATCGCAACTCATCAAAAGCGAATGAATGAGGAAGAATAAATATTGAAGCGATCAAATTGTGAAGAAAGTGAGACGTGACAAATGACAGGAAGGCTGGGATCTTCTCAACGAGAAAAGCATTCCGATCTTCAAGGGAAGATAGGGAAAGTTTGGCATAGCTATTCGATTCATCCTGCAGGATTTTACGGATCCCCAGAGCACTGATCGAGGCAAACAGCATTGGGGTTTCATTTAGTGGAGTTTGCTGATTTGGGGCAGGGGGATATAAGTAGCGCTCGTTGAGCACAGCTTGCATTTGCATAAAATATATACCCAACAAAGGCCCGCCGCGTCGGTAATTACGTACATCCCAAGGCAGAGTGGTCATAAACATTGCGAGTACCATAAACCCTGTAATTAGTAGGCGCCTCTGGAGTGAGGAACGGAGCACAAAAATAGCCAAAAAGATCAAGCAAAAAATCAGCAATAAAACATGGGTTCTAAGCATAACACCCAGCCCAACCATACCTCCCGCCCAAATTGCCTTGTGCAATTGACGATTTGGCTGCTTGAGCCATTGCATCACAAGCAAACTAAAAACCACTAGGACAATAGCGGTAGGAAAATCAGTCAGCATCATTTTCGGTCCAGAAGTATCCACCCAAGGGCTGAGCCAAATGGCATTGCTGCCGCGCCAGATTGTCAACATAGCCAGCAAAAGGCCTAGCCAGCGTCCCCGCAATTCTTTGCCCAGCAAGTACAATAAAGCTGGTAGGATAGCATAGATCGCTGCTTGAACTGCAAGCAGAAGATCATAATCTTGCCCTACCAATCCATGCAAATAGACCAGAAAAGCGATATACAGGGGGCGATTGAAAAACTGTCCGTTGAAAAGGCCTTGTCCAATCAGCGCAAACTGACTGCCAATATCAAAAAGAGCAGCGTCAGAATAAGGATAAAACTGTCTATTGGGATAATAAGGGCCAGGCATAAAATAACTTCGCCGTAACGGAATTGCAGCCCATACCAGCGCCGATATCAACCAGATGACCATGAAGGTCACATTATCGGATAGTAAAACCGGCCTTTGAGAAGCGAAAAGAAAAATTAAAACTAGAGCCAAAAGGCTTAAGAATAACTGCTGAGGCAAGATTGGAATTCCCGCCCCGTACCAGCGATCCTCTGACACACGAATTCCTAGGCCGGTCCAAGAGATAACGAGAATCAGAAAAATAAATCCGAGCAAAGTGCCGGCACTCATCTTGATTAGTTCGGAGTTAGATTGAAAGCTCTCTTGCAAGCGCTGCCAGTGAAAACCATTGCGCCCAAGAAGAGCAAAAAAAAGGAAAAAAGCGCTTACAAAAAATAACCAATAAAGAATCGGCCTAAGTTGGAAAAAATCATCAGCTAAACTACCCAATCGATAGGAAGGTATTCCAATCCCTATCCAACTCAAGAAAAGCAGACTCGCGCAAAACCATCTCAAACATGCACCGCTCTTCCCTTCAGTAGCCAGTTGCCAGAATATTTGCACCTTGTTCTTGTTTATGCCCCAGAGTATTGATAGTGATCCAAAAGTTATTATTGGTAAAAACATGGTTGCTGCTAAGAATAAGCGCGGCAAGGAATACCCCCACAGGAAAGCGTTTTGCGGCTCAGAGGGATTCTGGAGAATCCGAACCAAAACAAGCACTGCGCCAAGAAAAGCGCTCAAGCAAAAAACGAATGAGAGCATAAAACGAGGTAGAAATTTCTCCATCATCATTGAATTTTCTCAAGCCAGATCAGGGCAACAATCGCCACCATTACAGAACCACCGAACAACAAATTGGCCTGCAGAGGCGGTTGAAGTAGTGCGATGAATGCTAGACAACTAAACAAAATAGAGATGACATGCATAAGCATGACCGCGTGCGAGGGAGGTAATCCCAATATTACTAAGCGATGATAGGTGTGATCCTGACCACTCCGATAAAATGGCAACCCCCTGCGAAGTCTAGAGATAACCACTAAAGACGTATCGAAAATCGGAACACTGAGCAATAGAATAGGCACAAACCATGAAGACAGTTGGGAAAAACCGGGTGGTGTATAAACAATGGCTAGGGTAGCTAAAACAAATCCTAAAAACTGAGCACCGGCATCGCCAAGGAAAGTGCGAGCAGGTTGGACATTAAAAAAGAACATTCCGATTGAACTTCCCAGTAATATGGCACTCAAGTTGGCAAGTGTTTGCTGATTTGCCTGCATAGTTACCAATATAAAAAAAGCCGCAGCAATCGCAGTCAAACCAATAACCAATCCATCCATGCTGTCTACCAGATTGAACGCGTTCGTAATCCCTACTACCCATAAGAAAGTAACAAGAATATTGACAAAAAGGGCTTGCCCAAATATACGAACGTAAATTCCGCTCATAATAATAAATAATGAAGTGGCAAGAATCTGACCTGTCAGCTTGCCAAGAACAGAAAGACCCTTTACATCATCCAAAATCCCAAAAGCCAATACCACTAATGAACTGATCAAGATGGATTTTACCTCTGAAGATTGGAAATTGCCGAATATCCACCCCAAGAAAACAACCACAAATCCAATAGCTATCCCACCGATCATAGGTTTAGGAGTGTCATGGATTTTATGAGCGGCGCTTTGCGGGTCGTCAACATAACCAAACAGGAAGGACCATTTGATTAACGGAGGAGAGACTAATAGAACCAACAATATTGACCAAAATATAGGTGCAAAAAGATGCAAGATTGCGTTCATAATAAGCTGTAAGTTCAGTAGATTCGCAAATCAAGTCTCAGTGTGGGGCAGCTATTCCTAGCCAACACCCACAGCCCGCTTTCCTAATCCTTGTCTAGGAAAGTTTGCATAGTTGCCTCAGCAAGCGGTCTCCCAAAGCGGAAGATAACCTCACCTTACACTCACCTCGATTATAACCGCTGGTTTTTTATTTCTCAGATTTCTTTTGTTTTCTGCAAAAACGAACTGCGGTTGTCAAATCCTTTCACCTCTCCTGAATAGCTCAGATAGCTCAAGGCATGTGCCGAGTCGCTCTCAAGGTTTTACCAAGATCGTTTATTTTTGGCTAAAACCGAACCTTTGAGGAGTTAGTGTTCACCTTATTTTGAAAGGATATTCGAGTAATTTCAAGGAGGACTTAATGACTTCAGTACTGAAACGGCATTGTGGACTGCGGAAGCAATACTTCCACAGTCCACAGACTTGCGTCTTCTAGGATCGGGTAGAAGGCTCCCGCCCATCGTCCGAACCCATCAAGATGGTTTCCTTGCGTTTGGTGCCGTCGGGGAGCAAGAAACCCTGCTCTTCAAGGTATTGAATGATCAAACGGGCGTTTTCCTCGGCTGTATGGTTTACTGTGTCCAGGGTGATCTCCGGGTCAATTGGCGGTTCGTAGGGGTCATCCACGCCGGTGAAGCCGGTGATCTGTCCTCGGCGCGCCCGCGCATACAGACCTTTCACATCACGCGCTTCGCAGACTTCAATCGGAGTATCAACAAATACCTCGACAAAGCGTTCATCGCCGACCATCTTGCGCACTTCTTCACGCGTGGCGCGGTAGGGGCTGATCGCAGCACAAATGACCGTGCCGCCATGGCGCGCAATTTCACCAGCCACAAAGCCGATGCGTAGAATATTGGTGTCGCGATCTTCGCGAGAAAAGCCCAAGCCTTTGGAAAGATGGGTACGCACCACGTCGCCATCCAACAGGGTGACTTGTCGTCCGCGCTCCATCAGCAAAGAGGTCAAAATCTCAGCCGTTGTAGATTTACCAGCACCGCTCAGGCCGGTGAACCAGATGCAGACGCCCTGGCGGTGGCGGGGGGGATACATTTGTTGCAGGATCTCGGCGGTCTCCTTGCGGGTGAACCATTCGGGTAATTCCTTCCCTTTTGCCAGATATTCTTCGCGCACCTGCGTACCGGAGATCGATAACGTGCGCGCCCCTTCAGGGATTTTGCTGACTTCTTCGTAGCGATCATCATCCGGCAGGTAGATCAATTCTTTGAATTGAACCGGCTTTACGCCCAACTCCTCGGCATATTGCTCCAACATCATTTGGGCTTCGTATGGCCCATAAAAGGGTCGCCCATGGCTATCGTTGCCAGGGCCGGCATGGTCACGTCCGATAATAAAATGGTTCGCCCCATAATTACGCCGGATAATAGCGTGCCAGAGAGCCTCTTTGGGTCCAGCCATCCGCATGGCAAGCGGCAACAAACTCAACACGGTTCGCTTGGGGTCATAATAGTTTTCCACCAAAGCCCGATAGACGCGCACGCGGGTGTAGTGATCGACATCGCCTGGTTTGGTTAAGCCGACGACCGGATGGATCAACAAACTCCCATTGACATCTTCAGCAGCGCGCTTGGTCAGCTCCTCATGAATGCGGTGCATGGGGTTGCGCGTCTGGAAGGCTACCACATTTGAATAGCCCATCTCTTCCAACAACTGGCGCACCTGAGCGGGCGTGCGGCGCAACTCAACAAAGTCATAATACTTGGGCAGATCGATCACTTTCAATTCACCGGAGACGTACACCTTGCCCCAACTGACCATTTCAGAGACCAGGGGATGACGAGGATCGGTTGTCCCCAGCACCAGGCGGGCTTCGCGCAAGGGATCCCAGTGATAGACTTCTTCGATCTGCATCACGGCCAGGGTATTGTTGCGGGCATCGCATAAGGTGATTGCTTCGCCCCAGGTAGGCAACTCATCTTCATTAACCGGAAGCGTAACCGGGATGGGGAAAAGCGTGCCATCGGTCAGGCGCATTTCGGTCAGGACACGCTCATAATCCGCCTTGCGCATAAAGCGATCCAATGGAGAGAAGGCTCCAGTAGCCAGCAATTCCAGATCACACATGGCACGAGCAGAAATTTTGACCGAAGGTAAGCGGGTCGATCGGGCAATTAACTCCTGCCGCTCCTCGCCGCTTACCAGCAAATTGACCAGTTTTCCTCCATAAGGGGTGATGAGTGTGGTTTTGTTTTTTTTGGTTGTCATGCTTTCTATTCCTCTAAGATTGAGATTTTGGGGTTTGATTGATAAGGTTATTTAAAAAAGTGGTGCGTCTTTTGGACTAAAAACAGGTCAGCTTTTTCAATCGCTTCCTGGGATGCACTACCGCTTTCTTGAGAAACTACCAAGTTGCCAGCTCTACAACCCGGCCTTGCTTGGCAGATTGATAAGCGGAAAGAGCTATCCTAAGGGCTTCAATACCATCTTCGAGCGTGCAACGAGGCGATTCCCGTCCTTCAACAACGGCCAAAAAATGCTGCATTTCAGCCAGAAACAGATCGTTGCGTTCGAGGGGCTTATTCGGATCAAGAGGAGAAAAGCTGGGGAATAAATGCAACGGCGCTTGGGTAGTACGATCTTGATCAAATCGGTAAAGGCGTGTTTCCCCGTTGGCATACTCCCATTCAATTGTGCCGCGCGTGCCGATAATTTGCAAATTGTGGTGCGGTGGGCGTTGCAGGTAATCCAGATGAACGCTCCCCAAACTTCCATTAGCAAACCAAAGGCAAATCTCTGCCGTATCTTCCACCTGAATCTCCAAATCTCCAAGCTTGTCAACTGCCGCGAAGACGCGGTTGACATCCCCAAACAACCACCTCAAGTAATCCAGGGGGTGCGAGAGGGTCAAAATCAGCCCGCCCCCCAAATCCGCCCGCGCGCTGTAGCCTCGTCGATAATCTTCCCAGGGATGCCAGGCAGGCAAGTATTCACCCCAATGGGCACGAACGATTAAAGGTCGCCCAATCATGCCGTGTTGAAGCATCTCTTTGATTTTTAACAACCCCGGATGAAACCGGAAATGGTAACCAATCAAGACGCGACAGCCATTCTGCTCAACCAGATTTTGAAGTTGCCCGACTCCCTCTAAAGTGTGTGAAATCGGTTTTTCGATCAGCAGGTGACATCCGCGCTGTGCAGCCGCAAGGGCAATTTCCAGGTGCAGAGCAGTCGGATTGGAGATAATAACCGCATCAGGATCGTGATCCAGAGCAGCAGCTAAATCGGTCTCCTGAGGAAAATGACGCAACTCATCGTCTGGCAACGAACTCTGGTGGGTGCGGTAGAGGAGAATATCCTGCACGCCCAAAACCTGTAAATTCCGCAAATGACGCCGCCCAATCGAGCCAAGACCGGCAATTAATATTTTCATCTGTCTGCGTCCGTTGGATACCCCCACGCCTGGAGAGTTGCGCGGGCTTTTTCGAGAAAGAGGGCCTTTTCTTGAGGTGTAAACAGTTCCCGCCAAGAGCCGCTTTGACCCTTGCGCAAGAGCTGAGCAATCTGAGCAGCTTTCTGATTCTGCCATTCAGCGTCTGGGTTTTCTTGCCTCTCAGCTTGCAAGGCCGGCTCTAAATCAGGTTCAATGGAAGATACTCCCAAAAACCTCCAGACCTTTTGCATTTCTTCCCACACCTTAGCCAGCAAATCCTCATAGCGGACGATCAGAAACCGATCCCCGAATAGTTCTCGTCCCAGAGCGACCGTCGTTTCAACATTCTCTACCCACTCTTCCACAGCGCGCAGAAAACCTTTGGGGGTAAAAATCGACTTCTCACCTTGTAAAAAAGGCTGTGGCTGGCGGATAAATTCATCGCGCAATTGTAAATCCTGCGCAGAAAGATGTTGAGGGGAATCGATAAAAGTTTGAAAACGGTGAGAGAGAATGGTGTCTCGTCCATCTCTGAGAATATAAATCAAAGAAGCATCTGGATAAATAGCATAAGCACGGCGCACAGCTTCACCGTTGACCAGACTGTTAGGACTTTTATCTCCGACAATCGATTTGCCCAGCCGCATGGCTTCGCGCTCCAGGATAAAATCAGCCGTCACCCGCAAGACCACCGGTGAAAGGTCTCGCCCATTGTTCCAGCGATTACTGCGCCGCCCCAGCCACTCCCCAATCGCTTGATCTTGGACAAGCGCAGTGAGAAAAGGTGGACGGGTGAAAAAGTGCGCCTGCCAGTTGCAATGAACTTCGGGATGAACCCGAATCAAGCGCGCTAGGAGCGTCGTCCCGGAACGCGCATGACCAAAGATGAAAAATTTGGGTCGCGGAAAAAATCGCCTGATTTCTTCAATTTCTTCAGTAGTGATCAGTGGAATCGTGCGGATGTTGCCTTTTTCTGCAGCATCCCCGTTTCGCAAAACCAACACAACTTGTTTGAGACGACGCAAGAAGGATCCTTTCATCTAAGTACTCCCCTTATGTGCTAGGTGAGCCAGAAACGCCCCTGTGCGTGACCCGGCGCTCCCGTCAGTGTACGTGCATTCTCGTTGCACGAATTGGCATTGAGCAGCTTGGTCTAACTTGGGATATAGCAGATAATCGTTGAGCGACTGCTTTAATTCAATTTCATTAGAAGCTACACGCCCCGCTCCCGAGAGACGGAAGCGTTGATGGGTGGGCCAGTTTCCAATTTGGCTGAGCGGTAAAGAAAATTTACCAGGCCACCCATTTGGCGCGTCAATCGTAACGCTAATGATTGGCGTCTGATGGATCGAAGTTTCGACAACCATAGTGGAGTAAACGGTCAAAAAAACATCAGAATGAGCCATCATGGAGGATTTTTCAGGCATATCTTCTCCCGAGTAGTAACCTAATTCCCCTCCTAAAGGCACAGGCTCCACAACCTTGACATGCGGAAAGCGATGTGCCAGCTCATAGATCTGTTCACGTTCTTTCGCCCAGTGTTTTACAGACGAGAAATGATTGGGATGCAAGCGCACCAATAATTGGGATGGGAAAGCGAGTTGATCGGTTGCAATCAAGCGCGCAATTGCTTCAATATTTTGAATGTTAGGCGAGTAGGTCACAAAACTACAAGCATAGCTCAAAAGCCTGCGTTGTGGATCAAGGTTATGCATTCGAAAGTACTCTTCTCGCGGGATCAGCCATTGCTTGCGGAAGTAACCATCGTAAGACGGAATACCACCAATGTTGATGCGCTCTTCAAGCCAGTCTGAGCCCTTCACCAATTCCATCTTCTGCACTTCCGACCAACAGGAAATATAATCAACTGGGGCGCCCGGTAGGGTATAACTGCTAGGGTTATCCCAACCAAGTACAATGGCTGCGGTTTTGATTTTTCTGGCAGCCGCCTCCCGCAATAGGTAGCGATCAAGTCGCCAACCAGGAGTACTGGAGATTACCAGAACTGGTTGATATCTCTCAAAGAGGTCATTGTAGATATTCGACGTAAAACGTTGTTGTGCCTTAACCAGAGCCTGACGAGCAGGACGGCTATGCCTGAGCAAAAAGATCAGTGCCCTGACCATTGGAAAAAAGATTCTTCGCTTCGGAGGGGCTTCGGCATACACCCACTTTACATGGGTGTCAACAGCTTCCAGATTTATCCTGGAGGAGGCTCCTGCTCTTCTGAAAAAATCCAACCACCATTGTATAGAACCCTGATTTGTTTGAGCATATAAACGAGCCTGTTCCAGTCTTAATCCTTCAATAGTTAGCCCAGGCCTCCCAAAGCGATGGCGGATTTTTTCCAGCAAATGATCGTCTGTCAAAAGCACCACGTGCAGGCCGGCATCGATCAGTGTTGGAATAACCTCCGTTTGTAAGAAATACACGATTGCCAAACCGTGATCAGCGCTAATCAGCACATTTTTTGTTGTCTTCATTCTGGATTCATCCTCATCGAATTTTGTATTGTCGACTAATAGCGGTACAAAAACTCAAAAGTTTTGTTGTTTAACCAGACCAACAGGCGTCTCAATGGTTTCCCCAGCGGCTTGATCGATTTGCGGGTTGGGTGAAACTCCTTAACTGTGTCTGAGAAAGATTTTTCTTCTCGCCATGTTGTCAAAGTGTTTCCCAGATGTTGTACCCACCAATTCGGCGTCGATAGCCGCAGGTAGCCTTTGGCGTTCAAGGCAATATCCAGCGCCCTAACCTGCCCCATTGGCCTTTCAGATGGCAAGGGAATGACTTCTTGCAATACCTGCTTTTTTGCCACGAATTGAAAGTGTCCTGCCCCTATATAGTAGCGTTCTCCTTTATATACCAGACAGGTATCCTGCCGAGACTCAAAATGTTGGCGGGCTTCGGCTTCTGTTTTGCCGAGGCTGCGTGAGTGCCGCCAATAGTCTTCCCAGGCTAAAAATTGCCCCTGGCACAATTCAACCTCAGCCTGCTCTCTCGCCCACTCAACCGTTTGATTGGCATACTCCAGAGGACTCCACAGAGGCATTCCGGTAACCATCCCCGCCCTGGGAAAGCGTTCCAGGGTCGAAACTAACGCCGAGAGCCAGCCAGGGTAGAAATACACATCACTATCTGCATAGGCAATAATCTCGCCTGGTGCCCCTCCAAAGATAATATTCCACGCCCCGGCTTTGCCAATATTTTTGTCGGAGAACCAGAGGAACTGAATTTTGCCCTGCTCGTGAACCTCTTTCAAATATTGGCGCACCTCCGCACAACTGGCATTATCGAAAACCAGCAAGTCATAGGGTAAATCCGTGTTTTGCCAGATACTGCCCAGACATACCTTAAGCACCTCCAGACTCTCGGCGTAGTAGCCTCCTAGAAAAGGTATATAAGTGATCACTGTGACAGTGATCTTTGCCGGTTGAGCGACTTGATCAACAAATTTTGCCGGATTTTGACCAACGCGCATCGCGACCTCATCCCATGCGAAAACGCCGCGCCCGCCGAAAGCGCCGCGCCAGCCACCAGCGCCAGCCACGTCGTTGTTCCTCTGGCGGCAATAGCCAGAGCTCGATTTTGCGCAAGAACCGCAGCAGGGTCAGCGGTGGACGCTTTAGTCGACCGTCCTTGAGTTGAAAGTGGCTATCCAGAATATAATACATGGAGCGCATTCCACCGGCGAGACTCAAGTTGTGTTCCGATTCCTCCAGGTCATAGTGAGGTTTTCCTCCAGGTAAATGGCTGTAATCATGATCCTGATGGATCACGGTTGCGGAGGGAGTAACATCAACCACCGTTATGCCTCGCTGAGAAGCATGGTAGATCATCCAATTATCCCATCCGGCACGACCAATCGCAAAATCGGGGATTTTCACGAACTCAGCCCGAGGGAAAAGGAAAACATCACTACCGGCGGGCGGATGAAGTCGTCCTCGGCGGCTGACCTCCGCTTTCAAGCGTTGCTCCCAACCAGCCGAAAAATCCAGCAGCGTCTTGACCGCTAAATCCCAGCGTTGGCTGATGGCAAGAAAGCGTTCGCATTGAGTCACGACGCTTCGTGCTGCCTGCACAAAATCTGGCAAAAGAATAATGTCGCCGTTGACGTATGCCAATAACGGAGCTTGAGAGGCTTCCCGCGCCAGTTCAATGATCGAACTGACCAATGGAGTGCCCTGATCATTGCGTTTTACCGCAGCTAACTGGACAATCCCGTATTCCCTGGCTACTTCGGCAAGACCGGCTTCTTCTCCAATCAGAAATACTTCGACCTCATTGCCCAAATGAAGCCAAGACTGGATGGCATTGCGCTGGATAAGGTCGACATGAGGGTTGGTAAAAGGTTTTGGAGCAGAGAAAAGCGTAATGAGCTTTGGCATCGGCAAGTTTATAGAGATGGTAGGGTTTCGAAAAAGCACTTAGCGCATAACCGATCGGGAACGGTTTGCAGTATTCGGGAAAGAGATTGCATTGCTGCGGTATGGCAATCAGGGACTCGATTTTGTTTCCTTGCCCGATTGGCGTTCATCAATATCATGGACGGTTTTATGGGGAACAGCAGCATTGATTTGGGCAATTTCGGGGTGGCGCTGAACAAACTCCAGAATTTCCATCCATGAGAAAGAGTCACGGTTATCAAAGTGAGCATAGACATGACGAACAAATTGTAGATCTTCAGCGGTATCCACCGTCCAGCGATAAAAACCATAATCGGGATCGTGATCCACTTGCAAGACACGAAAGAAATTCGGCGGGAAAGGAGGCAGATGGGCAGGTGACTGCAACGTTGAAACATGCACCGAACGTTCTTCTTCGTAAAGATAAGGCATAACATGCTCACGGTGATAGGGCTGGGTTGCCTCTCGCCAAGCCCGTTCCAACGCGGCAAAGGTACAAACTTCGACATCCAGGCCGATGGGAAAGGTGCGTTTCCAAGGAGGTGGCAAGCGGTTAGCAGCAAAATCCCACATCGCTTTGCTCCCCTCACCCCCTGGGAGAGAAGTCGGGGGTGAGACCATGCTCCCCTTACTCCCCTCTCCCCTTGGGAGAGGGGTCGGAGGTGAGAACTTCCCCCAATTAAAAAACGCCTCAACCACCTGGTCGATCACCCCTGGATCGATCAAAGGACAATCCGCAGTTATGCGCACAACGACCTTGGCTTGAAATGCCAGGGAAGTCTGATAGAAGCGATCCAGCACGTCAAACACGCTCCCGCGCGTGACCGCGACACCGATATGTTGGCAAAGTTGCCCAATGGCATCATCTTCTGGCGCAATGGTTGTGGCGACAATCACTTCATCAAGTCGCCTTGCCTGACGGGTTCGTTCCACGACTCGCTGCAACATCGGTTTGCCACCGATATCTAATAACACTTTATCGGGCAAGCGCCTGGAACTGCGCCGCGCCTGGATGATGGCAACCGTTCTTGATCTATATACCGATGCCATTGATCCTATTTTCCGGCCGAATTGCACAAATGGGAAGATAACCGGGCATTCTCCTCACCCACAAGACTGGCCTTCGCTTTATTCCATTCGTTGCATAGAGACGCGACCAGACTTGGATTGGAACGCAACTGAGCGGCAATTTCATCAGCTTTTTGCTCATCGTCCTGCATGACAAAGGCTGCATAAAATGGTAACCACTCAACCGAATCTCTGGGAATCAATTTTTGCTTTTCCACGGTGTGATACAGCGATATGATCGAGTCCCAATCTCCTTTTTGACGGTAGTAACTTGCTTTCTGGTAATAATAGCACCACGAGTGAGGGGGCTCGTTACCGAAAATCCTTTGATCGGGTCTGCTGAATGGTTCGTTGATCAAAATCCGATCTATTTTAGAATATGTAGCTGCCAGCCGAACAAGAGGTTCTTCTAAAGTTGAGGCTTCTACCCTTGTTCCATCAAAAACGTGCACACACGAATCCACAGTAGGCATACTCACAACCAGAGGATTATTAAAGTCACGAAACAGATATATTCCTCGATAAAGACGGGTATTTTTTCCTCGCCAGGCTAGCTGATTTACCGGATCATGCTGAATCAATTCGCCGTTTATGCGCGGACGCGCTTGATCAGGATAAAAGACCAGGTTTGAAGCTCCCCAGATTTCATAGCCTTCGATCAGATAAAAGGGGAAAGGTAAATTCACCATTAATAGCGTATTGCGCTTAATGGTTGGTGCTCGCCAGCTCAACTGCCACCATACCTGACGTTGAACGTTCCAAAAGTCAATCATATACCTTGAGCTTTGATAGTGGGTCAGGATGCTTGCAAAGATTAGTGCTCCAACAATCCACTTTCGGAACTGACTTTGAACGGAAAACCCCAACAAACTAGCTAAAAAAATGGCTACTCCCAAAGATGCTGGCAGACTATAGCGATCATCTCGTATAGCAAAACGAACTTCTTGCAAAGTAGCTACGACCGGGATCAATGCCGAGATGATTCCAATCAACCCAATTGCCAGTCCTGCTTTCATCTCTTTCACACTCTGAGTCGAATTGTCCGATTTTTCATCCTTGAGGTTAGCGAGATGCCAAAACCCCAGAAAAGTCCCTCCGCCTATGAGTGAGAGCAAAGCTCCAAGTAGAAAGAATTTGTAATCACCATAGTACCAATGGTTATACAAAGGCACCCCCCATGCCATAAAAGTCACCTCAACAATATCTCGCCCCAGTTCTACCAAAAAGCGCAGTAAAGTGAGGAGCGTCTGAGAAGAGTAAACCCCAATTAAACGCTCGGTGTTGAGAGTCGGTCGATCGCTTTCAAAAAGAAACACTCGCCAGTAAACAAAGCTAGCAATCACGACCACATGCGGCAACCATTCTCGCAGGAATCGCCCGATAGACTTTCGTCCAGAGAGAGAATAAGGTCTCTTTAGGGCAAACCAGAGAATAGCAAGCCGCAGGCCTTCTAAACCGATGTAATACTCCATTGTAAACGGGTATAGAGCAGTAGAAACAAGTGAGATAAATCGTAAGACATATCCTCTTGTCCCACTTGCGGTTTGGATAGCCAGGATCATAAAGAGCATGGAAAGCAAAGCAAGGAAGATACCAAGCAGATGCATCTGAAAGGTATTCGGTTGAGTCTGCTCCAAAAAGCCAGGGTAGATAAGAAACAAGATAGCCGAAACAATAGCTATCCAGCGCGACCCAGGCAATAAACGTTTTACAAGCTCAAACAAACTTAATGTGCAAGCTAGACGCAAAATGAAAGCATATACTGCCCAAGCCCAAGGAGCACTGCCTAAAAGCGGGTATAAAGCCGAGTACAGGTATCCCATTAGGGGACGCTCCTTGCCATACATGGTAATAAATACTGTTGCCCCCTTGACCACATACCCCCATGTCATGAACCAGTCCTCGCGATAAAATCCGAGAAAAGGTATGTATATGCCATAGACTAAGATCATCATAATCAGGATCAAGCCGAAGAAATAGAGAAGTTCCGATGGGCCTCTAAATTTTGGAAAAAGTTTGTCTCTGTCGTTTAGCCACCGAAAAATCATTCTTGTTTCGCCTCCAAATTTGCTCCAAACAGACTTTGCCGGTTTAATCCACACAGTCTCAACCGGCACAACGTTTCCTATTCATGCGAAGCCACACTCATCGACAAGTGCAACCCTGCCTACAGGGCTAACAAGCCCATGCTAAAGCTGTGTAGAGTTTGGGAAAGTTACGTTGCCAGTCGGCACGCGTTTCGACAAGCTGCCGGGCGGCCTTGCCCATCCGCTCTAACTCTTGGACATTGAGAATGGCTCGTTCCATCACTCCTGCCAAAGCCTGCCAGTCTCCATCGGGAAACAACCATCCCTGTTCACCCGGTGTAATCCATTCACGATTGCCGGGAATATCCGAGAGGATAACCGGGCGCCCGCATGCCATGGCTTCGAGCATTGAAATCGATGTGCCATCACTGTGTGAAGCGCTGACATAAACATCTGCCAGATGGTAATAGCGAGGCAAATCCTTGAAACCGACCTGTCCAGGCATGGAAACCTGATCCAACACGTCGGCCTGGGAGAGGATTTTGCGCAACAGAGATGACTGCGAGCCATTCCCAAGCAGGATTAGATGAGTGGAGGGATATCTGGTAGCAAATTCTCCAAAGGCTCTGGCAATCAAATCGACGCCATAAATCGGCTCCCAACTGCGGGTGGAGAGAAAGACAAACGCATCTCCTTTCTCGGTCGCTCGTTTAGCGGGAGTGAAGTGACGCAGATCAACGCCCCACGGAAAGGTCACAATTCGCTGCGGATTCATGCCATAGGCGATAGCCAGCCGGCGAATTGTCTCACAGTCGCCCAAAAAAGCTGCACTGCGTTTCAAGGTATAACGGGTCACCCAGGCCATCCAGCGGCCTCGTTGCGCATCAATCAGCAGATCATACCCCCAAGACATGCTCACCAGATGCTGAAAACCGGTCATAGCAACCAGAAAGGCACAGGTCTGCAGCGGGCCGGCCAAGATCACCTGGGGCTTTATGCGAGTCAGCACTCTGCGCAAGCTACTGACAAAGGGCAGTAGCTGCACATGCCGAAAAGGAATCCGATCCGCTAACCAATGAACCCGTTCTACCCCGCGCGGTAAGGGACGGTCTTCAAGCGATTGAGAGCGATTCTCCAGATGCAACACATAGACAGCATCACCGTTTTCGCTCATTGCCTGAAGGAAACGGTGATCGTGAGGCGTATAGGTGCGGGAAAAATACAGGATGCGCACCGACTATTCTCCAAGATCTACCCAGCGCAGTTCCTTGCCGGCTGGCAGATCAACCAGCGCACGCTTGCCGATCACTTGCGGAATCTCATAGGGCAAAATAGCTCCTGGGGTAGCTGGGCGGAGCACGTCAATCATCTCACGGTTCAGGACCTCACCCTGACGGATATCACGGGCAGCGCGCAGGCAACGGCGTTGAATGATCACCGTTTCGCGTTCATTCTCGGTAACAAATTTATCTGCCGAACCCAGGGCAGCTTCCAACTCGCGCGCTCGATCGACCATCTCCCGCCAGGTCTGCGGCGTCATCGAGAAGGGATGATCTGGGCCAATGCGGGTATTGTCATCGGTGAAGTGCTTCTCGATCATGCGAGCGCCTAAGGCGATGGCACCTAATACGGTGGCATGACCTGGCGTATGATCAGACAACCCTAATACCAGCTCGGGGAACATCACCCGGTAGGTAGTCAACACCCGCAAGTGAATGTGGCGAAAGTTTTCCAGGCTACCGGTGTAGTTCGTATTGCACTGCATCAATGCCAGTTGAGGGTTGATCTTCAGGATGGTATGCACGGCGCGCTGTACATCTCCGATATCCGAAGCGCCAGTGGCAAGGATGACCGGTTTGCCCTTGCTCGCCATCCGCTCTAGAGCTTCTAACCAGGTAATGTCACCCGAACCAACCTTATAGGCCGGCACATAAGGATCGAGCATATCAATCGCCTCAAAATCGTAGGGCGAGGAAAAGTAGTCGATACCAACTTTATCGCATTCCTCCTTCAAAACAGGTGTCCATTCAAAGGGAATCGAAGCATCTTGATAGACCTCAAAGACGCTTTTCCGCCACCTGGCCTGGTGCGAGACCTGTCCCCCCATGGCTTTGAAGCCATAATCCGAAACGATTTTGGGGGCGCGGAAATTTTGAAACTTGGCAGCATCCGCTCCAGCTTCCTTGGCTAAATGGATCAGCATTTTAGCCCGCCCCAGATCGCCATCATGATTGGCAGAAATATCAGCGATGAAATAGGTTGGGTGTTGATCGCCAATGAGATGAGAGCCGATTTTTAAGTCCATGCTAATCAAGTCCTCCTTTATTGGTTAGGGTACACGCAAATTCTCACGGTTCATCGAGCGCAGACGCTCAGGATAACCTTCGCGATAGAGAGCAACAAAACGCTGTAAACCCTGAGGTATATCAGGGAGCGGTTTGGGAAATACCTTTTGCAGCTTAGCAACCGAAAGAGTCATCTTCGGAGAACGGGCAGCGCGTAAACCGGCTTCATGAACAGAACTGGGGCAGATGAGCCTCTCATTGAAGCCAAAGGCACGCGCCAAACCTACCCCAAACTCATATTTGCTGATCGACTGGGGAGCAACCACATGATAGACACCGCTTAAGTCGAGCCGGATCATGGTGAGCAGAATTTGTGCCAGATCATTTGCCAGCAACGGACAAAAGAAAACATCGGTAAACCCCAGGGTCTCTTTTCCGGCGCGGAGGTTGTTAAAAAAGAACTCCGCCAAACTGCGCTTGCCACTCAAGCTCCAGCCGTAAAAATTCACGCGCACGACCAAGGCTTTGGGATCAATGGCTAAAACAGCCTGCTCGCCAGCCAGTTTGGTTTGAGCATAGACGCTCAACGGGTGCGGTTCGTCATCTTCAGTGTAATCGCCGTGCTTGCCATCGAAAACTGCATCGGTAGAGACGTGCAAAAGGCGCGCTCCGCCCTTACTGACATCTTCTGCCAGCTTTGCAGGTAAATCGCTATTCAATTTTTTCGCCAGCAGCGGGTCAGATTCACAGGCTTCCAGGTCTGCCAGGGCAGCGCAGTGGATAACCCAGTCCGGTGTCGTTTGCTCCAGAAGCTGCCGGCGAGCACCATCATCGCTCAGATCACACTGCAAGACGTTAAAAGGCGCTTGATGCAATCGACGATGATGAAAAACTCCATAAACCTCATGCTCGCCACAGGCCTCTAAGGCAACATTGAGACCCAATAAACCGCTGGCACCGCTGATCAAAAGTCGCATTGCGGTTGCCAACCCAACCAACAAGATAAACAGGGTTTCTCAAACTCAATCCCTGTGATCGCCATTCAGAACAAGACACACAAATTAATCCAAATTCACTAAACCTTAAGCCATCTCCGTTTCGAGGGCGTTGATGATGGCTTGAATCTCCTCAAGCGTTAACCAGTGCGAGTTGGTATCGCTGGCGTAGCGGAAGCCTTCTTGAAGCGGTTTACCGCGTTTCTGCCAACTGTGACCAAACCATAACTCCGTCGTTGGCTGAACGACATACATGTCGTCTAATTCCACGGTGGAACGGGCTTCGTCCTCATGGATCAGCATTTCGTGCAGTTTTTCTCCAGGGCGGATGCCAATGACTTCCAACTTGGCGTCCGGGGCAATGGCACGCGCCAGATCAACAATGCGCATACTCGGGCTTTTGGGGATAAAGACCTCACCGCCTTCCATCTGTTCAATACAGCGGATGACAAAACGAACGCCATCCTCTAAACTGATCCAGAAGCGGGTCATGCGTGTATCGGTAATGGTCAGGCGTCCGTTCTCCCGTTGTTTGAGAAACATCGGCACCACACTACCGCGACTGCCGACTACATTGCCATAGCGCACACAGCTAAAGCGGGTCGGCTTTCCGGCTGCATAAGCATTGCTCTGCACAAACAGTTTTTCCGAAGCCAGCTTGGTTGCCCCATAGAGATTGACCGGATTGACCGCTTTATCGGTGCTGAGGGCAACCACTTTCTTGACATTACAGTCCAAAGCTGCTTCGATCACGTTACTGCTACCCAGAATATTGGTTTTGATCGCTTCCATTGGGTTGTATTCACAGGCTGGCACCTGTTTGAGGGCTGCCGCATGGACAACGATATCCACACCCGCCATAGCGCGACGCAAGCGCTCTAAATCCCGCACATCCCCAATGAAATAACGCAAGCTGGGATGGTTAAAACCGCCGGTTTGCATCTCATGCTGTTTCATCTCATCGCGACTGAAGATGATCACCTTTGCGGGATGATATTCTTCCAGCATAATCTGGACAAATTTTTTACCAAATGAGCCGGTACCACCGGTAATTAAGACAACTTGATTAGACCAATCCATCTATTTCTCCTAAGAAATGTTCTTCTCCAATTCCACCATTTGTTGGGAACTTATTGGGGAATATGCTTTGGAATTCTCCTCCCAAAAACCACAAAGCTTATGGAAGCTATCTCTAAATTGCGCCCATCCCTCGTTTGAAAATACTTTTCGCAATGGCCAAATTTCCAGATCATTTTGGAGATGTAAATGCCACGGAAAAGGAAGTGGGTACTCAAAGAAAAAAATATATGCATAATGCCAAGCTTTTTCAATTTGTTCTGCTGAAAGGCGAAGCGAAGAGGGATTTTGCACTGCTCGATCTAATAAAACATCATACGCTTCCCAGGTATCAGGATCCATCGTAAATCCCTTACCACGATAATGGGTTTGACCGGCAACAATAACCGGCAATCCGCTCATCGCCATCTCCAATCCCGCAGTAGTAGTATAGACTAGCCCAAGATGTGAGAGATCGATCAAATCATAAGTATTTACCAGATCATCAGCTTCAACAATTCGAAAATGACTTGGTAACTCAGGTAGCAAGCGAAAGATAATTTCCTTTACCGAAGGGCCTCGCGTATACCGTTCGCCTGGATGGATACGCACAATTAACTGGACTTGCGGCCGAGCAGCGAAATACTCGATTGTTCTTTCCAGCCACTCCGTCATGCTCTGGCTAAAGATCTGACGGTTTAATGTTAGGCTATCGCCAATAACATTTGTCGCCAGAAGAAACGTTGGCTTATCCTCCAAAGCGAGTTGGTGACGAACTTTCTCAACTCCCTGGCGCTGTAGCCCTTGCCAGCGGCGCGAGAAATTTGCCCACAAATCCGCATGCCGGCGCGCTTGAAAGAGCTGAGCAAGTTTATTCTTTTTCTGCTCATCAAAGGGCAGCGATGCATGCCTGTGCCAGATTTGATCCGTATGCTGAAGCATCACTTCGTCGTTATAGGCAAGCCATATTCGTTCGCGTTGTTCACCGAATTCATAGGTAACAGTTGGAATGTTTAGATGGCGAGCAACCTGATAAATAGCTCCCATTTCGAGAATGCTACCATTAGGAATCAGGATAACATCGGGCTGGGTTTGCTGAAGCCAGGCAAGCATTGCCAGAGCAGCCTTTTGATTACTTTCGAGACGATAAGCATAGAGCTGCCCGGCTGCGCTTTGTAAATTGCCAGGATCAAAATGCTCTATCTGTAAAGTATATTGGGTATCACGCTCACTGACCTTACGAATAGCATACTGCAAAGCAGGCGATAGTGTTTGATCGTCGGTCTTGCGCATCCAATCCAACAAGGAGTCAATTTTTACCAGCGGTCTAAGGTGATTTAATACCTTTTTAGCATAGGCATTTTGGATTTGTAAGTCAAACAAGTTCATTTTCTTCCGCCAGTTCGTGTAAGGAAGAAAAACCAGATGGACATTGTTGCCTAAGCAGGCAAGGGCAACAGAGAGCAGAGCAGAATGTTGCAGCCACAATTTGTAAGCGCTCACCAGCACAATCCGGCGCGGCTTATTCCCAGATTCCATCCAGGCAAAAACTTGCTTTGCTTCTCTCTTCCATTGGGGAATCTGGCTCTTCAGACTTTCGAGAGAGAACTTTTTGCTCAAGGGCTTCTGGCTGCCAATGACCAGCCAGGTAAACTGCGGTAAGAATGGGATTTTGCCCAAAACCTCCTTGATTTCATGCTTGCTCAACGGCATAGGCATCCCTCTCAATCTGCCAGTTCAACCGCGGTCGAATGAAACCCTGGCGAACCTCGAACCATTGCTTGCCGGGCGCTCCGGTGCTGTCAACGGTGAAATTCAAGGCGTTTGGCTCATGAAAGTAGCGTTTCAAGCGATACACGCTGGCATTCAAACCCAGGATGTAGCGCCCATCGTTGAGTAAATCAGCGGGGATAATACAGCGGCTGACATAATGGCCGGCCTGGCGAACGCTATACTTCTCATACATTTCGCCATCGTCGGTGTCAAAGGAAGTAAAAATGGTCTCACCATGGGTGTTGATCAGGTAAATGCCCACCCGCAAGCCATTGATCGGGCTTTCCAGTTCATATTCCACTTCCACTTCGATGGGTTCGGTTGAGCGCACTGTCTCAACAACTTTGCCCTGTGGGTTTCGAATGCGCATCGCAAGGGGACGGAAGGGATAGGATTCGGCGAGGATGTCCTCTTTTTGCCAGCGTTTTTCGCCACTTTGCGATAACCCAGAACTGAGATAAAAATCCACTGCCTGATTAGATGGGGCGCGCATCAGCATCTTGCCCCCCTCTAAGACAATCGTTTCTTGGGTCAGGCGCAAGATGGCCGACATATTATGGCTGACAAATAAAACCGTGCGCCCCTCGTTGGCAACTTCGCTCATCTTACCCAAACACTTGCGTTGAAATTCGGCATCTCCAACAGCAAGCACCTCATCGACTACCAGAATTTGCGGTTCAAGATGGGCAGCTACGGCGAATGCCAGGCGTAGATACATACCGCTCGAATAGCGTTTGACCGGTGTGTCGATAAATTTCTCAATGCCGGAAAACTCAACGATCTCCTCGAATTTCTTTTGGATTTCAGCGCGCTTCATGCCCAAAATGGCGCCGTTCAAGTAGATATTCTCTCTCCCTGTCAGTTCGGGGTGAAAGCCGGTGCCAACTTCCAATAGCGAGCCGACCCGACCGTAAATCTCAGCATACCCTTCGCTAGGTTCGGTAACCCGCGAGAGAATTTTTAACAAGGTGCTTTTACCAGCGCCATTACGCCCGATAACGCCGAGAACCTCCCCGTGCTTGACCTCGAAGGAAATGTTGCGCAATGCCCAGATTGTCTCATGTTGAGAGGGAATGCCATAGCGCAAGACGCGAAAAGGGTACAGGGCAGCCTGGGTAATGGCATCCCGTAAAGTGGGATAATCGTCATTTTGAACACCGATGCGATATTTTTTGCCCAGATTTTCGACCCGAATAGCAATGTCACCCATGGAACACTTTCCTCCTATACCATATCCGCAAAGGTGCGTTCCATGCGGCGGAAGTAATACATACCGCTAATCAAAACAATGACAGAGATTACGGTTGAAACTGCCAAAGTCAGTGCATCGGGTGGCCGTGCCCCTAACAAAGCCCAACGGAAGCCTTCGACCACACCTACCATCGGATTGAGAGCATAGAGGAATTGATACTCCGCCGGGACAACCTTAGCCGAATAAGCCACCGGGGTCACCAACATCCAAATCTGGGTTAGGAAGGGTAAGATGTAACCCACATCTCGGTAAAGCACATTTAGCGCCGAAAGCCACAAGCCAAAACCAAACGCGGTCGCCAGGGAAAGGAGAACAAAAAACGGCAAACTCCAAAGAGCGGAGGTCGGAGTAATACGATAATAGAGCATCATACCCAACAAGATCGCAAATTGAATGACAAAATCCACTAAACCGCCCAGCACCGAGGAAAGCGGGATAATCAACCGCGGGAAATAGACTTTGGTGATCATACTGCGATTGGCAAGCATTGAGCGACCGGCATCAGCTAAGGCTTTGCTGAATAATCCCCATGGCAGCAGCGCTGTAAAGGTAAAGATCGGACGCGGGATGTTATCGGTAGATAGCTTGGCTAAATTGCCGAAGATGAAGCTCAAGACGACCATGTTGATCAAAGGCTGCAAGATTGCCCAGGCTGCTCCCAGCACAGTCTGTTTATAGCGCACCTTAATATCTCGCCAGGTGAGAAAATAAATCAACTCGCGGAATACCCACAATTCATGCAGGTTGAGAGGTATCCAACCGCGCGAAGGGCGCAAGAGGACTACTTCAGAAGAGGTTTTTGAAGCCAAAGAGGTTTGTTGCGCCATTAACCCTTCCCTTGAGCGCGATGGGCTTTGTACCATTCAATCGTGCGCCGCAAGCCTTCTTCAAAGGGCATCTGGGCGCGGAAGCCGAAAAAGTGTTCAGCTCGGGAGGTGTCGAGGGCACGGCGTGGTTGCCCGTTGGGTTTGCTGGTATCCCAAACGATTTTGCCCTCGAAGCCGGTCAACCGGGCAATCAGTTCCGCTAAATCCCTGATGCGGATTTCCATGCCTGAGCCAAGGTTAAATGGCTCTGGACCGTCATAGCGTTCGGCAGCCAGCAGGATTCCTTCGGCGGCATCTTCGACATACAGAAATTCGCGGGTAGGCGACCCATCTCCCCATAAGACGATCTCTTTCTCACCGCGCTCTTGTGCTTCAACACATTTACGGATGATAGCCGGGATGACGTGCGAGGTTTCCAGGTCAAAATTGTCTCGCGGACCGTAGAGGTTGACCGGCAGAGGATAGATAGCATTGAACCCATACTGCTCGCGATAGGCTTGCGCCTGCACCAACAACATCTTCTTTGCCAAGCCATACGGAGCATTGGTCTCTTCCGGGTACCCATCCCACAAGTGCTCCTCTCTAAAGGGTACCGGGGTATATTTGGGGTAGGCGCAAATCGTTCCGAGGGCAACGAATTTATCCACGCCCCGTTTCCAGGATTCGTGCATTAACTGCACGCCCATCATCAGGTTGATGTAGAAGAAATCCGCCGGACGAGCGCGATTAGCACCGATGCCCCCAGCCAGGGCTGCCAGATGAATGACCATCACATTCGAGGGGCGCGGTAGCGGAGCCTTGCCCATGACATCGTCCAGTAAGCGGGTGATGTCTTGAATCTTGACCAGATCGTATTGTTCGATGCGCGGCACAATAATCTCAGCGGCGCCGCGTTCCTTGAGCTTTTCAACCACAAAAGAGCCTAAAAAGCCTGCCCCGCCCGTGACAATCACCCGTTTCTGGCTCCAAAACTGGCGCGAAGGCGGCGGAAAAGAAGGGTCTTCTACCATAATCACCTATTCTCCAAGCTTATTGAACGACGAACTGCGCATTGCGATGACGGCTATCGAAAGGGTCACGGAAGATGCCCACTTGCAGGGCATGTAAGACTTCGCGGATGCCATCATCTACTGTATAAAGCGCCTGAAAGCCTAGTTGACGCTGTATTTTTTCAAAAGAAACGGAGATATCACGCATATCTCCTCCAAAGGTCATATCCTTGTAAGAAAGGCGCGTCTCCGGCAACCGTTTGAGGATCAGGGCAACAATTTGATCTTTGGTGTAGTTACCTTGATCTGATCCGAGGTTGTAAATCTGACCCTGAATGCGTTCCAGCGGGCTTTGCAGACCAAGTAGTATACCGCGAATCGCATCCTGTAGATGGACAAAAGAACGTGAATAACCGCGTTGATAGATGAGCAACTCGCGCTTAGTGTACGCCTCGAGCACAAATTGATTGACAATCAGATCAAAGCGCATCCGAGAGGATAAACCATAGAGGGTCGCCAAGCGCAGGATGAGCGAGGCACAATTCCCATCCGCTCCAAGCAAGAAGCGTTCAGAAGCGATCTTTGTTTCAGCGTAAAGCGATTGGGGGTTGAGAGGGCTTTCCTCGGTGACCGGTTTACCATCCGGCGCTAACCCGTAATTGCTATAGGTCGAAGCGTAAATAAAGCGCTCAACCCCCAATTCCTCGGCTTGTTCATACACGCGCTGCGTAGCTTCCACGTTATAACGCCAGGCTACCTGCCGCCCCACGGCTTGACAGGCCGGAAAGCCGGCCAGCGCTGCCAGATGGACTACGGCAGCCGGCCTCTGCCAATCTTTACGCAGGTTATCTTTAACGGCGCGTGGCTCCCAAACATTGGCTTTAGCAAAATGGAAATTGGGATGAGACAGATAAGCCAATATGGACTCGCCGCCATACAACAATTCATCTAACGCCGTAACTTGATAGCCTTGACGCAAAAGCTCGCCGCATAAGGCAGAACCGATATAGCCCGCGCCGCCGGTGACCAAAACGTGCTTAGTTTCCTGCATGAGTTTTTTCATCCACAACTAAACGGACTTTTGTGCCGTCGATCTGAAGGACAGGGCATAACCCATCCTCGCTGACAGCAATGCCCTGTTCCAGGCAGGTCAAACGGCAAACCTCGGCAATATCCCCTTGCCCTTCGATACGCACACAGCGATAACCGCTTCTTTGGACTTCTGCCAACAGTTCCAACACGCGCTGACGGATACGCCGGTATAGGCGCATGGATTGCTCGATGTAGTTAATAGTCAAGCGAGCGCGAAAGGCAATCCCTTCCGGCGTGATGATATAGCGCAACTTTCGGCGCTGGGCGCGTTTGACTTTGACATAACCTTTCTCGATTAGACGGCGCAAATGCCAGTTGACCGTCCCGACTGCCACGCCAAGCAAATTAGCCAGCGAAGCCTGAGTAACATCAGGGTCAGCTTCAATTTTCTCCAACAGCAGGATTTCCCGCTCTGGATCGGGTTGCAGTTCGTGATCCATTCGTTGCCCTTCCAAAATTCAGTCGTTGAATTATAACACAGTTTAGCTTGCCTAAGGAACAATTTTAGAAAGAACCAGAAGATGAAATCTCCCCACTCACAATTGACGGCACAAAGAAAGCGCCAGGAAGACTTGCCAGCATGGTTATCAGACGGATGAGCAAAGCAACAATGAGGCTTGCCTGTTGGGAAACATCTCCCCCACCGGCAAAGATGAGAGTCATAGAGACTTCTTGCAATCCGTAACCATTAATTGAAATCGGGAACAGGGTCACAAAGTACACCAGGCTCCATAAACCGCCAACTTTCCACAACGCCAGCGGTTCCCCTAACCCATCGAAGAGCAATGCCAGACTAGCAAACAAACAAAGCATATGAACCCAGGTCCAGCCCAGCGAGGTAGCAAGCGCACCCGGCTGTTCGCGCCAGAGTTGCAATGTCTGCAGCGTTTGGCGCACAAAGTCCATCCCCCGCAGATAAACACGATAGAAGGGATTTCCTGCTCCAAGAGAGAGCGCGGCAAGGGATGCCCGGTGAAAGGAAAAGATCGTCCACTGTACTTCCGCCCAACCCGTCAATCCGAAGGGTAGCGCCATTGCCATTCCCGCCATGCCAATAAAGCGATCGGCGATTAGGGAGGCAGTGATCGTCGGCGCATCCAGTTTTGCTTGAACAGCCCCGGCAAAGCGGAAGATATCCCCTCCAATCGTGGTAGGCAGGACATTCGAAGCAAACAATCCGCTAAAGGTCAAACGCAAGGTCTGCGAAAATGGGATAGTGACTCTCGCTGAACGGAGAAGCACATGCCAGCGCAAAGTTACTGCCAGACGAGAACCAAACATCAACAGCAACGCCAATGCCAGTCGCCAGAATGGAAGTTTTGACACCGCGCGACCGATCTCTTGCCATCCCTGGGATGCCAACAAGTAGATCAACACGCCAACGCTCAGCAACGTGCCAATCCAACGCAGCCATTTCTGGGTGGTGTTTTTTGCGCTGAACGGAGATTTCAAAGCTGTTCCCCTTGCCCGTTGCGGTAGATCGAGCGCACGGTGTAGATTGGCTTGTGTTGCGATTCGTGATAGGTGCGGTTGAGCACCTCAGCCTGGAGGCCCATCAGTAAGGATTGGAAGCCCATGATAAAAAACATCACACTCAATAACAGCAAAGGAGAGCGGATCAGATGCTCGCCAATGGTCAAGCGGCGGATGACCAACGCTGTGACGGTTAACACGCTTAGCGACATTAACACAATCCCTGCCCCGCCAAAGACATAAATCGGCTTTTGGGCATAGCTCATCAGGAACTTCACCGTGAACAGGTCAAGAATAACCTTAAAAGTGCGTCCAAGGCCGTATTTGGCTTTGCCATATTTACGAGGATGGTGACGGACAGGCACTTCGACAATGCTAGCTCCTACACTGCTGGCGTAGGCTGGGATGAAACGATGCATCTCACCATACAATCGAAATCCAGTCAATACTTCCCGTCGATAAGCTTTGAGCGTGCACCCATAATCATGCAGATGTACACCAGTGACAACAGAAATGAGCCAGTTCGCAATCCTAGAGGGCAATGTGCGGGTGAGAAAGGTATCTTGACGTTCTTTGCGCCAACCGCTGACGACGTCATAACCCTGCTCAATTTTCTCAATCAGCAATGGAATGTCAAGCGGGTCGTTCTGTAAATCGGCATCCATCAGGACAATCACTTCTCCGCGGGCGTGATCGATGCCGGCGGCTATCGCAGCGGTCTGGCCGAAGTTACGGCGCAAGGTGATTGCCACGACATGATCTGGGTCTGCCTGGGCAATCTGGTGGATTTTCTCCGCACTCCTATCCGTGCTACCATCATCGACCAAAATTACCTCCCAGCTATGCCCGGTAAGCTGCAATAATGCCTCATCGAGAGCTTTTTTTAGAAAGGGAAGGTTTTCCTCTTCGTTATAAACGGGAATGACAATTGAAACGCGCATTCAATACTCCACTTTCCTCAACGACAGGCTCGGAGATCGTAGAGGCGCCGAAAGTCGAAATCAAGATTTTGCTCTTCCACGAGTCTAACACACCTTTCTTCCCAGGCTGATTTCAGCGGCAAGGTCAGTTTGCTCCAAAAACTTTTATCGATATACGCATGAGTATATCCTGCCTGGAGAAGGCGCGTTGGGGTAGGGCCTTCGAGGGTTTCTTGCCATTCTGGCAACCATTTGCCATAATCAGAGGCGATTAAACCCGCTGAGCGCCCAAAAAGCACAATGGAGCGTTCAGGACTCGGATCGAAGATTTGGGTTTGGGGGGATAAACGATTCCAGTAACGGGTATAGAATCGAACATCTAAGTCTGAAACATAAACCGTATATTGCGGGCGGGGAATAGCGATGAACTCAAGGCTAAAGGTTACGATTCCACCCAGGCAGAGAAGGAATAGGTTAAGAACAATCAGCGTTTGTAAAAATCGCAAACGTTTTTCCCATAAGTTAATTAACGATGGAAAACTAAGGATTAAGAAGATCACTAATGCGGTATCCAGCAAGCGGGTAATTCCGCCTAGAGAGTCTTTGATCCCGACCATCAGGCTAAGCAAAAAACAAACGCTTGCCCCGATCAGCAAGCTCTGCTGGATTAAGTCCATTAAACGCCATTGGTTCTTCAGTTGCTTGAATGAAAGCAGAACTAGGAAAAAGATTGGGCCGAGGAGAATCAAGGAGAACACCAAGGTATCAGCCTGGATAAGCGAAAGGCGACCGAAATAAAGCGTCGGCAGCGAGGGAGGTGACTGCCACTCAAAACCAAGGAAACCGTGTCCACTAACTGAACCTTGCCCGTTCATCCTGCGCAAGAAGTGCTGAGCCATTACACTGATCACCCCACCTGCGAAGAACGCCAACCCTAATGCAGGTGTCCATAAAAGCACCTGATGGAAGATGGGTGAAAAACTCTTCTGCCGCATGGCATAATACACTGCGATCAAACCTGTCCCTATGACAAGTAAACCAAACAGATATTCTGCCGTTAGAGCCAAAGATGCCAGAATCAGGCTGACAAATGCGATGTTTCCCAAACGCCAGTTTTTGGGGGCGAGCAATAACAGCAGCAGGATGGTCAAAGCTACAGCCGCGCCGTTGCTGGTCAAGGCCAGATTTTGGGGTTTGAACACCGCCCCGATAAAAGCAAATGGGAAAGATACAACTCCTAGGCCGTCGATATTCCAGCTCTTCATTAACAAATCATACAGGTTTTTTCCGCTAGATAGGGCAGTATTGGTCAAAGCTACCATCGCGCTAAGTTTCTTCAACCAAGGCTGCGGAGCGAACAGCAATAACCATTGGGTATTACCGCCAAAATACACCACCCCTCCACCCATGACTGCAGCCCAAAAACTCCCGGTCTTTCGCTCGAACCATAAGGTTGCCAGCACCACCATCAGCGCATGGGTATATGCCCTGACGGCGTCGAAGGCAAGCCAAGGGGAAATTCCAACGAACCTCACGGCAACGCCTGCGAGTAGATGTAAACCATAGTGGTAAGCCAGTGGTTGGGAGGGATTGAAAGGGAAGCGTGGAGGTACATCTCCGGCAGCAATTAGAGAGACAATAGGCAGGTTATAGTTCTCATCAAAAATTGCCAGACCCTGATTGATCTTCAGGAAAAGCACAAAGAGCAATAGAAAAGCAAAGTAGGGAGGAAGCGCCTGCTGCCAGTTCTCAAAAACATCGCCTCTGCGATTAAAAATAACCGATATGCCACCCGCCCCGATGATTAACATGGTGGCAAGAAGATATGCCCACTGCAGACTCAACCAGTGAGAAGCCAGGTTTGTCAGCACGATGACCAGCAAACTGCCAAGACCAATTCCAACTGCGAGGCTCTCTCTGGCAGAAACAAAAAACACCAGGCGGGCAATAAGGTAACCACCCAATGACCAAAGCAAAGCCAGGGCAAAGAACAAAAGCGGCAGACCAGATGAAAAGATAAAATAGCTCCACATCACGTTGGTTTAAACACAATCGTTTTTACAAAGCTAATCGCCATAAAACAAACCCGCAGGCTCAGCGACAACGCCGGTGCACGTGCTCGCGCGGCAACAGGATTTCGAAATTGAATTCGCGAAAGCGCAGGTAAGGCTTATAGTAACATAAGATGGGGCGGTTGACCCGCTTGCGCCAGGCGCGGTTCTCATCTCCAAACCGCCCTGTGTCTCCCTGAGGGGAGAGATAGATTTGGGTGGTAATAATCATAGCGAAACGGCGTTTGGCTAAATCGGCATAGAACTTTTCCAAATACTGGCGATGATTCGCCATGGCCATTTCCATCAGCCACACTTTCTCGTAATCAGCTATCAGAGGCATGTCAGGCAAATATCCAAAGGTTAGCAAATGGCGTTCAGTGATGAATAATATTTCCTTATTCCCCTCCCTGGCTTTCGTCACGAGCGAATACAGGGTATCCAGCGCCTCTTCAACTCTTTCGGTAGGATAGGTTTTTGCCGGACGCCCTTGAAAGATCGTAAAAGGTAAAGGCACAATGAGTAGCCAGATAAAAAGGAAATTCACCGCCAGATTCTGCCATCGATTGAGAGAATTTTCAGCTAAAGATAAATGTTCCAAAAATAAGCGGCGGGGTTGCTTATCTACGAACTCACTCTTGACCTCGCCGCTCAAGAAAAACAAGAGCAATATCAGTAAGACCACCAAATAACCATCGAAGTTATGCAAATTGCTGCCGCCGCCAATCTTTGCACTCACGACCACCCCAACTATGAACAGGACTAGCAAGATGCCTGTCAACCCCAGCGTTCGCAACCAAGCCAACTGAATCCTCAAACCACGCTGAACAAATCCTATGGCAAGGAAGGCAGGCAGAGAGACAAACAGAATGGGTAAGAGGATACCACTGTAGTAAGTGGGATTGGGAAGCAAACGTTGCCAAATGAGGTCAGAAGTAAAACTGGAAGTAAAGTAAGTCGCCGGATTTCCCGAAAGCTTCACATAAGCTGCCGAAGATCCGATGGCAATAAGGAGGCTGAGAAATGAGAGCACTAAGGGATTGAGTAAATAACGCCACACTTTTTGTCCCCCGAGGGGATTTTCCAATAGATATAACGTCACAAATAAAATAGCCGGCATCGGCAACCAGTTAACTCGGCTGCTCCCTGCCCAGATCGAGCTTAAGAGCAGCGCGATTCCGCAGAGCACCCAGGCTCGTTTCCCGTCAAGGCGTGTAGGGCAGAGAGCCAATAGCAGGGCCGGAATCACCAAAAGATGGTAGTAAACCGCGCCGATCATCAAGAAGAGGTAGCCATATAGCCATGCCAGAGAACGGTAACGCTTTAGTTGGACACGTCTAAGCAATAACCAGGTGGTTATGGCAGGCATCAAAATCCATAGCAAGACCTGCCATAAGCGGTGAACCCAAAGCGGGAGAGGATGCAGAAGGAACGGAATGGATTGTAATAGATAACGGCTGGGGTGCAAGGGGCTCCAGGCAATTTTTACCCCATAGATTCGTTCAGAAAAAAAGAGCGAAGCGTAATAATAGCGGCTTGTCTCTGACCAATCCAGGGAAAAGGGATGTGTAGAAATTTTCATCAGGAAATAGCCCAGGTTGAACCCTAATCCCGCCAGCAGAAGCGAACCGCCAAAAAGCTCCTTTTTATTCTGCGCCCAGCCCGAGATCGATAGCAGCACCCCTATCATCCAGCCGCTCTGGCCAAAAAGCCACAGGCGGACAAGCGGATCAATATAGGGTTGACCATAAGGGCCATAGACCAGAAAGGCTGTGCTGCTCAGAATCAGACCAATCAGAATCACCCCAATTGTTTTTGGTGAGGCCAACCAACTGAATCTCTCACGCAGCGCCGAAAATAAAAAGCTTCTCTGAGCTGAAGAAAGGAAGAAAAGAGCAATATGAACCGTCAAACTCCCGCTGGCGAGAATCACCGCAACGAGCAAGCGCCGCGGCCAGAACCAGCCCTCCTCTCCTGCAGCTTGCCGCACCAGAAAATACAGGGCGATTAGCGAGAATAGCCCCAACCCAAGCGAAACAAGTCGTTCGGTATCCAGTCGTTTTTCCATAAGTCAAGTTTAACTAACGACAGTTTACGAGACTGAACAAACGACGGAAAGTTCCAGCCGTTCCCTCTATTGAATGCGCTTGAATAACACAAGCGCGCTCTAAGCTGGACTTCTCTTCACTCTGCATACGCTTCCAATAGCGCTCATCCAGATATAGATGAGTATATCCTCGTTCTACTAATTGATTGAGATCAAAGTTCTCCACCAGCTCAACCCATTGCGGCAGGGGTTTTCGATAATCTTGACTGACCTCACCGACACTTCGCCCAAAGATAACAACAGCGCGGCTGGGATCAGGGTCGAACACCTGTGCATCGGCTGGCAAGGCGTTCCAGTACACTTTCGTGAAACGAGCATCAAGTGGAGTGATGAAGTAGGTAAATTGTGGTTTTGGGATGGCTAACAACTGCACCGAAAAGGTTGCCAAACCACCCCATATCAACGCAACTAAGGTTACCAGCACGACAACTTGACGTCTGGGAGAAAGACATGGAAAGGTACGCAGGAGAATAGGCAAGGCAAAGATCACTCCCAACAGTAAAGCAGCATCTAAGAAACGGGTAATTTCCCGCGCGCGGTCCTGATAATCTATCAACAGAGAGATCAGCAGCCCAATCCACGGACTAAGAAGTAAAGCCGCCGTTATCCAACCGAGACGAAGCCATTTCCTTATCAGCCACCAAACCGATAGGATTAAAAGCCCCAAAGCCGGGCCGATTTGCGCCAAAGCAATCACCAGGTGATTGAAATTGAATAATTCCAAGCGTCCAAAATGGACCGACATGACGGCCGGGATCCCGCGCCATTGGAACCCAGTTAACCCATAACCATAAACATCTGAACCTCTAAACCAGGATGCCCAAAGCCGTTCAACCCAAACAGAAATGACCCCGCCTGCCAAAATAGCCAACAGGGTTGCCAATCCCAGTAATATCACCGCTTCCTTGATATGAAACGCTCGCCGCATCCTAAACATTCTGAGCAGCCAGATCAAGCCCAGGGCAGCCATGATCATTGCAAAAAGGTGCTCAGCGGTGAGCGCCAGTGAAGCCAGCGTCAGACCTACAACGGAGGCCGTCCTCATTTTCCAATGGCGCGGGGATACCAAAAGCAATAGAAAGACAGTGAGGGCGATACAGGCACCATTGCTGGTTAATGCAAGGTTTTGGGGCAGGTAGATACCGCTAATATATGCGAACGCGAAAGGGGGAGCTCCGCCTCCTTCGATTGCCCAGGTTCGAGTTAAAGCATCATAGAGATCAACTCCGCTAACTGCGGCAGAGTTGATCAAAGGAATCTGGGCGCCAACGCTGCTCAACCAAGTGGGTGGGACAAACAACAACAGCCATTGGGTTCCGCCGGCAAAATATGTAATGGTTGCCCCAATGAGCCCACCGAGCCAGCGCTGTGTCATCCTCCAAAACCATAGGGTAGCCAGAATCAGCATTAGCGCATGAGTAAAAGCGCGGACTAAATCAAAAGCACTCCAGGGGAATAGGCCGCCAAGGCGGGTTAGCGCAGCAGCAAATAAATGGAGGCCATAATGATAGGGTAAAACCTGGGATGGATAGAGGAAAAAATGGGGAGGTACATCTCCGGCTGCCATCCGTGAGACAATGGGCAAGTTATAGCCCTCATCGAAAATCGCTAGGCCACGATTGATCAACAAAAAGACCGCCAGCAAGGTTAGGAATGGGGGCAAGATTCGCAGTGCAGCCTTTAACTCGACAAGCGCTTGACTTTTTGAGAGTCTCTCGCCACCAAAGGCGATTCCGATTATCAAAACCATGAGGCATCCCACGGGATATGCCCATTCGAAGGGGAGTAACCTCGAGAACAGATTCGCCAATACCAGATGCAATAGAAAGCCCAAACCTAAGCCAACTGCCGCGCGTTCACGGAGTTTGAGCCGAAAAGCAGCGCGCCCTAGAAGCCAGCCTCCTAACCACCAGAGACCGCCGAGGAAAAAGAATATCAGAATGGCGAAAGGTGAAGATCGAAAGAAATACATTTCCAAAGTTTCCAGTTTTCTTGTTAATCACAACCTTCTGCCGGCTTCGCTCGCGGTTCAAGGACTTGAATCTCAACACCCATTAATAACATACGCGCTTGTTGAATGGGCTTGTAATAACAAAGCAAAGGCTTTGACACGCGCTCTACCCAGGCGTCATTTTCTTCTCCAAAACGTACGAGACTCCCCTTGGCCGTTGTATAAAGCGGTTCGTTGACAATAAGAGCAAAACGATGGGCACGCAGTTCTCGATAAAATTGTTGCAGGTAGGCCTGGTTGTTTGCCATCGCCATTTCCATCAAAAAAACGCGCTCGTAATCTGGCACCAGCGAAACACCTCGCAGGTATCCAAAGGTCAACAACTGGCGCTCCGAAATGAACAGCACTTCCTGACCGGCAGGAAGTTCTCTGATCAAACCTTGCAAGCGGCGGATTGCCTTTTCGGTCACAGTCCAATCGGGACGCAAGAATGGTGCTATTGAGGATAAGAGGAACAGGCTGGGGAAAGTCAAAACCCCGAATAATGCTGCCTTTAGCCATGGCTCATTGAAGAAGGATTCTATGCGCCGGGAATGTGAGGCAAGATCCGAAAGCGGCGCATCCAGGGTCAAGTTCTGGGTCATCAGGGCAACAAAAACCACGCCAAAACCCGTCCAAAACGCATCCAGATTATGTAGGTTGCTGCCACCGCCAATTTTAACACTGACGACCAAGCCACCCAGGTAAAGCCCAACCAGGATACCCACCATACTCAGCCACCGCCAAAGATGAACAGCATTGCGACTCTGAGCAAATCTGGTGGAAAGCAGCAAACTCATCGGGAAGATCACAATCCAGGAGGCTAAGAAAATTCCCAAAGGATAAGTCGGATTCGGAAATAACCGATACCAGAGCAATTGTGAGGTCAGGCTTGTGCTAAACCATTCCGCAGGATTGCCCGAAAGCCGGATATAAAACCAATGGGAACTGAAGGCTATAGCCATCCCGGCAATTGTCCATAAGATTGGTCGCCAAAAGTAGCGCCAGAAATTCTCTCGATAAGGGACTTCAATAATATAAAGCAATGTGGCGATCAAGGCTGGCACAGGATACCAGTTCAAGCGGCTCAAGCCGGCCCAAACTGAGGTAAAGATCAAGACCAATACAGAAAAAACCTTTGCAAGCCTGGTCTCAGCATTTGGGCGAAACCAGAGCAAGAGCGGCAAGACCGCCAATTGTAAGTGGTAATACACGGGGCCTAACATCAAGTATAAAAACAACCAGCCTAAACTGATCCACCGCAAACCCGCAGGAAATGCTTTGCCATAACGGCGCAGGAAGGCATAGGCGGTTAAACCACTGATTCCAATCCACAGTGCCACCTGCCATAGTCGATGGAACCAGAGGGGTGAATCGGGGATAAAAAACGGGATAGCCTGTAACAGATAACGGCTGGGATGTAACACTGTCCAGGCCGTTTTTACCCCATAAACCTGTTCTCCCAGAAAAAGCGAGGCGTAGTAGTAACGGCTGGCTTCAGACCATTCAAGGGTAAAGGGATAGGTTGAGACTCTGGTGAGCAGAGATAGAATTTGGAGCGAGATCGATGCAACCAGAAAGGATATAGCGAAAGCATAAACAGGATGCTTTAGCCGAAAAGCTCCCTGCACAAATGGCATTCCTGAGATTGCCATCCAAACCAAAGCGCTCAGACGAAACCAATAAGGTTGTAGAATTCCTGCACTCAATTCGATCAGTGTAAAGCTCAGGGCGAAGTTTATCAGCCAGAATAACCAACCATTAACCCTTCCCAAATGGGAAAAACGCCTTTCAATCGTTTGGAGAGCCGCAGAAATCCGATCCTTTGTTTTCCAGAAACTACCCAGCAAAAGAAATACTGCGAAAAGGGAAAAACCAACGGCGCCGGAGATAGCCACTTGATAATAGAGCGAGGTTTGGAGAACAGCGCGCTCAAGCGCTTCACCGGTCAGGAACCATCCCGCCCGCAGCGCCAGCATTGCGCTGAGTGCACAGCCAAGGCGCCAGAAATAAATCTTCCAAACGTCAGCAGGGAGGTTGGTTTTAGAGAATGACTGTTCGTCCACGGGAGGCTCAGAACTCAAGAGATCTCTTGGGAGACACGTTTCAAATCGGCTTCCACCATCATCCGCACTAACTCCTCAAAGCTCACGGTCGGGCGCCAGCCTAATTTCTGATGGGCTTTTGTCGGATCGGCAACCAACAGATCCACTTCAGCCGGGCGGAAGAAACGGGGATCCTGAACGACGTACTGGCGATAATCCATACCCAGATGTGAAAATGCCAGCTCACAAAAGTCGCGCACCGAATGGGTAACACCGGTGCCCAGGACAAAATCTTCCGCTTCATCTTGTTGTAACATCAGCCACATTCCAACCACATAATCGCCGGCAAAACCCCAATCACGGCGCGCTTCTAAATTCCCCAAACGGAGCTCATTGGCTAAACCCAGCTTAATGCGCGCTGCCCCATAAGTGATCTTGCGAGTGACAAACTCTAAGCCGCGACGCGGACTCTCATGATTAAAGAGAATCCCCGAAACGGCAAACATCCCATACGATTCGCGGTAGTTGACGGTAATCAGGTGGCCATAGACTTTGGCCACTCCATACGGGCTACGTGGATAGAAGGGGGTCGTCTCCCGCTGCGGCACTTCGCGCACTTTGCCAAACATCTCACTCGAGGAGGCCTGATAAAAGCGCGCTTTTGGGTTAACCAGGCGGATAGCTTCTAAAAGGCGCGTGACCCCCAACGCAGTTGCCTCAGCGGTCAGTACCGGTTGGCTCCAGGATGTAGGGACAAAAGATTGGGCGGCCAGGTTATAGACCTCATCCGGTTGATAGGTTTCGATGATCGAAACCAGAGAGCTCTGGTCATGCAGGTCGCCTTGGGCAATGGTAATATCGTCCTGGATGTGCTGAATGCGTTCAAAAGTCACTGTGCTGGAACGGCGCACCATCCCGATGACCTGATAGCCCTTGGAGAGCAGAAATTCAGCCAGGTAAGAACCATCCTGACCCGTGATGCCAGTAATTAGCGCAGTAGGCATTGGTTCCTCGATAATTAAGGATAATTATATTCCGTATTTGCGAATATCAAACAACTTCGGAGTAATTCCCCCATCCTAAATCTGTCTTCAATCAAATAGTTATAAATTGGTATCTCAAATTAACTTTGCATACTGCTCTCGTTGTATAATTTCATTACTCAAATTTGACAGGAAAAGGCAAACGTGCACTCGCAACCTGAATCTATCCTGACCATTGTCATCCCGGTGTATAACGAGGCTTCGGTGCTGGAGAAAACGATACAAACGATTGTCCCTTATGCCACCGAAAAGGGGTGGGAACTTATCTTTGTCGATGATGGATCTACCGATCATTCAAACCAAATCTTAGCACAATTAGTCACCGTACCGCCTGTGCGAGTATTGAGACATAAGATCAATCGCGGTTATGGAGCAGCATTAAAAACTGGCATCTCTTGCGTCCAAACGCCTTACGTTGTAACCTTTGATGCAGATGGTCAACACCAAATTCAAGACGTAGAAAGAATACTTAACTTCGCTATTCAAAATGATTCCGACCTTGTAGTTGGCAATCGACAAGGAATAGGGAACAAAAATCTGTACCGAGCGCTGGGAAAGTGGATCATCTGGCAGTTTGCGCGCTTGCTTATGCCGCTAAAAGTAAGGGACCTAAATTCAGGCTTTAAGTTGTATAAAACCAAATTAATCCATAAGTATCTTACTTTCTGTCCTAACTCCATGGCTTTCAGCGACGTGATTACCTTAATTTTCACTCATCAACGTCACATAATCCATGAAATCCCTATTTCGGTATCGCTAAGGCCAGCGGGTAAAAGCACCATCAATACTTGGACGGCTTTTGAAACTCTCCTAGAAATCCTTAATGCGATTATTATGCTCAATCCACTCAAGATTTTCATCCCTCTTTCTCTACTCTCAATCATTGTCGGCGTTAGCTGGGGAGTTTACTTGCTTATCCGGGTTGGTAGAGGGGTAAGCGTTGGCAGCATGTTAGCCGTGGTAAGCGGTTTAATTTTTTTTATGCTCGGCTTGCTTGCGCATCAGATTGCTAACCTCCGTTTAGATCTCATTGAGTATAAATCTGAAGCCAAAACTACGGAGCAAAATGATAGTGAATAAGCGAATATCGGTCATCATAAATCTGTTCTCAAAGTTTCACTGGCTAGATCTGGTCGTTGTTGCTTGCCTGTTCGGATTTACAACATTATTTTCACTGGAAAGAATTCAATGGGATTATCCAAATGTATTTCTTGGCGGTGATGCCGCTAACATCGTCTCGTTTGCCCTAGCCAGAAATCATCCAGACTGGTTTGAGAAGGATTTCTTACTTAGCGAACCACAAAATTTTGACATTTATTTCCAACTACACGTGTTTTATACCCAATGGTTAGAGCCCATAACGGGAAATGCGACCTTAGCGTTTTTAACTCTATTGCCGCCTACGTTGCTAATTTACCTGGGAGGATTGTATTTCTTTGGAAAGATTTTCTTTGGAGGCGTGGGCTGGGCAATAGCCTTCGTAATACTAAATACCCTGCCTATCTCTCTATCCATTGATAATATTGGTATTCAAACAGACCCTCTCCCACGTACCCTGTTTCATGGTTGTTTGTTATTTCTCTTGGGCAGTTTATGGATGTGGAAAGACAAGCCCAAAAGATGGTTTGTTCTGGCTGCTGGATTAGGAGGACTGGTCTATGTCCATGCAGTAAGTATGCCAGTATGGTTATTCGCCTTTTTGTTGAGTTTTGCGTTCTTATTACCTAAAGAGTGGTCGATCAGGAAACGGCTATTTTGGCTAGTCGGGCTATTCTCAATCATCTTTCTTACCGTAATCCCATTTGGTTTTAACTATTTGCAAAATACTGTAACACAGCGCACTTTACCAAATGGAGTATCCTATACCGAGTTTATGCAAATCTTCCGCGAGTATTACAACACACCCGAATTTCATCGAATGCCACCGAGAATACTTCTAGGTATTCTTATAAAACTTACTGAAATCGGATTGTTACCACTGGGGATATTAGGCGCTTTCCTGGCATGGAGAGTGGAATCTAGATACCGCTCCCAAATTTATCTGGTTCTGATTTGGTTGATAGTTATCTTAGTCGTCTCGGTATTTATCCCCACGATTGAAAAAATTCTTGAACAGCGACTAGAAATATTGCCCATTCAAACTGAATTGATACGTGGCCTTAGATTCTTAAGTTTTCTCCTCTCTATAATGGTAATTCTCGGACTCAAGGTAACCTACGAACTTAACAAGAAACAACCTTTCATACTCTTTCTGGTACTCCTGATCCTTTCCCTTTTGATTCTTAGACTCTATAATAACCCCACTACACTCGCCTTGATTGCTACCCCAAAAACGATACATTGTTTATACAAAGAGAAACGCATTCTATGCCAAAGACGTTCTACCTTCCGAGAGGTATTAGAATTTCTAAGAGACCATACCCCTATAGATGCAGCCATTTTTTTTACCCCAAAACCAAGAGACACAAGCGCCCTCGCTGTTCGCTATTTATCACACCGCTCCCTGGTCTATTCATGGAAAGATCGAGGCTTGGGTTTTACCCGGCCTCAAAAACTGCTAGAATGGTATGATCGTTATTCACAGATAGCCAAATACAAGACCAGCACAAGATGGCTATCAAAAAATCCCGAGCAATTTTGGGAATTTCTCAAAGGTCTTGGAGTAACCTACCTGGTAGTGCCCGGTAAATGCTACTCGCCCGACCAATTGCCAAATGATATCAGCGTTAAGTTGATTTTCAAAAACGCTGATTATTCAATCTGTGAGATTTTTTATTGATTATTTCGTCTCGCATCTTATGAGTTTCCCCAGAATCTCAATCATTACTCCTACTCTAAACAGAGCCTCTTATCTTGAACGAGCTATTCTATCCGTTTTGAGTCAAAATTATCCCGATTTGGAATACATTGTGGTCGATGGGGGTTCAAACGATGGAACGTTGGAAATCCTTAAAAAATATTCAGCAGAAGTACAATATGTCAGCGAAAAAGACAGGGGACAATCAGATGCCATTAATAAGGGGCTAAGAATTGCAAGCGGCGACATCCTCGGTTACATAAATTCAGATGATGAATATGAACCAGGTGCCTTGCTTCACGTGGGGCGTTTCTTTCAACAAAACCCGAGCGCCTTCTGGCTCAGCGGCCGCTGCCGATTGATTAACGAGCGTGGGAATGAAATCCTTAAACCTATCACTGCCTACAAGAGTCTCTTGTTAGCTACCCGTAGTAGAAACTTACTTCTGGTTGTAAACTATATCTCTCAACCGGCAACTTTTTGGCGCAGAGAAGTTCTGGATAGTGTTGGCTATTTTGACACTTGTCTGTCGGCTGTAATGGATTATGATTATTGGCTAAGGATATCCAAACAATTTCGCTTATTTATCACCCACGCTTATCTGGCAAAATTTCGCCTCCATTCAACATCCAAAACTATTGAGAGCGCAATTCAAGAATGGAATGAGGAAACACAAATGATTCAACACTATACAAGATCCAAAACGCTGCTCTTCTTTCATCTACTTCACCGCCGTTTAATCACCAAAGGGTACCAAAGACTCCTCATTAAAGCATAAGCAATTGAGATACTATCATGAGCGGGACTGGTCTCTGATCTTAGAGATGGTTTATCAAAGGGTCTGGATAATTCTCTTGATTATACTGTTGTTCTCTTCTAGAGGATTTGCTCAAGCGGAGTCGAAGCCTAGCATTTTTTTATATCCTCCACAAACTGAACATTACCCATTCATCGATCTTAGAATGAGAGTCCAATCAAGACAGGGTGAATTTTTGCATAAGATCTCTACATCAGAAGTCACCCTATACGAGAACGGCCGATCGATTGCCCTCCAGCAAATCAAAGAACAACGGGTTGGCACTCAGGTGGTTTTTGTCCTGAACCCAGGTGCAGCCTTTCTTGTGCGCGACGCGCAAGGCTTTACTCGCTATGATTATTTAATGGATGGCCTGGTTGATTGGGCAAGAAGACGTCTTGGTTCAACCATTGACGATTTGAGCATCATCGTCACCGATGGGCCCAGCCGTTCTCACCTGAACAATCCCCTCGAGTTGTTTTATACCCTTGCCTCTTATCGGGTGCCAGGCGATGCGAATCCCACACTGGATTCGTTGATAAAAGGGATCGAGATCGCTGCTGATCCTTCCCCACGTGAGGGTATGGAAAGGTTAATTCTCTTCATCACTGCACCTTTGAGCGGGGACCAAAATCTCGCCATTCAAAATGTTCTACAACAAGCCAAGCAAAACGGCGTGCGAATTGTGGTATGGGTCTTGACCACTCCGGCAACTGCTAACCCACAAGCCATCGAGGCTCTCAAACCTTTGGCAGAAGAAACCCAAGGGAGTTTCTGGGTGCTTTACAAGCCAGGAGATCAACCCGATCCCGAAGTTATCCTAGAGCCTTTGCGAGATGTTTACGCGCTGCGTTATCTTACCACGCCTGAGGCAGGGAACGATCGACGATTGGAAGCAGAAGTACAACTCGGCGAAGAGGTGATTCGTTCACAGCCGGTCGCCTTTCGCATCAATCTTCAATCCCCCAATGTCGTCTTCCTTGCCCCACCGGCTGAGATCCTTCGTCAGCCGTCAGAAAACGCCTCGGCTATTGCCCCGTCACCCGAAGCGCTCAACCCGCAAACCATTCGATTGAACCTTCTCATTGAATTTCCAGATGGAAGGCCGCGCGCAATTATGAAGTTACGAGTGTATGTTGATCATGAATTGATACTCGAACAGCTTGAACCACCCTTCGATAGTTTCGTCTGGGATCTGAGCGAGTATAGCCAGAGTGGGCAACACATTCTGCAAGCAGAGATTACCGATGAATTTGGAATGAGTGCCAAGACTGTCGCAACACCAATTCTGGTCAAAGTCAATCGTCCCTTGCCGGCACCTTCAAAGATCCTCAACCGCAATCTTCCTCTAATCATCCTTACCCTGGGATTCTTCGCGGTTGCGTTCCTCGCCTTAGTTTTCACCATGCGCGGTCAGCTTGTCCCAACTTCCCAACGTTTGAGTCGCCGACTAGGCATCCAGAAAAAACGTCCCCTGGATCCTTTAACCCAACCTATTCCTATCCCCCCCTTGCCGCCTTCGAAGATGAGTGTTCATCGAGCGAGCGAAACCCCCTCGACCTCATCTCCGTCACCGAAACCGCCTGTCTTTGCGCTTTTATACCGACTCAGCGACTCCATTGACGGAGACACAGGAGGCGCCTTTATGATGGTCACCGATAAACTGACCATCGGTAGCAATGCCACGCAGAATCTTCTGGTTATCGACGACTCAACCGTCGAAGGGTTTCATGCCCGCCTTGAGCGACAAGCGGATGGAAAATTCCGTCTTTATGACCTCGGCTCTCTGATGGGAACCTGGGTCAACTATACGCCAGTCTCCCAAGAAGGGGTGAACGTAGAAGATGGCGATCTGATTCACATCGGGCGAGTTGGCTTTCGATTTCGAGTGCGACAGTCAAGTCCCAACATCAGGCCTGCCTAGCGAGGGGAGGAAAACCAATGAGGTTTGGAAAAACACCAGCCCTAAAAACTGCTGCCATCACTCATGCCGGGATGAGCGGCAAAAATAACGAAGATCGCTTTCGGATCCTCCGCCTGATCACCCCAAAGCGCCAGGAAGCTGTTCTGGCAGTGGTTGCTGACGGAATCGGTGGACATCATGCCGGAGAAATTGCAGCCGAATTAGCCAGCGAACAAATTGTACGCTCCATAGAGCGACAGAACCTGGATCATCCCGTACTGGCTTTGAAACAAGCCATCCAAGACGCCAATCAAATCGTCTTAGCAAGCGCCCAATCCAACCCCCATTGGGGAGGCATGGGGAGCACTTGTGCCTGTGCATTCGTGATTGGCAATCACCTCTATACCGCTTCGGTAGGCGATACGCGAATTTATCTGATCCGCGGCAAACGGATTTCTCAACTCAGCCGCGACCACACCTGGATCCAGGAAGCCATCGACCTCGGCACCCTTCCCGCCGCAACCGCTCATTTGCATCCTAACGCCCATGTGATTCGGCGATATATTGGCGCCCCATACGGTGTTCAGCCGGATACACGCTTGTATCTTGAAGGCGACGAGACAGATCAGCAAGCCGAAGCCAATCAGGGCACGAAACTAAAACCGGGTGACCGAATTGTGGTGTGTAGCGATGGCTTGACGGATTTAGTTGCCAGCCATGAAATTCTTGCCATCATTAAAAAGCGCCCCCTTGAGCAAGCCTTACAAGAGTTGGTGAGTTTAGCTAACCGGCGGGGTGGACATGATAATATTACAATTGTCGCTTTGCAAGTAGGACAAACGCCCTCGAGAATTGTCCGTTGGATCGCGGCAGCCACATTCTGGACTTTGCTTGCAATCGGGCTGATAGCTACGATCTTGCTTTTCTACCTCTCTGATAGCAATCAACTCTTACACCGTCTTCGGTCCAATCCCACACCCTCGGCATCATTGCCAACGGTACTCGAGGAAACCCCGCTTTTCTTCTCCCCTATTGCCACCGCAGAGCCACTTTCTCCACCAGATAGCGGCAGTCCCACGCACACAGGCATTCCCAGCAGAACTCCCATACCATCTTTACAGCCAACGGCTACATTTACCCCCTGGCCCACCAACACTCCACAACCCTGATGACTCAGGGCAAAGTGGCATAATAGATGCGGTTGCCAAAAGCCAGAAAAACCAGGCGTTGTTCCGATGAAACTGCCAGCGCAGTGGCCGGCAGCCCTTGGGGTAGAGGGCTGAAGGAAGGCGTAGCAATGCTGCGGAACTGAGTGTGAAATGCAAGGAGTCTCAAGCTGAACTGGTAAATCGCCGGCAGGCTGGATTCGAGCAGATAAAGCGCTGGTTCAGGTGGCTGCGAGACATAAAGGCGGGTAAAAGGCGTCTCACTCTGTAAGAGCTGGTTCTCGCGCCCTGGTCGTGAATCCCTATACGGTTGCGGATCGACACAGCGGGTCGGGGTTGAGGGATTATAGGTGCACTGCGCCAGGTGCCCATCCGCATAAAGGAGATATAAATCCTCACCATAGATGGCAAAGTCAATGACATCTTGCATCGGAGGCACATCATTGGAAAAGAACAACTCTGGCTTCTGATCAAATTTATTTTTCCAGTAGATCCAAACAGCGTTCTTATCCGGATCAAGCACATAACCATTGCCGCGATCGATTAAGAACCCTTGGATGTTTCCCATACCGCGCTCGTCAGGAGTCAACGAAACGACCACTGGGGGAAGGTTAAAGTCGCAATTGACCACATTTCCCTTTGCATCTAAACCGACGATCACAGCCTGCAGTTGCGTGGGTTTGCGGATCAAACCAAAGCCAACCAGTTTGCCCACCGCGGCTCCTTGAACGCCTGGACCGCAAGAGGCTGTGGGATTAAGGACATAACCACGTGCGGCTGCCGCGGCGCGCCAGACCACGCCAGCGCTGGCATCCAGCAGAAACAACTCGTTCTCCGTGACAGCGATCTTCACAATTTGAGCGTCTTTCGGCAGGTCGTCCATTGCCACGGCAAAATCCAGTCGCTTGATCGCTTCCAATTGATCGATAGCTGCGTTGGCCTGGGCACGGAGAGCCTGGGCTTCCGACGAGGTGGAGTAAGCCATTGCTCGATCGAGATAAGCCAGGGTTGTCTGCCATGCCGAACGTTGCGCCAGGGGGTCTGGAAGGGTCTGGGCTTGCTGAGCAGCCTGCTCGGCAAGCGCAAAATAGCGCTCAAATTCTCCCATCTGCCCTTGCCAAAAATAAACCAGAGCTGCAACCGTGACAACGATTAATGGCGTGAGGATAGCAATCAATGCCATGACCGAAGTCGGGATTTGAAAGACCGTTGCATCCGGTATCAAACGACTGAGCCTTTGAACTAGTCGCCGTCCCGTTCCTTTAAAATCCTTTTGCATACCATCCAGCAGAGAAGCACGGTGAGAGGATGGCGGGTGCTGCAGGCTCTCGGCAAGGGACGGCGGGGAGGAGGTCTCCACCGGTTCTTGCGGTGTAACCACAGGGGTACTTTGGCTCTCGGAGGATGGTGCGACAGGTGCAAGTGTGGAGAGTTCTTCTCTCTGCGGGGAGGCAGAAGTTGGAGAAACGAAAGAGATTTCTTTTTCCAGCTTAGAGGGAGAAACCGATGTTATTTTTTCGGCTTTCACAGCAGCAACCGAAGTCGGGGAAGATGGGGTCTCCAGCGCCACCTGGGTAGATGCAACGGGAATGTGAAAGATTTTTCCAGAACCGGCCTTAAACTGGATCGCCCACGCTTCAATGGTGGTTTCCGCGACCAGCTTCTGTCTAAAGCCACTCAGCTCTTGACCATATAGCGAGGTGAGAAGCGCTGATCTCCAGGTAGCCGGCGGTTTGTCACAAACCAGCAGAGCCTCATCGCTTTGGATTTGTCCCTGCACAAAGCGGATTTTCGCTACTTTACCAACGCCCAAGCCTTCTCCGGCCAGATCGGCATCGTAGAGATGTTCAACCCCGCGAGAGTTAATCCAGTAAACATGGGTCAACCCGCTCTGCGCAATGGTCAAACGGCCTTGTCCGGCTACTATTTGGGTTAGAAAAGCAATGACTCGATTATCAACGTTATTCAGACGCGCATTGCGCTCAAAGAGAAACTGGTTCAGACTCTCAGCTACGGCGCGCAGAGCGCCAGTGGTCGTGCCAGGTGTTTTATAGAAGACCTCACTCAACCGTTGTAAAAGCAAAGAGCGTTTATCCGCAGATAAAGTTGATCCGCCCTGGAGGCTGAGATGCAAAAGAAGCGTATCCTTGCGTCGCTGCCGGGCGACTTTCTTCGCCGTTCGAGCGGTAAAGAAATCCGCTTGAGGGGTAAATTGCTCTGCCTTGAGCGGAGAAGATAGGGGTAAAATGTGAATGTCAAACACAGGCAACATCCTTGCCGAAGTGAGTCAACCGAAAGTTTCCTATTAGCATTATACTGGTAAAATCACCAGCATCGATCCAATCTTCGTGGGAAATGCTTCGCGAACCAGAGCGATCTGCCACGAAAACAGAAGGGAGCATCTGGTTAATCAAATCCATGTGGCAATTCCAAGTCATTCAAACCCTTGAGCAATTCGAAGCGCTGGCAGAGGAATGGAATGCCCTGCTGGCAGAGAGTGCAAGTCACGTGCCGTTTCTGCGTCATGAATATCTCTTTACCTGGTGGCAAACGTTAGGCGGAGGTGAATGGGAAAGCGGAGAGTTATATATTGTGCTTGCCCGCGATGGAAACAGCGGACTGCGCGGTATTGCACCGCTGTTCTTCACCCAAAACCGCGAGGGGGAAGCGGCTTTCCTGTTGCTGGGTAGCATCGAAATCTCGGATTACCTGGATTTCATTGTCCGCGAGGCCGACCTAGTTCCCTTTTGCGAGGGATTATTAAGCCATCTGGCAGCGGTCACCTCTCCGCCCTGGAAGGTGCTCGACCTGTACAATGTTTTGGACAGTTCACAAACCCTCTCCGCATTAGAAACCGCAGCCAGGCGATTCGGATGGCGCTATCACGTAGAACATCTGCAACATTCTCCCTACATTCCACTGCCCGGCGATTGGGAGGTCTATCTGGCAAACATTAATAAAAAACAGCGCCATGAAATCCGGCGCAAATTACGACGGCTGGAAGAATCGGGAGTGCCATTCCGCTGGTACATTGTACAAGACGAACACACGCTCGACCAGGAAATCGATGACTTCTTAGAACTCATGGCATTGGACGAAGAGAAACAAGCCTTTCTGACCACCGTGATGCGCTCCCAGATGCGTTCTGCCATCTGGACAGCTTTTCGCGCTGGCTGGTTACAGTTATCTTTTTTAGAAATTGCGGGAGAAAAGGCGGCCGGCTACCTCAATTTTGATTATGGCAATCAAATCTGGGTCTATAACTCTGGGATGGATAACCGTTTTAACCTCTATTCGCCTGGTTGGGTTTTATTGAGTTACCTGCTCAAATGGGCAAACGAGAACGGACGAAGCGCTTTTGATTTCATGCGCGGGAACGAGGAGTATAAATATCGCTTTGGCGCTATCGATCGTTTTGTCATGCGCGCCCGCCTGGAACGGTGAGGCAAATAAGGGACTAGAAGATGGCACGCGGCATCCCCCAGCCACCCAGACGCACCGCTTGAGGTTGCTCACTCCACACCCCCGGGATGGTTGTGCCACACTGGGGACATTTCCCTTCCGCCGTAATCTGATACCTGAAGAGCGTGTACCCTTGCCGTCCGACCAACAAGGTTTTGCATTGTGGGCAGAAAGTGTTCTCATATTCTCCCACTCGACCTGGCAGGTTTCCGGCATAGACAAAACGCAAGCCGGCTTCCTGCCCGATTTCGGCCGCTTTTAAGAGAGTGCGGGTTGGCGTGGGCGGTGGATCAATCATTTTGTAATCCGGATGAAAGGCGGTTACGTGCCAGGGAATATCTGGCGACACGGAGACAATGTAACGGGCTGCATCCATTAACTCTTCGGTGCTATCGTTGAACCCCGGAATCACCAGCGTAACCACCTCTACCCAAAAGCCCAGTTCATGCGCCAGGCGAATGCTGTCAAGGACGTGTTGCAAGACTCCCCCAAGGCGGCGATAATGACGATCTTGCATCGTCTTCAGATCGATCTTGTAGCCACTGACATAGGGACGTAAGTATCTGAGCACCTCAGGAGTGGCATTGCCATTCGAAATATAGACGCACTTCAAACCCGCCTGGACGGCCTGGCGGAAGATCGCTACTGCCCACTCCGAGGTGATTAAGGGTTCATTGTAAGAGGAAGCGATTACTTCGGCGCCACTCTCCAGTGCCAGTTTGACCATCTGTTCCGCCGAAACTTTGCGAACGTAAGAAGCAGCCAGATTCGATGCCGGGTCACGTAAAAATTGCGACGAAAGATGGTTTTGACAAAATGAGCAATGAAAGTCGCAGCCTAACATGCCAAAAGTAAGCGCATCGCTGCCAGCCAGGAAATGGAAAAAGGGTTTCTTCTCAATCGGATCGACTTGTAAGCCAGAGACATACCCAAACGGTACCCGCAAGAGACCGTCCTGGTTATAGCGTACTTTACAAATGCCGCGTTTGCCAGGTCGGATCAGGCAACGATGTCCACAGGCAAAACAACGCACCGAGCCATCAGCGAGCTTCTCATATAGCTCACCTTCTAAGGTCAGCGAGTCCAAAACTTCCGCAATGGTGCTCATATCAGATATTTTACAATATTTTTGGACGATTTTTCTATGGTTTTTTTAGGGTTATTGGCAGTATTTCCGACGGCTATTCACATCTCATAACGGTTCTCTCTAATCTTTTCCTTTACGAAATCGGAGTATTGTTGTAGACTTATTTCCAATGGAAATCAGGAGGTGCAATGGACACGGTAAAGATTGTTTTACGCAATCAGGAATACGAAGTCAAAAGCGGCCTGACCTTACGGGACGCGTTGGCAAAGTTGGGAATCAACCGGGAGAGTGTGTTAGCAACTCGAGAAGGGGAATTGATCACCGATGACGAAATCTTGCGTCCAGGTGAGACCATCCGCCTGGTAGCGGTGATCTCAGGTGGATAATCAGGAATAAACAATGAAGTGCCGCAAGTGTGGAAAAAAAGCCGTGATCAATATGCGCCAGCATAAACTGGCGCTCTGTGCAGAGCATTTTCCGCTTTGGATGGTGGAACAAACCCAACGATTCATCGAAAAATATCGCATGTTCACGCCAGCCGATCGCGTTCTGGTAGCCGTTTCGGGGGGCAAAGATTCGCTTTCTTTGTGGGACATTCTGTGGCAGCTTGGGTATGCGGCTGACGGTGTATATATTGCTCTGGGAATCGATGGCGGTATTGGATACTCCCAAAAATCGCAACAAAGCTGTGAAAAATTCGCCGCTCAACGCAACTTGAAACTGATCGTGGTTGATGCTCCGCAACAGATTGGGCTGACCATCCCCGAACTCGCAGCCATAACTCAACGGGGCAAGAACAAACCCTGTTCTGTGTGTGGCTTAGCCAAACGGCATATTCTCGATCAGATTGCCCGCGAAGGAAAGTACGATGTGCTTGCCACCGGCCACAACTTGGATGATGAGGCGGCGGTCCTGTTTGGTAACACCTTGAATTGGAACGTTGGCTATCTCTACCGCCAAAGTCCGGTCTTACCTGCCCGTCATGCCGGCCTGGTACGGAAAGTAAAACCACTCTGTCGTTTTTATGAGCGCGAAATGGCTGCTTATGCTCTAGTGCGCGGCATTGATTACATCTATGAAGAATGTCCTCATGCGGTTGGTTCAACCACGATTTACTACAAAACTCTGCTCAATCAACTGGAAGTTGATCGCCCAGGGGCTAAGTTGAGCTTCTATCTTGCCTTCCTCCAGGCAAAAGAAAAAGGGTTATTTGCTCAACCGCCGGTCAATGGGGAAGAAGAGGTTGGAGCTGCTGGCGAACACCTGCGAACCTGTCCAAGCTGTGGAGGCCCTACAACGGTAGAAGGTTTATGCGCTTTTTGTCGCATGGTGGAAAAGGTAAAGGTAGGTTAAGTCGAAATCAGGTCGGAAGCATCCGACCTGATTTCTTTACAAATCAAAATAGAGATAGACGCCATTCAGGCTGTCTCCAGATAGCGTTCCAGCTCCCAATCGGTGACTTTCATGCGCGATTCTTCGACTTCGGCCCATTTGGCACGTTGAAAAGCATCGTAGGTGAAGGGTCCAAGCGCATCTTTGAGCACTTCATCCTTCTCCAGCTCACGGAGTGCTTCAGAGAGTGAGCCGGGCAGTTCAGCGATGTTCATCTGGGCGCGTTCTTCAGCCGTCAGGTGATAGACATTGACATTATTCAACGGCGTCGGGCAGGGCAATTTGCGATCGATCCCATCCAGAGCGGCTGCCAGCATCACTGCAAAGGCTAAATAGGGGTTACAGGAGGGATCAGGGCAGCGCAACTCGGCGCGCACCGATTTCTCCCGCCCTTTCGTAAATTGGGGGATGCGGATCAAGGCCGAGCGGTTGATTTGCGCCCAGCCAATGTAAACCGGTGCCTCATAACCTGGCACCAACCGCTTATAAGAGTTGATGGTTGGGGCAACCACAGCCGAGAGGGCGCGCGCATGGTGTAACTGGCCGGCAATGAAACCCTTGCCGATTTCTGAGAGATGATACTCATCGCTAGGGTCGGAGAATAGATTCTCGCCATCTTTTGTGAACAGGGATTGGTGGCAATGCATGCCGGAACCGTTAATGCCAAAAATTGGTTTGGGCATAAAAGAAGCTACCAACCCGTGCTGCGCGGCAATGGCTTTCACAGTGTATTTGAGCGTCAGGACGTTATCAGCGGTGCGCAAGGCGTCAGCGTATTGGAAATCAATCTCATGTTGCCCAAGGGCAACCTCGTGATGGCCCATCTCCACCTCCAGGCCCATGCTTGCTAGCGCTTCCATGAGCTCGGTGCGCACGCGCACAGCTTCATCATTGGCCGAAAAATCGAAGTAGCCGCCGACATCATGGGGCACGGGATGAATCATATCCGGCCCATTTCGACGGAAGAGAAAGAACTCTGGCTCGGGACCAACGTTGTACACCCAGCCGCGCGCCTCAAGTTTTGCTAACATGCTTTTGAGCGTGCCGCGCGGGTCGCCTTCAAAAGGCTCGCCAGATGGGGTATAGATATCACAAAAGACGCGCGCCCGCCGCAGTTCAGGAGGCGTCCAGGGTAGAACGGCATAAGTAGATGGGTCGAGCACCAGGCGCATATCGCTCTCCTGAATGCGCGCAAACCCTTCAATAGAAGAGCCGTCAAACCAGACGCCATCCTCCAACGCTTCTGGCAAGCGACTGACCGGGATATCAACCGACTTGACCGCTCCGGTGACATCCGTAAATTGGAGCGAAATAAATTTGACCTGATCGGCCTGGACAGTTTTGAGCATTTCTTCGGGTTTCATGTTGACTCTCCTGATGAAGTAGATTTGGCAGCCGTCTCGGTCTTCGCTGTCTCGGTCTTGGTTGCTGAAGATGAATGATCTCGCTCCGAATTGGATGAGGTTCGGCTGGCTCCAGAGGGAGAGCGATGATCGGTAGCATAAAAACCAGATCCTTTGAAGACAATCCCGACCGGCGTATAGACTTTTCTTAAAGCGTTTTTATGACATTCAGGACAACGCACCAAAGGCGAGTCGCTGTAGCTTTGTTGTTGCTCAAATCGAATACCGCAATTTTCGCATTGATACGTATAGATCGGCATATTTCACCTCTCTTTAATACGCTAAATATCGGATGATTATAGTCCTCTCTAACTCTTTTGTCGAGAGGAGAAAGTAAACGGTTGTTAAAATTAACCTTCTCAGATACTTTGACATTTCACTCCCTCAGGGGTATAATTTCACTTCGCGGTCATTACCGCTTTGACCAAGGCTTATTCCCACCCTACTGGTGGTTAACTTCTGATTAGAAAGAGTGGAGAGTGGCGCTATGGAAGCAAACGAGATAGCAGCCCCAGCAACACAACAGGCGATTCCTCTTGAGGGAATCAAACGCAAGATGAAATTTAACGGTGTGGTCAAAAAGATCAACATCGCCGGCGCTATCGTTGATGTGGGTTTAGCAGTACCCGGCGTTGTGCATATTTCGCAATTACAGGAGGGTGAAACCAAGCGGGTCGAAGATGTTGTCCAGGTTGGACAACAAGTCGAAGTTTGGGTGCGCAGGGTGGATCCCAAAAAACAACGCCTTGAATTAACCATGATTAAACCTCTCGATTTAGAATGGCGTGAAATTAACAAAGGGATGGTTGTAAAAGGAAAAGTCACCCGCATCGAGAAGTTTGGGGTTTTTGTGGATATTGGCGCTGAAAGGCCTGGTTTGGTGCACATTAGCGAAATGACGCATGGCTATATCAAATCGCCCTCCGATCTGGTTAAGGAAGGCGATGAAATTGAAGCCCAAGTGCTGGAGGTCAATCGGCGCAAGAAGCAAATTAAGCTGTCGATGAAAACGCTGGAACCCCCGCCCCAACCCGCCGTGCCGTCGCCGAGCAAAGCCGTTGCGCCGGAGAAAGAAACGCCAAAAGAGCCAATCAACCCGCCTCCTGCTGATGAGAGCGAACCAACCGCAATGGAAATTGCCCTGCGAGAGGCAATGGAACGCTCGAACGTCAAGCTGGGATCTCTGGTGGGAGTGCGCAAAAGAAAGAAAAAAGCCCCCGATCAGCAATTCGAGCAACTGTTTGACCGCACCTTGCAAAACCGCCGCAAGTAAACCCATTGCTTGTTGAATCCGGCAAAGGAAATGGCGTGGGAGGGTGATCCTCCCACGCTGATTTCAACCGATTTCAGGCTTCGCGAAATTCCCCCTCAACGACTTCACCTTCACCACTGCTGCTCGAACGGCCATTGCCGCCGCTAGAGGTTGTGCTTTGCGCCTGTTGAGCGTAAAGCTGCTGGCTAATGGCGTGGAAAGCGTTCTGTAACTCTTCGGTGAGACGCCGAATCTTTTCCATGTCATCCCCTTGCACTGCCTGACGCAGGTCATTGATCTTTCGTTGAATCGAGTCGCGCTCTCCAGCCGGCACTTTATCACCCAACTCGCGCAGAGTTTTCTCTGTCTGGTAGGCTAATTGGTCAGCCGTGTTGCGCGCCTCGACCAGTTCACGGCGCCGCCGATCCTCGGCTTCGTGTTCGCGAGCCTCGCGGATCATGCGTTCGATCTCGTTCTTGTTCAAGTTGGTCGAAGCTGTGATGGTCACTTTTTGCTCCTTGCCGGTTGCCTTGTCCTTAGCGGTGACATTGAGAATGCCGTTGGCATCGATATCGAAGGTAACTTCGATTTGGGGTACGCCCCGCGGCGCCGGAGGAATGCCCTCCAGGCGAAAGCGACCCAGGCTCATGTTGTCGGCTGCCATCGGCCGTTCACCCTGCAAGATGTGGATATCCACGGCGGTTTGGTTGTCCTCGGCAGTCGAGAAGATCTCGCTACGGCGCACGGGGATGGTGGTGTTTCGCTCGATGAGGGTAGTCATCACTCCACCGAGAGTCTCGACGCCCAGCGACAAGGGGGTGACATCCAGCAATAGCACATCTTTGACTTCACCCGCTAAGACGCCACCCTGGATCGCCGCACCGACAGCCACCACCTCGTCCGGGTTGACACCCTTATGAGGTTCTTTGTTGGTCAGCGAACGGACAAGGTCTTGCACCATTGGCATGCGGGTCGCACCGCCAACCAGGACCACTTCATCGATATCCGAAGCCTTCAAGCCGGCATCGTTTAGAGCGGCATTGAACGGACCGCGCAGTCGCGCAACCAAATCCTCGGTGAGTTGTTCGAATTTGGCGCGAGTAAGCTTCATTTGCAGGTGCTTCGGACCAGAGGCATCGGCAGTGATGTAGGGCAGATTGATCTCCGTCTCCATCACGCTGGAAAGTTCGATTTTGGCTTTCTCGGCCGCTTCACGCAGGCGTTGTAACGCCTGGCGGTCGGCGCGCAGATCGATCCCATGTTCTTTTTTGAACTCCTCCGCGACCCAGTTCACAATGCGCTCATCCCAGTCATCCCCACCCAGGTGGGTGTCACCGTTGGTCGCCTTGACTTCAATGACGCCCTCGCCAACCTCCAGAATGCTAACATCGAAGGTTCCACCCCCCAGGTCAAAAACCAGGATCGTTTCATTTTCTTTCTTATCAAGACCATAGGCCAAAGCCGCTGCCGTTGGCTCATTAATAATACGCACCACATCCAAGCCAGCAATCCGACCGGCATCTTTGGTAGCTTGACGTTGGCTGTCGTTGAAGTAGGCTGGCACGGTGATGACCGCTTTGGTAACTGGTTCACCCAGATAGGCTTCGGCATCGGCCTTGAGCTTGGCGAGGATCATGGCTGAGATCTCCTGCGGGCTATACTCGCGACCGGTGACAGGGATTTTCACCCGTGCGTCATTTGCAGGACCGCGCACCACTTGATAAGAAACCATCTTGCGCTCGGCTTCGACCTCATCGAAACGCCGGCCCATAAAGCGCTTGATGGAATAAATGGTGTTCTCGGGATTGATAACCGCTTGTCGTTTGGCGGTCTGCCCTACCAGGCGTTCGCCATTTTTATTGAATGCCACGACAGAAGGCAACAGTCGCCCGCCCTCCGCAGTGGGGATTACGGTTGGGTCACCGCCTTCCATCACAGCTACAACGCTGTTGGTTGTTCCCAGGTCAATACCAATAATTTTTGACATAATTCTCTCCTCTCTCTTCTAGTTTTTGGGTTCTATCCTGCTTTAGGTTAATCCATCTATGCAAGAAAATCGTTAACATCTCATAGGAAAGTTGTTGATATATCTGCCCAAAAAAGCGCGCGAATCTGCGTAAATTGATCGCGAAATAATTTCTATGGTTAAGTCAATTAATATTACTTAATACAGTTTATCGCCTCTTATAACCGCTACATTTGGGGGAATAATGAAGACATTCCTTATATCAGGCATATCCATCTTGCAGTTAATCTTTAAATCAAAGAACTATCTCTTAATGGACTTAACATCTTAAAGACCTTAAAATTTTCAATTTTTTTAGCCAACCGTAGGACAATCGTCTTGCATAGAAAGTGTTTCTTTTGTAAAATGCTTAGGACATAACAATCGCCCTTTTAGAATGTTTTGAACACCGCGCGTCCTTAAGCAATATCAAAAGCACATATCATGACGCTCCAATCTCTGCTAGTTGGGAGAGCTGGCAAAGGCTGTCGCGTCATGCAATCCCGATAACAAGGAGACAAGGCATGAAAGCAGAGCAAGCTTGGCAAGCCGCGATGGGACAATTGCAAATAGAGATGCCCAGGGCCGCGTTTGACACATGGGTACGTGAGGCAGCCTTTATTGCCTACGAAGACGGATGTTTCATCATAGGAGCTCCCAATGCTTACGCCTGTGATTGGTTACAAAGCCGGTTAACCGGGGCGATTAGCCGTCTTTTGACCGGGCTGATGGGTCGTTCCGTACAGGTACGGTTCATCGTATGGCAAGATCCAACCCCCACCGATAACCCTATCACAGAAGAAAGCGAACGCTCATCGCAAACGATAACGGTCATGCCTAGAAACGGAAGTTTAAATCCCCGTTATACCTTCGATCATTATGTGGTCGGAGCAAATAATCGCCTTGCCCATGCGGCTTCTCTTGCAGTGGCTGAAAAACCGGCTATTGCTTATAACCCTCTCTTCATTTACGGCGGAGTGGGCTTAGGAAAAACCCATCTACTCCATGCAATTGGCAACCTTTGTCATGAGCGTGGTCTGCAAGTCCTGTATGTCTCGGCTGAAGAGTTCACAAACGATTTGATCAACGCCATTCGATCGCAAAACACGCAATCCTTCCGAGATAAATATCGCCGCATCGATATCTTGTTACTTGACGACATCCAGTTCATTGCCGGCAAAGAGTCTACACAAGAAGAGTTCTTTCACACATTCAACACTTTACACGGTCAAAACAAACAAATTGTGATTTCTTCCGATCGGCCGCCGAAGGCCCTGGTCACTCTCGAAGAGCGCTTACGTTCTCGGGTGGAATGGGGCTTGACGGTGGACATTCAACCCCCTGACCTTGAAACGCGCATAGCCATCCTGCGCCACAAGGCGGAAAGAAATGGGTATTCCATTGCGGGAGAATTACTGGAACGCATTGCCAAGCGGGTTCAATCCAATATTCGCGAACTGGAGGGCGCCCTGAACCGGGTGGCAGCTTATGCTCAGCTCAGTGGTGCTCCCATCACCCCTCAGTTAGTTGATACCGTATTAAGTGATTTTGTTCCCCATCGTCAAGAAATTAAACCGGAAGAAGTCATAGAAGCTGTTTGTCAGCTCTACAATATCCCCCAACAAAGGTTATTAAGCGCCGAAAGAAGTCGGGAGGTTGCTCTGCCCCGCCAGATTGCCATGTATCTCTTGCATAGAGAAGCGCAATGTTCTCTGCCCCAAATTGGCAAACTGTTGGGTGGAAGAGATCACACCACCATCCTGTATGGTTGTGAAAAAATTGAGGATTTACTGGAACGGAATGAGCAACTGCGCCGTCAGGTTGCCCAAATCCGTGCCCAGCTTTTCCAGAAACCGACTACCTCAGCAGTACGATAAAATATCGCCTGAGCCTCTGGTCTAACCCAACACCCATTCCACAGTATCACCGAGGGCTTCAAGGGGACGCGGCAGGGAACCCTGATAGCAGATAACAAGTTGCTGGCGAGCGCGCGTCATCGCCATGAAGAGCTGACGGAGAGCATGGGAAAGACGCTCTTCGTTGTCGGCATTTTCAAAGAGTAGATGAACCTGACTGATTAGCACAATCTCAAATTCCAGCCCTTTAGCGCGTAGCAGCGTTTCGGCATTTACCCCTGTGCCACGCAGAATTCTATTCAGCTCCTCAATTCTGTTGCGTCGAGGATTTAAGACAGCAATCTGGGCAGGCTTAACTCCTTTTTGCAACCAAAAATGGACCTGGTTGGATAAATAGCGGCATTCTCGCTCAAAGTTAACCTGTTGAACGAGAGTGGGTTTCGGTCCATGACGCATAGCTTGCTCATCTAACGGGGGTAGCAGGAATTCCTCTTGCTGAAATTGCTCTTTCAGGACCTGGTCGTTTTCGATGAGAGCCTGGGCAGCACGATATATCTCATATGTATTGCGATAGGGCAACTTGAGATGGCGCGTTCGCCCAACCACTTCGATGCCTTTCTCTCGCCAACTGAAAAAGCGGAAAACGCTTTGAGAAGGATCATCTGCCAGAAATAACAAGCCGTCTTGTTTTAGCACCGCCTTGACAATTTTGATCCAAAGGGGAGCAAAGTCTTGCGCTTCGTCAATCAGCACCGCATCGAACAATGATGGCTTGAGTTCACCTGCGCGAATCGCATTCCAGCACACGGAAGGAAATTCAATCCAATCCATTTCTTCTTCATAGGATTTAAGGCGGCTATCAAAAGCCTGCATGAGTTGATAAATTGCAGCCTTGTCAGTAGTGCTCAGACGATGTCGCCCTAAACCACGCCGCTCCGCATGGATATAATCGTTTGCAGCTTCAAACCCCATGTCCTTAATCCAGGCGATCTCACTTAGCAAAAAGTTTAGCCCCAAGCGGCGAATAATCGGGTATTGGGTCTGGTGTTTTTTTAGCCACTCTTGAAGGCAATCATCTTTCAGGTTGTTTGTCCGACCGCTTTCTTGCCACAATTTCGTGCATAAAGCATGGAGCGTATTCACCGATACATTTGAGAGGGGATTAAGAACCTGTTGAAGCTGCTGGCACAAAGGTCGATTATAGGTCAGAACGAGAATATTCCATTCCGGATATTGGGCAGCGAGATAACGCGTTCGTTGGGTTAATACAATGGTCTTGCCACTACCCGCCGGCCCGCGAACCAGTCGAACATATAGACTTTGGATCACTTTTTGCGCCGCTACAGGAAGTTCATCTTTATCCTTGTCGTACTCAGATAGACCAAGGATGAGTTGCTCGGCCGCAGGTTGTTCAACTTGCGGGGCTTTTTCGACAGTACGAGTTGGTTCTAAAACAATCTGTTCTTGGGCCTCGTCTAAGATGATTGGCTCCCGCTCAGGGTGTTCAAATTCCACTAAGGGGTTAATGATTTGACGAATTGAGCGCAATTGCTCATGTCTCAAAGTATGATTTGACCAGCTCGGCCGGGTAGCACTCAGTCTCTTAAGAATGATATTCGGGCGTAAATCGTCCTGCCCTAACACTTGACTCTCACCCCAGGCAATGCGGAGGTTTGCCAGGATAGTGGGCGGTAAGTTTGGTAAAATAACCGCGCACCCCCAATCTACGTTTTGACCTTGCTTTTTCAACAGATTTTCCAATTCGATTGCAATTTCGCGCACGGTTTGAACCGGGTTTTTCTCCTGGCGTGTTTCCCCGTTGCGGGTAATGACCTCGGCGTGGTAACGGTCTGCTTTGCGCAGTCGTACCCAGTCCTTTACCTCCAAAACAATCACTCCATAGTTGGTCAGGATAATGAAATCCGGATATCGTTGAATGCGGTGTTTGGAAGGAAGCGGACACTCCACATAAATCGAGTATTCTTTTGGTAAGTTCTCTCGGAGCTGTTTTAAGACAATTCGTTCCCCATGGGTGGCATCTGGACGCAGTTCTCCAAAGACTTGAGCAGTCATGAATCCTCCTAAAGCAAATTGTCAATTTTCCAACATTCGCTTCAGATAGGTAGATGATGATTACAGGTTGATAACACCAATTCATCACTCCCTTTGCCCACGAATAATGATAACACGAAGCAGTCCGTTCCTAATAAGCCAACCGAATTTTCCCTGAACAAAACCGCTCGTGATTGCCCACAAGGATAGCGAGAATTGACAAAACTATGCCTCCATTCGTAAATAAAGGTGAAACCACCACAGATTGAAGAGCGAAGGACACCAAGAGAACACCTCTTGCGGTTTGACAAAAAGAGATTATGATTTAGATAAATTGATACAAGAGCAGTCCATTACAATAATCAGGCCGACTCCAAAGATGCCAAATACGACATTGGAGTAAAAAGCGACCGATGAAGCTCCTTGAAGAGATTGAACAGCTTCTGGCAAAGACAACCCGCGCTGAAAAAGCGCAAGTGCTGCAATGGATCGTGCGTGATCTGGGAGATGCGTTCCCTGGAATCGAAAGCACACCAGACGTTTGTGGTGGGGAGCCGTGCATTGTGCGCACACGGATTCCGGTTTGGGTTTTAGTGCAAGCCAGACGTTTAGGAGCAAGTGAAGCAGACCTGCTGCGAAGTTATCCTGGTCTGCGTTCAGAAGACTTGGTAAATGCCTGGGCTTACTACCGCTTACATCGAGAAGAGATTGAGCAACAAATCCTTGAAAATGAGGCCGCCTAACGAATGGCACGATTATACGCCTACGAAAATTTCCCTTGGGCACTGTTGAGGAATTACGACGGCTTGGACATGAGGTGCTAACCAGCTATGAAAGCGGTCAGGCAGGCCGGGCAATACCCGATGAAGCCACACTGGCGTTTGCCAGGACTGAAGGGCGCATCATGCCAACCCTGAATCGCAAACATTTTGTTCACTTGCATAAGACACACGCAGATCACGCAGATAATATCGTCTATACGTTCGATCCCGACTTTCGGGCTTTGGCACAACGGATTCATAAAGCCCTTCAGGCTCAACCGCAAATGACCGGTCAACTGATGCGCATTAATCGACCTGGGTAAATCAAAGTGGCTGCCTAAACTGCGAATGGAGTAGACTTTACGACTTATATGTCTCAAGTTCAAACTTCAAAACCTGCATTAGCAATTTGAAAGAGGAATGCCGGTCATCCAGTTACCATCAGAAATGCATACTATGTCAAACTAGGCAGAGGCGGTAAATGGGCTGAAGACAGCTTAGGAAATAGCCTTATATGCATCGGGTGGGAAGAACTGACCATTGACGATATCAACAACTGGCAGGAATCGGAAATTCGCTGGAAAATAGAAGAAGCACGCAAGCAGCAAGGTTTACATACAACATCAAACGATAGATCCAATGATGCAGGGGCATTAAGAAAATTAGTATTATCCACTCCCTAAGATGATGGATCACATTTCACCGTTCCTCTCTGTGGTGGTGTCGAGTAGCTGAAACTGGAATTGAGCAAGATATTGTTTCAAAAAAATCGTAAAGTTCAGGGGAAATGGAGTAATACTGACATCAAAGGCACACTGCTGATTATTAACCAAATTCCGGGCAGGCTATCCGCGCTCCAGCGATTTATGGGAGCAATATGCGAACTCGATGAAACAAAAGTTGAAGATTTGCGCCGATTATTGAATGACCAACTCCGTGCTGAAACCTAAGACATCTCTCGTGCTAGAGACTAGCTAATACAACTGGCTCAAACAGGATTAGCGCCACTTTACTGGAAAGATTTTGAGATTTTGGTAGATCAGATTTTTCGCAGTGCCGGTTGGCGGCGAGTTAGATTGTTCCCCTCGCAGGAAGGTGTGTTTCCGGCACAGGCTTTCAGCCGCAAAACTTGCCAGGCGATGAAAGACTCGCTCGCTTTGCGCCTCTTTTTCCTCTTGCGGCAGCGAGAGCATGGCATCTACTTGAGAGATGATCTCCTCATAGGCTTGAGGTTCAGCAAAGGGGGCAAGATGATCGAAAAGGCGTTCGTGAGCACGTTTGCGTTCCATCGCTTCAAGTCCATCCAGGATCTGGCGATGGGGCGTGCCCTCCCAAATGGGCAGGATCATTGCCTCTCGCAACCATCGCTCTACCCCAAATTCAGCCAGAACTCCTATGCCGCCATACACTTCCATCGTCCACTTGGCAGTTTGTACTGCCAGCTCAGCAGTAAAATATTTTGCCAAATGAGCCACCAGCCGAAAGAGGTGGTAGCGCGGAGGATAGGGAGGGAGCTCTTTCCAGACCTCCTCAAGCATTTGGACAGCCTCCCAAGCCAGGCAGAAAGCTTGCTTGAGAAGGGTGAACCACTCCTCAAATTGGCGCCGCAAAAGCGGCTGTTCGTAAATCGGTTTGCCAAATGCCACCCTTTTGGTAGCAAAATCGGCGGCTGTTGCTAAGGCACGCTGCATCAGGGCAACGCTGCCAATACTGTTGGCAACCCGCGAGAGATTCAGCGTTTCGAGAATCAGATAGATGCCTTGCTCAGCGCGTCCTAACAGGTAAGCTTCGCTATCCTGAAATTCAACCTCACCGGTGGGAACACTACGCGTGCCGATTTTATCTTTCAAGCGTCGAATTGTATAATTCAAGCTACCATCCGCTCGGTGACGCGGCACAAGGAAGAGAGAAAGCCCCTTTACAGTGAGCGGGGCTTCGACTCGCCGCGCAGCGACAACCGCCAATTCAGCACCGACATTGCTGGCAAAATACTTTTCCCCAGTCAACCGCCATCCTTGTGGCGTGGGATAGGCGCGGGTCTCGACATACGTTCCCAGATCAGAACCACCACCCGCTTCGGTCATCCAGGTTGCCCCTTGCCACACTCGGTCATCTTTGCGCAGGAGCAGGGGGATAAACCGTTCTTTTACTGTCGGATCGCCGTATTTTTCCAGCGGAACAGCCGTAGAAAGGGAAACAGTATAAGGACAGTACATGCCAGCGTCGAAAAAGGCCGTGATGTATCCCAGCAAATAACAGTCTGCTAACCTGCCCCCTTCAAAGGCGCGCCAGACCAGCCCGGCTTTATACCCCTGGCGTAGAGCCTGCCAATAGGCCGGGGGGTAGAGAATCTCATCCACGCGCTTGCCCAGCGCATCGAACATCCGTAGCCATGGCGTTCCAGCTCGGTCGACCTGATTTGAGATCTCCATCCCTTCCGCAACCCACCATTGTTCATAGTCACTCAACACGGTGGGGATAGGCAAACCGCCCAACATCCGCTTGAGAAAAGCCGTTGGAGATTGCAACTCGCTAACGTCCATTTATCACTCCCTTCGTCTATACTATGATAACACAAAGTGGACGAAGCTATCTCAGCCCGACGAGGTTTTCCCATATCAAAACTGGCTTTGACAAAATCTTTCCCAAAGGTTAAAATAAAGTAGCTTTTG
>Ga0308418_1000075_pt1 | contig 70052 bp, 57 predicted proteins | sample HotsprSampleR4cd_FD_203517 | JGI IMG/M metagenome (GOLD analysis project Ga0308418, IMG submission 203517) | Hot spring phototrophic mat microbial communities from Mushroom Spring, Yellowstone National Park, Wyoming, United States - 20090729_R4cd ... | reverse complement strand
GCGCGAGGTCAACCAGCATCCGGTGCTCGGCCAGTTCCTTTTCGTCGGCGCACAGCGCCCGGGCCAGCGCCTCATCTTCTTCCGGCGTCTCGCCGCGTGGGCGCGTGCCGGCCAGGGCCCGCAGCGTTATGCTGCCCTGCCGCACCGTGACAAACGTTTCCGGCGAAGAGCCAACGTAGGTAAAGCCGGGCGTTCCCGTAAAACGTTCAAACTTGAGATAGTAAGCATAGGGTGACGGATTGAGTGCCACCAGCGAGCGGTACACCGTAAATGGCGTCGCACTGATCCGACGTGAAAAGCGCCGGGAAGGCACAATCTGAAAGACCTCGCCGGCCGTGATATAGGCGCGGCAGCGTTCAACCAGCGCGCCGAACGCAGCGTCGTCCAGCGTTGTCTCAGCATCGGCAAACACGTCGTGGCCACGTAACGACGCCGTGGCATCACGGAGCGGTGGGAGCGGCGTCCGGCGGCAGACCCGTTCGTATATCTGCTCGACAATGGCATCGCCACCATAGGAGACAATGTGCAGCTTGCGGTAGAGATGGTCAAACACCACAAAGGTGTCATAGAGACCAAAGCAGCCGTCCGGCGCGGCATAGGGCGTCGCCGTCTGGACGGGAATGCCGGCCAGACATGCGGTGGCACCATAGCCAAGGTAGCCGACAAAACCCCCCTTGAACGGTAGCATCGGCGGCAACGTTGGCATCTGGTCAGCAACCTGTGTCTGCTCGCGCTCCAGGATTTCGCACAGAAACCGCAGTGGGTCATCTGTCTGTGTCTGGCGCTCGGTCTGGCGGTGGAGGTCGCAAACCGTCACGCGCCGGCCCTCAAAAGCCACCACCAGCCGCGGCTCGATGCCAATGATGGAATAGCGCGCCAGGCGGGCGTCCCCTTCGGCGCTTTCAAGCAGAAAGGCGACGTCGGAAGCGGCTGCCAGTTCGTGGTAGAGCGCCGCCGGGGTTACGGCATCTGACAACACGGTGAGGATGCTCATGCCGCACGCTCCACCGGACAGGGAAGCTGGCGACCAACCGCCTGCGCCACGCGGGCTGTTTCACAGACAAGCTGCTCCAGCTCATCGAGCGACAACGCCTGGGCAGCATCCGAAACCGACTGTTGGGGAACGGGATGGCATTCCACGATGAGACCATCGGCCCCAACCGCCACAGCGGCCCGGGCGGCCGGGATGACCAACTCCCGGCGTCCAGTGGCATGGCTTGGGTCAACAATGACCGGTAGGTGCGTCAGGCGCTTGAGTAGCGCCACTGCACCTAGATCGAGGACGTTGCGCGTGGCCGGGTCAAAGCTGCGAATTCCACGCTCGCACAGGATGACCTGCCGGTTGCCGCCGGCCAGAATGTACTCCGCCGCACCGAGCAATTCCTCGATGGTGGCGGCCAGTCCGCGTTTGAGCAGGACGGGCTTGTGTACCTGCCCCAGCGCCTTAAGCAGTTCAAAGTTCTGCATGTTGCGCGAGCCGACCTGGAAACAGTCAAAGACCTCGTAGGCGCGTTCAAGATGGGCCACCGACATCACTTCACTGACAATACCCAACCCGTAGGCGCACTTGATGTCGTGCAAAAGCTTGAGACCTTCGTCTTGAAGTCCTTGAAAACTGTAGGGCGACGTGCGTGGTTTATAGATGCCAGCCCGCAGCAACCGAATATCGAGGCGAGTTAGGCGTTCTGCGACTGTGCGGAGCTGGGTTTCCGACTCGGCCGCACAAGGTCCGGCGATCAAAACAACAGGCAGCTCCCCTACTGGGACGCCGGCAATAGTAACCGTGGTGCGTTGCAGGGGGGAAATCTGGCGAACGAGCATAGCAGCAGGTCCTCACTGAAAAAAATGACCAAAAGCAAAACCGCCGACCCTCGCGCTTGGGAAGGTCGGCGGCTCCTGGAAAAATTTGCGAAGCGTTATTTCAGTCGTCAAGCACGCACGCCAGCGCAGCCGGTCGAGCCTTCCCATTGAGGCTCCACCAATACCAATAGCTGCTAAACGTAAAGCTGCGTACGTGCATACCGGAAACGAAAGCTGAAAGCTGGCTACAGCCTAGCGTGAAGCTGCGCCGGACGCAAGTCCCGATTTTCCTCAAGGGCGGCAAGCAGCGCCTGATACACCATGTCAGGGGTCACACCAGTTAGGCAGCGGTGGTCAATCGGACAGTCCTTGAGCAAGCAGGGCGCGCACGGAACGAGCTTGCGTACCTGCCGCGCTGTCGGCGAAAAGGGCGAAATCTGGTTTGGGTCGGTCGGCCCAAAGATCGTCACGAGGGGACGGTCGAGCGCAGCCGCGATATAGGCGGGGCCAGTGTCATTGCTGACCACGGCAGCGCACCGGGAAAGCAGAGCTACACTCTCACGCAAAGACAGCTCGCCGGCCAGGATTGTAACTCGTTCGGGACATTGCATTTCCTGACGGATGGTTTCACACAGGGGACGTTCACCCGGTGCGCCCACCAGAAACAGCGGCCAGTCGTGCGCAGCGGCCAACCGGTCAAGCAGGGCGGTAAACGCCGCGGCCGGCCACTGTTTGGCGCGGCTGTTGGCAGCGCCAGGAACGATTGCCAGCGGGTGCTCGACATGCCGCAGATCGGGCCGTTTGGCGTCAAGGGCCGCATGCGCTGCCGCTGAGACGGGCAGCCGGTAGTCAATCGCCTCATAGTTGACGTGGCTGGCGCCCGTCAGGCGGGCTTCCAGTTGGGCAACGAGGTCCAGGTAGAAGTATATCTGGTGCTTGCGCCGGGTGGCCGGCGTCACTGGGAAGGCATCCGTCAGCAGGAAGCGGCGGCCATTGGTTGCGAATCCGATACGACGTGGAATGCGAGCTGCAAAGGCCAGCGCTGCGGCTTCAAAAGCATTCTGGAAGAAGATGGCAACGTCAAAGCGGCCAGCTTTGAGTTTGGTCACCCCGGAAAGAAAAGACTCCTGGCGGTTGTCGTACAGCAGCAGATCGTCGGCCAACGGCGTGTCGGCAAACAGGTCAGCTACCCATGGGCGTACCATTAGCGTCAGGTGTGCCGTGGGAAACAACCGCCGAAGTTCGCGCAGCGCCGGGAGCGTCATGATGCTGTCGCCAACCCAATTGGTGCCACGCACGAGCAACCGCTGGAACATCATCATGTCAAAGCTGGTGGTTGGTTTTCAGTTAACCGTCGCCTTTCTGTCCGGGAGCCGCTTCAGGGTGCGAGGGAAACGCTGAGACCGGAGGCGTGGCGGGCATTGCGGTGTATGCGGTGCGTCGCCGGCCGGAAATCGCTGTCACGCGCCTGAAAGATGTTGTCCAGAAAAACCTGTGGGTTGCGGTCAACAAGGGGAAACCACGAACTCTGTACCTGTACCATGATGCGATGACCGGGCTTGAAGCAGTGGTCAACATCCTGAAGTTCAAAGGCAATGCGCTCGACACGTCCCGGCCGGAGCGGCTTTGGACGTTCAAAGCTGTCCCGAAACTTGGCGCGCATGACTTCAGCGCGTACCAACATTTGATAACCACCCAGGTGAACGCCCGGTGGCAGGTCGGGCGGGTCCGGGGTGTCGTCGGGAAACACGTCTATGAGCTTGACGATGAAATCAGCATCGGTAGCCGTTGTGGTGACGAATAACTCGGCGCGCAGCGGCCCCGTTATTGTCACCGGCGCTGACAGAGGTGGCGTCTGATAGGTGAGCACATCCGGCCGCGCCGCAGCAAAACGTTGGTCTTCAATCATATAAGTAATGCCGCGCCGGTTTGTAATTTGGTTTGTATAGGGCACCGGCGCACGCGGGTCACTGAGATACTCGTCAGCACCAGAAGGCTCCTTGGGTGGCTCAAACGACAGTTCGCCGTTGGCTCGGAAGTACAGCCGAGCTGGCCTGAGTCCTGCAGGTGGATACTGCGCGTAACGCCGCCACACATTCGATCCGGTTTGAAAGATGTAGGCTTCGGGGAGTTCGGGATCGGGTGCATCCTTAAGGTGGTGGGCAAAAAACTTGGCTTCGATCTCGCGGCGGTAAAATTCCGCAGTCGGTTGTCCGAAATCAATCGGGCCGAGGCGTCTTCCGTCGCTGCGCGCCCAGCCGCCGTGAAACCAGGGGCCCATGACCAGTGAGTTTTTCACCGTTGGATTTTGTCGCTCCGTGCTGGCATAAAGCTTGAGTGGGCCATAGAGGTCTTCAGCATCGAACCAGCCGCCAACAAACAACACCGCCGGCGCGACACGCTTCATGTGCGGCACGAGATTGCGCGCCTGCCAGAAGGCATCGTAGTTGGGATGCGCCGCCATTTCGGTCCAGAACGCAATGCTGCCCTTGAAGTACCGTTCTTCGATGTGCCGCAGCGAGCCGACATCGAGAAAAAAGCGGTAGGCATCGGGCGTCGGAAAACGGAAGCCGGGTGGCGTTGTGGTAGTAGGTTCAGGACGTGCCTGGCCGAAGGAAGAAAAGAACGTAAAGGAATCTATCAGGAAAAATGCGCCGTTGTGGTGCATGTCATCACCGATGAACCAGTCGGCGATGGGCGCCTGCGGGGAGACAGCCTTGAGCGCTGGATGAGCATCAATCATCCCGGCGGCGGCATAAAAGCCCGGATAGGAAATGCCCCACATGCCAACCCGGCCGTTGTTGTTAGGAACGTTGTGGATGAGCCATTCGATGGTGTCGTAGGTGTCGGATGACTCATCCACTTCCTGCCCGCGCTTGGTCGGATTGTGGGGGCGCATGTTAACGAACTCGCCTTCGGACATGTAGCGCCCGCGTACGTCCTGAAACACGAAGATATAGCCCTCGCGCATCATTTCGTCCGAGGGGCCGATGCGTTGCCGGTAGGCATCCCCATAAGGAGCGCAACTGTAGGGCGTCCGGTTGAGAAGTATCGGGTAGGGGCGCGAAGTGTCACGTGGGGCGTAAATAGTGGTAAAGAGCCTGACACCGTCACGCATAGGGATGCGGACCTCGGTCTTAGTGTAGTGTGCCGCAACGTCAAAATTTTCGGATGAGGTTGTTTGGTGGGAAGTTGTTGGTTGAGCAGCAACGACCGGAAGAAGCTGCAGTCCGAAAAAACCGCAAAGGGCAAGAACAAGCGCCAGCCAGAACTGACGTTGCCGGTAGTGATGCGTCATAAGGATATGAACCTCCATCGTTGGCAGCCTCGAGACACGATGCCGTCAGGGCCTTGTCTTCGGCTGCCTTTTGTCTTGTCAGTTATAAGGGTTCTCTACTTGGAACGGCATTAGGATGAGAGTAACCATCAGCGCTCTGAATCTACTGCGCCAGCGTGGTTTTGCCGTGTGGGACATTCGGTGTCAAACACCCACGCTGGATTTCCGGCCACTACTTATCCTGAAAAGCAATTTCCAGAAAGGCTAACGCCTAGCCATTGCTTTTCTAGCCACCCCCCTGAGATGACAGCAGTGCACCCTTACTTGCTTGTCAGCAGTGGTGTATCCCGTTTTGGACGGTTGGGCCTGGCAGTTTCGGATGATTAGAGATAGGAGGTTTGGGTCGCTAAGGAATCCGCTGCCTGCCGGTTTGCTATGCCTCACGGTTTGCACTGTCCTAGAGCAATTTCTCGGCTTGATCTACCAAAAGAGAATGCATCTAGGGAACTTTGTATCGATAGTTTTAGTCTGTTCCTTTTCTGCAAAGAAATTCCTTTGTGTGAACATTTAAATCTTGTTTCTTTTGAGTTACTGCAGATCACTAGCTAGGAATGGTCTTTCATCTTCGTTAACTGCACTCGACCTAGTACTAAACCCTTGAAGATAGCTCATTTATTGTCGCGAACTAGTGAAATTTGAGCGTCGAGTTTTTCTTGAGCATCGAGTTTTTTTCTTGAAGTATTGGTATGCACTTTGTCATCCGGTATTGACGCCGTTGTCTGCTTTGGAAAATAGAAGCACGGGCAGTGGTCGCCAGTAAAGTGGAGGTGGTACACCGAAAAACTGCAAGCTGCCCTGGGCTATCGTGGCCGGTTAGCCATTGCTTTTACCCTGTAGAAATCGAATGCCTGCCTCGGTGATTTGCCAGATCCCACGGGGGCTGTCGTTTCGTAGAAGCCCTTTTTTGACCATCGTGTGGCGCACCCATTGTGCTGTGTTCTTCCAGCGCGGCGTGTTCGGATCGGAAGCCAGTGGCTTCAAATCCGCTTCCTTCAGGGTGCTCTGCATAGCCTGATAAACAATCTCAAGAACCTGGTTCATCGGAGCCGAACCGCCCAAGGCTTGCAGGCCTGCGAGGATCGGCTGGTAGTAAGCTTCCTCGCGTGTCCGCTGTCCACGGCGCAGACGGCTGAGGCCGCGAGGTGCGACCCAGCTCGCCATATCATCCCCTTTTGGGGCAAAGAGGTTTTCCCACTCCCGGCGAAGGTCTTCGGCTTTGTTGCGGAAAGCCGTGAGCCGTTCCGCTCGCTCGATGGCTTCTTTTGCCTTGTCATAATCCCGATCCTCAAGGGCACGGGCGCCGGCTTGGTTCACAAGATTAATTTCTGCCTCAATTTCCTCTAACAACATTTCAAAGGCAGCAGCTACACCGGTTAGGTTGTTCTCAATCATAGTGATAACTCTCAGGCAGATCAGGAATTCAAAGCTTCCAAAGCAGATAGAGGATGACGATTCAGCCAAGTAAACGGAGCGTAATGGTACTTCAAAAGCCGGTGTTATCCTTCATACCTAGACAAAGAAGCATCAACATGATTTTCATGAGGATAAGCATGATTTCACCTAATAACTGTGCTTTAGCTAAAGCAAGCAAGCACAGCAGAAGAAAAGGCCGGTAGAGATGCAGGCAGGGAAAACCACCCAGCGTTTCAGACAACTCGGGATTGAGAAACGAATCTAAGCAGCGGTTGCCAGAGGTTGGTCTCCAGCGCAGGTTTTGAACAGATACAACGATACTAGACTAGCTGCGCAATTCTGAGCGTCATTGCAACAACGACGTTGGGCGAGACTTTTTCTGAAGCGGTTTGCCGACCCATTGCCCAATAGGAGATAAAGTGCATCGGTTGGATGAATAAACCGCCTACAGCTTTCTAAAATGGTTCTCTGTCGATCAAAGAGTGAGGTAACGGCCGCAGCCAGGCGTGCAACGGGGAGAAGCTCGAAGTCGTAGGTTTCTCGATAGGCGTGGAGACAGCAAGGTACCAGGGAGCTACGGGGCTTGCAGAAGCTGCCTGAACCGGCCCGTTTGAGCAGAACACATGGCCAGCAACAACGCTGTTTTCGGTGGGGAAATTGTGGCTAGCAGGAAACCTGCTCCGGCGGCCAGACCTGCCCTGAAAGGCCTAGAGAACGCCCTCGACTTTGCAAAACCGGCCGCATAGTGGCTACACGGTTTTTTCGTAGCTGCGTCCTCTGTCTCCGGGTGCTTTGTAAGTTATTGATTCTACTGATGGTAGCGGAACTTCATCCGCCACACTTTGGAACCGGTTGGGAGTATAGCTAGGTAAAGCCCCGTGCCCCGCTCATCGAACAGCTTGTAAAGCTTGTCTTTTGGCTTGGCTTGTTTGCACTGCGTATCGGTCAGCATAGGCGATACCCCCAGGGGTTCCTGATACCCCCAAGCGTACCCCTACACTAACCGAGTGTAAACGGGTTTTGGCGAAATCTAGCGGAACTCGTTTTGCCCGTAACCCGTTGTTTTGCTGTGGTTTGCGATGCTTAGCGAACGTTACCGAACTTAGGAAAAGTGGCTAGGGAGGGAATCGAACCCCCGACACACGGATTTTCAGTCCGTTGCTCTACCAACTGAGCTACCTAGCCCCAAGCAACCTCAGCAAGCACCACCCCAAGCCGTTCCAAAGCCGGTCTCGCCGCTCCAGAGTGGTACCAGTACGATGCGAACTTATGTTTTTCATCGCCGGCTGTCAACAATGACCTTACCCACTACCTTCCGACGCCTGAAATCACCTACCGAAATACCGGGCCAGCCACGACCACTCGCGCCGCCCAAACAAACCCTGCGGACGTAGAATCATCAGCCCAATCAAAAGCAGCGAATAAAACACCATCCGGTAATCAGGCAGATTGGCTAAAAACGGCGCCGCTTCAATAACTGCCGGCGGCAAGATGCGCGTCAAGTCACGTAGAGCTTCAGGCAAAATTGTCAAAGTTGCCGCACCAACAATAGCCCCAGAAATGCTCCCTAACCCGCCCAGCACAATCATCGTCACCATTTCAACCGACCGAAGAAAAGTAAACGAACTCGGATTCAGATAGTTGTCATAGTGTGCATACAACCCGCCCGCAATCCCCGTCAGCGCAGCGCTGATGACAAACGCCGTCGTTTTTGCCTGCGTCGTGTCAATCCCCATGGCCGCTGCTGCAATTTCGTTTTCCCGGATTGCTGCCAAACTACGCCCAAAACTGGAATAGGCTAGCCGTCCTACGGCAAGCGTCGTTAGGACAACAGCAAGAGAGACCCAGAAAAACATCGTGTCCTCGAGAAAGAGCGCAAACCGCTGGTCCGGCAATCGTCCCGGCACTTCCGGCCCCTGGGCAATGTTGGTAAAGCCCAGCGCTCCGCCGGTTGGCTCAATGTTCAACAGCACCACCCGGATGATTTCCCCAAATCCCAGCGTCACGATTGCCAAGTAGTCACCTCGCAGGCGAAGGGTTGGCAGACCAACCAGCCAACCTGCGAGCCCACTGGCAGTAGCCCCAACTGCCAGGGACACCAACAACCGTACCGCATGAACCGGCCAGGCCGGCAGCCTCTCCAGCAGGAAGATAAACGGTTCACCACCAAAGTGTGTCACAGCACCGGCGGCGTACGCGCCAATTGCCATAAAGCCCGCGTGCCCAATGGAGAATTGCCCAGCGCAGCCATTGACCAACGTCAGACTCACAGCCGAGACGATGGAAATGCCTACTAGCGTTAGAACCCGCAAGTAGTACTCCGACAGCCCATAGCCCCCCACCCCGTGAACAAAAGCCTGGTTGAGCAAAAACAATCCAGCCACCAGCCCAAGTGCACCAAGCCAAGTCCTTGTGGACTGTGATGTGTGAGGGATGGCATCCTCTTGTTGCTGACCCATACAAGACCAAGTTTTTGCAACCGCGTGTTGTTCGCGCTATGTTGCCGCTACCGGCAATCATAGCCCAGCGTCAAACACCCGAAGCCGTGTGTGCGCAAGCACCGCGTCGAGGCTGCTTGACCCAAGCCATTTGAAACCGAAGTCAATAAGAGGAGTGAAGCGTGGCAAATCAGCTCTTTCTCGTCAAATCTATCGATGAACTACAAGCCCAGTCATCACCTGAACAAAGTTCCCTCAAACGAACCCTTGGGCCTTTCAATCTCGTTACCCTTGGCATAGGTGCCATCATCGGTGCCGGATTGTTTTCCATTACTGGTCTGGCAGCAGGTAACAACGCCGGGCCGGCCGTCACCATCTCCTTTATCATTGCTGCCATCGGCTGTCTTTTCGCCGGCCTCTGCTACGCCGAGTTTGCTGCCATGATTCCGGTTGCCGGAAGTGCCTACACCTACGCCTACGCCACTATGGGCGAACTCGTCGCCTGGACGATTGGTTGGGACCTCGTGCTGGAATATGCCGTTGGTGCTGCCACCGTCTCCATAAGCTGGTCGCGCTATCTGGTGAAGTTTCTGGAATATTACAACGTGGCCCTGCCGCCCCAGCTCACCATGTCGCCCTTTGATTCCATCACCACGGCGAACGGCACGACCATCACCGGTGTCATCAACCTGCCTGCCGTGTTCATTGTGGTGGCTATGTCCCTCATTCTCATCAAGGGGACACGGGAATCGGCCTTAGTCAACAACCTTATCGTGGCACTTAAGGTCGGTATCGTACTGGCCTTTATCTTGCTAGGCTGGGCCTTTATCAATCCAAAAAACTACGACCCTTATATTCCACCCAACACGGGTGAGTTCGGCAGCTTTGGCTGGAGCGGCATCATTCGCGCCGCCGGGATCATTTTCTTTGCTTACATTGGCTTCGATGCCGTTTCAACGGCCGCTCAGGAAGCCCGCCACCCGCAACGCGATATGCCCATTGGCATCCTTGGTTCGCTAGGCATCTGTACTGTGCTCTACATCCTGTTTGCCCACGTCATGACCGGCCTAGCGCACTACACGGAATTCCAAGGTGTAGAAGGAATTGCACCAGTAGCGACAGCCATCTCACATACACCCTACAAGTGGCTCAATCAGGGTATCATCCTTGCCATTCTCGCCGGCTATGCCTCAGTCATCCTGGTGATGTTGCTAGGACAGTCGCGGGTCTTTTTCTCGATGTCCTACGACGGGCTGCTGCCAAAGATTTTTTCGGAAATCCACCCGTACTTTCGTACGCCGTGGAAGTCAAACGCGCTGTTTGCCGTTTTCGTGAGTCTCTTCGCAGCCTTCGTGCCGGCGCGTGTCGTTGGCGAGATGACCAGTATAGGCACGCTGTTCGCCTTCATTTTGGTGTGCGCCGGGATCATCGTGCTGCGCTATACGCAGCCGGAGCGGGAGCGTCCCTTCAAGACGCCTTTCGTGCCGGTCGTGCCGGCACTTGGGATTCTGGTGTGCTTTGCCATGATGGCAGCGCTTCCAGGCGACACCTGGCTGCGACTCGTCATCTGGATGGCCGTTGGCTACACCATCTACTTCACCTACGGCATTCGGCACAGCAAGTTGCAGGCAGCTTTCAAAGGATAGTTTTGAGGCGCACATTTGATGTCGGGCTGGCAAATCAGGTGTGTGAAAGCAGGTAGAAAGGCTAAGGGAAAAATCCCAGCAAAATGAGGCCCGGCTGACATGGGTTGGGTGAGACGTTCACGAGGCCAGCGTTTGGGCAGCAATTTTGCTGCCCCCCAGAAACGGGGCACCGGGCCAAACGCCAAAACCCTTGTTTTCAGGCCTTGACGACCTTGTGCAGTAGCTCAGCCGGTAGCCCCGCGCAGGCATTGCGGGTATCAATGACAAGCTTAGCATGCCGGACAACAAAGCCGTAATCCAACCCATCGTGCGCGGTGCAAATCACCACGGCATCACTCTGCGCTAAAACGGCTTCGGTCAACGGAACGGATGGTGTGCCAGCGTACGCTGGATATTCCCGCATGGGAGGCGCGACCGGGATGTAGGGATCATGAAAGTATACGTTTGCCTGCCGGGCCCGCAGCAGGTCCCAGATGGCAAAGGTCGGTGACTCGCGTGGGTCATCTATGTTCTTTTTGTAGGCTAAGCCTAACAACAGGATATTAGCCCCGCGCAACGCCCGACCGCGATCAGAAAGCGCTTCCATTAGGCGCGTCACCACGTAGCGCGGCATGCTTGTGTTGATGTCACCTGCCAGCTCAATGAACTTGGTCTGAACGCCAAATTCCCGCGCCTTCCACGTCAGGTAAAACGGGTCAATGGGAATACAATGCCCGCCAAGGCCTGGCCCCGGCTCAAACTTCATAAAACCAAACGGCTTGGTTTTAGCAGCTTCCAGGACTTCCCACACGTCAATCCCCATGGCGTCAAAAACAATCTTGAGTTCATTGACCATGGCAATGTTGACGCAGCGAAAGATGTTTTCGACGAGCTTTGTGGCTTCGGCTACGCGCGTTGAAGAAACCGGTACTAGCGTTTGAACAACCTGCCGGTACAGACGGATGCCGGCCGCTAGGCAGTCGGAAGTTAGACCGCCGATGACCTTGGGGATGTTGTGCGTTCCAAAGTGAGGATTACCCGGGTCTTCGCGTTCTGGCGAGTACACTACGTGAAAGTCACGTCCGGCGCACAGCCCTGAGCCCCGTTCAAGCCGAGGCACAAGCTCTTCTTCGGTTGTCCCGGGATAAGTCGTGGACTCCAAGCTGACAAGTTGTCCGGGCCGCAAATGTCGGGCAATGGTCTCGGCGGTTTGCACAATGAAGGACATGTCTGGCTCGCGGTGAGCCGTCAGCGGCGTTGGAACACAGATGAGGATAGCTTCCACATCGGCAAGCCGGGCAAAATTGGTCGTTGCTTTCAACTGCCCGGTTGTGACTGCTTCAGCAATCACTGCGGTGGGGACGCTTCTGATATAACTCCGTCCAGCGTTGAGCGCGGCGACTTTGTGCTGGTCAATATCAAAACCGATAACCTGGCAACCGCTGCGGAGAAACTGTGCAGCCAGCGGCAGCCCAACGTAGCCCAAACCAATGATGCCAACGGTTGAATAAGCCGAGTGTTCTGCCATGAGACTCCTCGAATACTACTTGCAACATACTGCCCGGCAAGGACAGCCGAGCCGAGATGCCACAAAGGGACAGCAGGGTCACGATACTGCCTAACGGGGATTGTGGAAAGTCAGTCAAAAGAGGCCATACATGGCCCGTAAGTTGCCAAAACGGGCAAGTGTAGTAGTAGATGTTGGCTCTGCTGTGCGGCAAGCTGATTAGGGTCAGTTCTTGTTTGTCCGACCGGTCAGAGCCTGACGGTGTTAGGCTGTCTCAGCTATGGCTTTGAAACTGCATACCCGAACGACGTTGCTAGCTTCGGCACTTACCATCACCGTCCTAGGTGTTTTCGTCTGGTTGTCAAACCGCGAACTGGCACGGTTGCTCCACGATGAGCAGCGGGTGTGGGTCAAGCTCCATGCCGTTACTCTGGCAGAACAGATTGCACGTCTCCCAAATGAACAAGCCGGTCTCAATCGTCTTGTCGCCCTTGCCAAACAGGCCCGGCCCGATGCACTGGGCATTCGTGTTTGGGAAAGATCGGGAAAAAGCTACCAGGTCACGGCAAGTTTAGTAGAAGACAACCTTCCACCGCCGGACCCGGCGGCTGTGGCTAATGCCTTGCGTACCCCGGCAATGACAAACTTGCCGACCAAAACGCTGCTGGCCGGTGGGCAGGGAGAAGCTTACTGGATATGTGTTCCGATCAAACGAGCGGGGCGGCCTGAAGGGGCAGTGGAGTACATCGAGCGGGTTGGTTTGGCTACTGGCGTCCTAGCTCGCTACCGCACGCTGGCTCTCTGGTTAGCGCTGGGCTGCGTACTGGCGATTACCTTGGCGATGGGCTGGTTCTTCCGTCGAACGGTTTATGCTCCGATTGAGCGGCTGCTGATGGCGATGCAGCGCGTGCAAGAGGGAGACTTGTCGGCCACTGTGGAAGTCCGCACGCAGGATGAGCTGGGACGGCTAGCCGACGGCTACAACCGGATGCTAGCCCAAGTACGCGCCATGACTGAAGAACGCGAGCAACAACGCCAGCAGCTAGAGGTTCGCGTGGCGGAGGCAACTGCAGAGCTTTCCGAACGCAATGCCCAGCTTGAGACCCTCAACCGTGAACTATGGGAAATGACCCGCCGCCTAACCGACATGGAACGTTTGGCCGCAGCCGGACAAACAGCCGCGCAGTTTGCCCACGAGGTAGGGACGCCACTGAACCTTATCAGTGGACACGTTCAACTTCTTGGAGCCGACCTTGACGGCAACCCCAAAGCAAAGGCCCGGCTTGAGACCATCAGCACACAGATCGAACGCATCGAGCGCATTGTGCGAACAATGCTGGACCGAACCCGGGCTGACGCCAGTGAGCACCAGTTGCTTGACCTAAACGCCGTACTGCGCCGCACCTTCGAGCTCATCCAACCTGCCCTGAACATGCGTCGGATTCAGCTTGCAACGCAGCTAAGCGCGACGCCCCTGCCGGTGCGCGGAGCTTTAGATCAACTCCAACAAGTGTTTATCAACATTTTCAACAATGCCATGGATGCTATGCCCTCTGGGGGGCAACTTACCGTCGCCAGCACCCGTTGGGAAACCGGAACGGGCGTTGAGCAATTCGTCATTGAAGTGCGCGACACAGGGCAGGGGATGCCCGAAAGCGTACGAACACGCATCTTTGAACCTTTCTTTACAACCAAACCGCGTGGGAGCGGAACCGGACTGGGCTTAGTCGTTGCACGGCAGATTGTCCGCGAGCACGGAGGAGACATCACGGTTGTAAGTCAGCCCGAGCGAGGAACAACCGTCCGGCTCACCTTTCCACCGGCTATGGAGCAATCCCTATGACAAAGCACATTCTCGTGGTGGACGACGATGCCGCCTCGTGTGAGTTGCTGCGCGAAATCTTTATGGGGCGCGGCTGGCAGGTCTCTACGGCAACGACGCCGGAAGCCGCCCGGCTATGCTTTGCTCGACAGCCTTTTGACCTAGTTGTCAGCGACATCAATCTGGGAGCTGAGGCGACAGGCCTTGACTTGCTCAACGACTTCCGCGCCCGCTGCCCAGTTATTCTCGTCACCGGATTTGGAACCCTTGATGCCGCTGTGGCTGCGTTGCGTGACGGTGCTTGGGACTTTATTTCCAAACCGTTCAAGGTAGATGAAGTTGTGGCTGCCGTCCAATCGGCTCTCTCCCGGAAGGGAGAAATGCCAGCGGCTGCACCGTCTGGTGACCTCGCCGATGCCTCCGGGCTGGTTGGGCGATCATCTGCCATGGTGGCGCTGTACAAGGAAATTGCGCGGGTGGCGCCCACGCGCTCGACCGTGCTCATTTTAGGCGAGTCTGGGACGGGCAAAGAGCTTGTTGCTCGGGCCATTCACCGGCACAGTCCACGCTCGGCCGGGCCATTTATCCCGGTCAACTGCGGCGCTTTGCCGGAGGCTTTGCTCGAAGCCGAACTGTTTGGGTATGTCCGAGGCGCCTTTACCAACGCTGTTACCGACCGCAAAGGGCTGTGGGAAGAAGCCCATCGCGGAACACTTTTTCTCGACGAAATCGGCGACTTACCGCTGCCTATGCAGGTCAAGCTGCTCCGGGCGCTGCAGGAAGGGGAAGTTCGCCGCTTGGGTGCAGCGCGCCCCCAACAGGTGGATGTCCGGGTCATTGCTGCCACAAACCGCAACCTCGAGACCGAAGTGATGTGTGGACGATTTCGGGAAGACCTCTACTACCGACTGAGCACGGTCACACTGCATGTTCCGCCGCTACGGCAGCGACGCGATGATCTGCCACTACTGGCTGAAGCCTTCCTACTACAGGCTGCGCAGACGGTCGGACGCCCCCTGTGTTTTGAGCCATCAACGCTTGCCATTCTGGCTGCCTACGATTTTCCTGGAAATGTGCGCGAGCTCCAATCCGTAATCGAGTATGCTGCACTCCATGCCCGCGACGGTGTCATCCGACCTGAAGATTTGCCGCTCAAACTACAGCCCGTAAAGCCGAGCGGCTCGAGTGAACCTACAGACAGTGGGCAGAACCCCTTTGCCGACCTGCCAACGTTGGATGAGCTGGAACGGCGATACCTGGTTTATGTGCTTGAGGCCCTTGATGGCAACCGCACACGTGCGGCCGAAGTCCTTGGGATCGACCGCCGAACACTTTACCGGATGGCCGAACGCCTGGGCGTCAAGTTGACAGATGGTAGTAGTCAAGAAGAACCATGAAGTGTCGGGATGAGCGCTGAGGATACCAGCTTGCTGCCGAGGAACAATTTGCATATCTATGCTTGACAGATGCATAAATATGCATAATATCCGCCGTTCGCCCTGGCGGTTAAGAAGAACCAAAAGCCGCCGGTAGGGCCAGACCGAAGGAGACTTGTCGGACGGTAATGGACAAATCCGCACGGCAGCAGGCATTGCTGGAGCTGGTCCACCATGAGCGCCTGAGTACACAGGCGGAGTTATGCGCCGCCTTGGCCGCCCGCTACGGTATTACGTGCGACCAGGGAACGATTTCGCGTGACATCAGAGAACTAGGGCTAGTGCGGCTGTTAGACGCCGATGGCAGTTACTATGGTCGTCCGGTGGGGAGCCTGCCCAGTGCCGACGAAGCCTTTTTGTTGTCACGGTTAGTACGGCGTGTTGCCGCTGCGGGAAATCTGGTTGTGGTGCATACGGACGCCGCACATGCGCATCCAGTAGCCGAGGCGCTGGACCGGTTGGCATTTCCAGAGGTTGTGGGCACTGTCGCCGGTGACAACACTGTGCTGGTTGTTGCCAAAACGGCAAGTAAGGCGCAGCGCGTTGTCGAGCGAATCGTGATGATTGCCGGTCTGAACGGGGACCACGATGGCAAGAAGAAAAAGGACCGAAAAAAGAAAAAGGGAGGAAGCTCCAGGGCATGAAAAAAATAGCCCTAGCCTACAGTGGCGGGCTAGATACAAGTGTCATTCTGGCGTGGCTGAAGGAAACTTATGGCGTACCGGTGGTGGCATTTGTAGCCGACGTTGGTCAGAATGAGGACTTGGCCGCCGTGCGTGAAAAAGCCATGGCAACCGGGGCCGACGAGGTCATCGTCGCAGATGTCCGGGAAGAGTTTGTGCGCGATTATGTGTTTCCGGCATTGGCAGCGCATGCGGTGTACGAAGGCGGGTATTTGCTTGGAACTGCGCTTGCCCGGCCAGTTATTGCCAAGGCTCTTGTCGAAGCAGCGCGGGCAACTGGCTGTGACACAGTAGCGCACGGCGCAACCGGCAAAGGGAACGACCAAGTGCGCTTTGAGTTGACGATAGCTGCCCTGGCCCCGGAACTCAACGTCATTGCGCCTTGGCGCACCTGGTCCTTTACGGGGCGGCGCGACCTGCTGGCCTACGCCGAGCGGCACGGTATTCCTACCCCGATCACAGCGGAAAGACCGTACTCAACAGACGCCAATGCCATGCACATCAGCTACGAAGGTGGTGTGCTTGAAGACCCCTGGCAGGCTCCGCCGGAAGGCATGTTCCAGTGGACAACAGACCCTGAAAAGGCGCCCGACGAACCGGCTTTTGTCGAGATCACCTTTGAAAGGGGCCTGCCGGTAGCGATTGACGGGGAGTCTCTATCCCCTTTCCGGCTGCTGGAGCGGGCCAATGCGCTGGGTGCACGCCATGGAGTTGGGCGAGTTGACATTGTTGAAAACCGCTTCATTGGGCTGAAGTCCCGTGGGGTTTATGAAACACCTGGAGCAACTTTGTTGATGCAGGCCCATCGCGCCGTTGAATCGCTGACCCTCGACCGCGAAGTAGCCCATCTCAAAGAAGCACTCGGGCTGAAGTTTGCTGAACTGGTCTACAACGGCTTCTGGTTTTCACCGGAGATGGAGCTATTGCGAACAACAATCGCCCATACCCAAAGGAACGTAACGGGAACAGCGCGTTTAAAACTCTATAAGGGCGCTGCCTATGTTGTCGGTCGGAAAGCACCAGTCGGCCTCTATGACGCCGAGGCTGTGAGTTTTGAGACGCGCCCACAGGTGGCCCCTGCCGATGCTGGCGGCTTTATTGCCATCCAGTCCTTACGCTTACGACAACAGCTACCCCTAACCCAAAGGAGGGGCGCGGCTTAGTGTTTACAAGTGGGATGCGTTGCTGAAACGTCAAGTTTACGCACTGCTCGCATCGTATTGCGCACTTCTTTTTTGGGTATGGCAAATGCACTGCTAGAAGTTTTTCTTAGAGGAGGTGATGCCATGCCGTTGTTTCCGTTTACTGTCTCTGCGCGGTTTGCTGTTGGAAACAGCCGCCACCAGGCGCTTTTCTGGGAGGAAGTGTTGGCGACACTGGGTTTTATGCTGGCCATAACGACCGCACTGGTTGTGGTGTTTGGAACGCTGCCACCGGCGCGCATCAATCTCCTAAGCCATGCTTCTTTTGTGCTGCTGACCGTAGCGCTCTTTGGAATGGAGGTGACAACCTACCGGTATCTGTTTCCTGAACCAGACCTCTGTCTGCAAAACACCTCTACCAGAAAAGTAGGATAGCGGCCAATGATTTCCGAAAACTCTGACGCTCAGGCGCTGCGGGCTGCATTTACTGCGCCGATGAAAAATGAAATTGCGCACTTTGTTGCGTCAGTTGAAGAAGATCGTCACTTGCTTGAGGCTGACCTGCGCGGTTCGCTAGCTCATGTTGCCATGCTTGAAGCCTGCGGCATTCTGACTGCTAGCCAGGCAGCGCGCCTACGCCAAGGGCTGGAGCAAATTCGGGCTGAAGGTCTTGAGCTTGATCCAGCCTATGAAGACGTTCACATGAACGTTGAGCGACGGTTAGAGGCGCTTATTGGCGAAGATGCGCGCCTGCTCCATACCGCACGCAGCCGTAACGATCAGGTAGCACTGGATTTGCGGCTTTACGTACGCGACTGCGAAAACCACCTGCGGGCTGCGCTGGATGATCTGACAACGGCGCTGGTAGATAAGGCGGAAGCCTATGCTGATGTTGTCTTGCCAGGCTACACGCATCTTCAGCGGGCACAACCAGTCTCGCTGGCGCATATCCTGCTGGCTTACTGGGCTGCTCTGCGGCGCGACCGGGAGCGGTTGCGGCAGCCCCTGATTTCACCACTTGGGGCAGGAGCACTGGCTGGCACGGCCATCCCTATTGATCCGCACCGAACGGCTCACGAACTCGGTGCAGACGGTGTTTTCAGCAACGCCCTGGATGCGGTTACAGACCGTGACTTTGCTGCAGCGTTTGTCTTTGCCTGTGCGTTGCTGGCCGTGCATCTTTCGCAGCTTGCGGAAACACTTATCCTGTGGTGTTCCCAGGAGTTCAACTTCATTCACTTGCCTGATGAACTAACGACCGGTTCCAGCCTGATGCCCCAGAAAAAAAACCCGGATTGCTTAGAACTTGTACGCGCTCGGACAGGGCAGTGCATTGGCGAGCTGGTCAACGTGTTGACCACCCTCAAGGGGCTACCAACCGGATACAACCGGGATTTGCAGGAGACAAAACCACCGGTCATTCGGGTAAGCAAGACGGTGCTAGCTTCGGTCAAAGTCTGCACCCTGGCCGTGCAGCACATGACCGTCCACCGCGAGGTCATGCGTCAGGCAGCGTCAGATGAAAAGCTCTACGCTACCGATCTGGTCGAAAGGCTGGTTTCCCAGGGGACTCCATTTCGGACTGCCTACACAATGATTGGCAATTTGGTGCGGCGCGGAGTAGGCTTTTCACAAGTCACTGGGGATGAGTGGGCAACGCTCGGGATGCGCGTCACGCCAGAAATGCTAACCCCAGAACAGTCCGTTGCCGGACGCACCTCGTATGGGGGTACGTCGCCACGGCGAATTGCCGAACAAATTGCTGCTGCGCGCGCTGCGCACCGGGAGGACATACCATGAAACGAGGTTCTTCCACGCTTCGAGCCGTCATTGGCAAAAACGTTTCTATTCAACCGCAGCCCACGGCGCAGCTAGGCGATGTGGTGGCGGTGGAAGTACTCTCCATCAACCAACACTACCCGCACTTGGAACTGACTGACGGGGCCACTACTCCGCTTGTTGTCGGCGAACAAGTAATCGGTGTTCTGGGTTCGCGCCAAGCTTTGCGTGGCTTTGTTGGCTGTGTCCCGAAAACGCTGGCTGAAGGTGATGAGCTTTCTATCCTCAATGTAGGTGGTGTTATTGGCAAGTTTCTCGATGCTACGACAGCCCTTGGAGAAGCTACGCGCGTTCGCTACCTCGGTACACTTTGCGACGAGCGCGGCATCGTCAACCTACGACGTGATGCCTTACCGGTAGCAAGCCACTTGCTTCGACGGCGACCGATTGTGCTCGTGGTCGGAACTTGCATGAACGTTGGCAAAACGATTACAGCGGCCGAGATAATCCGTGTAGCAACAGCCCATGGCTACCGTGTTGGAGCTGCTAAGGTGTCGGGAGTTGGCGCCGTCCGAGACCTGAAGAAGTTTGAGGCAGCCGGTGCTGTTGATGTCAAAAGCTTTCTCGATTGTGGCTTGCCATCAACGGTGGATGCAGATGACTTAGCGCCTGTTGTCAAAACAATTGCCAACGCCCTGGATGGCGAATTGCTGGTCTTTGAACTAGGTGATGGCATTTTTGGGCACTACCGAGTGGATTCCGTTCTTGCTAATGCTGACATCATGGCGTCTGTTGCTGCTGTTGTTGTTTGCGCCGGAGATTTGATGGGGGCCTATGGCGCGCGTCTCTACCTAGAACAGCTCGGTGTGCGGATTACAGCCTTTAGTGGTCTGGCAACGGAAAACATTTCTGGGTCCGACTACCTAGAGAAGCATCTTGGCATTCCGGCTATCAACAGTCTGAAATATCCTGAAAAACTCTATGCCACGCTCGATCTGACCGGCAGCCTACTCCGCATGGCGACGCCGGCGGTGTGTTATACGCCGGATGTAGCCGTTGCATGAGCCTGACTTGAAGAGGAATGGCCATATCATCCTTGACCCCAGCAGCCCGGCAGCGTGTCGCTGTTGTTGGCGCTTCAGGCTACATTGGGGGCGAGCTGCTTCGCTTACTGCTGGCGCATCCGCAGGTTGAAGTCGTCGCCATCACCGGACGCGAAGCGGCTGGGAAGGCCCTGGAGGTGGTTCATCCAAATCTGACTGGGACGGATTTGGTATTTGCCCCCCTGATGGAAACTGGCAGCGCCGAGACCATCTTCTTGGCATTGCCGAGCGGTGAGGCCATGACGCATATTGACGCGCTACCCCAAAGAGCGCGGATTATTGACGCTTCACCTGACTTCCGGTTGTGCGATCCATCAGTTTATGAGGCGACATACGGACGTCCACATACGGCACCGCGCTGGGTTTCCCGTTTTGTCTATGGCTTGCCGGAACTGTTTCAGGCCGACATCAGGCAGGCACAGTACGTGGCTGCACCGGGTTGCTTTGCCACGGCCGTCACGTTAGCCATGTATCCACTCGTTGCCGCCGGGCTACTCGAGCAGGCATTTGTCAACGGCATCACAGGCTCTTCGGGGGCTGGGGCTACACCTCGAGCGACGACACATCATCCTTTTCGAGCAGATGCTTTGTTTGCCTACGAACCATTTACACATCGGCATGTGCCGGAAATTGCCCAAGCGCTGCGGCTCAAGACCGGACAGGAAGTTTTCTTTGTCTTCCAGCCGCACTCTGGACCATTTGTGCGCGGAATACTTGTTACAGTCTATGCGTCCTTGCGCGAGGCAGTTGCTTGCGAAACACTCCACCGGCTCTACAGTGAACACTACGCCGATGCACCCTTTATTCGCTTGCGTAAGACGCCCCCCAACATCAAGTGGGTAAGTGGGACGAACTACTGCGACCTAGGCATGGCCGTTCAGGGAAAAGTGGCTATTGTCTGGGCGGCTCTGGATAACGTTATCAAAGGCGGCGCCGGGCAAGCGCTCCAGTGCTTCAATCTAATGCACGGTTTTCCTGAAACACTCGGCCTGACAGCCTTTGCCTGCAATCCATGAGACATTTTATCAACACCGGTGAATACGACCGCGCTACGCTAGAAGCCATTTTGACCCATGCTATGACGCACCGTGGGGAGCGCTCGGCAGCGCTCAGCGGGCGAACCGTGGCTTTGATTTTCTTCGATAGCTCGCTCCGTACGCGCGCTAGCTTTGCCGTCGGCGTGGCGCAACTAGGGGGAAATTCGGTGACCTTTGAAGTTGGGCAGGGGACGTGGAACCTGGAATACCGGGAGGGAGTTGTCATGGATGGCGACCGCCCGGAGCACATTGCCGACGCAGCGCGAGTGCTTTCGCGTTACTTTGATGTTCTTGCTGTTCGGTGCTTTCCGGCGCTGAGACATCCTAAAGAAGACGAGGCTGACCCAGTCATTGAGGCCTTCCGCCGGTACGCAACTGTGCCGGTTATCAACCTTGAATCAGCGCTGTACCATCCCTGCCAGGCGATGGCAGACATGCTGACCATCCGGGAACGTTTCGGGCGGACAGAGGGTGTGCGGGTCGCTCTGGCCTGGACACCACATATCAAGGCGCTTCCCTTGTCCGTGCCAAACTCGTTTGCCCTGGCAGCCACCCAGCTTGGTTGTCGGCTAACTATTGTTGCGCCGCCGGAGTTTCCACTGCCCGACGTGGTGATGTCGCGTCTTGGAGAGGTTGAAGTTGTTCACGACCAGTCTGTGCTAGCGGATCAAGATGTGGTTTACGCCAAGTCTTGGGCATCGCTTGTCAATTACGGTGCCCCGCCACCGGCCCGCTATCGGGATTGGATGCTGACACCTGAAAAAATTGGCTCGGCGCGGTTTCTCCACTGCCTGCCGCTGCGCCGCAATGTTGAAGTTTCAGATGCTGTGCTGGCGTCAGCACAGAATGATTGCTACGACGAAGCCGAAAACCGGCTGCACGTTCAGAAGTCTATCTTGTTGTACTGTTTGCACCTGATTTGACGCCCTATGGGATTTGACGTCAACGTACTTCGGGAAGCTCTTCCGTACATCAATCGTTTCAAGGGTAAGACTTTTGTTGTCAAGTTTGGAGGCAAGGTTGCGGCTGAAGAAAACACACTCGATTCGTTTTGTGAGGAGCTTGCGCTGTGTGCTCGAATCGGAATTCGGGTCGTGGTTGTGCACGGTGGTGGGTTGCAAGCAAATGAACTCAGCCAGCAGCTTGGCATCAAGCCAAGGACCATCAACGGTCGTCGCATCACCGACGAACGTGCCTTGGACGTAGCTAAAATGGTTTTTGGAGGTAAGGTCAACGTCGAAATTCTTGGCGCTCTACGCCAGGCTGGTGTCCCGGCTGTTGGGCTAAGCGGTGTAGATGGCAACATCCTGACGGCACGCAAACGACCACCACAGGTTGTTGTCAATCTGGAAACGGGCAAGGCACAAACGGTGGATTATGGGTATGTCGGCGAGATTTTGGACGTAGATACCCGATTGCTTGACACGCTTATTGAGAAAGATTTCGTTCCGGTGATGGCGTCGCTAGCTGCTGATGAGGATGGTGATATCTACAATGTCAACGCGGATACTGTAGCAGCGGTTATTGCAGCGGAGATGCGGGCTGAAAAGCTGGTTCTGGCCACCAATGTCGACGGTGTTCTCGATGAGTACGGACAACGCATTAGCCGGCTAACCCTGCGGCAGGTTGCCGCTATGATGCATGCTGGAAAGGTAGCTGGTGGCATGCTACCGAAACTCGAAGCTACAGCGCGCGCCTTGCGATCTGGCGTAGGGTCTGTACACATTATCAACGGCATGAAAGCGGGGGCGCTCCTGCGGGAGATTTTCACCGAAGAAGGTGACGGAACAATGATCACTGTCAACGGTGAAGATGAAGTGCGAAGTCGCCGGCAACCAGCCTCTCGGCGGTAATCCATGACGCTGCTGGCTCTTTTGACAAAACGGACGCCTACACCTGTAACCATTCTGGCCGGCCCCTTTCGTGGAGCGCGGTTGATTCTCAATCCGTCCCATTCCAAGCGAAAAATTCTGGGTGCTTACGAGCACGTGCTCAACCCTTGGTTGAGGGCAGTGTTAAGGCATGTTGAAGTGGTGTGGGATGTTGGAGCCAATGATGGCTATTTCACCTATGGGTGCGCGGCAGCCATTCTAGGGCATGGACGCCGGCCGCATATTATTGCCTTTGAGCCGGGGATAAGTGACAACCCGTCTTTGGCAGAGCAGCTTAGCCGCCCGGCCCAACTGTGGGCTGCTACCTATGCGGGTGCAACGTTTGAGTTTCTGCCGTTTTACGTCGGATCGAAGGACAACAGCAGAAGCATGACGCTCGATGCAGCGCTGGAGGCCCGTCCGAATCTGGTTGGTCGTCCGGCGCTCGTCAAAGTAGATGTTGAAGGGGCTGAAGTGGATGTGCTTGAGGGTGCACGGCGGCTGTTGGAGTTGCCGGTGCAGTGGCTGGTAGAAGTCCACGGCGAGCATCTCCTCGAGCCTGTTCTATGCCGTCTGCGTAGCGCAGGCCGGACTGTAGACATTCACCCTTTGCGTCCTCACTGGCTATTTGGGCCGGAAGCGCGCACGATTCCGACATGCTGGGTGACGACGCGCCTTTAGCTTGAAGCCAAGGCTGCCGCCTAAACAATGAAAGTCTTACTTGCCCATCCTGGAACGCAGCATGCCTTCCAACTCGCCCGGCAGTTGGCGCGGCTGGGGCTGCTAGAGAGTTTCTGGACAGGCTTGGCGCTACGCGAGGAAGCATGGTGGGTACGTCAGATCATCCGAGTTGAAGTTCTCCGAGAACGGCTTGGCAACCGCCTGTTGTCGGGCGTAGCGCGTAAGCACCTACACCTTCGTCCATGGCGTGAGTTGGCGACGCTGTGGGCTATCCGGCAGGGGGCGCCGGCCCTAGAGGTCTTTTTGCTGCGCAACCAGCGTTTTCAAGAGAGCATTCCCACGGCAGCCTTGCGTGCTGTGGATGTGGTGGTTGGTTTTGACACCTCTTCCTGGATACTGGCTGAACGGTGCCGCGACTTGGGCCGGCGTTTTATCCTTGACCAAAGCATTGCCCATCCCCTGTGGAAGAAAAGGGTTTTTGAAGCGCTTGCTGGGCAGTATCCGGGCTGGCGTGAAAACTTGGCGCCCCCGCTCCCGGCAATGCTGGCGCATGAAGCGCGCGAGCATGCCCTAGCAGATGCCATTGTCGTGGCAAGCAGCTTTACAATGCGGTCACTTGTAGCGCACAGCGTGCCGGCAGAGCGGATTGTTTGCAACCCGTATGGGGTTGATCTCCAGGCCTTTACCTTGCGGCCACCACCAGAGCCTGGACGCCCATTTCGCTTCCTGTTTCTTGGTTCGTTAACGGCGCGGAAAGGGGTCCCGCTGTTGCTGGAAGTGTGGAAGAAGTTGGCGCCGCAGCGAGCTGAGTTGTGGTTGGTAGGGCCGGTTGCGCCAGAGGTGCGGCCACAGATTCCTGACTTGCCAGGACTGAAAGTCTTGGGCAAGCGTCCACACCGCGACCTGCCGGACATCATCCGGTCGTGCGATGTGCTGGTGTTTCCGAGCTACTTCGAGGGCTTCGGGCTGGTCATCCTGGAGGCTATGGCCTGTGGCGTCCCGGTCATTGCCTCGGATGCCACGGTTGGACCCGACCTGATCGAAGACGGTGTGGATGGCTGGCTGATGACGGCCGGCGATGCCGCGCGGTTACAGGCGCTGATGGAAACGGCGCTGTCCCGACCGGCCGAAACCTTCGATATGGGACGACTGGCGCGCCAGCGCGTCGCGGCGTACACTTGGGACGCCTACGGCATCCGTTGGAAAACATTGCTCGAAACCGCCCGCTGACCGGGCCTCTTGCTGGTGGACATACCCTATGGATACGCTTTTCCCGCTCATCGTCCTCATCCAGACGGCGCTTCTGGTTTTCGCTGGCGTGTGGTTCTTCCGGCGGAACGATGAAGTTCCGCTCATCATTGCCGGGCTGACGATGTTTTTCAGCTCGTACCGGTATTTTGCCGTGACCCAGGGGTGGGGGGAATGGATAGAGACGGTCTATACCTTTGGCTTACCGCCCATCACGGATGAGGATGCCCTGGAGGTCCTGCCGTTTATGGCCTTTGGGGAGTTCGTCCTGATGGCGACCTACTGCGTTCGGATGCGGCGGAAACTGCCGGTGGTGGCGGCGGAAGTTCTCCAGCGGCTGCCGCCACGTACGGTGTCATCCCTGCTTGCCCTGGGCATTGTATTTTTCCTCCTGAGCGAGTATGCCCGCAGTGCCGCCTTCAATCTGACGAGCAGCAGCTACGTCTATCTGTTTCCCCTCACTCTGATCGGGGTGGCAACCCTGCTGGTGGCGGCGTGGCGCTTTGGGGCGTTGTACACACCCTTTCAGAAGGGCGTCTGTCTGCTCATTGTAGCGGCTGCCGCTTACAACAACTTTGGGGCTTTCCTGCGGTTTCAGTTCGTCGGCCTGATCATCGGGATGGCCGTGATGCTTTCGGTGTTTTATGCCCCACGGAAACGGGCGGTCGCCCTGCTGCTGGGGACGATCATCGCCGTGCCGGCGTTTAGTCTGGGAGGGGGGCTCCGGCAGGCTGACAACGTCAACGACAAGGCGGCGGCTTTCCAGCGTTTTGACTCGTCGTGGGACCGGCTGGTCGCAGGGGAAGACGCCAACATGCTGGATGGATTTGCCATCCTCTGTTTCGTCTATCCCGAACTGATGGATTTCACGCTGGGCATGGAGCACCTTGAAGTGCTGATCCGTCCAATTCCACGAGAACTCTGGCCCGACAAGCCGGTTGGCGGATATGTCAACAAACTCGGTCTGCGCGATGCCTCGCAGGGGATAGTGGGAATTTCCCCGTCGATCTACGGTTCATTCTACGGGGAAGGGGGTATTATTGGGATTGCGGTTCTTGCCATCCTCTATGGTTTGGGTTTAGCTGCTGTAACCGAATGGATGACTAAGCTACACCCATTTCTGTACAGCGTAATGCGTGGGTTGTTTGTTGCCTGGATGATTCCGCTCCTGCGAGGTGGCGACTTGCCGGGCATCTATGCCTGGTTAGGGATGTCTTCCCTAACGGTGTTGATTTTTGCTTGGTCAAATCGCCGGTTGCTGAAACAGGCAAACCAACCGGCGACTTGGTTGTCACCCCGGCCGGTTTCCCTCCAGATTTGAAGCCTGACAGCAAGCGGCATGACCACGGTTCTAGTAACCGGCGGCAATGGCTTTATTGGTTCGCATTTAGTTGACCGTCTTGCTCAGCAAGCCGCAGTTGTGGTCCTTGACCGCCGGGAGCGCCGCTATGATCTCCCACCACCAGGAGTACGGGTCATCTTAGGAACTCTCTCCGATCGGGACCTTGTGCGTAACGTTCTGACGGAGTTTGGCATTCAGATCGTATATCACCTAGCCTGGAGTTCAATTCACGAGACGGCAACCCGTCACCCCGTTGCTGACCTTGAAGCCAATCTCATCCCCACCGTGCATCTGCTCGATGCATGTCGGGAGACTGGAGTGCGACGAGTCGTGTATCTTTCCTCCGGCGGCACGGTGTACGGCCTACCTACTACTAAGACCATTCGGGAAGACCATCCCACGCAGCCAATCAATGCGTATGGCGTGACAAAACTAACCGTCGAGAAATACCTTGGCGCCTATCACCATCTCTACGGCTTGGAGTACATCATCTTTCGCCCTTCAGTGCCGTATGGTCCGCGTCAAAATCCCCTTGGTCGGCAGGGAGCCGTCACCGTTTTTTTGTATCGCGCCTTACGAGGCGAACCGATTGTCATCTTTGGCGATGGGCAAACTAGCCGCGATTTCTTTTTTGTCACCGATATGCTGGCACCTTTGGTGCAGGCTGGAAGCAGCACGGTAGGAGTCAACAGGGTGTTCAATCTGGGCGGTGGCCACGCTTATAGCTTGAATGAGCTCGTGGCCACAATCGAGTCGGTTATCGGGCAGTCAGTAACAGTGCGCTACGAACCGGCGCGCCGCATTGATGTTCCCTACGTCTGCCTTGACTGCCGGGCAGCACAGGACACCTTTGGCTGGCATCCTGTAACCACATTGCGAGAAGGCATAGAGCAGACAGCCGCGTGGATGCGTGTGGCAAAACTACTGTCTTGAATGAAGGGGTAGAGTCTCCGGCATGCGGGTTTTGTACGTCGTTCCCTATCTGGGAGCCAAGTATGGTGGAATCGCAAAAGTCGTCACCGGAATTTCCCAGGCGGTAGGGCAGGCCGGCGCGCAAGCCGACATTATCACGACGGATGCCGATGGCGAGCAACGGCAACCGGTCGTTCACTACACCTGGATTTCAGAGGATAGTTACCGTGTGATGTACTTTCCCTGCTGGCATCGCCGGGACTTTATCCTCAGTTGGCCACTTGTCCAATGGTTTCGTCAGCATGGGCATGGGTACAATCTCATCCACACGCACTCAATTTTCGCCCCACTTATTGCGGCGGTACAGTGGGAATGCCGGCGACATGGCTGGCCGTACATCACCACGCCGCATGGCATGCTTGAGCCTTGGGCGCTGGCTTACAAGGCCTGGAAAAAACGCGGCTACTATGCTCTGGTGGAACGTCCGGCGCTGCGCGGCGCTAGGTTGATTCAAGCTACGGCATCACAAGAAGCCGAGCACATTCGAGCACTCGGTTTAGAGACGCCCATTGAACTTATTCCTAACGGGCTTCACCGCGCTGAGTTTGAGAAGTTGCCTGACCGTGAGGTGTTCTATGCAGCATACCCAGCGTTGCGCCACAAGCGACTTCTACTGTTTTTCGGGCGCATCGATCCCAAAAAGGGTCTTGATTTGTTGGCACCAGCCTTTGCCCAGGTTCGCAACAAACATCCAAACACCCACCTATTGGTGGTTGGGCAAGACAATATTGGCTTTCTTCCACGGGCAAAAGAGTTTTTCATTGCGGCTGGTTGTTTAGAGTCCGTAACCTTTGCCGGTTGGATGAGTGGGCCGACTCTCTATGCCATGCTACGCAGTGTCGAACTCCACATTGCTCCTTCCTACTCGGAAGGATTTAGCATGGGGATTTTGATGTGCTTGGCTGCCGGAGTACCAACCATCATGACAGAAGGGTGTAACTTTCCAGAAGCCGGTGCTGCGGGCGCAGCGTGCATTGTGGACTGCGCTGTAGAGTCTATTGCGCAGGCGCTTGACCACTATCTGGCTAATCCGGCTGCAGCCCAGGCGATGGGAGAGCGTGGACGCGCTTTTGTCCTTAGCCACTACACATGGGATCGGATAGCCCAGAAACTGCTGGCAACGTACGAGCGCATTCTGGCGACATGACAACGGTTGACCTGTCCCGTTTTGACAATAGTTGGTACCGGCCCGGCCCGCTGCTCAAGCGTGTGCTTTGGATGCTGGTCAATGCTTGGATTTTCAAATCCGACCTGCCCTATCCTTCGGCGCTCAAAGTTGCCTTGCTCCGGTTGTTTGGTGCGCGAGTAGGACAAGGAGTTGTTATCAAGCCGAACGTCAACATTAAGTATCCTTGGTTTCTCTCGGTTGGAGACTTTACCTGGATTGGCGAAGGTGTTTGGATTGACAACTTAGCCCAAGTAACAATTGGCGCTCATGCCTGCATTTCCCAGGGAGCTTACCTGCTGACCGGCAACCATGACTATACCTCGCCTTCCTTTGATCTGATGATCGGGCCAATTGTCATCACCGATGGAGCCTGGATTGGAGCCAAGAGTATTGTGCTTCCGGGGACGCAAGTTGCCAGCCATGTCGTAGTAGCCGCCGGAAGTGTCATAGGTGGTAAAACTGAACCGTATGGGATTTATCGTGGATGCCCAGCACAGTGGGTTCGGCAGCGAGTACTCCGCACAACAGAGCCACCTGTCACTCATGCATCACCAACCTTATGACAACACTCGGGAGTCCATTTCCTTCGCAGATTCATCTGTTTCAGGGAAAAACATCGGGAAAGCGCTGCGCCTGCTCATTCTGAGCCACTACTTTCATCCTGAAACAGCGGCCGTGGCGCAGTTTACTACTGAAATTGCCCAAGACTTTATAAGGCGCGGCTGTGAAGTTACCGTAGTGACCAGTCGGGCATCTTATCAGCGGGAAGCTCCGCCGTTGCCCGCTTATGATCGGCTGGGGAGGATTCACATCCGCCGGGTGCTGGGGACTCGTTTTGACAAGCGCCGTCTGTGGGGCAGGCTGATCAACTTGGCAACCTTTGTGACTAGCGCTGCTATTGAAACGACGGTTGGCTTTCGTGGCTATGATGTACTGCTTGTGTGCAATGCCCCCCTGCTCGGTTTGATCGGGTGGTTAGGGTGGATTGTTCAGCGCCGCCCGTATGTCTGTGTTGTGGAAGACATCTATCCCGACCTGGCTGTGCGCTTTGGCCTTCTGAAGGAACGCTCTCTCGTACGTCGGTTGTGGGACGCCATCAATGCTCTCGTTTATGGTCGGGCTGCTGCTGTCATCACACTTGGCAATCGGATGCGTGTGACGCTTGAGGCAAACCACATGCGTTGCACGGGACACTTTCTTCCGGTGCGCGTCATCCCCAGTTGGGCGGATGGGACGGCTATTCATCCCCGCCCAAAGACGGAAAATCCCTTCGCCCTAGAACATGGTACTCATAACCGGCTTACGGTGCTGTATTCCGGGAACATGGGACTGGCGCATGACCTAGAAACCGTTCTGGCTGCTGCCGATGCCCTGCGCCACGACCCACGGTTTTTCTTTCTCTTCATTGGCGATGGAGGTAAACGGGCCCGCCTTGTGGAGATAGCTACGGCCAAACAGTTGCCCAACGTGAAGTTTCTACCATACCAGCCAGTGGAACGCCTGCCGCTGTCTTTGACATGCGCCGATCTTTCGGTAGTAACCATGGAGCCGGCTGCAGAGGGCCTTATCATTCCCAGTAAAATCTATGGGGCGCTGGCTGCCGGGCAGGCCATTCTTGGTCTGGTCGGCGAACGTACTGAGGTCGCCGACATTATCCAGGCACACGCCTGTGGTATTCGCATTGCACCCGGTGATGTTACAGCACTAGTCACGGCACTCCGCTGTTTGGCAGATAATCCAGAATGCTTGATTGCCATGCAGCGCCGTGCCCGTGAGTGCTTTGAGAAGTACTTTCGCCGCGAGCTAGCGCTTGACGCCTACTGGGAAGTCATCACTGCGGCAACACGTACCTGCCAGTCAAACTGAATCGCTCAAGAAAAACTCAAGAAAAAAGCGGCAGCGCAAGGGCGCTGCCGCTGAGATCATCCCGTTTGGATGGTTTCAGAATTGGTATCGCACGCCAACTTGGAACTGGAACACCGAATTCCCCAAAGTGTTGTTGAGGAGAAGCTTTCCGAGACGCGGGCTGTTCGGATTGCGCTCACGCAGCGATAGGAAATTCGGATTGAGGGGGACGTTGGCCTGCGGAATACCGCAGTTGCGTTGTGCCGCGATAAGGGCGTTACCTGTCAAGCCGGCAAAGTTGCACATACTTGTCACTGCTGCACCACTGTATTGCAGGCCCATAAGGTTGAACAGGTTGAAGAATTCGCCCGAAATCACGATGTTTTGTGACTCAGTAATCTTGAAACGCTTTTGCAGGCGCAAGTCAACATTGTAAATCGGGCGGTTGCGGAACGAATTGCGCGGGTATGGATCGCCGGGTGCACGGTACGGCCGGTCAAGCTGCCCACCGCCACCAGCACCAAGTTGACCATCGCGATTGACATCAGCCAAGCCACCACCAATGTTGCCCACGATAGCATCAACCGGGAAGCCCGACTGCAAGCGGACTATGCTTGACACTTCAAATCCGTAGGGCAGAAAGATGACCGGGTTGACAACGAACAAGTGTCGCCGGTCAATGTTGGAATAGCCACGCTCAGCCCGCAGATCGAAGGAGTTGGCCGGAAACGAGCCGCCGGCTTCGCGTTCATTGTCATCGTCCGAGACGTTGTCTGAGAGGGTGTAGAAGGCCGAGAATTGGCCCCACTGCCGCTCAAACTTCATCCGTAGCACCATGGCACGGTAGCGTGAGCGGGCCGTGGACTCGCGTACAGTCAACTGACCAATCGCAAGGTTGGGGCGAGGAGGAGTAAAGATCGGCCGGAGGGAGATGTCGCCTGGAATGTTGTCCGGGTTGATGCGCGGAGGAGGGAGGTTCAACTGCCGGTTCCGCTGCAAGTACACCGTGTTGATGAGTGAGAAGTCCGCGCCCACCGTCAAGCCACGGGCTAGTTGGTATTCGTACCCAAAGTTGGCTTGGACAGAACGTGGGTTGCGGAAGTCTTCGGCGATGAAGAGCGGAGCTGCCACTGCCGCAAGCGAAAACGGTGTGGCGCCAGGAGGGAGAAACTGATTGAGTATGTTGGCGATCTGGGTGAGCTGTGCTGGCGTAACGGTTGGCAACGCTCCAAGCTGAAAGTTATTGAGGTTGATTCCGGCTAGCAGAAGCTGCCGAAACACCGTGTTTGGCAAGGCACCTGTACCCATTACAGCCCGGTAACCGGCTGTTGCTGGTGAAGCGTCGAAAGCAGCCTGGTTGAACCCGGCCGGTAGGATAAAGGGAATCTGTGCCGATAGATTACCCGGTGGAATGCGGAAGTTGTTGGTGGCGTCGGCAAAAAGCAGCAGCGGCGTGGTAGCGTAGTAAATACCACCGTTGGCGCGGAAAACCGACTTGCCGTTGTTGAACGGGTCCCACGCAATGCCCACCCGTGGGGCATACTGGTTGGTCACATCAGGAATCTGAGTTGGATCACGCCGGAAGCCGGGAACATCGATCGGATACTGCACACTGCGGACAAGGTTGACCAGGTCTGTGTTGTTGGCTGCCGGGGTAGGGTTATATTGCCCCTCCCAGCGTAGACCGTAATTGAGCGTGAAGTTGGGCCGAATCCGCCACGAGTCCTGGCCAAAGAACGCCAACTGATGGACGGTGTATTCAGTAAACCGGTTGCCAATTTGCACCGTGTAGTTGGCAGGTACGTCAAATCGTCCGCGCTGCGCTGTGGGTGGCGCACCAGGTGGGACCACCGGCACTTGAACCGCCCTAAGAACTGCCAAGGTCGTGTTGGCTCCAATCAACGAATAGTTGCCAAACTGGTTGAACCCAAACAACTGGTTAGCAAACACGCGGCTGTAGTCAACACCGAACTTCATTGTGTGATTGCCAGCCAACACCGTCAGGTTGTTGACGAATTGTGTCCGCGTGTCGTACTGCGTGGTTGGCAGGAAAGGAACGGCACCAACGTTGCCGATGAAGCTGTTGAAGGTCGGACGGCTGGAGTTAGAGCCACGTGGACGGTCTTCCCGTGCAAACTGAAAGCGGAACTCGTTGAACAGGTTGGGTGTGAGCGTGGTGTAAAGTGACACAACACCGATGTTGTTGCGGTTACGCTCTGCGCCATTGTTGGCTAGGGAGCTGTTGGTTGTAGGAAAAATTTGCGGCCCATTGGAGTTGGCATTCAGGGCACGGTTGTAACTGAAGTTATACCGCACAGTCAGGAGATTCTTGCTGGTGATCTGCCAATCCAGCCGCAGGAGTGGAGCCCAAGCGTCATTGGTTTGCCTAAAGTTTCCTTGCTCGCTGACGTAAAAGTCGTAAACCGCCCGCTCGGAAGGGGTCAACGTGTTCGGGTTGACCAGCCCTAGGTTGGGAAAAGCAGTACTGCGGGTTTGACGCAGCACTTGCTGTTCATAGGCAAAAAAGAAGAAAAACTTGTTTTTGACAATGGGCCCACCAATAGAGCCACCAAACTGATGTTGTGTTGGCGCGGCATTGATTTTGCCCGTGATGCCCTGCGCGACAAACTGGGCTTCCTGTGCCCGGAAGAAGTCATTACTGAGAGACGCTTCCTGGGGACGGATCAGGTAAAAAGCCGTGCCGTGGAATTCATTGGTGCCGCTCTTGGTGACGGCATTGACTGTTCCGCCTGTGGAGCGTCCGAACTCGGCTGAATAGCCGGCTGAAACCACCTGGAACTCCCGGATGGATTCCTGCGGGATGGTGAAGGCGGAATTCGAGCGTTCGCCGCCGCGGATGCCACCGAAAAAGGGCTGGTTGTAGTCCATGCCATCCACGTTAACGTTGGCGCCGTAAATCCCGCGCTGTCCCGAAAGGGAAATCTGCTGCCGGCGCGGCTCAACCTGGGCATTGGGTGCCAGGGTGACGAAATCCTGGAAGCGCCGCCCGTTGATGGGCAGGTTTTGAATGGCCGTCGAGTTCTGGATGGCGTCGGCCTCGCTGCGGGTCGTCTGGATGCTGACACCGCTAGCTGTGACTTCGACAACCTCACCGGTGACGGCCGCCACGCCGAGCGTTAGGTTGATGTTGAGTGTTCGCCCAACAATGACCGTAGCATTTTCGACGGTAGTAGGAGCAAAGTTGGTCGCCTCCGCCGTCAGCTTGTAGCTTCCGACCGGTAACTGAACCAGCACGTACTCGCCGTTAGCTTTGGAGGTTGTTGTTTGCTTGAAACCGGTTTGCAGGTTTTCGGCCGTGATAGTTGCGTTGGCAATGGCTGCCCCGGTTTGGTCAATAACGACACCTGCAATTTGTCCGGTCGTAGCTTGTGCCTGTGCCCAGACCAATTCCGAAAAACTGAAGCACAGAGCGGCCGCAAGCAGCCAAAGCCGCTTCAACAAAACATCTCGCATGGTGACTCTCCCCTCACTTGAAAATGGAAACTCCAAGCGGAGAACGTACTGCGCACGAAGTTGCTAGATTGCTTGGCAAACCTGTCTGGGCCTAAACGCCGTTTACCTTGAGGACTCAACTTCGTTTAGTGCTCGCGTATACACCATTATTCCCGCCTGTGTGAACATAGTGTGAACGAATCGGAAAGTATTTTGCAATGAATTTTCAGTGTTGGAGTTGTCACAAAAGACCTACCTCTTGCCGAGGCCATTTAAGTGGAGCTACTTGGGTTCAATCAACTAGATGTGGAGAGTGCCACGAAGGACCGTGACAGCACGTCCCCCGAGGTTGACGCGCGTCCCACGGTCTTCGACGTAGACGATACCCCCGCGCTTGGAAGCCTGGAAGCCAATGAGCTTGGTCTTGCCTAGTTTGGCACTCCAGTAGGGGGCCAGGGAACAGTGCGCCGAACCTGTCACAGGGTCTTCTCCAACGCCTTTGGCTGGAGCGAAGAAACGGGAGGCAAAGTCGTAGTCGGGGACACCGTCTTGGACCATTGCGCGGCACGTCACAATCGTACCCCATTTGGGTAGGGTTGCCAGCAAACGCAAGTCAGGCTGGATAGAACGCAGGATGTCTTCATTTTCGACTTCAACCAGGTAGTTCGACGCGCTCGAACCAACGTAGGCAAGCGGTACGCCTAGAGCTGCGAAGAGTTCCATTGGTGCAACCGTCGGCGCAACAGGAATGGAAGGAAAATCCATTTCGATACTACCGTCATCGTGACGGACGCAGGTGAGAATGCCGCTGGCCGTTTGAAAGAAAACTCCCTCGTTCGCCGCTACCCGCCCTTCCTCGTAGAGAACGTGGGCTGCCGCTAAGGTTGCGTGGCCGCAGAGCGTGACCTCAGCCTCTGGAGTAAACCACCGTAACTGCCACTGTCCATTCTCAGCCGGGAGAACAAAAGCCGTTTCGGACAGATTCATCTCTAGGGCAATAGACTGCATAAGAACGCGGTCAAGTGCTTCTTCGAGCAGGCATACCGCAGCGGGATTACCCCGGAAAGGCTTATCCGTGAAAGCGTCCACGACTGTAAGTGGAATGGGCATCAGCAATGACCCCCACAAGTTGAGATGCCGTACCCCCCTTACTGCTGTCGCGACCTAGAGGCGGTTGACAGTCATCAGCAGGAATAACAGGGGAAGGTAGGCTACGGAAGCCCGCAACAGCCGTTTAGCGGCGAGATTCGTCCGGGTGCGGGCTAGCATAAGGCAGGACCGGAAGAAAAACACCCCAAGCAGAAGCGCCCCAGCCAGGTATATCCAGCCAGAGAGTCCTAACCAGAAAGGTAGAAAACTTAGCCCAATCGTAATCAAAGCGGTCGTAAGCGTTTGGCGGATAGTACGCCGTCCGTCCGATTCAATTACCGGCAACATGCTAATCCCAGCGCGGCGGTAATCTTCACGGTACATCCAAGCAATGGCATAAAAGTGCGGAAACTGCCAAAAGAACATGATGGCAAAAAGAACCCACGCTTCAAGCGGCAGCGACGCCGTTGCAGCTGCCCACCCGACCAAGGGGGGCATTGCGCCGGGAAAGGAGCCAATGGCCGTTGAAAGCCAGGTGCGGGTCTTGAGCGGAGTATAAATCCACACGTAGCCAATGGCTGTCACTAGGCCGAGAATAGCTGTCAGAGGATTGACCGTTGGACAGAGATAAGCTTCAGCACCAATGGTCAGTACCAGCCCAAAAAGCAGGGCTTGAAAAGGAGTGACCTTTCCACTCGGAATGGGGCGGGTGGCCGTACGCCGCATCTGCCCATCGCTCTGGTGCTCCATCCACTGGTTGAGTGCCGCAATGCCGCCAGAGAGTAATCCGATGCCAACGACAGCATGACAGAACTGAACCCAATCTACTGGTCCTGTTGTGCCCAGTAAAAAGCCGAATGCCGCAATAAGAACGACTTCAAAGGTGACCCGTGGTTTGGTTAGTGCCCAGTAAGCGGCCAGCCGATTACGAAGGCTGGCAGTTACGGCAAGCGTTGGAGAGGCGACTGCAAGTGATTTTGACATGTGGGCTGTACGGGTAAAACTTCTCCACGCCCCTTACTGCTGCTGCAAAATGGGGTCGGGAGAGTAAATAGCTGGAATGCCGTGGGTTTTTTCGCGCGTAAGATAGTCAGAAAAGGTCAATCCAAACAGCACGATGAGAAAGAAAAACGAGCCGATGACCACGGTTCGTGTTAGCCACGTGCTGTACCGAACGTGCATAAAATACAAAATGATAAGAGTTGCCTTACCAATGGCAATGGCCAGTGCAACCGGTGTATTGAGCGCACCTAAATCCATGCTGGCCGTCCAGACGGTCACTACCGTTCCAATGATCAATGCAGCAAGGACAACAAGATAGGTTACCGGTGAGACTGTAGGATGGGTATGATCCGTGGCATGGTGCGTGCCTGCGTGTTCTTTGGCTTCTGCCATGGCCATGAACCTCCGCCTCAGTGATGTCCGCTGCTGCCGGGCGGTAGATGCGCCCCAAGCAGGTAAAGTAGCGGAAAGAGAAAAATCCATACCAGGTCCACAAAGTGCCAGTACAACCCAAACATCTCAACTGGATTGTAGTATTCGGGGGAGTACTTACCCTGGTAGGCCGTAATGAAAATCCAGATAAGCAAGCCCAGCCCGACGGCCATGTGCAAGGCATGCAGGCCGGTCATGAAGAAGTAAAGGAAAAAGAACATCTTTGCCCCGTTGGCGAGTTCAGGCGCGCCTGTCCATTGAAAGTTTAGGCCCGGTATATCGTGGTCGAGATAGTGATGCTTGTACTCAAAGTACTTGACCACGAGGAAAAGCGTTCCAAAAAAGCCGGTTGCTGCTAGGTAGCCCAAAAGGCCGCCACGGCGACCTTTTTCTGCTGAGGAGACGGCAAACACCATAGTGCCGCTGCTAATGATGAGAAAGAGCGTATTCAGCGCACCCATTTTCCAGTCCATGCGCGAGCTGGCTACCATGAAGGCTTCGGAGAACTTGTAGCGATAAACGGCATACGCAGTGAACAAGGCGCCAAACAGCAGGATTTCTGTCGCCAGGAACAACCACATACCAATGGTGGCCGATTCCTTCTGCTGCTCGATGGTGTAGAAGTGATGGGCAACATGGCTGTGTGCGTTAGACAACTTGGGCCTCCCTTCCAGTTGCAGTTGCAGGAGATGGATGCAAGCCGCCGGTCAGCTTGCCGGTTGGTTTGGCAGGCTGCGCCGGGCGTGTCGGATAGTTGTAAGCTTCTTCTGTGACAATGGGTTGCTCAAGGAAGTTTTCTGGCGGCGGCGGTGAAGTCGTCTCCCATTCCAACCCCTTGGCGCGCCAAGGATTCGAGGCGACTTTGCCGTAGCGCAACGACCAGATGAAGTACACCAGCGGCAACAGGTAGCCCACACCCAGGATGGATGACCCAGCAGTGGACATCACGTTCAGCACCTGAAACTCCGGTGCATAGACGTGGTAGCGGCGTGGCATCCCTAGGTAACCGATGATGAACATCGGGAAGAATGATAGGTTGAAGCCCACAAACAGGATGAGCGCACTTAGGCGACCCCACCATTCCGGATACATCCGCCCAAACATCTTAGGCCACCAGTAGTGTAGTCCGCCGAAGTAGCCCATCACGGCACCACCGACCATGATGAGGTGGAAGTGGGCAATGACGAAGTAGGTGTCGTGCAGGTGCCGGTCAAGGCCCATCGAAGCCAGAAACAGACCGGTCAAGCCACCAATCGTAAACAGCCCGATAAACCCCAAGGCGTACAGCATCGGGGTGTCGTAGGAAATCGAGCCTTTGTAAAGCGTGGCCGTCCAATTGAAAACCTTGACCGCTGAAGGCACAGCTACCAGATAGCTGAGAATGGAAAACAGCATGCCGGCATAGATGGACATGCTGGAGACATACATGTGGTGTCCCCACACGATAAAGCTGAAGATGGCAATCATCAGCGAGGAAACGGCGACAAACTTGTAGCCAAACACCCGCTTCCATGTAAAAGCCGAGATCAGTTCGCTAACTACACCCAGGCTTGGCAAGATCATGATGTACACTGCCGGGTGTGAATAAAACCAGAACATGTGCTGGAACAGCACTGGGTCGCCGCCTAACGCCGGGTCGAAAATGCCCACTTTGGCAAAGCGTTCGGCCGCTACCAACACCATGGTGATGCCCAGCACTGGTGTTGCCAGCACCTGGATAATGCTTGTTGCATACATTGACCAAATAAAGAGCGGTAGGCGGAACCAAGTCAGCCCCGGCGCACGCATTTTGTGAATCGTGACGATGAAGTTGAGGCCGGTCAGGATTGAGGAAAACCCGGTGAAAAACACGCCTAGTGTTGCTGCAATGACATGCGTGTTAGCAAAGGTCGTACTGTAGGGCGTATAAAACGTCCAACCCGTATCAATCCCGCCCACTGCCACAACCCACAGGGTAAACAGCGAGCCGATGACAAAAATGTACCAGCTCAGTAGGTTGAGCTTGGGAAAAGCTACGTCCTTGGCGCCAATCATCAACGGGATGAGAAAGTTGCCCAGGGTGGCCGGAATCGAGGGCACGAGAAAGAAGAAAATAAGAATTACCCCATGCAACGTGAAGAACTTGTTATACGTATCCGCTGTGAACAAGTCTGCCTGTGGCGTCAAAAGTTCGAGCCGGATAAGCAGGGCAAAAAAGCCGCCAAGGAAGAACATCAACGTGATGGAAACCATGTAGAGCAACCCGATCCGCTTGTGGTCGGTTGTAAAGAGCCACGATTTCCATCCGTAGTGAGAGTTCAGGTAGTGAATACGCGGTAAGGAAACGTTTTCTTCAATCATGGTGTCACTCGCACAGACCGCAGGACTGTTGCCCAAGTACTAGTTGGGCTTCCGGGTTGTTCCTTCTGCTGAGGGGGCAGATGTGGAGGAAGCAGCCGGAGACATGACTCCCGGCGCTTGGGTTGGTTTGACGGTTCCGGTCGGTAGCGTCTGGTCAGGATTTTGCCCAGCCGGACGAGGCGCCGGAGCCGTTGGCGGCGCTACCGGTTCAAACTGTGTGTACTTCTTACCTAGGTGCTTGATGTAGGCTACCAGCTCGATGATTTCTTCTTCGGTAAGCTGCCCATCGTAGCCGGGCATGATGTTGTCATAGCCGGCAGCAATCTTGGCGCCGGGCTTGATGATGGATTCGCGGAGGTAGTTTTCGTCTGCGACGACGACTTCTCCGGTTGTAAGCTGGACGTTGCGGCCGTAAAGACCGGGCAAGTAGGGGCCGCGGGCTTCGGCATCACCGGTATGGCAGCCATTGCAGGCCAGCTTGTTGAACAATGCCTCACCCCGCAACGCCAAGGAGCCGGTTGCTGCACCACTGAGCCAGTTCTGATACTCATGGGGCTCGAGCACAATGACCGAGCCGACCATGTTTGCGTGTTCAGTGCCGCAGTACTGCGAGCAGAACATGTGGTATGTCCCCGGTTTAGTCGCCTGAAACCAGACTTCAGTGTATCGCTTGGGAACTACGTCCATGTGAATCCGAAATGCCGGCACAAACATACTGTGGATGACATCTTCCGATACCATGACCAACTTGACGGGCTTACCAACCGGGATATGCAGTGTGTTGATCTCACGCTGCCCGTCCGGGTGCTGAAACTTCCACATCCACTGGCGACCAGTGCACGCAATTTCAAGCGCGTCTTCGGGAGCTTTGGCGTCCTTGAAGTACACAAATGCACCCCACCCAAAAAACGACATAAAGAAAAGCGAGGGAATGATGATCCAGGCCCACTCGAGCGCAATTGGAACGTGGGCTTCTTCGGCCAGTTGGTCTGGGGTGCGCCGACGGTATTTGACAGCAAAGTAGAAAATCAACGAAACGACAAGAATGGAGACGACGCCGCACACCGCCAGCATGAAAAAGTACAGGGCGTCAACATTAGCTGCATTGGCCGAGGCCCGCTCTGGAAACAGAGGAATCCATCCAAGCGCTGCCATCCAGTCAGAGTTGGTCGTCATGGTGGTTACTAGCCTCATGGCAAAATCCCTATCTGGCATTAGCGGTGGTTGAAGCTGCTGCCAGTGCCTGCCGTTCCTTGCGTTCTTGCCACAGGAAATATCCAATCAGGCTCCCCAGCAGAAGCACCGTCAGGACGGCAAATATCCTGACAGTCGTCAAAATGAGAGGCGTGTAGCGTCCTGTCAGTGGATCGTAGTGGAAGCAGTAAAGCAAGACCTGCTCGACAGGGCTGCCAATTTTGCCCTGTGACGACTGAATAAGCGCAAAGCGTAAGTCATTGGGGCGGTATTCGACCCCGTAAAAGTAGTGGGAGAGTCGCCCCTGGGGGGTAGCCACCATAATGGCACTGGCATGCGCATACTGCTGGGTGGCTTCATCCCAGGCATAGCGGAAACCAAGGGCGGCTGCCAGTCGGGATACTTCTTCTTCTCGTCCGGTCAGGAAGTGCCATCCCCCTTCTGTGCCGGGACGACCATAGCGCTTGAGGTAGCTCTGTTTCTTGCCGGCAGCCAGTTCGGCCGTCTCCCGAGGGTCAATGCTCACAAGGATGACTTCAAAATCCTGTCCTGGCGTGTAGTGAACTTCGCGTAGCCCTTTGATCAACCCGTTGATAATTTGCGTACAGAGCATCGGGCAGTTGAAGTAGACCGGCGCCAAGATGACCGGCTTGTCCGTAAAATAGGTTTGTAAGGGGCGTTCCACACCGGTTTCATCCCGCAACTGGACATCAAGCGGAAGTTGGGCGCCAAGGTTCTGCGTAACGCCAATTTGCTTGAGCAGCTCCGGTGAACCAGAAGGCAGTCCGGTTTGGGTAGGCAATTCGATTTGCTGTCCAATGCCGTACTGGGCCGAGACCGGTGTCGTCATTGCCAATCCCAGCAAGATGAACCAAACCGTTGCAAGAAGTTTCTTCATACGAGACCCCACTTTACGAAGGCGGTAGGATGTTCCCGGACCTTGTGCTATCCCGGTTAGGTAAGCTATGGCCGGGAATGGTCGTTTGCTGAATTGGAAGTTGTCATCCCTTTAGAATGATTCACCGAGGCTGCTGCTGGTGATAGGGTGGTTGTTGTTAGACGCGGTAGCGGCCGCCCAGAATTGGAATCACCCGAATGCCGTAGCACTTCTTCCTTGTCAAAAAGCGGCATGCCTGTCCCTGCCGGACGGTTGACGCCGGTTGGAGCGTTGAAAGCGCGAACCCGGTTGCTGCTTGGCAAGCCTCGTTCAAGCGTAAGTTGCATCGCTAGATCAATCGGGATATGAACGATGCCCTTTTCTTTTGAGACCCAGCCATAGCTCTTGAGGTGGGCTTCTTCCTTCGCCCGCCAAAGCCGCATGTCGGCTTCCGGCGATTCCTGAAGGGGGGGCTCAGAGGTGCTCACAATCCGTGGCGCTTCACGAAGGCGCTCGGTCTTTGGCTGTACAACCCGGCTGTTGCGTTCGTCCAAGTAGCTGTAAAGCATGTTGATGACGACAGCACAGCAGATTGTAAAGATCAGGACCGCAATGCCAACGCCGAACACGGCTTTGATGTTGGCGTCGCTTTGCTCGAAACCAACGCCGTTTGGGAGCTGATGCTGTTCGGGCTTGTCGTGCTTAGTGTCCGCCATGGGCAAACGCCTCCTTCAGCCTCGGATCGTGCCGTGGGATAAGTGGACGTTGCTGCAAATTGCGCACGTAAAACCACACCCAGATACCTCCGATGGCAAGGGGAGTGACAATGTCCATCCAGGTCAGGTTGAAGTGTGACAGGTGCTCAGCCGCATGAAAGCCATGCCCGATATCGTACGTCGGCTTAATCCACCAAAAGAGGTCCACCATGCGCATGAAGATGATGAAAATGCCGACGTAGATGAGGGGCTTGCCGGGGTCTTTGACCTGCCGTTGCAAGAGAACGACGAAGGGCAGCATAAAATGCCCAACCAGCAGGCTGGCGGCAACATATCCCCAGCCACCGTGAAGCCGGTTGAGATACCACGGGGTTTCTTCCGGCAGGTTGCCGGAGTACGTAATGAGGAACTGGGACAACGAGGTGTACGTCCACAACATGGTAAGGGCCAGCATGAGGTTGCCGAAGTCCCGGAAGTGCTTGGAACTGATCAGCCCCTTGAACGGCGGCATATCCGACATCAGCGCTACAAGTGCTGCCGTAAAGCAGATGGCCGAAAGCAGGTTGCCCACCATGTTGATGAGGGGGTACATGGATGAGAACCAATACGGTTCAAGTGACATCAGCCAGTCAATGTTGGAAAATGTCATCGTAATGGCCATCACCAGCAGCCCTGGGCCGCTCAGGTTGCGCAGTTTCTGGGCTAGCTTCTTATCACCACTTTGGTCTTGCTCTAGTGACCAACGGCTGAGGAAATAGGCCCAGACGATCCACACGGTGAAGTAAAATACCAAGCGTCCCAAGAAAAACGGCACATTCAGGTACGTTGCCTTGTGATGTAGGTGATGGTCTGCCTCAACGCGGGCAGTATCTGTCCAGATATAAAGTTTGTTGAGCAGCACCCCGGCCAGAATCGGTAGGAAAAACAGCGCCATCAGCCACATGTTGCGCGTAGCTGCTTCCATGGTGCGCCGACCCAGAATGCCCCAGCCTCCGCCAGTCAGGTACTGGATCATCAAAAGCACCATTGCTCCCAGGGTCATCCCATTCCAGAAGGTGAAAGCAAACAGGTAGGCGTGTAGGAACTGTCGGAGGTCCAGAACGGCCGCAACAATGCCAAGCACGGCACCAAGGATGCCAACAATGAGCGCGGGTGTTTGAATCTGCTTGAGGATGGGCGGCACGGGGGCGTCCCACTGCACTTGCGTAGCGTCATAGCTCATCAGTGCGTCCCTCCTGAAGGCGGAGCCGAAGGTGAAGCGGCCGGAGCAGCCGCCGAGGTCAACTGAGCCGTCAGTTGCTGCCGCTGATCGGCAGGTACGTCCTCGAGCCGGGCGTTCTGGCTCAACTGTAAAGCCCGGACATAAGCCACAATGGCCCACCGGTCAGAAACTGGAATCTGGTGCGCATGACCCGGCATAGCACCGTAGCCATTCGTAATGACTGAGAAGTAGTACCCCACCGGCTTTTCGCGGGTTTCCGGGTCATGAAACGAGGGCGGCGCAGAAAACCCTCGCTGAACAATCATGCCGTTTCCGTAGCCGGAAAACCCATGGCACATACTGCAGTAAATGGTGAAACGTTCTTGTCCTCGCTTGAGGACTTCTTCGGTGATAGGAAAAGGGAATGTCGTTACATACTCGCCGTTTTCCTTGCGACCCAGAAACACTTCTGGATCATCGCGTAGAAAACCACGCGCAACCGTACCCGGAACCAGCGGACGTGCTGAGGCGCGATCAGGGAAAATTTCGCTTCGCTCTAGTGGGTCGTAACGCGGCTGGTAGCTCATTTTCTGCTTGCAGCCCGCGCTGCCAGCCAGAAGCACTGCCACGATGCCGGCCCAGACGAGGCTTTGCTTGAGGCCACTAGTCGTTTTCAACATCGTGAATCTCCATTGGCTTGAGGCCTTCGAGAAACTTGTGGACGGCATCGAGGTCGAACTTTGGATCAGCCGACTCGATGCAGAGAAAAAACCGGCTCTGCGTGGCCTGGGAAAAGCTTGGCACGTTGAACAGGGGATGGTGAGGGCGCGGCAGTCCGTTGAGCGCCAGCATCGCCAGCACACCGGTAAAGGCAGCACACGCTACCGTGCACTCAAACGTGATCGGGATGAACATTGGCCAGGCATAAAGCGGTCGGCCGGCAATGTTCATCGGGTAGTGCACCAGGTTGGCATAAACCTGCATGCCAAACCCAAGACACGCCCCGATCAATCCGGCAAAAAAGACAATCTTGGAAAGAGGGTTTTTGTGGTCATGCATGGCTTCGGCCAGTTCTTCAATAGGGAAGGGCGAATAGGCGTCATACTTGCGATAACCGGCCTCGTACGTAGCACGAGCTGCGGCAACCAAGGCCGCGGGTGACTCAAATTCGGCCAACACTCCGTAGTAACGCGGTCGGTTGCTTGGTTTCATGACCTTGCCGCTCCTTTCTCCGGTACGCCGGTTGCGCCCGGCAGAAGCATCTGCATTTCAGACATCGAAATCATCGGCAGCAGGCGGATAAACAGAAACAGCAGCGTTAGGAAAAAGCCCATCGTGCCGATGTACAGCGTCCAGTCCCAGAATGTCCCGGCATAGGTTCCCCACCCAGAAGGGAGAAACGTCCGGTGGAGGCTGACGACGATAATGACGTACCGCTCCAGCCACATGCCGACGCTGACAAACATGGAAATCGCAAACAGCCACCACGTATTGCGTCGAATCCGCTTTGACCAGAGAAACTGTGGGGCAATGATGTTGCACACGATCAGTCCAACATACAGTGGCCAGTACGGACCGAAAAGGCGGTTGTGAACCATGAACTGCTCGTATTCGTTAGCGCTGTACCAGCCGTAGAACAGTTCCATAATGTAGGCGTAGCCCACCATGTTCCCTGTCACCAGCGTAATCAGCCCCATGTTTTCAAGGTGCTTGTCGGTGATGAAGTCTTCCAAACTGTAGGCCCACCGCACTGGAATCGTCAGGGTCAGCACCATGGCGAAACCCGCGTAGATGGCGCCAGCGACGAAGTACGGAGGGAAGAACGTTGCGTGCCAGCCCGGAATAATGGACACAGCAAAATCAAAGCTGACAATGGTGTGCACCGAAAGCACCAGCGGCGTCGAAAGCCCGGCCAGAATCAGGTAGATGGACTCATAGCGATGCCAGTGACGGGCCGAGCCGCGCCAGCCCAGCGAGAAAAAGCCGTAAACGGTTTTGGCAAACCAGCTTCGCGCCCGGTCGCGCATTGTCGCTAAGTCAGGAATAAGGCCGACATACCAGAACACAAGCGAAACACTGGCATAGGTTGAGACGGCAAACACGTCCCATTCGAGCGGACTACGAAACTGTGGGAAATACATCCCCATGGTGTTGGGGTACGGAAAGAGAAAATAGGCATACCACGGCCGCCCCAGATGCAGCACCGGGAACAGCGCCGCGCACGCCACAGCAAACAGCGTCATAGCTTCGGCGAAGCGGTTGATCGAGGTACGCCATTTCTGGTGCAACAGTAGCAAAATGGCTGAAATGAGCGTTCCGGCGTGCCCGATACCGATCCACCAAACAAAGTTGATGATGTCAAAACCCCAGCCGACCCGGTTGTTGATGCCCCAGACCCCGACGCCCTTGTAGAGGAGGTAGCTGATTGAGCCAAGCATCATCATGAAAATCATGAAGGAGATGCCGAAGCCAACCAGCCAGCCAAAGGTCGTTCCCCGCTGCAGGACAATGGCGCTGATCTTTTCGTTGATGCTGGCATAGGTGTGCCCTGGCCCAATGATGGGCAAGCGACTGGTGGGTGACTGAGATGATTCAAAGACATTCGACTCAGGCATGGTTAGGGTCGCTCCTATAGTTCCTCAGTGGCCAGATGCATGGCTTCCGGTGGTTGTCGCCGGTGTGCTGTTGTCGGGATGGTTGTCACCAGAAGGTCCACCATGTCCGCTGTGACTCGACGCCGCTTGGCGGGCCGGCACCAGGTCAGGGTGGACGTTACGCACTTTTGCCAGATAGGTAGTCCGGGGACGAACGTTGAGTTCGGCTAGCAGCCCATAGTTGGTGGGCTCTTTCCGCAACTGGGCAACCTGACTATTTGGGTCGTTGATGTCGCCAAAGATGATAGCCTGCGTCGGGCAAACAGCCTGACAGGCTGTGATAACTTCGCCGTCTAGGATGCGCCGGTCTTCTTTTTCGGCCTCGATGCGGGCGGCATTGATGCGCTGGATGCAGTAAGTACACTTCTCCATTACCCCGCGCGTCCGCACCGTCACATCCGGGTTGCGCCCCAGTTTCAGCACCGGCGTGTCATAGTCGGAGTAGTGCAGGAAGTTGAACCGGCGCACCTTGTAGGGGCAGTTGTTGGCGCAGTATTTCGTCCCGACACAGCGGTTGTAGGTCATCTCGTTGATACCTTCCGGGCTGTGGGTCGTTGCGGCTACCGGACACACCAGCTCGCACGGAGCCATTTCGCAGTGCTGGCACATGACGGGCTGCAGGTGCAGGGCGAGGTTGGGGTCGTTCGGGTCGCCGGCGTAATACTGGTCAATCCGAATCCAGTGCATTTCGCGCTCGCGCAGCACTTCGGCCTTACCCACGATAGGGATGTTGTTTTCGGCCGTGCAGGCTACGACGCACGCCTGGCAGCCGGTACATACGTTCAGGTCCACAACCATGCCCCAAGCGTAGCCCTGGGTATAGTCATCCGGCGGCTCAAACAGCGTCAGTTTGCGCGCTTTTGGGTCGTCAAACTCAGTTCGTGCAAACTGTGGGTCAGAGAGGTATTCGGTCAGGGTGGCTTCCCGGACAAGCTGACGACGCCTAAAGGCCCCGGCTGCTTCAATTTCCCAGTGCATCTGGGTGCAGGCCAGGCGCGTGGTCTCGCCGGTTTGGCTGACCTTGGCTCCGCTGGCCATCCACAAGTTCTCGGCGGTTCGCAGCAGATTGGCATTGAAGCCGGCCCCATTGCCGACGCTGCCAGCTCGTTCCCGGCCGTATCCTAGGTGCATGGTCAAGGTGTTATCCGGGTGACCAGGCACAATCAGCGCTGCGCCACGCACGCGCCGCCCCCCAACTTCTACTTCAACAACGGGATATGGTTCTGTGTCGTGTTTTCGGACGACGCCAAGCTCGGCGCCTGTACGGGGTGAGACAATAACAGCATTGTCCCAGGTGAGTTTCGACCGGGGTTTTGGCGTTTCCTGAAGCCAGCCGTTATTGGCAAAGCGGCCGTCGTAAATCATTGGGTCAGGGCGAAACACGACTTCAAAGCCGCTTGGGGCTGGCTTAGGCAGGGTCGCCATCGCTTCGGCGAGCGCACCGGTAAGTTGGACTTCGACAGGGGTAAAGGCCGAACCGGCTAAGTAGCCGTCATGCAGCGTGCGCCGCCACTGCTTCTCAAATTCATCTTGTAATCCGACAGCGTTGCGTCCTATCCGCACCGGGCCGCTGACGCTGGGGGTAAAAGCTTTGCCGGACTTTAGTTGCGCCAGGTTGCGCTGCCAGAAGTTGCGGACAATTTCTTCACTGCTTTGGTTGAACTCTTCCAGGAAGGCAGCGAGCAGTTCGAGCGGCGATTTAGTTTCCCGGTAAAGTGGCGCAATGAGTGGTTGCTGTACGGAAACCGTGCCATCGTGCGCACGGGCATCACCCCAGCATTCGAGAAAGTGCGATGCCGGAATGTGCCAGTGGCAGTGAGCCGAGGTCTCATCAAAGTAAAGGCTCAGGTGAGCGGCAAGTTTGACTTTCTGTAAACCGCCGGCAAAGTCTACATCGGCCGGCGCTGTGTAAGCTGGATTCCCACCCAAGATGATAAGGGTTTCGACAGCGCCGGCATGCATTTCCGCCACGAGTTGTCGGAACTCAGCTTCCTGGTCAGTTGGCGCAACTTCAGGCGTGTCGGTGTAAAACAGGGTTTGCCCGACATTACCCAGTTTGGCGTTGATGGCGTGGGCTAGGAAGTGAAGCGCGGCTGGCTGGTAGTCCCCGACGAGGAAGAGGCTCTTGCCGGCATGGGCCTGCAGGTCCTTGACCACGGTTTCAACAAACTTGGCATGGGCTGCCGGTGGTTGTGCCGGCCGTCCGGTGGCAATCCCCAGTCCGACGGCAATGGCGTTGGCGATTTCGATAAGCTCACTGGGACGTACGGCAATCCGGTGGTCGGCTACGGTACCGGTGGAAGTGAGCGTGCACTCGACCATGTACAGCCGTGACATTTGTTTGGTGGCGTCTTGTCCAAAGCGGGCGCGGCGGCGACGACTGAAATCCTGGGCGTAGCGCACATGGCCGGGACCGGCAGCAAGGAAATCCGCATCGAGCGCAACTACAACATCGGCTGCTTCAAAGCGGTACTGAGAGGCGACATAACGTCCGAAGGCGAGCTTTGCGCCAGCGCGCGCCAAGTTTCGGCCGCATGGTTCGTACTGCACCCATTTTGCCTTCGGAAACGCAGCCAGAACACGCTGAAGCTGGAAGCCAAGCGCCGGCGAAACGACGGTTTCTGTCAGAATCCGTAGCCCAGCCCCCTGGTCGGCCCGGTGCCGGTCGAGTGCCTTGCGCAGGTCGCGCAAAAACATCTCATACGGACGTGCATCCCCGTAATAGCGCGTAGTTTGAGAGCGATCCGGGTCATAAAGGGTCAGAAGAGCTGCTTGCGTGAGCGCATCGGTCGCCCCAAGGCTGGCTGGGTGATCGGGATTGCCTTCGATTTTGGTGGGGCGGCCCATGTGACTTTCAACAAGAACTCCAATGACCTGCTCCCCCATGCTAAAGGTGGAAGCGTAAAACAGCGGTTTGCCCGGAACGATTTCTTCTGGTGCTTTGACGTAAGGCACGATTTTGCCGTCGTCCGGGTAGGCGCTGCATGCGGTGAGCCCAGCCAGCCCAAAGGAAGCGCCCATGATTTTGAGGAAATGCCGCCGGTCAAGGGCATCACCAAGCAGTGACGCCTGACGCGGAAAGGCTTCGACAAGCGCCGCTTGGGCTTCCGGGTCGGCAAGTAGCCGTTCAATACCGCGCCAGTGCGCTGGCTCTGGCTGGGGCGTGGTGGGCATGGGAGAGACAGAGGAACGTGCGGAATGATCGGTCATGGCGTCACACTTCGGCGTTCAGTGGTGACATGTCGAGCAACTGGTCAGCTTGCGAGGCGATTCGATGTTGTATTCCTTGACAAGGCGCGCTCCCAGACTCGCTTGCGTTTCGCCAATGTCTTCGGGCTTCCACGTCATATTGAAGACTTGGTCACGCGGCCGAATGTACTGGGCTGGATTGCGGTGGCAGTTCAAACACCACTCCATCGTGTGGGGCTGGTCTTTGTAGATGAGTTGCATTTGATCGACCCGCCCGTGGCAGGACACACATCCAATCCCCTTTTGCACGTGGATACCGTGGTTGAAATAAACGTAATCGCCGAGGTTGTGGACGCGATTCCACTCCAGCGCCTGTCCCGACTTCCAACTGACGCGGACGGGTTCGAGCATCGGCGCGCCAAACCAGATTTGCTGATGGCAATTCATGCATGTCGAAATCGGGGGCACATTGGCGAAGGCAGAGTTTTCGACCGAGGTATGGCAGTAGCGGCACTCAATGCCTAGTCCGGCAACATGGTGCTGGTGACTGAACTGCACCGGTTGGGGAAGCGCCAGTCCCACGTTGGTGACGTTCGATGAGCGGTTGATTTCAAGCAGCAGCCACGCACCAAATCCGATGATGAACACTGCTCCGAAGATCGAAACCTTCGCCACCGTGTTCATGCTGCGATGGAAATGTTGAGCCATAATCAAACCCCTCTGTTGCGCGCCACTCCCATCCCGGCCGAAAACCAAGCCCTAGTCAAGGCGCTGCCTGTCCATCCAGCAGGGGACAGGCACGATGGGGAGTGAAGACACAGCTTGCCAATCTGGGACGTTGTCACTGTCGTTCAGAGTAACCATCAGGTCGCTTTATCCCGCTTATGCCTGGACGCAACAGGGCGAGGGGGGACAGGGAGCGGGACGGATACTCGTCATCAAACGTTTGGTTTCGTACACCGGACAGCCGCGGCAGGTGGACCGGGGAGGTGCTGGCACTACCGCTGAAGCCCATGGCTTCGTGTGCTGCCGTACAAAGCGGCACTAATCTAGCGTGTTTTTTCAAACATTCCAAGCCTTTTTTGCATGTTTTTTCACAAAAGGGTAGCAGCCACCCGCGTTTGCCTAGCCTTTGCCGGCTGTGATGTGCTGAGTATCAGGGTTGTGCTGGGGCTTGACCGTGCCGGGCGTGGAACTGCTCCAAAACCCGCCCATAGTACGCTTCGTAGCGCGCAACAATGTCATCGGCATTGAAGCGTTCCACCGCCGTGCGTCGGCAGGCTTGGCGCATGCGGCGGTGTAGGGCATTGTCGGTCAGCAAGCGGTAGGCATACTCGGTCATGCTTTGGATGTCGCCAACTTCAGCTAGAAAACCGGTTTCGCCAGGGGTGACAAGTTCCGGTAGCCCCCCAGTACAGCTTGCGATGACCGGCACTTCACACGCCATGGCTTCAAGCGCTGCCAGCCCGAAGGACTCTGATTCCGAAGGCAGCAGGAGCAGATCGGCCAGGGAAAGATACGCCGGAATGTCTGGCTGTTTGCCGACGAAGTGAACCCGGTCGGCAATGCCTTTCTGCCGGGCAAGCCACTGCGCCTGAGCGCGCTCTGGGCCATCGCCGACCATGACCAACTGTACCGGGAGCCGACGATTGAGGCGGGCGGCAATGCGGATGCAGTCAGTTGTGCGTTTGACGGCGCGGAAGTTGGAGACATGAACGAGGAGAGGTTCGTCGGGCTTGGCAAAGGTGGCCCGAAGCGCTGGATTTTCTATCCGCTGGTAGACCTGGCTGTTGACGAAATTGGGAATGACCTCAATGGGGGTGTCGGCGCAGATGTCGAATTCGCGGCAGGTTTCTGCGCGCAAGTATTCTGAAACGCAGGTTACTCCGTCGCTTTGCCGGATAGCAAAGCGCGTAATGGGCAAGTAAGAGCGGTCAGTGCCAACGAGAGTGATGTCTGTGCCGTGGAGCGTGGTGATAAAGGGAATTGGACGGGTTTCTTTGAGCATCTCCCGCGCTAGGAAGGCGCTGACGGAATGCGGAATCGCATAGTGCACATGTAGAAGATCGAGCTTGTATTCCAGCGCAACTTCAGCCATGCGCACCGCCAGGGCCAACGCATAAGGTGCTGTATCAAACAGGGCATAGTTGGTCGCTTCGACTTCGTGAAAGTGGATGCTGGTGGGCATCCGGCTGAGGCGCAACGGCAGCGTGGCGCAGATAAAGTGCACTTCGTGGCCACGGGCGGCCAGTTCAAGGCCAAGTTCGGAAGCGACGATGCCGCTTCCGCCGTAGGACGAGTAACATGTGATACCGATTTTCACAGCGGTTGGTTCCTCTCCACAGAAACTTCTCCGGGCCGCGCCGCACCGACCTTACGCCCCTACTCTGAGCCGTTGCGACGACGTAGCCGTGCCGCAAAAAAGCCGTCGGTTCCATCCTGGTCGGGCCACAACCGCAGAAAGCCTTCGCTGGTCAGCGCGTCACCGGCATCAGGTGGGGGGGCAACCTCAAAATTGCGGTGGTGTTTGAGAAAAACCCGCATCACTTCTTCACCTTCGCGGGCTTCAAGCGAACAGACAGCATACAGAAGAATGCCGCCGGGTTTGACTGCCTGGGCGGCGTTCCAGAGCAACCGAGTTTGAACGCCGGCTAGCTCAGACAGTTTGCGGAAGGTAAGCCGCCACTTGATTTCGGGGTGGCGGCGCAGCGTGCCGGTGCCAGAGCATGGTGCATCCAGCAGCACGGCGTCGAAAGAATCTGGAAAGAGTGAAAAGGGCAGTTTTTTGCGGGATCGCCGATGGTCAGCCGGTGAAATCAGGTGGGTTGAAGTAGCGTCAGCAACATAGCACCGGGCAATGCGGACGCCCAGCCGGGCTAAGTTCTGTTCCATGGCCGCTACCCGGTGGGGGTGAATATCCAGCGCCGTGATTGTGCCTTCATTTTGCATCAAAGCAGCAAGTTGGGCTGTTTTACCACCTGGTGCAGCGCACATGTCAAGAACACGCTGCCCTGGTGCAACGCCAAGCCAGTGCACAACCCGCTGCGAGCCAGCATCTTGGACGTAGACTTTGCCACTAGCGATAAAGGGTGCAAGAAGAGACAAATCGCCCTCAACGATGCCAGCTTGGGGCAGGCCAGCAACAGGCTGAAGTGTCAGCCCAGCAGCAACTAGCTCATTCCAGGTGATTTGTGGGTCTTGGCGGAGGGGATTGAGCCAGATAAAGGTTGGTGCTGGCAGATTGTTAGCCGCGGCAAGGCATGTGGCACGGGTTTCACCAAAGGCCCGCGCCCAGTGGCTCAAGAGCCAGGCTGGATGAGAGAGATCAGCTTCCCGGTCGGCAATGGTAGCCGGCTCAATGCGGGGTGGCGAGGGAGACAAAGGCAATTTGCGGCGCGTTCTTTTTGGTGAAATGGGTGGCGGCGTCGGTTTTTTGAGAATCCGTCGGACCGGCGCGAGTTTTTGTTCATCCAAACCGCGCTGCCGCAGGATTTCACGCAAGACGGCGTTGACGAAGCCGGCGGCATGGGTGCTTTCGGAAGATTGTTTGACGAGTTCAACGGCGTCATGGACGACGGCAAAGGGTGGGACGCGCGTCAGGAAGACGATTTGGTAGAGGGCCATTCGCAAGGCCGTCCGCACTGCCGGATCAAGGGTCGTGATTTCCCGCCCAAGGTGTTCCCGAAGCTGGGCGTCGAGCTTGCCCCGCCAGCGCAGGGTTCCCATGACGATGTCCGTTGCCAGGCGACGGTCAGCAGCAAGCTGGTCGGGGTTTCCGTAGGGAGACAGGCGAGCAAAGGCGGCATCGAGCGCTTCGTTTGACCACGCCTCATCCGTTTCAACACGCATCAGCGCTAGGAAAGCCGCCCGGCGTGCCCGGCTGACTTCCCGCAGCGGCATTGTTGACGGCAACGCATCGGATGCTTCTGGCGTAAGAGCCATACAAACCTCGAGCAGCAGTTGGCCTTGGCTAGCAGTTACTGCCCCCCTTGGGTTGCCGGCCGGCGCAACTTATGGCTTTCAGGTCTGGTCTTGCTCACGGTTGACGGATGACACCGATCACAGCTTCCTAGGTTGAACACCGCGATGAAGTTATGCTGTGCCGGCGCAAAGCTGGGCATAGGGAGCAGGCGTTGGACCCGTTCCTTGGGGTCTTTTTCATTGATTTTCTCAATTCGCTCGAAGCCATGGCAACCCGCGCAGGCCTGGTTTGCCGGATAGGTTGGGTTGCGCCGAAAGGTGGTTTGCACCAGCCAGTCCCATTCGAGCTTTTCTTTAGCAAACTCTTCCTTGCTTTTCTTACCGCGTTTTGGACGGGCGTCCCGGAGTTCCTTCGTGAGCGTCAGCAGATTGCCATGACAACTCCGGCAGGAAAGGGCAGTTTGTTTGCTGGCCGCATCGGGATGCGTCATGGCAGCTAAGGGTGTTACCTTACCAAGGTTGTTGAGAAACTCAATGGTCTCAAATGGTTTACTAGGGTCCCACTGCCGGTTGAACACCGCATGGTGGCTGCCATGCTGAAACTCTAACGTAATGGCCGTGTAGCGTGGCGCACGGAGCAGCCGGCGGTCTGGGTGGCGTTCTAGAGGGTGGCAACCAGCGCAGTTGGTTGCGTAGGGCTCGGCTGCTTCCCGTCCAGTAAGCACCTTGGCATTTTCAATGTGGCACACAAAGCATTCACGGTGTTCGGGACGTGATACATAGACGTTACGGCGGGTAGGCTGATTTGGCGTGCCGATTAGCATCGGCTGTGCCTGTACGTGATGGCAGCTTTCGCAACTTTCTCTGGCGTGGGCCGAAATGGCATGTGAGTACAGCGCTCCAAATTGGGTTTGCCGTGCCGGATGGGGGAACGGATGGAGGTTTTTGGCCGTCTGACCAACCGGAGGCCCGTTATGGCAGACCGCGCACATAACCTGAAGCTTGGCCATACGCGCGCGGTTGCCAGGCGTTACTGCAAAACTGTGACAACCCGTACAAGCCGAGTGTTTGACCGGGGCTTGGCGGCCGGCGTACTGCTGTAAGTAAGCCGGTGTTTCAAAGGGATATTGTCCGAAGCCATCGGTGCGAACTTCTTCCGGCCGTACGATGTGACAGTAGTTGCAATCAAGCCGGATGGTAGGTTTGCCGTCGTTGAAGCGGATAAGTTCCTTGTCCACGATGGCCACGTCGCCTGTCGGGTGTTGGTCATGCCGGAACGCTCCTTCCGGCAGGTTGTCCTCTGGCACAGGCGGGTAGATTGTCCCGGCTAGCGGCGTAGAAGCGCCCACCACCAACCCTGTAGGTGGCTGGGTCGGCGAGGGCGTGCCTTGCGATTGAGCTAGGCTGAACCAGCCACTCCCGATGAGGACGAGCCACATGATGATGAGCTTGAGACGCACTGCCTTTTCCCTTGCTTTGTCGGCCACCGCGTTCACAGATTGGGATTGGGAGGAAACTTGAGGAATGCCAGGCGAACACCACGCACAAACACCTGGTCGCTACGTATGTTTGCTGGAGATTCAAAGCCGGCTGAGCCAAACGCCGCGATGATGTCATCTTGGTCAATCCCGTCGCCGCTGATGCCAATCCCACCAACCAGCACGCCGTTTTTGTAAAGCGGCACTCCACCGGCAAAAATCTGCAACCCGTTACGGAGATTTGCCGGTGGGCGGCGAATGACCGGCACACTGCCGGGATTGGAATAGTTGGTAAGAATGTCGGCCAGTGTACCGGCAATAAGATCGAGCTGAAGGCCAGTATTGAACGGACTCCACACGTTGGTGTTGGTAAAGAGGCGGCTTCCGTTTGAGAACGGTCCTGGTGGATTGGGTACGCAGGGCCCAGAGCCGGTACAGTCAATCCCATCTGGGAAAAACGGGCGATGGAGGTCGCCCAAGCCCCGGCAACTGAAGGCAATCGCCCCATTGAGCTGAATACCGTCTGCCGCGGCGCGGCTGACGTAGTTGCCCAACCCGGCTGCGGTGAGAATGGCGCCGGCATTGGGATGGCTCATAAAGGCAGCCGAGCGAGCTTTCTGGACTGCCACATCTACTCCGAAGACGGGTGCGTCAGGCGTTCCCCGCAGGCCCAGCAGATTGCCTTCTGCATCCACAACGGCCACGTTGACTTCAGCAAAGTTGTTGAGAGGAAGCCGAATCCCAGCGCGCGTAATGTAGGCTTGTTGAATCGCCTGCGAGAGTATCCGTTCCACTTCGGCTGCAGAAAGCTGGGCACTCGACCTAATAGCAGCCAACGGCGTAAAGATACGAACCGGACGACCGCCCAAGGTTCCACACGTAAACTGACTGCCGGGGCCAAGAAATGGTACGCCAGCTCTGGGAGTGGCTTGGGTGCCGAACGCTGGGATGACCATAAAGCTTCCGTGAGCTGCTAAGTTGACGAGCGGTTCGGGTACAGGTGGCGGCGCATTGACAAAACGTAGGGCAACACCGTCAATCAGAATCTGGTTGCCACGGATACCGGCTGGTGCTTCAAAGCCCCGTGAACCAGCGACGGCAATAAGCTCTTCTGGCGATTGGTCGTTGTCCCTTGGGTCGAGGTCAAGGCCGTAGTTGCCATCTAGCTCGACCCCGATACCACCCACTGGTGAATCTCCAATGTAGAGGGGGACACCACCAGGGTCGGCCGACAGCCCGAGCGGCAAGCGAGGATTGATGTCACTAAAGAGCAGACTGGAAAACTGAACGCCAAACAGCGGACCGCTACGAGTGAAGGCAACTCCCGGCGGAAAGTGCTCTTGGATGATGAAACTGGCCGTTCGTGGGGTAAAGGCATTGCCACTGGTTGCGAAAAAGGCACATGTGCCGGCTTTGGAAATGGCTGCCAGTTCGCTGGGGATAGGTCGCCCGCCAAGCGGCCCGCCTGAGATGAAGGTGTTGGGATTGGCACCGGTCATGCGGAATACGGCCAAGACGTTGGCTTCCCGGTCGGTCACGGCAATTGTCGCGCGCAGGTTCAAAGCAACGGCGCGAGTGACGGCCTGGGTGATGATCTGGGTTACGTCGCTGGCCGATAGGGCACGTTCATTTGGGTTCGGGCACAGCGGTTTGTTGAGCGCTTGAGTTTGGGGAGGTGGAGCCAAAACGGCGTTGCTACCGGTAATCGTGCGCGAGCCACAGGCTGAAAGCAGCGGAATGCAGGCACTGAGCAACACAAAAAGCAGGCTCGGAAGTAAGTGCAAGCAACGCATACTCGTCGTACGTACCCTTGGGGAAACGAAGTCAGAACTCATCGCAGGGCCTGATTCGGGCGTATCGTGTTTACAAGCGGCTGTTTGTGGCGTGAAGTATTCCAAAAGTGTTTGTAACCATACCAAAATGCCTTGAAATTACAACCAGAAAAGCGAGTTTTGGTGTAGCTTCTAAAAGCAAGTGCTGGGCTAGTGGCGTTCTGGCAAGGGATCAGGCAGGAGCTGTCCGTCGCTAGCCAAACGGTATCTCTGCCCACGCCATGTGATGGTCTTTCCACCAAAGCCACCAAGCCAAATAGCCACATGAAGAAGGTCGCGCAGAGGAAGCCAACCAAGGTGGTAGATTGTCAAGGCATCCCCAAGGACGCGCGCCGTTTGCCATGCGGCAAGAAACCGTAGCGTGAGGGTGCCGAGAAAAAGACCCCATGCAAGTGGGACAAAAGGAAACATGCCAACAAGAAGGCATCCCCACCAGCAGGTATGGGTCAGAAGCAGTCCTGTGTAACCGCCAGGGCGGGCAGTCCGAATCGTGCGCGCCCACCGCAGTTGGTGGCTTAGAAAGTCACGCCATGTCAGGCGGGGTACAACCGTCTCCACAACACATGAGGACAAACGGACTTCGTAACCGGCCTGGTGGGCGAGATGTCCTAGCATGTAATCATCCCCCAGGTAGTTTGCTAAGCGGGCTAGTCCGCCAAAACCGGCGATGACCGTCTTGCGCGTAGCAATCGTAGCGCCAAAGGCGAAGCTCAACCCTTCGGTAAGGCGAGCAGCCAGCACACCGGCAATGAAGTCTGTACTGATGCCTAGACATTCAAAATGGGCTGGGAGTCCGCCAGCAGCCTTTCCGCGATAGGGACAGGTGACAACGCCCACATGGGGGTGTTGTAAGGGGCGGACAACCGTGTGCAGATAGTTGGGCGGAACACGAATGTCAGCGTCACTTATGACCACCGTATCGTATTGTGCAGCGTCAAGGGCATGGGCCAGGCTGGTGACTTTGGGGTTAGTACCGAGCGGGGGCGGCTGGAAAACGCAGGTAGTACGAACGCCGGGATAGGTTTGGCGTAGGCGCTCGATGACGGCAACGGCTGCGTCTTCCGGGTCGTGAAGGGCAAAGATAATTTCGTAATTTGGGTAATCCTGGCAGAAAAACGTTTCCAAGCAGGCTTCGAGATCGTCGTCAGCCCCGCGAATAGGTTTGAGAATGCTCACCGGGGGAGCAAAGTGAGTAACCTGGCGCTGTTCCAGCCTGCGCAGCCGCCGAAACCAAAAGGTACCTAGCAAGACAACGAACTGGTAGACCCCGGAGGCCACCGCAAGCAATGCCAGACCGGCAAACAGCCAAGAATTGACCTGCATTCGGATTGGGTGTGAGTCAGCGTGTTAGGGCATTTGGATGACACGGCGCTCACATGGGAGTCAACTCCGGGTAACTCAAAAAAACAACAGATAAGCGCCGCCGGTGACAAGCAAGGTTCCAACCCAGCGCGTTGGGTTGACGTGTTCTTTGAGGATGAACCGAGCACCTAGGGTGTTGAGAACAAAACTCAGCGCCGTTGCCGGCTCAACCAAGCTGACCGGCGCTACGGACAGAGCTGCCAGCAATGAAACAAACGCGCCGGCCATGCAACTTATCCCGAGGTAAAAGCCCGGAGCACCAAGCGTGCGTCCGGCAAGTCGCAGAGCATCACGCCAGGTACGGAGATCATCTTTGCCAACCTGCTTCATGGTGCGGCTAAGGATGAGGTCTCCTAACGTGCCGAAGATAACGATACCGGCAATGAAAGTGATGACAACAGAGACGGGAGCCGTCATAAGGGCATCTCTTGGCGCTGTGCTGGTTGCCGGTCAGCTTCAGCGCTGCACGTTACAAGGTAAACACCAACAGCGATGGCAACAATGCCCGTCCAGCGCAGCGCCGAAATGCGCTCTCCAAGGAGCAGAGCGCCCAACAGCGCCGTGACAACATAGCCCAGTGAGGTGATCGGCAGGACGTAACTCAGATCGAGCTTGGAAAGCAGGGCTAGAAACAGAACAAAAAACGTAAGCAACAAGGCAAGTCCGCTCAGGAAGGTTAGGTCGGTGGCAAGCGTAAGCAGTGCGGCTATGACGTTGTATGCTGCCAGATGAGCTTCCAAAACCGGCGCAAGGTGTTTCATCGCCAGCGTCAGCAAGACATTACCTAGCGAATTGACAATAACCGAAGCTGCCACCAAGGGATGAAGTTTCATGACAGGTCTGCATGTGTCACCATCTGGATACGTCTCCGCCGTAAGTCGTCCCTAAGGCGCGGGCTCAGCAGGGCTGCCAGTTCATCAGGGCCGCGCGCATTGTGCCTAGGCAACATAGGCGATGCGACTTCCGGGTGGCAATACACTTCGTGGGTAGCAGCAGAGAGATGGTCAAGTAACGCCAGCCAGTAATCTTCTGTGAAGCGTCCTGTTTCGTATAGCCCGTGAACTTCTTCCACCGTGCAGAGGTGATGCCGCTGCATGTGCCGAGCCGCTAAAGACGAAAGTCCACCAAACACGAGCCGGTGCCACAGCTTGACAGGCCAGCCTTGCCGCCGAATCGCCAGATTGCGCCGCAGCCGCTCCCGTGGCAAGCGGACGAACCGGACGCCAAATTCCGCTGCACATGCGGCGACAACGGGAAAGACCACCGGGTGCATGTGAAAGTGCAGGTGGCCGTCCACGTGAGAGCAGGGCAAACCGGTGCTGAAAAAGCGCTCAAATTGCGCGCGAATTTCCCGGTGCAGTTCCCTTCGGCAACGCGGATCGAAAAAGTAACGTACGCCGGCAATAACCGGATTGGCAGCAAACTGCCGGTGCTCGTCAACAAGGTGGGGAATCTCTGAGGAAGGAAGCACGGATTTGCCGCATACAAGCGTCAGGTGCAGGCCGACACTGAGGCGGGGGCGAGCCTTAGCCATTGCCACTGCTTCTTCAAACGCATCGCCCCCAACCATGAGGCTACAACTTGTCAGGATGCCCTCGTCGTGAGCCTGGGCTACAGCTTGGTTCACTGTGGAGGACAGGCCGAAGTCGTCGGCGTTGACAATGAGCTTGATAGACATAGCCGGTGCACACGCGCAGGCACAACACGCGCGAACTGGCCGCTACACTCCTTTGTGCGTTCCGGCCGTTTCTACCTGGCTGCGGTAGTACGCTTGGCGCTTGGAGCGAAGCCGCAGGAACTCACGGGCTTCCTTATAGAGGCGCTTCCGTTCTTGGTGGTCAAAAATGGCTTTACCGACGATGCGGGCAACGATTTTGGGCCGGAAGTAGTATCTGTCGTAGAAGTTTTCAACGGCCTGCATAATCTGGCCTTTCGTCAAACCGGGGTATTCGATATGTGGAAGTTGGTGCCCTTCTTCGTCCGTCATGGCGTCTTCGGTAAGCCAGCCATGTTCTACCAAGTAGTCGTATAGCTCGGTGCCTGGGTAGGCGTGAGCAATCGAGACTTGGATGGTTTCGCAGTCAAGTTCTTGGGCAAAGCGAATGGTTTTCTCAATGGTCTCTGGGGTTTCGCCGGGCAGGCCGAGAATGAAGTCGCCGTGGACAACCAGTCCGAGCTTCTTGCAGTGCTTCATAAACTGCCGTGCCATGTCGGTTGTGGCACCTTTCTTGATGTTTTTCAGGATTTGGTCATCCCCGGACTCAAACCCGACGATAAGCAGGCGGCAACCGGCTTCTTTCATTGCTTTCAAAGCATCATAGGTTGTGGTGACGCGCGCCGTGCATGACCAGGTTTTTTTGAGCGGCTTGAGTTTTTCGCAGACTTCAATGGTACGTGAAGGCTGGTAGGAAAACGTGTCGTCGTCGAAAAAGATTTCCTTCAGTTTCGGGAACAGTTCCCAAGCGTGGGCAAATTCAGCGGCGACATCCTGTGCCGAGCGTTTGCGCCACGCATGTCCAGAAATGGTCTGCGGCCACATGCAGAAGGTGCAGAGAGCCGGGCAGCCGCGAGTTGAGTAGAAGGCTACATAAGGGTGCAGCAGAAACGGAACGTTGTACTTTGTATAGTCTAGGTCTCGGGCGTAGACTTTCGTTGCCCACGGCAGAGCGTCGAGGTCGTGGATGGGCGGCCGGTCGGGCGTACAGATAAAGCGCCCACTGGCATCGAGGTAAGCAATACCATCAATCTCAGCCAGCGGTTTCCCCATCGCAAACTCGGTCACGCTGTAGTCGAATTCCTTGCGGGCAACAAAATCAATAGCGCCGTCGGCCAGCCGCAGGGTTTCCTCTGGGCGCGCGGTAACATGAGGTCCGACAAAAGCAATCTTGACATCGGGATTTTGCGCCTTGAGCAGGCGCGCCAGTTTGAGGTCGTTATGCAATCCGGGAGCGCTCGTAAACAGAACAACGAATTCGTAGTCTTGGGCAATCTTCAAGGTTTCTTGAACTCCAATCCCATGGGGCGGCGCGTCAAGGAGCCGCGCGCCGGGAATCAGTCCGGCCGGATAGGCTAGCCACACGGGATACCAATAGGAGGTAATTTCGCGCGTTGCCGGCCAGCGCGAGCTGGCCCCGCCGTCAAAACCCTCGAAGGAAGGCGGATTGAGTAGTAAGGTTTTCATTGGCATGGTGTTTGTACCTTCTCCGTGGCCTAGGGGTAGAGCGTACGGTGAATACCCTCACCCCAGAATTTGGTGTCAAGATGGCGAGTTGCCAAACCAGCAACAATGAAACCGTCGGCAACCGAGCCGGACAACGGGCGAGCATAGCGAACAAAGTTCGTTTTGGCTTGGGAATAGCCGTGTTGTCCCTGCTGTTGGGTTGGTTGCCGAGTTGGGGGCAGGCAGATGACCTTTCGCCTCATGAGCTGATTGAACGCATGCGGGCTGCCTTCGAGCGTGTGCAGGACTACACGTGTCGCTTGGTGGAACGAAACTTCAAGCGCCCGGACGAGTTTTCTGAAAGCGACTATGCGTTCAAAAAGCCGCACCTTATCAAATTGGTGGGGCGTGTTGGCCGGTCGAAAGGAGCTGTCGTTGTTCTGGGGAAGAATGGCAAAGCCAGCCTGTGGAGATATGGCTTTCCCATTCCAACGTTTTTGGCGCGGGAAGAACTGCGTGACTTTACCCGCAGCGATTTCGGTAGTCTGCTGGAAGACATCGAGCAGGAGTTGCAGGCAGGTGCTGAAGCCACGGTAACGCTTCGGGGCGATGCATATCTGCTGCGGCTGGCGCGTGGTCATCGCGTCCGGCTCTATGTTGTGGATGCCCAGCTCAATCTGCCCATTGAGCTGCTTGAAACCGTAGACGGGCAGCGAGTCAGCCTGACTGAATGGCGTGAATTGCGGCTTGATGTCGGGTTGACGGATGACGTGTTTCGGCCATAACCAGCCGCTGGCTGCTTGGTCGACTTCTGCCTTGCTCATACACCCATACCTAATGACCAAGCAGCAAGTTGCAGCGTGCCACGCAAGGTCTTCATGGCTTCTTCGACGGCGCTATGTTCTGACCCACTGTGCATCTTGCAGTTGGCACAGCGCGGGTCGTGTCGGCTCTCCCAGTAGTCCCAGTTCACTGCATTCCAAAAAGTCTCGAAGTCCTCAAAATATCCTTCCCCTTCGATAAGGTAACAGGGTGCTTTCCAGCCCTTTGGGGTGTAGTTGACCGTGGACCAGGGAGCGCAGGGAAGCTCGATGAGGCCAGCGGCAAAGTCAAGAAACTTGGGGGTGGCATTGACCTTGTATTTTTTGGCGAAAGTACGAATAGCTCGGAACTTTTCGTGTATCTGTGCGCGGTTGAGAAAGATATCGTTCTTGACGCTCTGATACTCGTAGCCAGGGGAAATCAAAATCCCATTCAGGCCGAGTGCATCCACAAGTTGGCAGAGCTGTTCGACTTCTTCGACTTTGGTTTCCCGGAAGACTGTTGTGTTCAGATAGACGTTGTAACCCAGTTGTTTGGCTTTCTTGGCAGCGTCGAGAGCTTTGTCAAACACCCCGGCGCGGTTAGTGACATAGTCGTGGGTTTCGCGCATGCCATCGAGGTGAATCATCAGCAGCAGCCGATGAGTAGGAGGAACAACGCCAAACAGCTTTTCTTCGAGCTTGAGCGCGTTTGTACAGAGGATGACATGCTTGTTACGGGCAAAAAGCCCTTCAAGTAGCTCTTTGAGTTCTGGGTACAAACACGGCTCGCCGCCGCAGATGTTGACGATGGGTGCACCGCATGCATCCACTGCAGCGAAGCATTTTTCTGGCGGCAGCCGGTCGGAGAGTTTGCCACTGTAACGTTCAGTCGAGCAGCCTAAGCAGGCAAGGTTGCATGTGTAGAGCGGCTCAAGCATGAGGACGGTCGGGTAACGTTTCCGACCAAGGCGTTTCATCCGAGCGCGGTGGCGGGCTTGGGTGAGTGTGAAGCGAAGGGGGAAGCGCATGAGGTAGGTCCGCTTGTAAGTAACCTTTGAGTGGTAAACTGCAGCTTGTTCTTTTCAAGGTTGCCGTTGGTATCACAACTGACACTGGTTCAACAACAACCCCTTCCGTCAAGGGTTTTGCCGGGTTGTTTTTGCGTACCCATCTGGTTACTTCAACGACTGCTTTGTCGAGATCAGTGTCGGCTGAGCATGTAGGGTGCGCCATACGGGGGACAAGCTCTTGTGTTGGAACGGGTGTGTGCCTAACGTAGGCTTCCAGTCCGTACCTTGGCGAAAGGATTGTCAAACCATGTCTGTTCCACACACTGCAGTAGGTGATCCTTCAACTGCAAATCTTCCGACTTACCAGATGCTCATTGACGGACAGCTTGTCGGAGCTGAAAACGGGCGTGTGTTTTACACGGTGTCGCCTGCCGATGGGCAGCCGCTGGCGGCTGTTCCGCATGCTTCGATAGCGGATGCTGAGCGGGCTGTGCAGGCAGCGCGTGCGTCCTTTGAACTAGGCACGTGGCGCAATGCCGATGGCTCGATGCGGGCGAAGATTCTGAACCGGCTGGCTGATCTGATTGAAGCCAACCTTGATGCCTTGGCGCAGCTTGAAGCTATGGATCAGGGCAAGCCGGTTGGCTATGCCCGCGCCTTTGAAATCCCGGTGGTGGTGGACACGTTCCGGCACTTTGCTGGCTGGGCCGACAAAATCTACGGCGAGACCATCCCGGTGCCGGCATCGGGGTTGGATTTTACGTTACGCGAGCCAATAGGCGTGTGTGTGGGTTTTGCACCCAACAACTATCCGCTGGTGCTGGCGGCGTTCAAAATTGCTCCGGCACTGGCAGCCGGCAATAGCGTAGTGCTCAAGCCGTCGCCAGCAACGCCGCTTACAGCCCTGAAACTGGGTGAGTTGTGTGTGGCCGCCGGACTTCCCGATGGTGTACTCAACATCATCACTGAACCAGGGCACGAGGTGGCAACCTACTTGCTCGAACATCCCGAAGTGGATTTGGTGTCGTTGACCGGTGGGACAGAAACCGGCAAGCTGGTAAGCCGGGCGGCGGCCGGAACGCTCAAGCGGGTGCTGCTCGAACTTGGCGGCAAGTCGCCGTTCATTATCTGCGCCGACGCCGATCTGGAGCTGGCCGTAACAGGCGCGTTGATGGGGACATTTTACAACTCCGGCCAGACCTGTACGGCGAGCACGCGGATTTTTGTCCACCGCGCTGTGTATGAGACGTTCCTGGAGCGCTTCGCAGCCGAAGCCGATCGACTTGTAGTAGGGCCGCCGCTGGATGAGGCAACCAACAACGGCCCGCTCGTAACCCGTAGCCAGTACGAGAAGGTACTGGGTTACATCGAGTTGGGACGGGCCGAGGGCGCTCGGCTGGTCACAGGTGGCGTGCACCCGGACGGCTTGCCGGAAGCCGGCAATTATCTGCGCCCCACCATCTTTGCCGATGCCCACAATCGCATGCGCATTGCGCAGGAGGAAATCTTCGGGCCCGTGGCGTCTGTCATTCCCTTCGAGGATGAAGACGAAGTGATTGCCCAGGCTAATGACTCGGTGTACGGGCTGGCGGCTTCTATCTGGACGCGCGACATCAAGCGCGGCCTCAACATGATGAGGGCCCTGCGCGCCGGGCAGGTGTGGATCAACAACCACAATATCTTTTTCCCGCACGCGCCCTTTGGCGGTTACAAGCAAAGCGGCAATGCCCGCGAGGGGGGTGCAGAGGTACTGCGCCACTACACGCAGGTCAAAAACGTCTATGTCGAGCTAGGCGACCTGTTGTTGACCCCCTTCTAGGTTTCAGCCGGAATGTGCACAGATGCCGTCGTAAGCACACTATTGGACGGATAGGGCGTGCTAACTAGTTTTTTCGTCATCCGGCAAGATGATTTCGTCCACGTCGCTGAACGGCTCTGGCAGAGCGTGGCGTTTGAGGTCTTCCAGGGAGACGAACTCAAGCGCTTTTTCGTGGGTGGCTTCGAGAATGACTGGCGGTGCAACGCCGGCTTCAAGGGCTTCTTTCCAGCGGGAAACGCAAAGGCACCACTGGTCGCCGGGTTTGAGTCCGGGAAAGCGGAACCACGGGGCCGGGGTTGACAGGTCATTGCCCCGCGATTTGGTGAAGACCAGAAACTCGGCCGTCATCCGGGCGCAGACGACGTGGGTACCGATGTCATCGGGGCCGGTTTCGCACTTGCCCGTCCGGTAAAAACCGGTCATCGGGGAGGTGCAGCACGTTTCGAGTGGTCCGCCGAGGACGTTACGCGGTGTTGGCTTATTTTTGGACATAACCTTTGGCTGGGTACTCTGATGATGGCCTTTGATAGGGGGAGTTCCGGGAGGACTCCAGTGCGAAAATTCTGGTTTGTGTGGCGGGTTGCCGTCAAGCTGACCGTCCCCGCTGGCTGTGTGGCCTGTAGATTTTTCACGAGGTGTTACGGTGATGGAGCGTCCAATTTTCGAATACACTGCGCTAGTTTCGCCCATTCTGCCGGGTGAAGCCGCGCAGCTTGCCAGAAACTTTGCCTGCGCTGACCCACATCAGCGGACATTTATCGGGTTGCCGCCGTCGGTCAAAGAGGCTTATGGTTTGCCTTCGGCGACATGCATCACAGTTGTCTTTGAGGTCAACGCGGTCATAAGAAGCCTAACGGCTTACATTGCCGGTGGGCGGGGAGGAATGCTGCGCCTTTCGACGGATTTGATGGAGGAGCTGCAATTGGCGCCAAACATGAAAGCAACTGTTCGATTGCTTTCCCGTGATGGGGACCGTCCGCAGATGGAAATCAGGCGCGCAACATCAGAAAACACGCTTGAGTGAGGTAAGGGTTTTTGCTTTAGCACAGTAACTGGTGAGGCGGTGTCAGAGGAGACGATGGTCAAAACATCCTCACGTAAGTTTGGTGATTTCGTCGGCACAGGTGGATACTCGGCAGCAGGTTTAGCCATTGAGGCAGGTTAGGGGTTTGGCACGAAAACCTCATACACAATGTATTCATCTGTTTCCCGGATGACTGGCAGTTGAAGCTCTTCCAAATCTTGAATCACCTCTTTGTTGCTTTTGTGGCAAGCGTAGTAGAAACGGCTGTGGGTTTTCAGAAAACTGTCCCGGTCTTCAAAACGTGGGGCGCGTGGGTTTCGTGAAAGCGCCCGCAGTCCACGTTCTGGGTCTTCAGGCTGCCGGTAAGTCATCATCCCCAGCACGTGAACCACCTGTGGAAGTTGGTCGCGGTAGTAGTGTTTGATGGTCAGGAAGCGTGGGACGTTGAGAACAACCGGCTGCGTTGGGTTGGGAAGGCCAGCGATTTCCTCGATACCTGGACGCATCAGTTGCCACGGTTGGAAGACTGTCCAGAGGGTTGAAGTTGCCAGCAGTGTCCAGATTCCGGCGGCAAGTATTCTGGCAGGGCGTGTTGTCAGATGCCGGATGCTAAAGGCTAATAGGGCAGCTAGACCAGCCACCGCCGGCAGCATGTAGCGTGGCGTAAACATAGTCTTTCCCGTTGCCTGCATCAGCACCATCCATCCCACGGGTAACCCAAAGGTCAACCCCCACCCCACCACGAGCCATCCTAGCGTGTTCCCTTGGTTGCTAGGTGATACCAGCCTGTGTTCGGCGTGGCGCTGTTGCCACTCCAGAAGCACAATCATCCCGACCATTGCCAAAAAGGCCAGGCAAACCCAGTTATTCAGCATCCAGTAGTAAAAGTCAGGAAGCTCAAGCTAGTGCAGTTCTGTTTTCCAGTAAGGAAGTTTGGATTGTTCGGTAAGGACAGGCCAGTTGTAAGCCAAAACCGCTAGCGGCGCGAGTAGTGCCGCCCAGCCCGCCCATTGCCACTGCCGGGTGTGCCATGTGCGGTAGGCTTCTACCAGCCACATGCATCCAATCGGAATCAAAGCTAAGTAGTGGAACGCCATCGCTGTGGACAGGCTGACGCCTAAGCCAAGCCAGGCCCAGTATCTATAATCCGGCTGCTGGGCAAAAATATCGCCCAAGGTGTAGCTGACGAGCGCTGCGCCAAAACAACCAAGCATCAAGCCGTAGGGACGGGCCTCGCTGGCGTAGTACACCACGTTGGTGAACACGGGTGTTGTCATCGCCACCAGGGCTGCCGTCTGTCCGCCGCCCAGCAGGCGCACCCAGAGGTAGAGCGCCACACAGAAGACCCAGTAGCCGACCATTGCCGGCAGGCGGAACGCCCCTTCGCTTTCACCCAACACCAGTACAACCAGCCGGGTCACGGCGTGGAAAAGCGGCGGGTTTTGGTCAGCACCGCGCCACACAAGGTCCATCACCCCGTTCCAGTCGGGCATGGTGACAACATAGAAGGTGAATAACTCATCCACCCAGAAAGGCCGAGTCACCGCAGCGTGGGCTACGTAAGGCACGTAGAGTGCGGTAAAAAGGAGGATCACCAGCATATCGCTGCGTGTCAGACGACGCTCTGCGGCTGAACTGGTATCGAATTCCATCTGGCTTGTCTCAGTGACGACTTGGACGGATGGCATGCGACGCGAAATCCATCGGGACAAAAAGTGTTACCCCATCGTTTCCAGACGCTTCGGCAAGTCCTGTTCGGTCAGAAAGACGAGCGTCAGTGTAGCACCAAGTCCCACCAGCGCAAAGAGTGACCATGCCTCAACTCCCAAGCGCAGCACACCTGGGACAACCTGGAAACCCGACCACTTTAGTCGTCAAGGCAGGTTAGAAGTGTGGTTCAAAAACCTCATACACAATGTATTCATCTGTTTCCCGGATGACTGGCAGTTGAAGCTCTTCCAAATCTTGAATCACCTCTTTGTTGCTTTTGTGGCAAGCGTAGTAGAAACGGCTGTGGGTTTTCAGAAAACTGTCCCGGTCTTCAAAACGTGGGGCGCGTGGGTTTCGTGAAAGCGCCCGCAGTCCACGTTCTGGGTCTTCAGGCTGCCGGTAAGTCATCATCCCCAGCACGTGAACCACCTGTGGAAGTTGGTCGCGGTAGTAGTGTTTGATGGTCAGGAAGCGTGGGACGTTGAGAACAACCGGTTGCGTTGGGTTGGGAAGATTCACGATTTCCTCGATACCTGGACGCGCCAACTGCCACGGCTGAAGGCTTACCCACAGGGTTGAAACCGTCAGAAGCATCCAGATTCCGGCGGCAAGTGTTCTGGCGGGGCACCTGGCCAGATGCCGGACGCCAAAGGTCAACAGGATGGCCAGACCAGCCACGGCCGGCAGCAGGTAGCGTGGCGTAAACATGGTTCTGCCCGTTACCTGCATCAGCCCCATCCATCCTGCCGGCAACCCAAACGTCAATACCAGCCCCAACACGAGCCATTCCAGTGCATTCCGTCGGCTGCCGGGTGATACCGTCTCGCGTGCGGTGCGACGCTGTCGCCACTCCCAAAGCACAGCCATCCCGACCATGACCAGAAAGGCCAGGCAAACCCAGTCGCCCAGCATCCAGCGGTAAAAGTCGGGAAGCTCAAACCAGTGTAGTTCTGTTTTCCAGTAGGGGAGTTTGGATTGTTCAGTGAAAACAGGCCAGTTGTAAGCCAGGACGACCAACGGCACGCAGAGCGCCGCCCAGACGGCCCACCGCCACTGCCGCGTACGCCAGGTGCGGCAGGCTTCCATCAGCCACAGGCATCCGATGGGAATCAGCGCCAGGTAATGAAAAGCCATGGCCAAGGACAAACTGGCGCCTAAGCCAAGCCAGGCCCGGCGACTGTAATCCGGCTGCTGGGCGAAAATATCGCCCAGGGTGTAGCTGACGAGCGCCGCGCCAAAACAACCAAGCATCAAGCCGTAAGGACGGGCTTCACTGGCGTAGTACACCACGTTGGTGAACACCGGCGTCGTCATCGCCACCAGGGCTGCCGTCTGTCCGCCACCCAGCAGGCGTACCCAGAGGTGGAGTGTCACGCAGAGAACCCAGTACCCGACCATCGCCGGCAGGCGAAAAGCCCATTCGCTTTCACCGAATGCCAGTACAATCAGGCGTGTCACTGCGTGGAAAAGCGGTGGGTTTTGGTCAGCACCACGCCACAAAAGGTCCATGACTCCGTTCCAGTCGGGCATCGTGACGACATAGAAGGTGAACAACTCATCTATCCAGAAAGGCCGAGTCACTGCCGCGTGGGCTACGTAAGGTACATACAGCAGCGTAAAGAGGACGATGGTCAGAACGTCCTCACGCAAGTTTGGCGATTTCATTGGCTTGGCTGGATGCGGTGCGGCAGGCTGGGTCGGGTTGAGATATTTCGTTTAAAAAACTCATAGACAATGTATTCGTCTGTTTCCCGGATGACCGTCATCTGACGGTCTTTCAACTTCTGAACCATTTCCTTGTTGCCAACTTTGTGGCAGCAAATGTAGAAGCGGCTATGGGTTTCCAGAAAGATGTCAAAGTCTTCAAAACGCGGGGTGCGAGGGTTCCGCAGGAGTGCCTGTAAGCCACGCCCTGGGTCTTTGGGCTGCGGATAGACCATAATCCCAGACACATAAACCACCTGTGGAAGTTGGTCACGGTAGTAGTGTTTGACTTGCAGGAAATGTATGACGTTCAGGACAACCGGCAGCGATGAATTGGGAAGGCCTGCAATTTCCTCAATGCTTGGACGCACCAACTGCCACGGCTGGAGGCTTACCCACAGGGTTGAAACCGTCAGAAGCACCCAGATTCCGGCGGCAAGTGTTCTGGCGGGGCACCTGGCCAGATGCCGGACGCCAAAGGTCAACAGGATGGCCAGACCAGCCACGGCCGGCAGCAGGTAGCGTGGCGTAAACATGGTTCTGCCCGTTACCTGCATCAGCCCCATCCATCCTGCCGGCAACCCAAACGTCAATACCAGCCCCAACACGAGCCATTCCAGTGCATTCCGTCGGCTGCCGGGTGATACCGTCTCGCGTGCGGTGCGACGCTGTCGCCACTCCCAAAGCACAGCCATCCCGACCATGACCAGAAAGGCCAGGCAAACCCAGTCGCCCAGCATCCAGCGGTAAAAGTCGGGAAGCTCAAACCAGTGTAGTTCTGTTTTCCAGTAGGGGAGTTTGGATTGTTCAGTGAAAACAGGCCAGTTGTAAGCCAGGACGACCAACGGCACGCAGAGCGCCGCCCAGACGGCCCACCGCCACTGCCGCGTACGCCAGGTGCGGCAGGCTTCCATCAGCCACAGGCATCCGATGGGAATCAGCGCCAGGTAATGAAAAGCCATGGCCAAGGACAAACTGGCGCCTAAGCCAAGCCAGGCCCGGCGACTGTAATCCGGCTGCTGGGCGAAAATATCGCCCAGGGTGTAGCTGACGAGCGCCGCGCCAAAACAACCAAGCATCAAGCCGTAAGGACGGGCTTCACTGGCGTAGTACACCACGTTGGTGAACACCGGCGTCGTCATCGCCACCAGGGCTGCCGTCTGTCCGCCACCCAGCAGGCGTACCCAGAGGTGGAGTGTCACGCAGAGAACCCAGTACCCGACCATCGCCGGCAGGCGAAAAGCCCATTCGCTTTCACCGAATGCCAGTACAATCAGGCGTGTCACTGCGTGGAAAAGCGGTGGGTTTTGGTCAGCACCACGCCACAAAAGGTCCATGACTCCGTTCCAGTCGGGCATCGTGACGACATAGAAGGTGAACAACTCATCTATCCAGAAAGGCCGAGTCACTGCCGCGTGGGCTACGTAAGGTACATACAGCAGCGTAAAGAGGACGATGGTCAGAACGTCCTCACGCAAGTTTGGCGATTTCATTGGCTTGGCTGGATGCGGTGCGGCAGGCTGGGTCGGGTTGAGATATTTCGTTTAAAAAACTCATAGACAATGTATTCGTCTGTTTCCCGGATGACCGTCATCTGACGGTCTTTCAACTTCTGAACCATTTCCTTGTAGTCAACTTTGTGGCAGCAAATGTAGAAGCGGCTATGGGTTTCCAGAAAGATGTCAAAGTCTTCAAAAAAACGCGGGGTGCGTGGGTTTTGTAAAAGCGCCTGCGGTCCACGGCCTGCAAGCTCTTTGGGTGGTAACTCGTTCATTATCCCCCCTACGCACACCACTGGGAGTTGGTTTGGGTAATAGTGTTTAATGGTCAGGA